>JGI12269J14319_10005055_pt1 | contig 11827 bp, 8 predicted proteins | sample PeaSoiSIISIP2007_FD_14319 | JGI IMG/M metagenome (IMG submission 14319) | reverse complement strand
TGCTGGATCACGTGCGGCCGGATGTGGACGCCGCACTGGCCGCAGCCTTCGCCGCGGATTTCGGCGAGCGCAATGCCTCCGTGGCGCTTGGCGATGCGCTCGTAGTGGTCGGCCAAATCTTCCGGCACAGCGGCAACCGCGGCGGCGCGCACCGCCTCGGCCGCGGCCAATTCTTTTTGTGTGGCGTTGTACTCGGCTTGAATCGACTGGCGCTCCTTGTTGGCTGCCGCTTCGATTTCCTTCACTGCCGCTTCGGCGGCTTTCACTTGCCGGTCGTACTCCTCGCCGGACACCATGCGTTCGAGCAGGCGGTCCTCGGCCTTGGCGACCTCGTCCTCGGCGTTCTGGATTTCGTGCAGGAGGGCTTTATACGCTTCGTTGGTCTTGACTTCGCCGCTCTGATTCCGGTATTTTTTCGCCCGCTCCTTCCACTGCTCGACGTCCATCTCGTACGTCTTGCGCTCTTTCTGGCCTGTGAGGAGCGATTCCTTGGCCGCCGCGACTTGCTGCCGCGCTGCAGTAACGCGCGCTTCCACCTCCGCCAGGCGCTTTGGAAAACTGGCCAGGCGCTCGCGAATTCCAATCAAGCGCAAATCAACAGCCTGCAATTCAATGAGTGACTTGAGGTGGGGGTGCATCGACACAGCATTTTAGCACAGCCGCTGCGCGGGGCACGGAACGCAATTCTTTGTGGCATTGGCCGGGAACGCCAATCTCCCGATTGGCGGCCCCAGAAACGCGCTATTTCCCTGGATGCGATTCCTCATCACGATGAAGGTTTGTTGAGCTGTCCGGCGACGATTTTTGGCTTGCAGGGCGAGCCGTCGCGGTGGCAGACGTCCCGATCGCATCGCCGTTGACCACAATTTCGACGCGTCGATTGCGCTGCCGGCCTTCCGCAGTGTCGTTTGTCGCCACGGGTTCCGCTTTGCCGAACCCCTGGGCGGTGATCGAAGACAGCGAAACGCCCTGTTCCCCCAGAAAATCCTTGACGGAATCAGCGCGCTGTTCCGAAAGCTTCACGTTGAATCCGTCGCTGCCCACGCTGTCGGTGTGCCCTTCGATCTGCATGGTCAGTCCCGGATGCGCCAGCAGGATTCCTGAGACTTTCGCCAGTTTTTCTCTCGCGCCGGGTTTCAGAGTGAAGCTGCCGGTGTCGAACAACACGTCGGACATGTTGACGATCAGCCCGCGCGCGGAATCATTGGTCTGCAGGATGGAATTCAATTGCGCCAGGAGCTGCGCGCGCATGTCGGCTTTTTCCGCCTCCGCTTTTGCGGCGGCCTGCCGGGCTTTCTCCGCCTCGGCTTCCGCTGCCTGCTTTTGCGCAAGCGCCGCTTGTTGCTCGGCAACCGCGGCCTGGCGCGCCAGGTCCGCATCTTGCTTGGCCTTGGCCGCATCTGCCGCGGCCTTCATGGCCTCTTCCTTCATGCGTTCCGCATCGGCCTTGGCCGCTTCGGCCTGCAGGCGGGCCTGCTCGGCTTCTTGACGCCGATTGGCCTGGTCTTCGGCGTCAGCGCGCGCTTTCGCGGTGCGCTCCTCGGCTGCTCGCCGGTCCGCCTCGGCTTGAGCCTGGGCGTCCTCTTCGGCTTTCTGCTTCACGGAGATCACGCGAGCCTCTTCCGCCGTCTGTACCGCGTCACGCGCCATGGAGATTACGGTTTTCTTATCGCTCTTGCGCCCGTAGGCATTCTCCGCCTCTTGCAACTGCTTATCGGCTTTCGCGATCGCGGAGGCCGCGTATTTTCCGGCATTCGCATTTTTGGCGATGCGGACCGCATTGCGCGCCTCGAAGAGTTCGATCGGCGTCTTGCGGTCGATCCCGAAGATCACGTTCTCAATCTTTGTGTTCGAGGAAGAGTACACGCCGTGCGGAACCAATTCGTACGTGGCGCCGATGCTTTCGCCGCTCGCGTCACCTGCGTTTTCGAGAACCACTTCATCTCCCGGCTGGGAAACGGCGAAATATGGCTCGGCGGTCACAACCAATCCGAAGGTCTGCATGTCCGTGATGGCCTTGACCTCGGCGCTGCCGTTCTTGACCTGTACTTCACCAAGATTCACGGCGCGGCCTTGCGGAGAAACGGCCCACAGGGCATACGTCAGGTATTCAAATCCAAATTTCGTGGCTGGTTCCATACCTTCGAACTTTACTTCGATCTCGACCCGATTGCCCTTATTCTCGACTTGGGCTTCGCCAATGCCCCCGGGCATCAAGGTCGTGCCCTGAAGGGAAACTTTCGCTACGCCGCCGCGCCGGTAAGTGACCGCCTTAGCCGTGCGGGATACGCCTGAAGTACTGCTCGGCGATGCCTGTCCGCGGGCGTTTGCGGCATCCAGGCCAAGTACGCCGAGGAGCGCTATGCAGAACAACATGGCTTTCGTGAGGCGTTTCACTATGGCGCGAAAGGGCAATTCGTTTAATTTGAAGGACATGATCCACTCCGTTTAGAGATATCCGTTGGTATCCGTAGTCCTCCTAGGTTAGCAAACTTTGTGAGTATAGAACCGGCGCCGGCAGGGCGCGTTGCTATGTAATTACCTACTGATTGAACATTCTAAGAACTTCGCAATTCCAACTAGGGCCTGCACTTGTTGCAAATCATTGTGTCGAGGCAAGAGGAAGAGTACGATGCGCAAAACCGAGGTCCAAACGGGAAATCCCGGCTAAGTCAAATGCCCTGGAGAAAGACGCTTTGGGACTAATGCAAAAAGGAGCAAGGCCAATGAAATCAGCGAGGCAGTTCCTCTTGGCGGCACTAGCTGCCGTGGCTTTTTCCGCGAGCGCCTGGGCGCAGGGGCCGGGAACGGATTTCAGCAAAATCGACATCACAGCCGAAAAGATTGCACCGAACCTCTACATGCTGTCCGGCTCCGCCGGTCTCGACCCGGGCCATCAGGATGCTGCCGGTGGAAGGATCGGCGTGCTGGCCGGGCCGGACGGCATCTTCATGGTCGATGACCAATACGGACAGCTTACGGACAAGGTCCTGGCGGCGATCCGACAAATCAGCCCCGCGCCGATTCGCTTCATGGCAAACACCCACGTGCACATCGATCACACGGGCGGCAACGCGAACTTCGCCAAGATGGGCGTCACGATCTTCGCGCGGGAAGAGCTCCGCGAAGAACTGTTGCATCCCCCGGCGTTGGCCAATGGCAATCCGGCGCCGGCGAGGGATCCGGCATCACTCCCCGTCGTGACCTATGGGCTGGGCGCGCCGGTGAAGTTTCATATGAACGGCGAAATCGTCGACTTGATTCCAGTTCGGGCGGCTCATACCGGTGGCGATACGATGATTCGGTTTGAGAATGCGAACGCCATCATGATCGGCGATTTCTACCGCAATTATGGATATCCCTACATCGACACCAACAACGGCGGCTCGTTGAAGGGCGCGCTGGAAGCCCTCGACGCCACCATGGAGCTGGCCGGCCCGGACACGAAGCTCATTCCTGGACACGGAACCATCATCCACCGGGCGGACCTCATTCCATACCGCGACATGATCCTCGCCGTGCAGGCAAAAGTGCAGCTGATGATTGCGCAGGGCAAGACGCGGGAGGAAGTGCTGGCCGCCAAGGTGACGGCCCCCTACGATTCAAAAGTTCCGGGCGGACTCTTGCCGGCAGGCGCGGGGACGAGCGCCGACCGGTTTGTCGGAATGGTGTATTCGGAATTGAAGGCCGGCAAATAAATCTGCGATCGAGCGAGTCCCGTGCAAGTGCACGCAAAGTTCTCTGCTCGGAATGCGGCTCAACACCTTCGTCTTACCGGGGTTTTCGCGCTCGCCTTTTTGCGCTAGACTCGCGGAGCGGAATTTCCCTGGAGGATACTGAAATGCCGGATGTGCATATTTCATGGCTCGCGGGTCGCACGGTCGATCAGAAGCGCAAAGTTGTAGAGGGCATCACGAAAGTGCTGATGGAGGAAGCGGGAGCCAAGCCCGAATCGACTCACATTGTGTTTGTGGATGTTGCGCACACGGATTTTGCGTCAGGCGGAATGCTTGTCGCGGATAAAAACAAAAAGCCGTAGAGCCGGTGCAGCCGTCAGGCGCTCATTTTCCGGGGAGAAGGGATCTTCGTGGCGCCGGCGTCTCGCCGGCGATTTTCTCCAATCCCGTCACAGCGTAAAACCGCCGGCGAGACGCCGGCGCCACGGTTCGATTCCAGGCGGCTCATTCGACCTGGTGGACTTCCATCGTCTGATCAATCGTGAACGTCGGAAAGTGCGGAGGCGTAACGCCTGCGGGATTGCTCACGGGCGGCGCGGTGTAGGTCGCGGTGACAGTAAAGGCGTTCGCGGCGGGTTCGGCGGTGTACGTGTAACCGTCGCGGCTGGTGCGCGTGATGTTCATTGTACCGGAGGAAGAGAGCGTGGACAGGTCGGCGTAGGAGCCGTTTTGCGTGTAATACATCCGCTCGGCCTGCGCGATGGAAATTAGGTCGTTCTTCACGCCGACCACGCTGATGTTTTGCGTCACCACCATGCCCGGACCCGGAGCGGCTTGCTTCAAGGTGTACATGTAGATGCCGAGGCCGATTGCCGCGGTGACCAGTATGCCGATAAGTCCCTTCATGGAATGTTTTCCTCTATTGAAATTATACGCGGGTCGCATTTCTGTGCGCCGGAGAGCGCTCTGAGTGTGCAGTTCCCGGCAACACCCCTGGTAGGGGTTAATCTGCGTGGTAGGACAGCCACTCTTGGCTGTCCCCTACAATTTATTCGTACGAAAGCGGACAGCCAAGAGTGGCTGTCCTACTGAAATCCGCATCTTCAATTAACTGATCGAATACACCGCATAGATCTCGCCCGGGAATTGATCCAACTATCCACTATAGTGCCGCTATCTGGCATGGGGAGTAGCAGTTACATGTTCAGAGTTCCGTGGTGGTGGACGCTATGAAATCGTTTTCAAGTGCGCGTACGAGTGGTCTCACAGGGTTTGTAAGCAACTGCTGCATGCTGCTCCGCCGTTCCTATTTTGCTTTCATGCTTTTTCTGGCTGGAATCCTGGTCCGCGCCGCAGCTCCCGGCCCGTCGGCTTTTGGAGCAACGTCGGCGAGCGGTCCAGCCGCTTCCGCTACCAGCATTACCGGCAAGGACGCGAAACTGAATGGCAGGCCGATGCCCGTTGGCGCAACGCTTTTCCCGGGTGACGTCATCCGTCTGGGAGAGGCCTCCACGGCGGGGCTGCGATTCGGGGACAGTATGGTGCTCGCGGCGGCGATCACGGAGTTGGTGGTCGAGTCCGAGGGCGTGAGCCTTCGCAATGGGCGGGTACAGGTGCGAGCGGATGGGGCAGAGTCGTTTGCCATCTCCGGACCGTTCTTTCATGTGAATATCGCTGCGTCTGAAGGAGTACCAAGCTCGGCGGAGGTTCGTTTGGCCGGCGCGCGCGCGCAAGTTTCCGCTGTCGCCGGTGGCGCCGATCTCACGGCAGCAGGGAACGATACGTCATACAGGTTGCGCGCCGGCGAAACAGCTACTCTGGATGCCTCGGGCGGAGACGCTTCTCCCGCCCAAGGGCCCTCGAGTCCGGCAGCGGGCCAAATTTCGCGTCTCTCCCCGCAAGTGCAGATCGACCGCGCTTCGCAGGTTCTCGTGGCCGCGGTGTCCAACCGCATCTACTGGAATGACGACTTGCGCAGCGGCCCAACCGGCCGGGCGCACGTCACGCTGAACGACGGTTCGCAACTGAATCTGGGTTCGGATTCCTCCCTGCGTATCCTGCAGCATGACGCCCAGGCGCAACAGACTTCACTCGACCTCTTGGTTGGGAGGATGCGCGGGAAAATTACTAAATTGACGCGACCGGGAGCGAAATTCGAAGTCCACACGCCTGTGGGGATTGCGGGGCTGGTCGGCACGGATTTTTCGCTCCTGGTTACGAACGACTATGCGGAGCTGATGGTGTTCGAAGGCGTCGTGCGCTTCACTAATTTGGACGGTCAATCCGTAAGCGTGACCGCCGGGAATATGCTTCGAATTTCGAAGACAGGGATGTTCGAAGGGCCGTCCCCTACAGCGGCTCAGGAAGTGCAGACCGCCCAGAACCAGACCGATATCACAGGAGCGTCTAGCCAGGCTGCAGCCCCGGCCGCGGCTGCGACGCGCTCTATCGTGCCTGTGGTGGTTACGTTGACCGGCACGGCGGCTGCGATAGGCATAGGCGTTTGGCAAGGCACCCGCCCGACGGTCAGTAACACCGTCCCTTAACGTTTCCATCCAAATACTTAGGCCCGCGACACTCTCCAATAATCGTGCGCGACGCACAGAACAGTTGTGTCGGATCCTTACAGGGCCGCGCATTTGCGGCGGTGTGGGCAACATTCTTGAGGTAAGGGTGGAACTGTGGGCAAGTTCACGGTAAAGTAACGCGGAATGTGCGGAATCTGCGGCGTCATTGGAATTCAGAAGTCCGAACTGGCCGAAGAAATTACGCGCCGGATGATGGGGGCGCTGGAGCATCGCGGTCCGGATGAAGATGGGATCCTAGTGGCTCCGTCGGCGGCGCTCGGGATGCGCCGCCTCAGCATCATTGACCTGCCTGGTGGACACCAACCCGTATTCAACGAAACAGGGAATGTCGCGGTTGTTTTCAACGGTGAAATCTACAACTTCCCGCAGTTGCGCAAGACGCTCGAAGGGCGCGGGCATGCATTCCGGACTCACTCGGATACGGAGGTCATTGTCCACGCCTATGAGGAATGGAGCGAACAGTGTTTGCGCGAACTTCGCGGGATGTTTGCCATTGCCATCTGGGATGCGCGCTCCTCGGGCACGTCCGGAGAAGAGGCGCGGCACGCGCGCATTTTTCTAGCGCGGGACCGGCTGGGAATTAAGCCCCTGTATTACGCGGTCTCCGGAGGCGCTCTCCTGTTTTCTTCCGAAGTGCGTTCACTGCTGGCCAGCGGCCGGCTCCAGCCGCGCCTGTCGCCGGATTCCCTGGAAGCTTTCCTTACGTTCGGTTCGGTAGTCGAACCGTCCACGCTGGTGGAGGGCGTTTTCTCGGTTCCTCCAGGACATTGCGTTGCTTTTCCCGCCGATGCTCCGCCGGCAATACCGTCGCCGAAGCCCTACTGGATTTATTCCGACGCCGTGCTTCAACAGGAAGGGCCGACGCCAAAAACTTTTCAGGAAGCCGCAAAACTATTGCGCCCGTTGCTCGAGGAAACCGTTCGCGACCACCTGATCGCGGATGTTCCCCTGGGAGTTTTCCTTTCCAGTGGACTGGACTCGACAAGCCTGGTTGCGCTGGGCAGCCGCTTTCAGAGCGACTTGCGCACATTTACGGTCGTATTTCCCGAGCAGCGGTACAGCGAAGCCAAGATTTCGCGCGAAACGGCCAAACGCTTCAAAACGCGCCATCAGGAAGTTCTCCTCGCCCCGGACACTCTGGTGGCCCAATTGGAGGATGCAGTCAAGTCGCTGGACCAGCCCACCATGGATGGCCTCAATACCTACTTTGTGTCGCGAGCCGCGCGCCAGAGCGGTTTGAAAGTAGCTCTCTCGGGGCTTGGCAGCGATGAGATCTTCGGAGGGTACTCCACGTTTGTATCGACTCCCCGGGCCGCGTTTGTGGCTGGACTTGGGCGATGGATTCCTGCCCCCTTCCGCCGCCTGACTGCTGCCGCGGCCGTCCGGATTGCGGCGGGCGATGCGGTGCGCAAGGCTGCCGCGGCCTGGCGTTCTCCCGAGGACTTCCCGCATGCGTATTATTTCACGCGGCTTTTGTTCACTCCTTCCCGCGTGCGGCGCCTGCTGGCCCCGTATTTCGATTCCGCTGAGTATTCAAGAGATCGAGAATATCCATGGCGCGCGCGTATGCGCGAGACGGCGCGGCAGGCCGCGCGGCTTGATTCCTTTACTTCCGTTTCCTGTTTCGAATTGCAGTCGTACATGGTGAACACGCTTCTGCGCGACACCGACACCGCCAGCATGGCCAATTCTCTCGAGGTCCGCGTGCCATTTCTCGACCACCGCCTCGTGGAATTTGTCGGCCGGTTGCCAAAGAGCGCGAAATACACGCCGGATGTTCCGAAATCCCTTTTGGTTGAAGCGCTTTCCGACTTGCTGCCCGATGAAGTCGTCGGCCAATCCAAGCGAACCTTCACCCTACCGTGGGATGTCTGGCTCAGAGGTCCGCTCGGCGTGCGCTTGTCGCAGGATTTGTCGAATCTCACGCCGCCGTTGCGTCAGTACATGAATCCGCGGGCCGTGCGGGGCGCGTGGCAGAACTTTGTCATTGGCCAGACCAATTGGTCGCGCCCCTGGAGCTTGTATGTGCTCAATGAATGGGTTCGCCTCCACGTGACGGATGCGGCGAAACATCCAGTTTCGAATGCAGATGCCGTTCACACCGCTGAGGTTTCAGTGACTGCTTCGAACCCGCGGTCTTAGGGGAAGGGAAAACCGCTCCGGATGTACATCCTAGGGATCAATGCCTACCACGGCAATGCCTCCGCGGCGATCGTCGCTGACGGCCGCCTGCTCGCCGCGGTCGAAGAAGAACGCTTTAACCGCGTAAAGTACGCGGCGGGATTCCCGTCGGCGGCGATCCGGTACTGCCTGGACGCCGCTGGAATTACGCTTCGTGAAGTTGACCACATCGCTATCCCGCGCAATCCCTGGGCGCGTCTGGGGACAAAGCTCCTGTACTCCCTGAGGATGCCGAGTTTTGCCGCCGAAAGAATAAAAGTGATGGGCCGGTTCGCGGGAATCCCGGAGGCGCTCGCGAAGGCATTCGACGTCTCGCCGGGTGAGATTCGAGCCCAGTATCACCGCGTCGAGCACCACCAGGCGCACCTGGCGAGCGCGTTTTTCGTTTCTCCGTTCGACCAGGCCGCGCTACTGTCTGCGGATGGGCTCGGCGATTTCGCCAGTACGATGTGGGGCGCGGGTCAGGGCAATCGCATGCACATCGACGGGTCGATTGCGTTTCCCCACTCGCTCGGCATGTATTACACGGCCGTGTCCCAATACCTGGGATTTCGCAAATTCGGCGACGAATACAAAGTCATGGGCCTGGCCGCTTACGGTGAGCCTGCTTACATGAACGAGTTCCGCCACATTGTCCGCAACACCAGAGGGATCGGCTTCCGCCTGGGACTGAAATATTTCAAACATCATCGCACCGGCCCTGAGATGACCTGGCGCGACGCCGAGAAGACTCCCGTGCTGGGGGCGATGTTCTCCAACTACATGGCTGAACGCCTGGGTCCTGCGCGCGATCCGGCGGCTCCGGTCGAAAAGGCGCACCGTGACGGCGCGGCCACGCTGCAAGCGCGGCTGGAAGAGGTCTTGTTCCAAATGCTTCGCGCGCTGCATGCCCGGACCGGGCAAAACGCCGTTTGCCTGGCCGGCGGGGTGGCATTCAATTGCCTGGCCAATGGGAAAATTTTTGATAAGACGCCATTCAAGCAAATCTTCGTGCAACCCGCCGCCGGAGATGCCGGGCTCGCGGTCGGCGCGGCTTATTTCGTGCATCATCAGATCCTTGGCCGTCCTCGTTCGTTCGTCATGGAAAATGCCTACTGGGGGCCGGGCTACTCGCACGCGCAGATCGCCACGGCCGTCGCCGCCAGCCGATTGCAAGGCGAGGGCCTGGAGATTTCCGAGCTACACGAGAAAGTGATCGCCCAGGAAGCGGCGAAGGAAATCGCCGCCGGAAGAATCGTCGGGTGGTTTCAGGGCCGGGCCGAATGGGGACCGCGCGCGCTTGGAAATCGCAGCATCGTGGCCGATCCGCGCCGGCCGGACATGAAAGACATTTTGAATGCCAGGATCAAACACCGGGAAATGTTCCGGCCGTTTGCCCCGTCGATCCTCGCGGAATCCACGGGCGAGTACTTCGAGAAGTCCTATCCGTGTCCGTTCATGACGCAAGCTTATTCCGTGCGGCTCGAGAAACGCGAGGAGATTCCCGCGCCCACGCATGTGGACGGCACGGGCCGCCTCCAGACTGTCACGCAGGAAGCGAACCCCCGCTATTGGGGGCTGATTCGGGAATTTGCCAATCTTACCGGCGTGCCCGTGGTCCTGAATACTTCGTTCAACGACAACGAACCGATCGTTTGCCGCCCCGAGGAAGCCATCGAATGTTTTCTGCGCACCAAGATGGATGCGCTTGTCCTGGGCGACGTCCTTATCCGCAGGCCCTCTGAGCCCGTCGAGGCGCCGCGGTGGACCGGCGAGTAGCGTTCTTGCATGATGGCGGCTTCGCTTTTGCGCTCGTTTCTTTTTCTTCCGGGATGAGCCTGTGCATATTCTTCTTCTGAACGAATATTTTCCGCCGGACACGAGCGCCACGGCCAAGTGCGCCGCGCAGGTGGCGGAAGCCCTCTCGGTGAATCACCGCGTGACCGTGCTGGCGGGCCGGCCGAGCTACGATCCGGCGGAGCGCCATCCGCATTACCTCTTGCGGCGCGAAGTCCGCGGCAATCTGGCCGTCGAGCGCGTGGGCTCGACCGCCTACCCGCGTTTTCAGATGCGCCGCCGCGTCTCCAACTATCTGACCTATCTTTCATTGGCAATCCCAGTGGCACTCTCCATTTCTTCGGACATCGTACTGGCTATGACCGACCCGCCCATCGAAGGCATCGCGGGCGCTCTCGTCGCCCGGCTCTCAGGCCGCCCGTTTGTGTACAACATTCGCGACTTGTATCCGGACATGGCCGTGGGCGGTTCGATCGTCCGCCCCGGCAGCTTCACGGCGCGGTGGGAGGCCATGCATCGCTGGGCGCTGCGACAAGCGGCGCGCGTGATTGTCCTTGGCGAAGACATGCGCGACCGCATCGTCGCGAAAGGGATCGATCCAGCCCGCGTCGTAGTCTCCCGCGACGGAATAGACATTCCGGAAACTGTTCCTTCCGCGGAGAATTCCGTGGCGCGCGAGATTCGCGGCGATTTCCGCTTCGTATTAGTGCATGCGGGGAATGTAGGCTTCTATGGAGCGTGGCAAACGCTTATTTCGGCTGTCCGAATGCTAGAAGGGGAAGGTGTGGGCCTCGTATTTATAGGTGAGGGAGCGATGAAGCCCCAAGTGGAGGCCATGGCGGAGGGATGCAGCGCGATTCGCTTTTTGCCGTTTTTCCCGGCGAGCGAGGTGCCGCTTGTGCTCTCTGCCGGCGACATGCACGTCGTTACGGTCAAGCGAGGATTGGAAGGAGTTGTAGTGCCGAGCAAGTTGTATCCCACTCTTGCCGCGGGGCGGCCCGTACTGGGAGTCGCACCAGAAGAAAGCGACGTCGTGCGAATTATCCGGCGGACCGGGTGCGGCATCGCCGCCAATCCGGATGATCCGGCGAGCGTTGCGGAGGCCGTCCGAAGCGTGCTGCGCGACCCCGAACAATTGCAAACCATGGCGCGTCAGGCGCGGGAGATCGCTTTTTCCTATGATAGAGTGAAGCAGCTGAAAATTTTCTCCGAGACGATTGAAGACGCAGTTCGCGAGTGATGCAGGCCGAAATGATGTGGACGGGAAAGACAGTTTGGGTGACGGGAGCGGTCGAGCCAATTTACGGTCGGAGGTCTTCCGCGTAGATGGGGCCACTCTCCCGCACAGCACGATACGTCAAAGCCTACATGGGAATCGGAGAGCTGAACCGGCTGACCGCGTCGCTGATCGACCGGCCCGAGGAGATGCTGGCGGAGACGGTCAAATACTGCGACGCCTTCTTTTTTCCGTTCCAGGTTCCCGAGGAACTTGTGCGGCTGATGGAAGATGTGAAGAGACTGAATCCGCAAACGGTCCTTGAGATCGGCACTCACAGGGGCGGGACCTTATATCTCTGGGCCCGGCTGGCCCGGCCCGATGCGATT
>JGI12269J14319_10005053_pt1 | contig 11830 bp, 10 predicted proteins | sample PeaSoiSIISIP2007_FD_14319 | JGI IMG/M metagenome (IMG submission 14319) | reverse complement strand
GCGGGGGCCGCCGCCTCGGCCGCGCCGGCGCGCCGCGTGCGGCGCGGGCGGTCCGCTTCGGCCTCCGCTGGGGTCTGCATGGCGGTGACGGCCTTGATCTGGGTCATCAGCTGGTCGAGCGATGCTTCCCAGTCGTTGAACAGGTCTATCCACTGGCGCGTGGCGAACTCGTAGGCGAACGCCTCGTTCGGCGCGACGTCCTCCACGCGAACCGGGATCACGAACAGCTTGTTCTGACCGGCGAGCGCGATTTCCTTCTTGACCTCGTCGGAGTTGTTCGAATTGGCCGAGAAGACGAACAGCATGACCTTCGTCGCACGAATGGCGCGCACGATGGCCTCCTGGAAGTTCTCGCCCGGATGGATGTCGCGCGTCGCCATCCAGCACTCAACGCCGCGCGACTCGATGGCGGCACAAATCGTGTCCGCCATCTTCTTGTCCTTCGAGGCGTGGCTCAGGAAAACCGTGGCGGCCATGGCGAGCGTTCCTGTCTGGGCGGTCCGGTCAGTTGACCCAGGTGCTCTGCGCCGGCCCAGCCGGGGCGCCCGCGTCGCTCAGCGGATCGGACCCATACTGATTGTCGCCGACGGTTCCGCGGGCCGCGAACCAGATGATCAGCGGGATGACCCCGATGATCGTGAAAACGATCAGATACCACCATCCGCTCCGGTTGGTGTCGTGCAATCGGCGGACAGCCACGGCAAGCGACGGCAGGAAGACGCCGAGGTTGACCAGATAGCTCAGGCCGACCACCGCCCCGTACATCGGAGAGTTCGGCCCGCCGACGATGACCTCGAGCAGCCCGAAGACGAAACCGATCCCGAAGGTGAAGAGAATCCACCACCAGTATTCGGAGCGCGCCGAACGCCCATTGAAGTCGACGTAGCGTTTGAAGTTGCTGACGATGGCGTCCGAGAAGTTCAAGTGCGCCTCCCCCGTTTCACCGACCGGGGCCGTCCAGTCGGCCGCGGCATACCGTTCCCCTAAGCGACATAGCAAAGGCGATGACCCTTGTAGGGGTCAATGGGATTTTTGCGAAACTTCGACGGCCTAGCGCAGCGAGGCGTTCAGTTCGGCGAGCGCCGCCGCGCCCGGCGTCAGTTCGGCGTCCGTGAGCGCGTTCAGAGGCCTCGCCACGGTGTCGAGGTGGTCATGCAGGTCCTTCGGCGTCGGATCCACGAACAGCAGACCGGTCACGACCTCGCCCAGCGCCTGCCGCTGTTGCAGGAAAGCCAGCGCGGCCGCTCGGTCGGACGGATCGTACTGGGCGTCCAGCTTGCGGAGCGCCAACACCGAGCCGTCGTGCTGGGTCACCATCTCGAGCGTGCCGGGCGCATGGTCGATGGTGATGGGCGCGCGCGGCGGGATGATGTCGAGCCGGTTCACCGCTTCGTTGTGCTCACGCACATAGTCGAAGCTCTTGGTCGAGCCGACGTGGTTGTTGAACTGCACACAAGGGCTGATGCAGTCGATGAAGGCGGCGCCGTTGTGGCTCAGCGCCGCCTTGATCAGCGGGGTCAGCTGGCGCTTGTCGCCGGAGAAGCTGCGGGCGACGAAGCTCGCGCCCAGCTGCAAGGCCAGCGACACCAGGTCGACGGCCGAGTCGTGGTTGACCACGCCGCGCTTGGACTTCGAGCCATAGTCCGACGTGGCGGAGAACTGGCCCTTGGTCAGCCCATAGACCCCGTTGTTCTCCACGATGTAGACCATGTTGACGCCACGGCGGATGCAGTGGGCGAACTGGCCAAGCCCGATGGAGGCCGAATCCCCGTCGCCGGAGACGCCCAGGTAGATCAGCTCCTTGTTGGCGAGGTTGGCGCCCGTCAGCACCGAGGGCATCCGTCCGTGCACGGTGTTGAAGCCGTGGCTGTTGCCGAGGAAGTAATCCGGCGTCTTCGACGAACAGCCGATGCCCGAAAGCTTGGCGATCCGGTGCGGGGGCAGCTCCAGCTCGTAGCAGGCCCGGATGATCGAGGCGCTGATCGAGTCGTGGCCACAGCCGGCGCAGAGCGTCGAGACGGCCCCCTCGTAGTCGCGGCGGGTGAACCCCAGGCTGTTCGAGGCCAGCTTGGGATGGTGCATGCGCGGCTTGGCGATGTAGGTCATTCGGCGGCCTCGGCGATCGGGCGGGCCGCAAGCTTGGCGGCGATCTCCCCGGCGATGAACCGGGCGGTGATAGGGGTGCCGTCGTAGTGGTTGACCGGCACGAGCTTCGCCGGGTCGACCCCGACCTCGTTCATGATCAGGGTGCGCAGCTGCCCGTCGCGGTTCTGCTCGACCACGAACACCTGGTCGTGCTCGGCGATGAAGTCGCCGACGGCGTCGGCGAAGGGAAAGCCGCGCACGCGAAGCGCATTCACATGCCGGCCCTGCGCCTCGAGCATTTCCAGAGCTTCGCTCAGCGCCGGCGTGGTCGAGCCGAAGTAGATCACCCCGCTCTTCGTCGCCCGGCTGGCGTCTTGCCGCATCGGGGCGGGCACGAGGCTCTTGGCCGTCTCGAACTTGCGCAGGAGGCGCTGCATGTTGTCGACGTAGACCGCGCCCTCTTCCGAGTAGCGGGCGTAAGGGTTGCGCGAGGTGCCCCGCGTGAAATAGCCGCCGCGGTCGGGGTGGGTCCCAGGGTAGGTGCGGTAGGGGATGCCGTCGCCGTCGACGTCGAGATAGCGGCCGAAGTCCTTGCCGGCCTCGAGGTCGTCGTAGGTCATCACCTTGCCGCGGTCGATGCGGCGGCCGTCCTCCCACTCGAAGGGCTTGGTCAGCCACTCGTTCATGCCGATGTCGAGGTCGAGCATGACGAAGATGGTGGTCTGCAGCCGGTCGGCGAGGTCGAAGGCCAGCGCGGCCATCTCGAAGCACTCGCCCGGCTCGGCGGGGAACAGCAGCGGATGCTTGGTGTCGCCGTGCGCGGCGTAGGCAGCCGCCAGTATGTCGGCCTGCTGGGTGCGGGTCGGCATGCCGGTCGATGGCCCGCCGCGCTGGACGTCGAAGATGACCGCCGGCACCTCGGCGAAGTAGCTTAGGCCCACGAACTCGGTCATCAGCGACACACCCGGCCCGGATGTGCAGGTGAAGGCCCTGGCCCCGTTCCAGGCCGCGCCGATGACGATGCCGATCGAGGCGATCTCGTCCTCGGCCTGGATGATGGCGTAGCGCGCCTTTCCCGTCTCCGGATCGGTGCGGAACTGCTCGCAGTAGCCGGTGAAGGCCTCGGCCAGCGATGTCGACGGCGTGATCGGATACCAGGCGCAAACGGTCGCGCCGCCAAAGACCGCGCCCAGCGCGGCGGCCGCATTGCCCTCGACGAAGATGCGGTCGCCCACCTTATCGGCTCGCCGCACGCGCAGCCCGATGGCTTTGAGGTTCTGGGCCACGTAGTCGCGGCCCATGTGCAGCGCTTCGATGTTCGGGGCGATCAGCCGGTCCTTGCCCTTGAACTGCTCGCCGACAAGCTGCTCGATAACAGCCATATCGATGTCGAGCAGGGCCGAAAGCGCGCCGACGTAGATGATGTTCTTGAACAGCTGCCGCTGCCGCGGGTCGCTGTAGGCGGCATTGCACATCGCCGTCAGCGGCACGCCGACGACCTTGATGTCGTCGCGGAACTTCTCGTGCGGCAAGGGCTTGGTCGAGTCGTAGAACAGGTAGCCGCCGGGCTCGATCTCGGCGAGGTCCTTGTCCCAGGTCTGCGGGTTCATGGCGACCATCAGGTCAACGCCCCCGCGCCGGCCCAGATGCCCGCTCTCGGAGATCCTGACCTCGAACCAGGTGGGCAGACCTTGGATGTTCGACGGGAAGATATTGCGGGCGGCGACCGGCACGCCCATGCGCAGGATCGACTTGGCGAACAGGCCATTGGCGCTGGCCGAGCCCGACCCGTTGACGTTGGCGAACTTGACAACGAAGTCGTTGACGCGGGCGACTGAACTCATCTCCTTGCGCTCACTCCGCCGCGATCCGTGTTGCGGGCTCCGGCTCGCCCTTGGCGTAGGTCATGTCGAGAAGGAACTTCTGCATGTCCCACGCGCCGGTCGGGCAGCGCTCGGCGCAGAGGCCGCAGTGCAGGCAGACGTCCTCGTCCTTCACCATGACTCGCCCGGTCGGCAGCGGGCCCGAAACATAGAGATCCTGGGTCACGTTCAGGGCCGGCGCGTTCAACCGACCGCGCAGGTCGGGCTCGTCCCCGTTCTCGGTGAAGGTGATGCAGTCCATCGGGCAGATGTCGACGCAGGCGTCGCACTCGATGCACAGCGGGTCGGCAAACACCGTCTCGATGTCGCAGTTCAGGCAACGCTCGGCCTCGCGGTAGCCCAGGGCGCGATCGAAGCCGAGTTCCACCTCCAGCCGCACGTTGCCCAGCGCCTCGGCCTTGTCGCGCAGCGGCACGCGATAGCGGGCGTCGTTGACGATGTCGTTGTCGTAGCTCCACTCGTGGATGCCCATCTTCTGGCTGACCAGCGTGATGCCTGGCGCGAGCCGCTCGTTCACGTCCTCGCCGCGGCAGAACTTGTCGATCGAGATGGCCGCGTCGTGGGCGTGCGCCACCGCCCAGATGATGTTCTTCGGCCCGAACGCCGCGTCGCCGCCGAAGAAGACGTTCGGCAGGCTGGACCCCATCGTTACCGGGTCGACCTTGGGCATGTCCCACTCGTCGAACTCGAGCCCGATATCGCGCTCGATCCAGGGGAAGGCGTTCTCCTGGCCGACCGCGACCAGGACGTCGTCGCACTCGAAGCGCTCGTCCGCATCGCCGGTCGGGACCAGCCGCCGGCGGCCCTTCGCGTCGTACTCGGCCGCCACCCGCTCGAAGACGACGCCGGTCAGCCGCCCGCCTTCGTGCGTGAACGCCTTCGGGTTCAGGAAGTTGAGGATCGGGATGTCTTCGTGCATCGCGTCCTCCTTCTCCCAGGGGGAGGCCTTCATCTCCTCGAAGCCGGAGCGGACGATCACCTTGACGTCCTCGCCGCCCAGACGGCGCGAGGTGCGGCAGCAGTCCATCGCGGTGTTGCCGCCGCCCAGCACGATCACGCGCTTGCCGATGCGGTCGACATGCCCGAACGAGACGCTCGACAGCCAGTCGATGCCGATATGGATGTTGGCGGCCGCTTCCTTTCGCCCTGGGACGTCGAGCTCCCGACCGCGCGGCGCGCCCGAGCCTACGAAGATCGCGTCATAGTCCTCGGCCAAGAGCGCGCGCAGGCTGGCGATCGGTTGGCCTAGCCTAAGCTCCATGCCCAGGCCGGTAATGTAGCCGACCTCTTCGTCGATGATCGACTCCGGCAGGCGGAAGCGCGGGATCTGGCTTCTGATCATGCCGCCCGAGGTGCGATCGCTGTCGAACAGGATGCACTCGTAACCCAGTGGCGCCAGATCGCGCGCGACGGCCAACGACGCGGGGCCGGCGCCGATGCAGGCGATGCGCTTGCCGTTCTTGCGCTTGGCCGGCTTGGGCAGGAGCGCGGTGATGTCGTCCTTGTTGTCGGCTGCGACACGCTTCAGGCGGCAGATCGCGACCGGCTGGTCCTCCACCCGGCCGCGGCGGCAGGCCGGCTCGCATGGCCGGTCGCATGTGCGGCCGAGAATTCCGGGGAAGACGTTGGACGTCCAGTTGATCATGTAGGCGTCGGTGTAGCGCCCCTCGGCGATCAGCCGGATGTACTCCGGCACCGGGGTGTGCGCCGGGCAGGCCCACTGACAATCGACGACCTTGTGGAAGTAGTCCGGCCCCTCGGTAATCGTACGCTGCAAGACGGCTTCCTCTGCGACGCTCTACTCCCGACGCGGGTCGATCCCGGTGTCCAGTAGGCAGGGGGACGGCCGGACCGCCCGCCCCGACGCGGCGTCCGCGTGCATGGTAACGCCGGCGTGATGGGTAGGCCAATAGGCAATCTGACTGTTGATAAGTCGTAATCGCGTCGCGTGCGCGACCCGGCAACGGTCAAGTCTTCGTGAGACTCTGGCCTTTTCGCGCCAAGTGCGTTGTTCGCGTGTGCAAGGCGGGCCAAGATAAAATGGCTAATTCTCCGTTAAGCACATGTGCAAGGAGGCAAACCGCGATGGATCATCCGATGGATCTTGAGCCGATCCCTGCGGCCAAGGCGCTGTTTGCCGGTTTTGACTCGGGCCTCGCCGAAGCGTTCGACGGCGGAGAGCTGGAGCGCGGCGACCTCTATGAGGAAATCGCCGAGCGTCGGGCTCAGCTCGAGTGCGCCGAGACGCTCCGGCGCGTGCGGGCGCTCTAGCCGCTTCGCCTTTTTCACGCCTCTCGCGTATGACCGGCGAAACCTTCGCCATGAGTCGCGCGTGGCCATCCAGCCGGTCTCTCTCCGCCTGTCCGAGGCGCGGTTCGGGCAATTCGCCGATGCGCTTGGCGCCTCGTTCGAGCGCTACGGCTTCGCCATCGTCGAAGACCACGGGATCGACGCTGGCCTGATCGATCGGGCTCTGTCCGATGCGAAGGCCTTCTTCGCGCTGCCCGAGGTTGCCAAGCGTCGCTACGTCGTGCCCGGCGCAGCGAGCCAGCGCGGCTACACGCCATTCGGGATCGAGGCCGCCAAAGGCGCCGAGCATGCCGATCTGAAGGAGTTCTGGCACGTCGGGCGCGAGCCCGACCCGGCCGGCCGAGGCCTCGTGAACGTCTGGCCGGAGGAAGCGCCGGGTTTCCGCGCCTCGGTCGGCGGGCTGTATGACGCCTTCGATACGCTGGGCGGAAAGCTGCTGGCGGCGATCGCGGTTCACCTCGGCCTTAGGTCCAGCCATTTCGACGCGGCGATCACCGGCGGCGACTCGATCCTGCGCCTGCTGCACTATCCGCCGGTCGCGGGCGCGAGCCCGGCGATCCGCGCCGGCGCGCACGAGGACATCAACGCAATCACGCTCCTGCTCGGCGCCGAGGAGGCCGGACTCGAGCTGCTCGATCGCGACGGGCGCTGGCTGGCGGTCAACCCCGAACCGAGCGCTGTCGTCGTCAACATCGGCGACATGCTCCAGCGGCTGACCAACCACCGCCTTCCGTCGACCACCCATCGGGTGGTCAATCCGGCCCCCGAACGGCGCGGCGTCGCCCGCTACTCGATGCCGTTCTTCGTTCACTTCCAGCCGGATTATCGCATCGAGACCCTGCCGGGCTGCGTCACGGCCGATGCGCCGGACCGCTACCCCGAACCCATCTCCGCCCGCGCCTACCTTGCAGAGCGGCTGCAGGAGATCCGCCTGGCCTGAGCCCGGCGGCTTGCGAACGGAACTTGACCTTCCCTGCGGTCAGTCGCCGACTGTGCCGAAACCTTCTTTGCGGGAGCACGCCATGCAGCTCGACGACTTGATGTTCAAACCCGGCCTGATGAAGGGCCAGCGCATCCTGGTCACTGGCGGCGGCACCGGCCTTGGCAAGGAGATGGCCGAGGCCTTCCTTCTGCTGGGCGCCGAGGTCTACATCTGGGGACGACGCGGCGGCGTGCTTGCCGACACCGCCAAGGCGCTGATGGACGCCCACGGCGGCAAGGTCGTCGCCCAGGCCTGCGACATCCGCGTGCCCGAGGCGATCACCGAGACGATCGATCACATCTGGTCGGACGGCGGCCCGCTGACCGGCTTGGTCAACAACGCGGCCGGCAACTTCATCAGCCGCACCGAGGACCTCTCCAGCCGTGGGTTCGATGCCATCGCCAACATCGTCTTCCGCGGCTCGTTCTTCGTGACGCTGGACTGCGGCAAGCGCTGGATCGCCGAGAAGAAGCCAGGCTCGGTGCTGTCCATCCTCACCACCTGGATCTGGCACGGCGGGCCCTACACGGTGCCCTCGGCCATGTCGAAGGCCGGCCTCAATGTCATGACCCAGTCGCTGGCTGTGGAGTGGGGCCCGAAGAACATCCGCCTGAACGCGATCGCGCCCGGTCCCTTCCCGACCGAGGGCGCATGGGCGCGGCTGAATCCCGGCGGCGGCCGGGGCGAGTCCAGTCCGGGCAACCCAATGGGGCGGGTCGGCCGCATGCCGGAGCTCTGCAATCTCGCGGCGTTGCTGATGGGTCCCGGCGCCGACTACATCAACGGCCAGACGATCGCGATCGACGGCGGGGCCTATCTCGCCGGCGGCGGCGGCTTCTCGGCGCTGCGCAACTGGACAGACGAGCAGTGGCAAGAGGCGCGCTCGCAGATTCGGGGCGCGAACGAGAAGGACCGCGCGATGCGGACGGTCTGATGGCGACTCGCGGCTTGCAGGTGTAGTGGAACAGCGGCCCGAACGGCCGCGTACCCGCCTGGACTCCATGAGCGAGCAGCCTCGACTTAGCCTCTACATCCCGCAGCCTTGGCGTCGGCCGGGCGATCCCCCCGACTTCTCCAACCTGCGCCCGCCGGCCGCGGGCGAGGCCGATCGCCCGCCCATCGACGTCGACGCCAGCGACATCCGCGATCTGGCCTATGGCCTGATCCGCGTCCTCGACAACACCGCCGCGGCGTCCGGCGCCTGGAATCCCAAGCTCGATCCCGAGCAGCTGCGCATCGGCCTGCGCACCATGATGACGACGCGGGCGCTGGACGACCGGATGTATCGCGCCCAGCGCCAGGGCAAGATCACCTTCTATGCCAAGTCGGCAGGCGAGGAGGCGATCGCGGCCGGCCAGGCCCTGGCGCTGCGGCCCGGCGACATGGGCTTTCCCACCTACCGCCAGCAGGGTTTGCTGATCGCGCGGGGCTATCCGCTGCGGCGCATGATCGACCAGGTCTACTCGGATCGCCGCGACCCCATGCGCGGCCGCCAGTTGCCCTGCCTCTACTCCAGCCGCGCCCACGACTTCTTCACCGTGTCGGGCAATCTCGGCACGCAATACAGCCAGGCCGTCGGCTGGGCGATGGCCTCGGCCTATCGCGGGGACGACAAGATCGCGGCCGCCTGGATCGGCGACGGGGCGACGGCCGAATCCGACTTCCACGAGGCGCTCACCTTCGCGTCCGTCTACCGCGCGCCGGTGATCCTCAACATCGTCAACAACCAGTGGGCCATCTCGTCCTTCCAGGGCTTCGCCGGCGGCGAGCGCACCACCTTCGCCGCGCGCGCGATCGGCTACGGCCTGCCGGCGCTGCGGGTGGACGGGAATGACTTGCTTGCGGTCTACGCGGCGACGGCCTGGGCGGCGGAGCGCGCTCGCGCCAACCTCGGCGCGACCGTGATCGAACTCTTCACCTACCGGGCCGAGAGCCATTCGACGAGCGACGATCCCACCCGTTATCGGCCGGTTGACGAGGCCAAGGCCTGGCCGCTCGGCGACCCGATTGTCAGGTTGAAGGGTCACTTGGTCGCGCTCGGTGAATGGAGCGAAGAGCAGCACAAGGCGCTGGCCGCCGAGCTGGACGGCGAGGTGCGCATGGCCCAGCGCGAGGCGGAAGCGGAGGGGTCGTTCGCCCAGGCCGAGCCGGCCGTCAAGGCCGAGGCGATGTTCACCGACGTCTACGCGGAGATTCCCTGGCATCTCGCCGAGCAGGCGAAGGCGATGGAAGGCGAGGCGTCATGACCCAGATGACCATGATCCAGGCGCTGAACTCGGCCATGGACGTCATGCTCGGCCGCGACCCGGACGTGCTCGTCTTCGGCGAGGACGTGGGCTACTTCGGCGGCGTCTTCCGCGCGACCGAGGGGCTGCAGAAGAAGCATGGGGTCACCCGCTGCTTCGACACGCCAATCGGCGAGTCCGGGATCGTCGGCGTCGCCATCGGCATGGGCGCCTATGGTCTCAGGCCCGTCGTCGAGATCCAGTTCGCCGACTACATCTACCCGGCCTACGACCAGCTGGTGTCGGAAGCCGCGCGGCTGCGCTACCGCTCGGCCGGCGATTTCACCGCCCCGATCACCGTCCGTGCGCCCTATGGCGGCGGGATCTTCGGCGGCCAGACCCACAGTCAGAGCCCGGAGGCCCTGTTCACGCACGTGGCCGGACTGGCCACGGTGATCCCGTCCACCCCGTACGACGCCAAGGGCCTCTTGATCTCGGCCATCGAGTCCGACGATCCGGTGATCTTCCTCGAGCCCAAGCGGGTCTACAACGGCCCCTTCGACGGCCACCACGAACGGCCGGTGAAGTCCTGGGCCGGCCACCCCGCGGCCGAGGTCCCCGATGGCCACTACACCATCCCGCTCGGCCAGGCAGCGATCGTCAGGGCAGGCGCGGCGGTCACCGTCCTTGCCTATGGCGCCATGGTGCACGTGGCGCTGGCCGCGGCCGAGGAAGCCGGTGTCGACGCCGAGATCATCGACCTGCGCACCCTGGTGCCGGTCGACATCGCCGCCGTCGAGGCGTCGGTGAAAAAGACCGGCCGCTGCGTCATCGTGCACGAGGCCACCCGCACCTCCGGCTTCGGCGCCGAGCTCTCGGCCCTGGTGCAGGAGCGCTGCTTCTACCACCTCGAGGCGCCGATCCAGCGCGTGGCCGGCTGGGACACGCCCTATCCCCACGCGTTCGAGTGGGACTATTTCCCGGGGCCGGCGCGGATCGCGGCGGCGCTCACCCGGGTGCTGGAGGCTTGAGATAGGCGATGGCGCGCTACGTTTTCCGCCTGCCGGACGTCGGCGAAGGCATCGCAGAGGCCGAGATTGTCGAGTGGCGCGTCGCCGTCGGCGATAAGGTCGAGGAAGAGCAGCCGCTCGTCGACGTCATGACCGACAAAGCGACCGTCGAGCTGACCTCGCCGGTCGCGGGCGTCGTTGTCGAGCGCGGCGCCGAAGAGGGTCAGGAGCTCGCCGTCGGCGAGGCGCTTGTCGTGCTCGAGACCGAAGGCGCGTCGCCGGCCGAGGCGACGCCAAAGCCAGCGCGCGCCGAGACGAAGCCGGCCGCACCGGCAGCCGTCGCCAAGCCCGCGGTCGCCAAACCGCTCGCTTCGCCCGCGACGCGGCGCCGTGCGAAGGAGGCGGGCGTCGATTTGGCGTCGGTGCAGGGGTCGGGGCCGGCCGGTCGGGTGCTCGACGCCGACCTCGCCGCGGCGAGACCGCCGACCTTGGCCCGGCGCGAGGGAGTGACCGACGTCAGGGTGATCGGGCTCCGTCGGCGGATCGCCGAGCGGATGATGGACTCCTACCGGCGCATCCCGCACTTCGCCTACGTCGAGGAGGTCGACGTCACCGAGCTCGAGGCCCTGCGCGCGCACCTGAATGCGACGAGGCCCGATCAGCGCCTCAGCCTGCCGCCGTTCATGATCACCGCGCTCGTGCGCACGCTTCCCGACTTCCCGCAGATCAACGCCACCTATGACGACGAGGCCGGCGTCGTGCATCGCCACGGCCCCGTCCACATCGGCGTCGCCGTGCAGACCGACGACGGCCTGATGGTCCCGGTCATCCGTCACGCCGAGGCGCGAGACCTCTGGGACCTCGCAGCCGAGATCGGCCGGCTCGCCGCGGCCGCCCGCGACGGCAAGGCCTCGCGCGAGGAGCTCTCCGGATCGACCATCACGCTGACCAGCCTCGGCCTCTTGGGTGGGGTCGCGACGACGCCGATCATCAACGCGCCCGAGGTCGCCATCGTCGGTCCGAACAAGATCGTCGAGCGCCCGGTCTTGCGCGAGGGTCAGGTCGTGGTGCGCAAGATGATGAACATCTCCTCCTCGTTCGACCACCGCGTGGTCGACGGCTACGACGCCGCCGCCTTCATCCAGGCGGTGAAGGCCAGGCTCGAGCACCCGGCGCTGCTGTTCATGCGGTGATGAACCCGCGCCGCCAAGGCCCGGGGCCGATGTCTGCTTTTGGGCACGGAGTGAGAGTCCGCTTCCGACCCACAGCGGACATCGGCCGCCGTGAACTTGCGGCTCGTTCGGCCGTTCACAGCCGTCCCTGAAGCGCGCATCA
>JGI12269J14319_10005046_pt1 | contig 11838 bp, 14 predicted proteins | sample PeaSoiSIISIP2007_FD_14319 | JGI IMG/M metagenome (IMG submission 14319) | reverse complement strand
AAACTCGGCTGGCCCGGAGCGATGAGCACCGGGTAGTCGTCGGCTACGCGATCCACAGCACGCGTTCCCAGCCCAGGTACCAGCCTTATCAGGCCATCCTCACGCTTTATGCGGGCAGACCATCGGAACTCATTGTTGCTGAATGCGACTCCAGAGCACGCCGGCAAAAAGTACTTGCCGACGGTCTGTCCGACGACCTCCTGAATCATGACCCCCATTTCTTCATGGACATCCAGAAGACCTCGCTCGGCACGGTATTCGGTGGGATCCGGCCCGAAGATCGAGGCGTACACCTCGGCGATAGCGTCCATCAATGCAGCCAGTCGCTCTTCCTTACTCCCGCAGTTCCCCAAGAACAGGCTCTTGTACTTTCCGGAGAAAGCCGATCCGGGACGGTCCTCCAGCAAACTGGAGCTGCGGACAATCACCGGCCCATCACCGAGATCATCGAGTGCGAGTGCGAGCCCCTTGGCAAATTCTGATGGGAAAGACGATCTCTTAAACAAGGCCACAAGGTGCGGGTATTCCTGCCGAACCTGGTCGATCTCCATGTATTTCCGGTTGAGAACGTCCTCCAGATCGTTATGGTGCACGAAGTCCTGAATCCAATCGGAGGTGAGATACCAAGTTCTGGGCACTTTCACTTCGCGCAGAAGTGCGCTCGCTTCAGGGGCTTTGTCGATGATCTTCTTGGCCAGGAACAAACCGGCACTCTTACCGCCCAGCTTCCCATGGCAGGCAGGGGGGTAGATGACCTTACCCAACAGATCATAGAAATCCTTAACGTCGATGAACTTCTTGGCGACGTTGATGAAGTCGAGACTTTCAGAAAAGAAGCGACGAATGAGCGAGACCCGTAAACCCTTCTGGGTATAGAGCGAAAGTTCGTCCTCCTCAACACCGATGTGGCGATAACGCTCGACACACTCCATGACCTCTCCCAGAGAAGTGTCCTGGTTTTCAAGCGCTCGCACCAGAAAACTGGCCTTGTCCTCTTTGATCCATCGAGTCACGCAATTAAGGATCTCGGCCTCGCTCAAATGCTCGCCGGCGATCCGGAGTGCCTGGCTTGTCAAGTCAGCGGAATGGCCGGCGGCGTCATGAGGAAGAGGCCGATTTTCATCGGTGGTAATGCCTGGTTCGCGAGGCGAGATCGCCCCTCCGCTCCGAAGCAGTTCCCTAGCCTCCTCGACTCCGCTCCAACTCAGGTGATTGATCAATTTGCGCGAAATCCGCTTCAACAGGGCGGGGTCCGTTTCGCGCAGAAACTCGACCACAACACGCCACTCCCCTTGAGCCGATGCTGCATCGGCTGCCGACCAACCCTCGAATGCGGCTCTTAGCCGCCGTTGCGTGACCGCGCTTGCGATTCGCTCTGCGATCGTCCCAATCAGCCTGCGTTCTTCCTTCAGGAACGGGCCTTCGTCGGACCGCGGCAGTTCCCTCCGATAAAACACTTCAACCGCTCCAACCGTCTGACCCTGCACAACGATGTCGGCCTTTTGAACCCATCGTGTTTCTTGGAAGTCCGGCTGCTGAATTGCGAGATTCTCAAACAGGATTCGAGCCTGACAGTCAGGTGGATATTGCCAGCCTGGCGGCAGGACCTCGATGATGTCACGAAAAATCTCCTCAAGAGGTCGGCCTGACTGGCTCAGGAGTTCGCCCACCTGGTACAGACAGTTCAATTCCTTGGCCCGCTCCTGCAAAGCATGCAGCATGGTCCCGAATTGCGTCTCGTCCGGTTTCACTTTTTCTCTTGGCCTGTATTGTTCCGGGAGTGCGACAAGATGATTCCCCGCGCTGTTCTCCCATCGACGCGCACCGAGAGCCTATCTGGCGGCCGTACGTGGCGGATCAGTGCTGTCTCATGCACGACAGGCTGCAAGTTCAGCCAATCCCAATTGATTCCAAAGTTGCTCCCCTGTTGCACCATGAAATAGCTTGCCCGAAAGCTCGATAGATTGTGAAAGAAGTGCGACCCTTGACTCAACTCCACATTCATTTCTGGCAGTGTCGTCTCCACGATCGCTCGCGCCCCTGAGATTTGGCTCCAGTTAACCGGTATCCCCAGCGACGAATGGGAACTACCCCAGCGCCCGAAACCAATCAGCAGGAAGGGCCGCTTCTGATCCCGGAGTTTACGGTTGATCGATTCCAACTCTTCTGCGATAGCAGGCGTGTGCATTGAGGAAAATTTGTCGGGTCGCACGAAGACAATATCCTGCATGTCATCCTCGGTACCATTGCCCATCACCATGTCCGACGCAACTATGGCGTACGGATCGGAGAGGTCCTCGACCGTGACATCTACCACCTGATCGGAAACCACCATGGAGCGAACCTGCAGAAAACCCAGACGCACTCGAGGCCGTTCCCCGAGTCGTCCCTGGAACGTGAGGGCGAACTCGATCTCGATCTTGGCGGCGACGGCCTTCTCGGCGGCGATGAGCAGAGTCCTCACGAGGTCGTTCAGGGGAAACTGCTCTTGTACGAGAAGTGGAGCGAAATTTAAGACCCGCGGTCCCCGAGATCCAATTCCAGGGATAACGCGGTCGCGTTCCGGATCGTAGGTTGAGGCGAGCAAATACAAGGCATCGTCAGCTTCGGCATCGGCTAGACTCGCGCGCACCATGTATTCAGTTTCGCTGATTGGATTGTAAGCGGGGGGCTTGCCCATGTTAACTGCCCAAAACTCGGTTTGGGTGCCCTTCAGCAGTTCTCCTACGGAATCGAAAGGCGGTGGCTTCTTCGGATAGGCAGGTGAAAACGTCCAGGCTATGCCGCCGTCCACGATGGTCTTTCCTAACCCGAGTGCCAGAGTGACTATACCCTCTTCAGGACGGGCGGGTGCAAAAGCGTAGAAGTTATAGGAACGCGCCACACCCGAAATGTCAGGATAGAAGCGGTCCCTTCGGCGCTGGCCGACCACTTCCTGGATGATCACCGCCATTTTCTCTTCGCCTGGATTTGTCCCAGTTGTACGAAGGTAGTCTCGCGCCTCGCGAAAGTAGGTCGACGCGTACACAAATTTGATGGCCTCCACCAGCCGACGAAATCGTGCATCCGGATCGGGCTGGTTGTTGGGGATCATTTTGGTGGCGTAGACGCCGGCAAAGGGACGCTCCAACGCGTCCTCCAGTAAGCTCGACGACCGAATCGCGAGAGGGCTCTTGACCTGAACAATCAGCGCGCGGAGATCGCCGAGCAGTTCAAACGGAAGATCACCCTTCTGAAAGGCATGGGCGATGCGGTCGTCGGACATTTCGTCGAAGCGCAGTTCGCCAAGATTGTTTTGCGCTATGAACTCATCGAAACAGTCCGTCGCAATGACGGCCATGGCCGGAACATTGATCTCAACGTCAGGGAAAGACGTGGGGTCGATCTGCTTTGCTAGGAGATCCTTTACAAATGCCAATCCGCTGGCTTTGCCGCCGATTGCCCCTGAGCCGATCTGGGTGCAGCGAAAGGTGCCGTCCCAGAACTTGCGGTCGAAGACCGGCAACTCAGCAACGAGAGGCTTCAGACTGCTCATCGACACCTCCCACCGCATCGCAGCGGATGCTGACGTTTCACCGCGCGGGCTAGGCTGGCCCGTCTATCGTGAAGCTGGCGACTGCCCGTTACACCCAGCCGCGTTCGTGACACGCTTTGGCCACGCGGCCGATCGCGATGGCGTAAGCAGCATCTCTCATGTACAACTTCTCCTGGCGAGCCAGATCGGAGACTGCAAAGTACGCAGAGGTCATCTTAACGTCGAGCTTTCCGAGGACCTCATCTTTCTCCCAGAAGTAGTTCATGTTGCTCTGCACCTGCTCAAAATAGCTGCAGGTCACGCCGCCCGCGTTCGCCAGAAAGTCGGGGATCAACAAGATCCCGCGTTTCTGAATCTGAGCGTCGGCTTCCGGTGTCGTCGGACCGTTTGCGCCTTCAGCGATGATGTGCACGCGGGGGCTAATCCGGCCAACGTTACGCGCCGGTGATCTGGTTTTCCATCGCCGCGGGAATGAGAATGTCGACATCTTGCTCTATCCATGCCTCTCCCGGTAGCACCTCGTATCCAAGTTCCTTGGCTTTCACTTTATTGATCCCGCCGAAGTGGTCTGTGATCGTCAATAAATGACCGAGATTGATTCCCTCACTCTTCCGGTAGGTGTAGGCACACTGGTCCGCTTGATCCCAGCAGCAAACAGAGATCACTCTTCCTCCGAGCCGCTGGTAGAGTTCGATCGCGTAGTGGGCCACGTTGCCAAAGCCTTGCACGCTTGCCTGGGTATTCTCGGGGCGCATGCCCAATTCTTTGAGCGCCTCGCGCAGCGTAATCACGACGCCATAGCCCGTAGCCTCGGTTCGGCCAAGCGAGCCACCCATGCCGACGGGCTTCCCGGTGATGAAGCCGGGGAACCGGCCACCGTGGATCTTCTCAAACTCATCGAGCATCCAGAGCATGTGTTGCGCATCTGTCATCACATCCGGGGCCGGTACGTCGCTCACCGGTCCGACATCCTTTGCCACTTGGCGCACCCATCCACGGCAAATCTGCTCCTGTTCCCGGGCGCTTAGATTATGCGGATCACAGATCACCCCACCTTTCGCCCCGCCGAGCGGAATATCCACCACCGCACATTTCCACGTCATCCACATTGATAGGGCACGTACCGTATCGATCGTCTCCTGCGGATGGAAGCGGATGCCACCCTTGCCCGGTCCGCGGGCGTCATTGTGCTGCACTCGGAAACCTCGGAAGACCTTCACCATGCCGTCGTCCATGCGCACTGGAATAGCAAACTGGTACTCCCGTAGCGGATAGCGCAGAAGATCTCTTGTAGCCGAGTCGAGCCCAAGGTATTCGGCTACTTTATCGAACTGCGCTTGTGCGATCTGAAATGAATTGAACGCCTTGGAGGACCTTCTGGCAGGCGAGCCAGGAGCCACTTTCGAAGCTTGCTTTTCGACGCTGATCGGTGCCGTCAGTACGCTCTCCGACATGGTTTTTCTCCTTGTTCTCTTACAGCCTACTCTAATTATCGCCCTCGTAATGGGAGGGTCCAGTGTGATCGTGCGCACGTCATCTGGTGATCCATACACTGCGCATTAAATCTATTCAGTCGAGAAGCAGTTCGGTGCGGGTGAAGGTGGAAAGAATGAGGATGACGAATAATTCGATCTGCTGCTTAACATCTGAAGGTCCGCCCTATCCAGCAGTTGCTCTACTGCCGGTGCAGGATCGAATGAGTCCGCTGAATCGCAGTACGAAAGTGCTGGACGCGAGCTCACGCAGCTTTGGTAGCGTAGCAATTTTTCAGCCGCCGTGAAACCGGCCATTCTAAACGTGGACGGCGAGAACGGGGCACGGCCCCAACTGCATCACGCGATAGGTTGTCGAACCAAATACTGCTAAATCCAGGGCGCCACGTCCTCGCACTCCCATAGCCACCATGTCGGCCTGCGTTTCCAGTGCTAGTTGAATGATTTGCTGGTACGGCTTTCCGATGCGTACTGCTGTCTTAGTCTTGAGGGTCTTGCGTCCCTCCGGCGGAATCAGTTTTTCGAGTTGATCTTTTGTTGTTTTGATGGCGTCGTCCGTCTTAGCCCGGCTCGGGACCTCCTCCAAAACATGCAGCAGAGTGAGCTCCGCCTCGTACTCCTCGGTTGCAGAGATCGCATATTTCAAAGCCGTCTCGGAATTCTTGGAGAAATCCGTACAAAAGGGAATCCGCGTCAAGCGGTGAACCTGGCCATGCTTCTGACCTTCGGGCATCGAATCACGCGGGGCGTTACTTACTACCAGTTACCGGGCAGGGAGCCGTGCGCATCACCCGGTTGGTGACCGACCCCAGCGTTAGTCGGTCATACCCTCGACCGCCGTGCGTTCCCATGACTACGACGTCTGCTTTCTGAGCTTCCGCAAATGACAGAATAGAGTCCGGGGCGGATCCCATTTGCACCATGAGTTTCGGACGAATTTCGCTGTCAGTGTGGTGTTTTACGAATTTCTGCAACTCCTCCCAGCCGTTCTCTCGAAGCGCCGAGCAGAATTCATCGTAGAGTTGCGCAGAGGCAGCAAAGCCGGCAGAAGGATGTCGCCATAGCTCTACGATATGCTGCGCTACCAACTTCGCTCGATAGTGCTCGGCCACCGACAGTGCATAGCGATATGCCCGTACCGAGAACTCTGAGAAATCAATGGGGCAAAGGATGAGTTTAATCTCCATCAAGGTCCTCCTTAACCGCGTCGATTTAGATCCAATGCGCTGCCCAATTCGTCCCAAGCTGGTTCAGTGATGTTTGATGAAAGACCCGTCTTGCAGTTCTTCCATCGCTTCGCGTAGCTGTTCTTGCATGTTCGTCACAATCGGGCGATACCATGCAATGGGCTCCTCAATCGGCTTGCCCGATACTAGCAGGAAGCGGATACCCTCATTCCCGGCGCGAACGGTGATCTCGTTGCCTCGATCGAAAAGCACTAGCGAGTGGTTACCGACGTCGTAGAGGGGCGGCGGATCGGCCTTCTCGACCCTCTCAGTAAGAACGGCACGAGGGGAGGAGTAGTCACGGAACGTGCCCGAGCCCGCAAACACTTAGGATTTTGAGCGGCCTCCGGGTCCGACTCACTTTTGCTCAGAGCGCTTTCGGTTCACTCGACTAGAGTCCTATTGTATATCGTGTCGCGATATACTGCTATTGATTGGAGGGTCGAGTGCGTTCTGGAACAGGAGTAAACCTCGGGATTCAGTCATGATTCCCTTCGATGCGGCACACGCCGCGGTGCACTACCCAAAGGATCGCCGCTTCCGGATTTGGGTTCGCCCCTCCATTCTCATCGGAATCGCAGCCGTGGTTCTGGCCGCGGTCCTCGCCTCCTGGATTGAAGTTGCGATAGGCGGTCTGCCCGCCGTTCCCCCGGTGCCTCAGATTTATCCCAACAACTTCGTTGGACCGCACGGGTTCCCGCTCTGGGTGCGCTACTGCCATTTTTTCAATTTCTTCTTTGTGATGCTGCTGATTCGAAGTGGCCTATCGATCCTGTTCGATCATCCTCGTCTCTATTTCAATGATGACTGTACTCCGGGAAGCGAATGGATCCGTTTGACGCCCCTCAAAGTTCCGCGCGACCGCATCTGGACTGCAAAAGACGATGCCCGCTATCTTTCGCCGATCATCGGCACGCCCGGTTACAGACACACGATCGGCGTCGCGCGGGTTTGGCACTTCATCGACGTTCACGGATTCATCTTCACCGGCATTCTCTTCATCATCATGCTGTTCGATACCGAGCAGTGGAGGCGGATCGTCCCTACGTCGTGGATGGTTCTTTTGCAGGCTTGGAATACGTGGGTGCACTACGCGACGTTCCATATGCCGGCGGAGCCAAACGGCTTTTATGGCTACAACGCCCTGCAGCAGATTGCCTATTTCACTGTCGTCTTTGTCTTCGGACCCTTGGCCATTGCGACGGGCATCGCCATGTCACCGGCGGTGGTGAACCGCTTTCCCTGGTACGCCAAGATATTTGGCGGCAGGCAGTCGGCGCGATCTATCCATTTCCACACCATGCTCAGTTTCTTTGCTTTTCTCGCGGTGCACGTCACGCTAGTTGTGATGACAGGATTCGCGAGGAACATGAACCATATCGTGATCGGAACGGATGATCAGGGGCATATGGGCATGTATCTGGGATTTGTGGGAATTGGTGTGGTTGTCGTCTCATGGATTGCGGCACACTACATTTCATGGAACCGCCCCCGTGGTCTGCAGCACGCACTGAAGTCCGTTACCTACCCCATGCAACTGCTCACGTTGAATCGACTCGTTCCGCGCCAGAACTATTCGGAGCAGGATATCTCGCCGTACTTCTGGCCCAATGGGAAGATGCCGGTGCGAGAGGATTGGAAACGTCTCGCCGAACACGGCTTTCAGGATTTCAAACTGCACGTAGGCGGGCTGGTAGAAAATCCAGTCGTGCTTTCGCTTCCAGATATCGAAAAGATGGGCGTTGTGGAGCACATCACGATGCATCACTGCATTCAGGGCTGGAGTGGCATTGCGAAATGGGGCGGCATTCCGATGCAGAGGCTGATTGACCTCGTGCGCCCGAAACCGGAAGCCAAAGTGGTGGCTTTCTTCTCCTTCGGCGAAGCACTCTACGGTGGCCCATATTACGACACACAGAGCCTGGAGAATGTACTAAAGGCCGAATGCTTGCTTGCGATTCGGATGAATGACCAACGGCTTCCGGACGTGTATGGAGCGCCACTACGGCTGCGTGTCGAGAATCAACTCGGCTACAAGATGGTTAAGTGGATTGAGCGCATTGAATTTATCCAGTCAGAGAAACAGTTGGGCGCGGGAGAAGGGGGGAAGAACGAGGATGATGAGTACTTTGATCTGCTCCCGAACATCTGAGATGACTCGCTCTGTCGTAGCGTAATTACTCTGGTTCGCGAAGAGGTTGCGCTGCGACAGCGGGGGCCTCGCGTGCAAACGTAATGAGGAGATTGAATGCAAAGACGGTGACGGCAGCCATCTCGCAAATCGCGGACGTCGGAAGCCATGACCAGGCAGCGCGAACCATACCTTGATAGGCCAATACTTCTGAGCTGACTCGCAAGAGACAGCCGACTGAAAGCAGCAAGAGAGAGCAGAACATCAGTTTGGTACTGAACAGCAGGCGCATCCCGGAAAATGCCGGAAGCACGCGCTGGCCGATGGCAAACACCATCATAGCCAGGAAGCCAACTGTGAGCGCGTGACGCGAGGCCCCCCAGATTCCGGACGCATCTCGGCTCAGCGCTGCCCAAAGGCTCAGAAAGGCTGCAATTAACGCCCAGATGTAGGCGAGTCGCACGAAGAATGGAAAGCTCACGTGAACCCCCTTCACCTTGGCTGGACGTTCCGCAGGTTCGAACAACCGTAACGCAGTAATGGCAGTGATTAGCCCTGTAAGGGTTAACACCGTGGCAGGCAAAATCGCGCCAGCAAGCGCGAGCAAGACCCCACCCTGAGTTTAAGGCAATCGCTAGGAGTAGAATCCGTCCACGCAGGGGCCGCAAACCAAGAAAGACCGGTAGCCACTTGGCGCTGAATCGATCAGCGCGATACGCATGATCAGGCTGTGCTCGGAGTGAGCTGTTGCCTTGGCAAAGAAGAACCCCGCTTCCAAGATCGTGCCCAGCAGGAACCAAACGAACGAACTGGCAATGAACTTTTCGTACGGGTTGTGCGGCTCGATGGATTGTCGCGCCGTTCGATACAGTAACAGCATGAACATCACGACGGCCGCGATTTCGGTCGCACCCGACAATCCACCGAACACAAATGAAATTGCAGTGGGCGCGGGAGCGAACCAGACAACGTCGCGGGGACGAATTTCTTCGATCGGGCCGCCCCAGCGCTGGACACGACCGCAGCCTGCGGTCACGATCAACGTCTGTCCGAGCGGGTGAGTGTGCCACGCAGTACGGGCACCAGGTTCGAAGGTCACGCCGGCACCAAGAACGCGCGCCGGCGTGGGCGCATCAAAAAGAGGGTCGACACCCACGACAGGGTGGCGGATTGCATGGGCGGCAAAGCGTGCGAGCCGTAAAAGGAGGAAGGTCGTCGTGTCGCGGAATCGCAATGTCGTTTCACCACAGGCTCAATGAGTGTAAACGCCTGGAACTCTCCGGTGTCAGTATCCAGCGCAGCAACTTGCTGAAACTCGGGGTGGAAATCGACTCCTAAATGATCATCGTTCGGCTCCTTTCTCCCGAGCCTGTTGGTTGCGCATTGGCACCACCAACTTTACTCGGGTGCCGAAGCCGACATTGTCATGGAATCAGGTCCTAGCCCCTTGATTTGTGCGGATTTACTTCCGCTTTTTCCGTAGTCTCCTCTTCACGGGTACCTGTCGTCCGGTGATTCATGTCACTGACAGATCGATGAATACCGTGATGAAATTTGTCAGAGAGAGTGTTTCCACTGCACTTTCCATCTGGGAGGAGAGGGCTATGCAATTTCACCTGGAAACAGACGAGCTGAACTCCTTGCGGACGTTTTGTTGGAACAACCCGTCCGACAGTACAGCGAACTTTTGAACAAGGTCTTGGACCGCGACTTGCGATTCGATTCCGGTGAACTCGAACAAACAGCAGACATCCTTGCGGGCAAGAAGCGCAGCCTTAAGGATGAAATCGCCCGACAGCCGAACGCCGCGCTGAAGACGGCACTACAGGGGCAACTGGCGCTGCTGGAACGAGTGCTGGAGAGGGTCAACGAGGCCTGTGTCATGTTTTGAGGGCTGTTCGGGCGACGGCCAGCGCTGCGTCAGCGCCACCTAAAGTGCCGACCAACCTCCCGGGCTTTTTACCGGAGGCTGTGCGATGGCGAAATCTGACTCTCAAAATCCGCATCCCGAAGACCTACTGGAGGCCTTTCGAGTCTTGATCAAGGCGGCAGAAGAAGGCGCTGCCATACCACCGGTCGCCGAGCGCGACCTCAGATCCCTGCACCAGCTGTGCGTGGAAAGGGCGAAGCGTTATTGCGGCAAAGACGGGGTGGTGAGTGTCGATTCAATGGCTCGCGCTTGCAGCCCTGACGCGAACCTGCCAGCGGTTTGGCTACGACACACTGAACTCAGGTCGCTGTACAGACAGGGTCTTCTTGCGGAGTGGCAGCTCGGCACACTTTTGGACGACGCGGTGTTCCGACTGGCCGCAACCATTCCAATGAGCGGAATCCATTTAGACCAACAGGCTTTCATTCGACAGCTACGTGGCCGGACTGCCAGCGTGAACTCCTTCACGGTTCACGCCCCACAAAGATAGTAGGCCAGGTTGAATTTAATTCACGAACTGCTCTGGCATAGTCGTCAGTCGCCTTCTTTAACTCAGTGGTAAGGTGGCTCGGATCTTGCGCGCCGACCTTCTTGAGGGCTTCCAGAACCTCTTGCACCCTCTTCTCGGCTGCTCTTACTTCCTCAATGGTTGACATCGCTATACTGCTCTTTCCCCCTCGGCTGTTCGATCAAAATCGCACGCTACCTATTTTTGCTGAATTGACTCCATATGCTTGGTGATTGCGTCCAACCTTACTTCTCCCCAGTCTTGGTCCGATTCGACCTCATGGAAGATCGGTCGCCAGATTGGCATCTCTCGATCGCCGTGCGGGAGCAGTCCAGGTTCTTTTCCTTCAATGATTTCTTTTACACGCTGGTACGGAAACTTTCCGCCACTTCTTTGTGAGATTAGGGTCAAGTCCGGAACCGGATGCTTTAAGGCAGCTGATGCTGGTCCATGCCCTCGTCCGTCAGCTCCATGACACGCGGCGCAGTGGTATTGAAAAATCTTCGCTCCCTCGACGGTGCTACGCTCCGCCGATATCGTCCTATCCTGGTTCTGAGCTGCCAGCAACAGAACAGCCGGTAGAAGAACCAGGCACAGAAGTAGCATTGACCATCGTTTTTGCCGGTGCATGCGCACCTCCCGGGACGCCCGCTTTTCCGTTAAAGACGTTGGGAGAAAATCCTTGGTCGCCTACGGGGGTGCTGCATCCCAATCGTGGGAACTGCTCTTCAAGGAGGCGAGACCGAGGTTGACAAAATGCTACGCGGAACAGCACATAACGTCAGTGACATGGGTCACATCTTGTGTCGGCAAGTCGGACATTTGGACTGGCATAAAGTGACGCGGCCTCAAGTGGCGAAACATCGCCATTTCACTCATTGACCCGCGCGGGTCAGCCACCTCAATGAGTGTATTCGCCTTCCATGAGAAGGCCGGTCGGAGTCAAGTGAATCTTTGTTTTTTTCTGAGACAAGGGTTTTCTCCCGCCGAGTCGCCACTGTCGCCATGCTTCCAT
>JGI12269J14319_10005040_pt1 | contig 11843 bp, 11 predicted proteins | sample PeaSoiSIISIP2007_FD_14319 | JGI IMG/M metagenome (IMG submission 14319) | reverse complement strand
CACCCGCCAGGTCCACCGCAGCACGCCCACGTTGAACTCGAAGATCGCCCGCGGGTAGCGGCCGGTGACCACGATCGCCACCATCGCCACCGCACTGAGCACGACGAAGGCCAGCCACAGGAAGGCCAGCACGATGTAGTGCGGGATCACCAGGATCCATTTGACCAGCCACAGCCCGCGGGACGGCGCGTCCAGCGACGCGTCCACCCGCACCGGGTACGCATGTGTAGCAGCCATCGAGATCACCTCTTGCTGCTCGACGATGCCTGTATCTTGATCGTGCGCGGGTGCCCATCCGGCCGCGGAAGAGCCATATGTCCTGTCCGCAGCGGCAAAAGTCCTGGCTTCGGACCACAAACCGGCGCGCTCCAGCTCGACGGCTCCGGGAAGCGGATGAAATCGGCTCAGTTACCTGCAATCAAAGCGGATGCCAAACTCGATGCCTAAATGCCAAACTCGGTGCTCAGTCACACAATACCGGCTGCGCACCAGGCAAACCGGCCAGATAGCGCCGAAGATTTCACGCCATCTAGCGGTGAAGCTCACAGGAAAGAGCTCGCACTATCAGAGATAATGAGCCATTACCGCTGATAGCGCCTGGTCATGGGAACGGTCGGCCTCCTACCATGGCCGCCGATGGCGTCCCCCTCAGCCATGCTGAGCGGGACCCAGCCCAGCGCCGGTAGGCCAGCCAACAGCAGCTTGGTCACGTCGTTTCAGCTGGTCCGGTAGCTCCCCGGCTCGCCAGCGGCCCGCATCGCAGATTCGCCCTGGAGGATCCTGCGCTATCGTTCGCCGGTCGGAGGGATGACGATGCGACCTGGCCGGTCATGGGATGTCCCGAACGAATTCTGGAGGCTCTAACCCGCGGCGGAAAAAACCGGGTGATAACCCGCTGTATCAGCTGTTCCCCGGTGAGTTCAGCGCAACTGAAGGTTTCTCATCGCGAACTTGCGGCCGTTGGGGAGATGGGCGTCCCGATCAACGTGGGTTCGTGGCGGGTGCGGCGCGTCATTCAGTACGAGTCTTGCCCCGTGGGGACTACCCGGTACCGGGGAACGTCGGTATCGGGGCGCGCGGTTGTTAGCGACCTCGCTATTTGCGGGATCACATCCCGATGCGGGTTTGGGTGGGTGCTGGCGGTGCCCGGACGGCCTGGCCGGCCTGGGGACGAAGGACTCGCCGAAGAGGCCGTAGGTCCCTGTCCGTTCCCGGTCCGGGTGCGCAGGATGCGGCCAGGAACGTGTGACAGGTCATGCGTGACGCGGGAAGGGAGCGTCCCAATGACTGACATCCAGCTGCCGGCCGGTGCGCCCGGGCGCCACGAGGAGATGGGCGGGCCGGGCCAGCCCGCCAGACAGCCGGCCATCGGCGACTCGGACCTGGCCACGCTGGCCGGGGTGGCCGCGGTCGTGTTCCCGCTGGTGTATTTCGCCTCGGAACTGGTGGAGGTGGCCCAGGGGAATTTCACGACCGGCCGCCTGGCACTGACCTACATCGGAGAGGCCGGGATTGTTTTCGCCGTCCTCGGCCTGTACGCCGTGCAGCGGCCGCGCATCGGACGCCTGGGATTGTGCGGGGCGCTGGCTTATGCCTACGCGTCGGTGTTCTTCACCAGCACCGTGGTCTACGCGCTGACCGCGGGGAGCAAGAACTGGGCGGCGGTCACCCGCGTGTTCGGCGCCTGGTTCACCCTGCACGGCGCCATCATGGTCGCCGGCGGCCTCGCGTTCGGCCTGGCGGTCATCAAGGCCGCGGTGCTGCCCCGCTGGACCGCGGCGTGCCTGATGGCCGGGGTCGTCCTGGTGGCGGCCGCGGCGGGCATGTCCACCGCGGTCCGGGCCGGGGCCGCTGCCCTGCCGCAGGCCGCCTTCGTCGGCATGGGCGTGATGGTGCTGCGGGAACGCTGGCGGGCCCGGAAGCTGCGGGCGACCGGCGCGCGATAGCCAGCGCCCCAGCCACGGACACGACGCAGCAATCACCCGATGCTGCTAGCGACTCACACCGGACGTGAGGTGGTCGAAATGGAAGCATCAGGAAATGGCTGGCTGGGGGGCCGTCAATTCGACGTGGACAGGTACCTGCACGGCGCCACGCTCGAAGAAACCGTCGCCACCGGGGTCTACTGCCTGGTCACCGGGAAACGGCGAGACTCGAACGTCTACTTCGTGCAGTCGGGCGGAACCTGGGTTCTGGTCGACACCGCCTGGCGGGGCCGGGCCGGGCTGATCAAGAGCGCGGCGGAGACCCTGTTCGGGGCCGGCACCCGGCCGCGAGCGATCGTCCTGACGCACGTGCACCCGGACCACGCTGGCTCGGCTTCCGAACTGGCCCGCATGTGGGACGCCACCGTGTACGTGCGCGCCGACGAACTGCCGTTGCCCCCCTCTGGCCGCATCATCGGCGCCCTGGCCCGTGTCGAGCGGAACTGGATGTTCCCCCCCGGGCAGCCCGGGCTGAGCCCGATCGACCCGGACGTGGGCGTTCCCGGCCTGCCGGACTGGCAGGTCATCCCCACGCCCGGCCATACCCCTGGCCACCTGGCGTTGTTCCGGGAGGCAGACCGCGCCCTCATCGCGGGCGACGCCGTCCTGACCGTCAACCTCAATTCGCCTGGCGACGCCCTGTCGCAGCGGCACACCCTCGGCGGGCCACCGCGCTTTGCCACCTGGAACTGGCGGGCAGCGACTGAGTCTGTGTCTGAACTGGCCCGGCTGGAGCCGGGCGTGCTGGCGCCGGGCCACGGAAGACCGACGGCCGGCCCGGTGCTTGCTCCCGGGTTGCGGGCTCTGGGCGAGCAACTCAGCAACCCTGCCGGCGCTGGCAGCGCGGGCTCATCCGCGGGCCGCAAGCTGACGGAGCGGGTCTTCAACTTCTTCGACTACAGCCGCCGGGCCCGCTAACCGGTCCACGGCGTTCCCGTACCGTCGCGCTGTTGACCGTGAACGGCGTCAGGAGGCCTGGCGGCGCCCGGCGACGCCCCGGAGGCAGTCACTGCGCGTCAGGCGCTGTCCCCAGGCGCGGGCCCGCTCCAGTTCGCCCCCGGCCAGGGCCCCGGTCAGGCCCCCGACCAGGAAGCTCTCGGGTGCCGCCGCGATGCGGGCCCCGTGGCGGGCGAGGTGCCGGCCGATGGACTTCGACGCCCGGCCAGTGAACGCCGGCAATCCCTGCAGCCGGGTATCGAAAACGGCGCCGGCCACCTCCAGCCGGCCCAGCGATGCGAGCCATTCGCGCACTCCCGGGCCGCTGACGGCGCCCGGTACCAGCTCAACCTCGCTCCCCGGCTTCCCCGCCTGCTTCCCGGCCATCTTCCGGGTACCCGGCCTGGACATCCCGTGGGTGTGGGTGGGACCACCCACCACCACCAGATCCGCGCCGTCGAGGATGTGCGCACCGGCCGAAGCAACCGGCACCACCGAGACCTCGGCGCACTCGGCCAGCCCCTCGGCAATGGCCTCGGCCACCTTCTTGGTGGCCCCGAACATCGATTCGTAGACGATAACTGCCCGCATGACAGCACCTCCTGCTCCCAGGACTCCAAGTACAGGGTGTGCCCAACTTCGCCTCCGGGGTAGGGCCGAAAGACCGCTCGTCCACTTCTCAACCACCTTTGGTCGCTGGCCCCGACGGGGCGGCCAAGGCCGATGCGGACGCGGTGAACCGGTGGCGGGCCGAAGCCGGCAAGACGCCGATCGCCGGAGACGCCGTCTAGGTCGCGCGGCTCGTGTTCTTGGACAACGGCCTGGCCCGTTGCGGGAGCTCCGCCGCTCCACTGGCACGCTGAGGGCCATGCGTAGCCCAGCTCTCCGGCCCCGTGTGGGTGTCTCCCGTGTGGCGGGCCTATCTCTCGTCTCTGGGGACGGGGCTGCTGAGAAGGTTGCGGGCGGCGNTGGCGTAGGCCATCGCNTTGGTGTGGTCGATGGTGAAGACCAGGGCAAGGTGGAGCGGGTCGGCGCCGGTGGCCAGGGCTTCGGCCAGGATNCGGTCGCGCCGGATGTNCTCNAGGGAGATGCCGCGCTGGTCCCTGCCGAGGTAGTCGGCGAGGTAGCTGGCGGAGACCGGCCCGGTGCCCAGGGCGCTTTTGCGNGTGATCAGGACGTGCCGGNTGGCGGTGCCGGGCCAGGTGGCGCGCCGGTATCGGAGCCAGGCCAGCAGGGCGTCGCGGGTGAGCTCGCCGAGGGGCTGCCGGTGGCCGGCGATGCTGATGCGCCGGCTGGGCAGGTCGATGTCGTCCAGGGTGAGTTCGCGGATGGCCCCGGGGCGGGCGGCGTGCACGGCTGCCAGGGCGATGGCCAGGCGCTGGGCGGGAGTGGCGGCTGCCTGCTGGACAGCCCGGATCTGCCCGGCGGTCATCGGCAGCACGGTCCACCCGGCGCCCCGGCCGCCGCGCAGGTGCCGGGTGGGGTCGGCGAACGTCAGGCCGCGTCGTCTGGCGAACCGGAACAGCGAGTGCAGCGCGGTGATGGCGTTGTAGCGCCGGTGACCGCGCAGCGGCTCCAGGACGGCGTCGACGTCAGCCGGGGTGATCTCCCGCAGGTGGCCGCGTGTTGCTGCCCAGCACTCGATGAAGGGCCGCACCCTGCCGAAGTGGAAGTGGACAGTGGCGTGCGACCGGGGGCGGGTGCGGGCGTCGCCGTCGAGCAGCACCACCAGCCAGGCACGGACGTCGCGGCCGAACCCGGCGGGCAGCTCGCCGGTGCGGTGGTCGATCCAGGCCCGGATCGCCGCGGTGGTGTCGTCGTGCAGCATCCCCAGCTCGGCGAGGACCTCGGCAATCCTGGTTGCTGAGCTGTGGCTGCGTGCCCGCACCCGCTGGCGGACCTGCGACAGCGGGACCGGGCCATCGCCGGTGTGGCCGTCCAGGACGGCCTTCAGCCCGTAAAACACCCCGGCGATCGTCGCGGCGGACCAGCCGCGGGCCTCGGCTAGGCCGATCGCGCAGCGGGTCGCGGCCAGCAGCAGCGGGCTATCACAGCGCTGCAGCAGCATCTGCGCGGTTACGTGCTCTGCCGGCCGGGTCACGGCAGCCCGCCCCACCCGGGAAGCCGCGGCCGGCCGGTCCGCCGTATTCCTGTCGATGGCCCGGTCACCGGGGTGGCAGGGACCGGCCGGTCCGGGACCGGGGCGTGACGGCCCGAGCTTCCGCGACAGCGCCGGGGCTCTGGCCGGTTGCGGGCTCGGCCACCGCCACCGGCTCGGGCAGCAGCAGCTCCCCGACCTCGCAGCCGAGTACCGCGCAGATGACGTCCAGCTCATCGAGCCTGACCGTGTTCGGCTGGCCGGACCACAGGCCCGACATCTTCCCCGCACTGATCACCATGCCGCGTCCGGCGAGCAGGCGCTGCAGCTCGCTGGCCTTCCAGATGCCCCGGTTGGCAGCCGTCAGCCGCAAGTTCCACTTCATCTCGCCAGTCCCTCCCACCGGTCGGCCGCGCGCTGCTGCCCCGCGACCCAGGCGTCCTCGACATGCGTGCCGTGGACGTGGATGTACCGCGCCGTGGTGCCGGTCCAGGCGTGACCGAGCAGTTCCTGGATGGCGAACAGGCTCATCCCCCCGAGGTAGAGCTGGGAGGCGCAGAAATGCCGCAGCACATGCGGGGTGAGCCGGCCCGCCCAGGCCGGCAGGTGGCGGGCGGCGGCCTCGGCCAGCGACTGGCGGAACACATCAGCGGCCGCCCGCGAGCAGGAGCCATCCAGGCACTTGCGCTCAGAGGGGAACAACGGGGCCCCGGGCCGGGTGTGGTCGGCGCCGAACAGACCCCACACGTCCTGGATGAACCACCGCAGGCCACGGTCCGCGCCGTTGATCAGCGGCACCAGCCGCGGCTTGGGCCCGCGCCGCCGCGAGCCCTTGCCGTGACGGACGTTCAGCTTGCCGAACCGGCCCAGCTCCCACCGCACGTCATCCAGGTCCAGCATCCGGGGCCTCGTTGATCCGCAGGCCGACATCGGCCGCCAGCCGGGCGGCCGCGTAGTTGCGGGCGGCCGGGCCGAACTTGCGGCACGAAGCCAGCTCCCCGCGCCACCCGGCGAACAGCTGCTCCACCTCCGCCTCCATGGGCGGCACGCGCAGCTGCGGGCTGGCCGAAGCGCGCGGCCGGTTCATCTCATCCAGCGGGCACTCGATTACGCGGCCGGTCAGGTTGTGCAGCTCGATCTTGTGCCGCAGCTCCAGGAACTGGAAGTACACCGTCAGCGCGGCCGCCCGCCCGGTGCGCGTCGACGGCCTGGCATCCCGCAGCACCCTGCCGAAGTAGGCGTCCGCGTCGCCGGGCTGCATCTCCCACAGCGGCCGCCCGAACCAGGCCCGGATCAGGTCCAGGTGGCCGGTGTCATTGCGGATCGTGCTGTCGGCCAGCCCCGCCGAGGCGCGCGCCAGCACGAACCCGGCCAGCACGTCGGTCTCGAAGTCAGCCAGATCCTCCTCGCTCACCGGCGCCCGGTGATCACGCAGGTCGCGCACCAAGGCCAGAGCCAACCCGCGCCTCCTCAACTTCACCAAGAACGATGAAAGATCATCTCAGGCGAGATCATCCCACGGAGACTGAGGAAAGATCACAACGACACGCCGACAGCCGGCCAACTCCGCCAGCCCTGGTCCAGGCCCGATCCGCCCCGTCGTCGGCCACAGTCAAACCCAGGAACCCGCCGACTGTTGCTTACTTACGGAGCGCGTCACACCGCCGGGTTCAGCCCACCAGGGCCCACTTCGCCCCGTTCCAGTGTGCGATGATGCGTCGCCCGGCGCCCGGTGCGCCGGGGTTGCCGGTCCCGCCGACCGCCCAGCAGTTCGCCGCCGCGGTGCAGGCGATCCCGTTCAGGCTGTTGACCAGCCAGCTGGCCAGGCTGGGGACGGACAGCGTGGACCAGGTCTGCCCGTTCCACCGCTCTGCGATGTTCACCTGCCGCTGCGGGCCGGCGGACTGGTCGCCGACGGCCATGCAGGCCCGGCCGCCCGGGCAGGAGTCGCCGCTCAGGCCGATGTCCGGGCCGCCCATGAGCGAGACCGACCACGCCGTGCCGTTCCAGCGCTGCGCCAGCGCTCCCTTCGGGCCCCAGCCGACCGTCATGCACGCGGAAGCAGCCGAGCACGAGGAGCCGAACAGTTGGCTCGACGACGCCCCGGAGGTCGGCGTGGCCACCGTCGACCATGCCGTGCCGTTCCAGTGCTCGGTCAGCGTCCCGAACCGGGACGCGGAGGCCGACTCCCAGAATCCGGCTGCCCAGCAGCTCGCGGCCTGGGGACAGGACACGGTTTCCAGCGCGCTGTACGCGGCCACGCTCGGGGCGCTGACCGCCGACCACGTGGTCCCGTTCCAGTGCTCGATCAGCGTACGGGCGAAGGTGCCCGCCGCGCGGGAGCCGACCGCCCAGCAGTCCCGGGCGGCGGTGCAGGTAATGCCGTTGAAGAAGGAGTTCGCCGACCCGGCGGCGGGAGCCTTGACCAGCAACCACCGCGTGCCGTCCCACCGCTCGGCGAGGGGGAATGAGGGGAATGACCCGCTCGCTGACGCCTGGTAGAACCCAACGGCCTGGCAGTTCCGGGCGCTGACGCACCAGACGCCGTGGAGCTGCGCACTGCGCGCCTCGGCCGGCCTGGGTGCCGGCACCGCCGACCAGGTGCCGCCGCTGAACCGCTCTATGGCGGGCACGGGCTGGCCGTCGGGGTGATTGTCCAGCCCGACGGCCCAGCAGTCCGCCGGGTCAGGGCAGGACACACCGGCCAGGAACGTGGCGGCGGCCGCCCCAGCCGCCGCCGGGCGCGGCGACGCGCCGGCCGGGGTGGCCAGCGCAGGGCCCAGCGACACCGCCATCAGCCCTGCGGCCAGCGCGGCGATGAAACGGCGACCGTCCCGGCCCGCCAGGGGCCGTCGTGATCGCGTTGAAATAGGCATTGGACATCCTCCAACTCCCCTGACGAGACCACCCGTAGGCTAAGACGCCGCCGCGGGCAGGGGGTTGGAGGATTCCCGTGTGGTGGCCGGGGTGGTGTCGGCGATGGTGGCGGCCGGGTGCTGGTCTTTGCGCGGCGGATGATTGACGTTTGGCCAAGGGGTACGCCACATTGCTCACTAATGACTCGGCGCAACTACGTGAGACGGATACTGCTGGCGGCCGTCGCGGTCCTGGCGGTGGTCGCCTGGGCCGCGAGCAGCGGCCGAGCCGCAGCGAACGAGTCCGCCAAGCCGCTGGCCGGGATCATCGTCGGCATCGACCCCGGGCATGACGGCGGCAACTTCGATGACCCGTCCTACATTAACCGCCTGATCTGGAACGGCCGGGAATGGGAGACCTGCGATACGACCGGCACCGAGACCGACGGCGGCTATACCGAGGCCCAGTTCAATTTCAACGTCGCCACCTTCCTGCGTGCTGATCTTCAACGCGACGGGGCCCGCGTGGTGATGACGCGGACCAGCAATACCGGCGTGGGGCCGTGCGTGAACACCCGCGCGCAGATCATCAACCGCGCTCACGCCAACGTGGCCATCGATATCCACGCCGACGGCGGCCCTGCGTCAGGACGCGGGTTCACCGTCCTGGAACCAGTCGCGGACGGGCCGAACGATCGGGTCATCGGGTCATCGCGGCGGTTCGGCGGCGACGTCCGCGCGGCGTTCCTGCGGATGACCACCATGCCGGTCAGCACGTACGACGGCGCGGACGGAATCGCCTACCGCGACGATCTGGCCGGGCTCAACCTCACGACCGTCCCCAAGGTTCTCGTCGAATGCGGGAACATGCGGAACGCTACCGACGCCGCCCTGCTGACTTCCGTCACCTTCCAGAAGGAGATAGCCAGGGCGCTGGCGGCCGCGATCGTGGCGTTCCTTAGAAGGTGACGGACTTGCGGAACTTGCTCATCAGGTACGGCCCGGCGAGCACGGGTTCGTACCGGGGCTCCTCTCCCGGCTCGAGGCAGGTCGGCAGGCAGGAGACCGTCGCGGACCAGTTGGCGTTCTGGAAGTACGGCATGCTCTGCCTGCGGGCCGTCGCCGCCGAGGGATCGGGCGGATCGACCACCCGGTGCAGGGTGGANTGCCACCGGTCGTTGGTCCAGCGCGCCATCAGGTCGCCGATGTTGATCACCAACGCGCCGGGCACGGATTCCACGCCTGTCCATTGGCCTGCGCGATCGAGCACTTCCAGGCCGCCTACCGCGTCCTGCCGCAGGATCGTGACCGTGCCGTAGTCGGTGTGCGCGCCCGCCCGCAACTGCCCGGGCAGCGGCGCGACGTCCCGGGCCGGATAGTTGATCGCGCGAAGCGCATTCGGGCCATCGGCGGTCTTGTCGGCGAAGAAGCCGGGCGGCAGCCCCAGGCCGCGCGCGAGCAGGGACATCAGCCGGTTGCCGAGTTCGCGCATCGCCTCGTAGTAGGCCGTCCAGGCTGGCTTGAGGTCCGGTAGCGCCGCGGGCCACAGGTTCGGCGAGTAGGCCCAGGCCTCGCCCGGATCGGCGAACTGGCCCGTCGGCCGGGACGGCGGGCCGACGTTGAAGACCTCCTTCAGGTCCGCCGGGGCGGCACCGGACATCGACTGGCTCAGCGACTCACCGGCCAGCGGCATGTACCCGTACGGATAGTCCGCCCCGGGGCGCGTCACGCTGAGCTTGTCCTCTAGCGGGAGGTCGAAGAACCTCGCGGCCATCGTCCACGCGGGATCGGCGACACCGTCGGGGATGCCGTGCCCGGTGACCTGGAAGAAGCCCACGGTCCGGCAGATCTCGTCCAGTTCCGCGCCGACGGCAGCGGGGTCGGCCGAGATATCGACGACCGGAACGTACCGCACGCCGGCCTTACTTCACGCTCTTGATCCGCCAGACCCCGACCGCGGCCGCGATGCCGACCACCGCGGTCGCCCCGAACAGGGTCGGGTAGCCGGCCAGCGAGACCATGGGGGCGGCGATGGCCGGGCCGATCGCGTACGGGGTGACGATGGCGATGTTGATGATGCCGAGGTCCTTGGCCCGGTCGTGGGCCTTCGGCAGCACCTGGGTGATCAGGGCCTGGTCGACCGCGATGTAGGCGCCGAATCCGATGCCGAAGAGCACGGCTGCGCCCAGCGCGGCCGGCCAGGTCTCCCAGAACGTCAGCAGCAGCGCGGCCGCCGCCATCAGCAGGCCGGACACGGTGACCAGCATCTTGCGGCGCCCGCTGCGGTCGGAGATGACGCCGCCGGCGATCGAGGCCACGACCACGCCGCCGGTGTAGATCAGGATCAGGATGAGCAGGCCGTCCGCGGCGGTCTGGCCGGGGAACAGCCGCGAATAGTGCACCGCGTCGCGCAGGAAGTAGAGCAGGTACAAGGTGCCCATCGCGATGGAGAGGGTGGCTAGGAAGCGGGTCAGCCAGGCCCAGCCGAAATCGGGGTATTCGCGCGGGCTGATCCAGTAGGAGGAGGCCACCCGGCGCCAGGAGAACGGCTCCCGGTGCTCCGGCGCGAGCGGAGGGTCGGGGGTGAAGAATACGAACGGCACCGCCAGCAGCACCATCAGCACCGCCAGCGCGATGTACCCGGTGACCAGGTCCTGGTTGAGGACGTCCACGACCAGGACCGTGCCCAGGACCAGGCCGAGCGCGATCGGCATGCCGATCCAGCCGGACACCGTGGCCCGCTGCCGGACCGGCACGTGGTCGGGGATGGCCGCGCTCAGGCTGGCGAACTCGCCGTTCTGGAAGAGCCCGAACAAGAACCACAGCAGGGCCACGACCAACACCGTGCCCGCCTTGGCCAGCAGCCCGACGCAGACCGCGGCCGGCAGGACCATGGCGAGCGTCCACCGATGGCGGCGGCCGCTGAACCGGCCCAGCCGCCGGCCGTGCGCGGTGCGGTCGGACAGCGCGCCGATGAACGGGGTGGCGAGGGCGGAGGAGATGGCATTGACCGCGGTCACCACCCCGAGGGCGGCGACCTTGTGGCGCGGCGTGATGTCCTGCAGCTGGAGCGCCAGCACGACCTGCGACGGCGCCTGGACCGCCATCCACATGCCCAGCATGGCGAGGGTGAGGCCGATGATCCAGCGGGGCCGCACGTGCGTGGTCGGTTCGGCCAGCGCGAGCGACTGGACGTCCGGCCGGCCGATTGCCTCATCCCTCATGGATCCTCCGCTGCCAGGGCTCCGCCACGGGCGCGGCCAGGGTCCCGCCACCGCTCCATGGCTGGATAATGACGTATCCCGGCCACCTCGCGATAGTGGCGCTTCACGAGCTCACGCGCCGATCCTCAGCAACCCGGGCACGCCGCGACGGCGGAGCAGTCGCGTCTCCGCAACCACCACGACCGCGGCGAGCAGCGCCAGCCCGGCGGCCGGGACGGCGAGGGCTACCAGGTCGGGCGCGATCGGTACCGGCGCGGTGGAGCCGGTGAACACAGACAGGTTGAGCGCCCCGGACGTGAGCATGGGCAGCACCACCGCGCAGGCCACGCCTGCGGCAATGGCGGCGAGGACGGACAGCAGCGCCTCCCCGAGGACGAGCCAGATCTGGCGGCCCTGTTGCAGGCCCATGGTGGTCAGCCTGGCCAGCGTCAGGTCACGGTCCGCCGCGCCCAGGGCCAGGCCGAGCAGCAGGATGACCAGCCCGAACCCGGCCGCCACCACGAGCGACAGCCGCATGACCACGTCCGCCGCCGACTGCAGCGGTGAGCTGACCAGCGCGCCGAGTACCGCCGAACGGAACCTGACCGCCGCACCGGGCACGTCCTTGCCCGCCACCGCGGCCAGGGCGGAGTGGTTGATCCCCGTCCCGGTGATGAGCAGCAGGTTGGTCGCCGGCGGACCGGTCTCGCCGACGATGCGCTGCAGCGGCATGATGACGAACAACCCGGAGCCGATCGCGGCCGGG
>JGI12269J14319_10005039_pt1 | contig 11843 bp, 15 predicted proteins | sample PeaSoiSIISIP2007_FD_14319 | JGI IMG/M metagenome (IMG submission 14319) | reverse complement strand
GATCGCGACCGCCACCGCGTGGATCTACCTGCCCGATCACGCCGTCTACCCCGGGATCCCGGACTACCGGTTCACCTGGTCGGTGCTGACCTGGGCGGTGCTGGCCGGGCCGGTCATCGGGCTGGTCTCGGCCGGCTACATCCGGCTGATCGGCTGGGTGTCGCATCACCGCGCCGCGGGCACCACGGCGCTGTTCGCGCCGGTGATCGCCTTCGGCGTCCTCGGCGTCATCGGCATCTGGTACCCGCAGCTGTTCGGCAACGGCCTGGACATGGCCCGGGACGCGTTCCTCGGCATCAGCAGCGCCGGCCTGCTGCTCACCTTGTTCGCGCTCAAGCCGCTGGTCACGGCCCTGTGCCTGGGCAGCGGCGCATCCGGCGGCCTGTTCACCCCGACGCTGGCCACCGGCGCGGTCCTCGGCGGCGCGCTCGGCATCGCCTGGAACCTGGCCTGGCCCGGCTCCCCGTCCGGCGCGTTCGCCATGGTCTGCGCGGCGGCCATGATCGGCGCGTCGATGCAGGCGCCGCTGTCCGGCCTGGCCCTCGTGCTCGAGCTCACCCACAGCGGCTTCGGGCTGATGGTCCCCATGATGGCGGCGACCGGGATCGCCACCCTCGTCGCCTTCCACGTCGACGGGTACTCCATCTACTCCGCCCGGCTGCCGGCGTACACCGAGGACAGCGCCCCCGTCGCGCCACCGGATAGCCGGACGGACCATCGGCACTAGCGGGACTGGCGAAAGGCCGGCCGGGATGAGGGAATGCCCTTCGGGTAACGGTTGCTGCACCGCCGCCGTGCACTGCTTCCTGCTGGCCGCACGGCACGGCGACGGCATCCGCCAGCACAACTTGTACCGGGACATGCGCACCTGCCACCCGAAGCTGCGGCCGGTCGGGACCGCCGTGGAGGGGGTCACGATCGCCGGCGCCTGCCAGGGCCCGAAGACGGCCGAATCCGCGGCCTCCGGGCTTGCCGCGGCCGCTGGCGACGTCGGACTCGTACCGGTGCCGGCGTGCCAGGGCTCACCTCCGCCTGCTCGCCGTCGGCTCTGTGCACGAGGCGCGAGCCAGCCTGCGCTCATCGCGCGGTTCCGGCTGGCATGACCGTGTCATGCACGGCGGGACGGAACCGGCGCAGCCGCAGGCTGTTGGTGACGACGAACACGGAGCTGAACGCCATCGCGGCGGCGGCGATCAGCGGGTTGAGGAACCCCAGCGCGGCAAGCGGGATGGCGGCGGTGTTGTAGCCGAACGCCCAGAACAGGTTGCCCTTGATCGTGGCCAGCGTGCGGCGGGACAGCAGGATCGCGTCGGGGATGGCGAGCAGGTCGCCGCGGACCAGGGTCAGGTCGCTGGCCTGGATCGCGGCGTCGGTGCCGGTGCCCATCGCCAGGCCCAGGTCGGCCTGGGCCAGGGCGGCGGCGTCGTTAACCCCGTCGCCGGCCATCGCCACCACCCGGCCCGCGTCTTGCAGCCGCCTGACCGCCTCCACCTTGCCCGCCGGAAGCACCCCGGCGATCACCTCGCGGACTCCGACAGCATCGGCCACGAACCGGGCGGCACGGTCGTTGTCGCCGGTGAGCAGGACGGGCCGCAGGCCCAGGCCGCGCAGCCGCCGGATCGCCTCCGCCGAGGTGGGCTTGATCGTGTCGGCGACCATCAGCACGCCGCGGACCTGCCCGTCCCAGGCGGCGAACACCACGGTCTGGCCCGCGGCCTCCGCACCGGCCGCACGGGCGGCCACATCGGGAGGGACCCGCAGCGCCCACTGCGATTCCAGCCAGTCTTTCCGGCCTAGCGCCACGGCGTGCCCGCCGGCGACGCCTGAGACGCCGAGCCCCCGGGCGCTGGCGAAGCTCTCCACGGCGGGCAGCTCCGGGCCGCGCGGGTCTTCCCGCAGCCGTTCCCTGGCGCCGGCCGCGATGGCCGCGCCGATGGGATGTTCGGAGGCGTCCCCCCCCCGCCCCGGCCAGCCGCAGCAGCTCGCCGGCATCCACACCGGGTACGGCGGCCATGTCCGTCAGGCTCATCTTGCCGGTGGTGATGGTGCCGGTCTTGTCCAGCACGATGGTGTCGGCGGCCCGGGTGGACTCCAGCACCTCCGGTCCGGAGATCAGGATGCCGAGCTGCGCGCCGCGGCCGGTGCCGACCAGGATGGCGGTCGGGGTGGCCAGGCCCATCGCGCACGGGCAGGCGACGATCAGCACGGCCACCGCGGCGGTGAACGCGGCCCCGGCGGGCTGGCCGGCCGCCAGCCACCCGGCCAGCGTTACGACCGCGACGGCGATGACGACGGGGACGAACACGGCGGAAACGCGGTCCGCCAGCCGCTGCACCGGCGCCTTGCCGGCCTGCGCCTCGGTCACCAGCCTGGCCATCTGCGCGAGCTGGGTACCGGCACCCACCGCGGTGGCGCGGACCACCAGCCGCCCGCCGGCGTTCACGCACCCGCCGGCCACCCCGTCGCCCGGGCCCACCTCGGCCGGGACCGGCTCACCGGTGAGCATCGAGGTGTCCACCGCCGAACTGCCCGAGGTGACGACGCCGTCGGTGGCGATCTTCTCCCCTGGCCGGATCACGAACTCCTCGCCCACGGCCAGCTGCCCCACCGGGACCCGCACCTCGCGGCCGTCGCGTAGCACGGCGGCGTCCCTGGCGCCCAGCGACAGCAGCGCCCGCAGCGCCGCGCCCGCGCGCCGCTTCGCCCGGGCCTCCAGATAGCGGCCGAGCACGATGAGTACCGTCACCCCGGCGGCGACGTCCAGGTAGATGGCTCCCGTCCCGCTGCGCTCTGCTAGCCCACCCGGGGCCAGCCAGGCGGCGCTCATGTGCGCGCCCGCCCGGCCCGCGGCGCCGAAGAACAGCGCGTACACCGACCACAGGTACGCCGCGGTGACCCCGACCGACACCAGCGTGTCCATGGTCGCGGCGCCGTGCCGGGCATTGACGACCGCGGCGCGGTGGAACGGCCACGCTCCCCACACGGCCACCGGGGAGGCCAGCGCCAGGCAGGCCCACTGCCAGTTCCGGAACTGCAGGGGCGGGATCATCGCCAGCGCGACCACCGGGATGGCCAGCGCCAGTGACACCAGCAGCCGCTTCCGCAACGCGGATGTCTCGACGGCGCCGTCCTCTTCTGCCGCACCCCCGGCCGGCTCGCCGGGTGGCGCGGGCAGCGCCGCGGTGTAGCCGGCCTGCTCGACCACCGAGATCAGGTCGGTGGCGGGCAGCGCGGCCGGGAAACGCACCCGGGCGGTCTCGGTGGCGAAGTTGACCGTCGCGGTGACGCCGTCGAGCTTGTTGAGCTTCTTCTCCACCCTGGCCGCGCACGAGGCGCAGGTCAGCCCGCCGATCGCCAGCTCCACGGCGCGCACCGCACCTTCCGGCGCGGCGGCGGGGCTCACGCCCGTGACCATGCTCATCCGCGCATCGCCCCCTTCCTTACGCTGTCGCGTGCACCACGGCCGTTCGGGAAAAGATCTTCAAGCCGAACGGACCGGGTATCACGCCCGGCCCGAGGCTTGACCTGGCTGCCGGCATGGCCGCCCGGCCGCCTGCTCAGCTCCCGGCGAGCTGGTAGTCGCCGGCTTCATCGAGGGCGTCCGTGACGGCCTGCCGTGCCAGCGGCCGGCCGCTGGTGACCGTCACCGCGGAGGCGCCGCCGGGGACCAGGACCGCCGTCACGTCGCTGACGCCGTCCAGGGCCCTGAGTTCACCGGACACCGCACGCATGCAGTGCTCGCAGGTCATCCCGGTGACCCGGTACGTCACCGATGTCATGAGCCGCCTCCCTTCCTGCGCACCCCTGCCAGACAGCTTTCCATACCCCGGCACGGTATCCATCAGGCCGGACGGCCCCCATGACCAGGACCTTCGTAAGTACTGCCAGCCGTGCTTCAACCGCGGCTGGAAGCGGAGTGCGCAGGTCACCCGGCTCCAGCTGCGCCAGGCGGACGCACGAGCCAGCGCAGGTGCTCGACGTCTCCTTGCAGCTCCAGCCGCCGCCAGAGCGGCGATCCGGGCGATATCTGGCTGGCATGCAGCAGCGCGGCCTGCCGCTGCCGGGCCCGGCTGACCCGGATGACGAAGTCAAGCCGCCCGGGCGCCTGGCCGGCGAACGGCTGGCCTGTCTCGGCTCGCAGGCGGCCGGCGATGCCGGCAGGCAGGGCCCAGGCCAGCACGGGCAGGCTCAGCGGTCCGGCGGTTCGGACGGCAGCGGCTGTGGCGGCCCGGTGGTCAGGATGACCGGTGATGCCGGTGTCGTCGAAGACCAGCAGCCCGCTGGGATGATACNGGCCGGCCAGCCCCGCGGCGTGCGCGGCCAGCTCGGCGGCAGGCACCGCGGCCAGGCGGCCGTCGGGATAGTCAAGCAGCGCCACGGTCGAGACACCGAGCGCCGCCCCGGCCTGCCGCAGTTCCCGTGCCCGCTGCCGGATCAGGTCGGCGCCGGCCTGGTTCAGCGTGGACGCTTCGCCGCGGGTGTAGCACAGAACGTGCACCGCAGCTCCGGCCGACGTCATCTTGTCGATGATGGCGCCGAGCCCGAACGACTCATCTTCGGGGTGGGCGACGACCGCCAGCACAGCAGGCCAGGGCGGCAGCAGCCCGTGTGGCTCGCGGGCAGGGCTGCCGTGCAGCCTGGCGGACGATCGCGATTGGCCTGCGCTCATCCTCGCCAACCTCCTGTCAGGCCGCCCGGCCTCGGGAGGCGCCGACGCCTGTCCCCTATACCCCCAAGGGTATACTAAGGCCTGAGACCCGAGAAGGAGGCGGCGATGGCGGCCGCTGAGCAGACGCCGGCCTGGCCCGGCTGAGGTCCGTGCTCGCGGCTTGTAGCATCGTGCCATGGCGATGATATCGGAGGAGCACGACCCTTCGTGTTCGGCCGACTTGTCGGCGGCGGTGGCGTTGTTCCGCAGCCTGGGGGATGTGACCCGGCTGGTGATCGTGCATGAGCTGGCGCGGGGGGAGCGGCGGATCGTGGACCTTACCCGCGCGGTGGGCCTAGCCCAGTCGACGGTGTCGGCGCATGTGGCGTGCCTGCGTGATTGCGGCCTGGTGGAGGGGCGCCCGCAGGGCCGGCAGATGCTGTACCGGCTTACCCGCCCGGAGCTGGGGGCGGTGCTGGCCGCGGCGGAGCGGCTGCTGGCGGCGACCGGGAACGCGGTGGCGTTGTGCCCGGTCTACGGCGACCCGGGTAAGCAGGTGGCGGGCGGGTGAGCGGCGGTCATGCTCACGGCGTGCCGCCTGCGGGGCAGCGGCGTGCGCTGGCAGTGGTGCTGGGGATCTCCTCGGCGATCCTGGCCGCCGAGGTCGCCGGCGCGTTCCTGGCTGGGTCGCTGGCGTTGCTGGCGGATGCGGGGCACATGCTCAGCGACGTCGCCGGGCTGGGCCTGGCGCTGACCGCGGCGGTGCTGGCGGCCCGCCCCGCCACCGACGAGCGCACCTGGGGGTATCTGCGCGCGGAGGTCCTGGCCGCCGCCGCGCAGGCCGCGGTGCTGCTGGCCGTAGGCGGGTTCGTGGTCGCCGAGGCGATACGCCGGCTGGTCCAGCCGCCGGTGGTGGAACCCGGGGTGATGGCGGTGTTCGGCGTCATCGCCCTGGCCGGTAACGCCGTCTCGGTCCTGGTGCTGTCCCGGGTCCGGGACGGGAACCTCAATACCCGGACCGCCATGCTGGAGGTCGCCAGCGATGCGCTGGGTGCGGGGGCGGTCCTGGCCGCAGCGGCGGTGATCGCGCTGACCGGCTGGATGCGGGCGGATCCGGTCGCCTCGCTGCTGATCGGCGTGCTGATCATCCCGCGCACCTGGAAGCTGCTGCGCGAGGCGGTCGGCGTGCTGATGGAGGCCACTCCCAAGGGGGTGGACCTGGCCGCCGTCCGCGCCCACATCCTCGCCGTCGACCACGTCCACGGCGTGCACGACCTGCATGCCTCCGCCGTGGCCACCAACCTGCCGGTCCTCACCGCACACGTGGTGGTGGACGACTCCTGCTTTCACGACCGGCACTTGCCAGGCCTGCTCGACCAGCTGCAGCAGTGCCTGGCCGGGCACTTCGACGTGGAGCACAGCACCTTCCAGTTCGAGCCGGCCAGCCACGCCGCCCACGAACACGCCGCGCACCCCTGAGCCAGGAGGCCGCCATGGGCGAGCATCAGCCAGGCAGCCCGCACGCTCCGGCTGCCACCACTGGCCCCGCCGGCTGGGACGGCCCGGCCCTGGCGGGCCCGGCCGGGCGTGACGCGGCCTGGCATGCCCGGGCCCGCACCGCCCGGCTGCTGGCGTGGGTGTCGCTGGCGTGGATGGCCGGTGAGGGCGCCCTCGGGCTGGTGGCCGGCGCCCGGTCCGGGTCGATCTCGCTGACCGGCTGGGCGGCCGGGTCGGCGATCGAGGCACTCGCGTCCCTCATCGTGATCTGGCGGTTCACCGGCAGCCGCACGCTGTCGCCCACCGCCGAGGACCGGGCCCGCAAGGCGGTGGCGGTCTCGTTCTTCCTGCTCGCCCCCTACCTGGCCGCCCAGAGCGTGCAGGACCTGCTCACCGGCCACCGGCCCGCCGCCAGCATGCTGGGCATCGCGGTGACCACCGCCAGCGTGCTGGTCATGCCGGTACTCGGGATCGCCAAACAGCGCCTGGGTGCCCGCCTGGACTCCCGTGCCACCGCCGGGGAAGGCACGCAGAACCTGCTGTGCGCCGCCCAGGCCGCCGCCGTGCTCGCCGGCCTTGCCGCCACGGCCACGCTGGGCTGGTGGCAGGCCGACCCCGTCATCGCCCTTGCCCTGGCCGCCCTCGCGGTCCGAGAAGGCCGGGAAGCCTGGCGCGGCGAAGACTGCTGCTAACTGCCCGCCGCAGCACGCTGGGCCGGCGTGTCAGGTGCCGGCCACCTGCCCGGCCATTATGCGATGGGCAGGCATACCGAACTCGGCGTCCGCTGACAGGCCCGCGGCCCGCCAGCACGCCCCGGAGCAGCAGTTTCAGGTGGCTGGCGCTGCGGCCGGGTGTGGGACCGGCGCTTCTGGTTGCGAGGGGTTGCGCTCAGCCCATCATGCCCATCTGCCCGTCCTGGTGCCATTGCTGCAGCTGGGCGAGTTCGGATTGCCGTTCCGCCAGCATGGTGCGGGCCAGTGCGCGGGCCTGCGGGCTGGCGCCCGAGCCGAGCTCCTGCCGGCACAGCGCGATTTCGGCGTTGTAACTGCTGATCATGGCGTCCAGCCAGTGGCTGTTGAACGACTGCCCGTGCTCGTGGCTGATCTCGGCCCAGTCGGCTGCGTGCATCATGCCGGTGCCCATCATTCCAGCGGGCAGGCTGGCGCCGGGTGAGTAGGGCGCAGGCATGGGCTGGTGCCAGTCGCCCATCAGCTCGCGCATCCGCTGGGCATCGCCGGCCTGCGCCCGCATGCGGGCGGCGAACTGCTGGAGCTCCGGCGCTGCCGTGTGCCCGGTGACGGTGGCGGCCAGAGCCGTCGCCTGCCCCTCCAGCCCCAGCATCCTGGTGGTGAAGGTGATATCGGCGGTGCTGAAAGCCGTCGGCGTGGCGGCCGCCGAGGTCGCTGCGCTCGGCGTGGATGACGCTGGTGCGCCGGGGCTGGCGCTGGTGCCGCAGGCGGCAAGGGCTAGGGCGGCTATCACTGCCGCGCCGGCAGCGGCGGCCTGGTAATGCCTGGATGTCATGATGTTCCCCGTTGCTGGAAGGGGCTAGGCCAATGAGCTGCCCGGACTGGTCAGTTGTGGTGCGTGCGGAACGCGCCGGAGGCGATGAGCGTGCCGGAGCGGGTGCGGACCTGGATCTGATCGCGCCAGCGAGTCGTTGCGTAACACCGTCTGCTTCTCCCTCCAGCCCGGCCAGTCCGCGGCTGTCAGTACCGTAGGGCGGTATATCGCGGAGCCCCACCGGCGAAGGGCACTTCCGGGCAGGACCGAGGTCCCGGGCGGCAGGCAGCGGCCCCGACCTGGTGCTGCCGCCTGGTCCTGCCCGGCCGCGGGTGGCTGGGCCGGGGCGCGGTCGCAGGTGATTGCTAGCCGGTAGCCGGTACCGGTCACGGTGTCGATGAGCCCCGGCGCGCGGGGATCGGCGCCGATCTTGCGGCGGAGGTTGCGGATGTGGGAGTCGATGGTGCGTTCGTAGCCTTCGTACTCGTAGCCGCGGGCCCGGTTGACGAGTTCGTAGCGGCTGAACACCCGGCCGGGGACGCTGGCCAGGGTGATGAGCAGTTTCCATTCGGTGGCGGTGAGGCCGGCGGGCTGGCCGTGCGCGGTGACCTGGTGGCGGGTTTCGTCGATAAGCAGCTGGCCGCCGCCGTAGGAAGCCGACTGGTCACTGCCGCCGTCGCCGGCGGCGTGGCGGAGGATGGCGCGGACCCGGAGGACGACTTCGCGGGGCTGAACGGTTTGGTGACGTAGTCATCGGCGCCGAGTTCCAGGCCATGGATGCGGTCGGCGGTCCCGGTCTTGGCCGTGAGCATCAGGATCGGGATAGCCGCCTGGGTGCGGACCTCGCGGGCGACATCCTCACCGGGTACATCGGGCAGCCGCAGGTCCAGCACGATCAAGTCAGGATGCGCCCGGCCGGCCAGGGTGATCGCCTCGGCTCCGGAGGCGGTGGTGATGACGGTGAGCCCGTCATGCTTGAGATAGGTGCGCAGCAGGTCACGGATTTTGCGCTCGTCCTCGACGACCAGCACGCACTGCGTCACTCTCATCACCTTCTCCCTCATACCCGATCCGACCACGCGAGCGTGCCTGCCTGCAGGGGCAGATGTCCCTGCAGGCAGGGGCCAACGCCCCTACCAGCGGGCCTGCCGGCAGCGTTGCCTGGGACCGTAGAGAAGTCTCGCGGGCGGCTGCTGGGGCCGCTGGGTGGCGGCTGTTCGCCGCGTTCACCCTCGTCGGGGTCGGCGCGGTGGCGCTGCTCGCGGTGCTGGCGGTGATCTCGGTACGCAGCCAGACCACCGGGCTGGTGGCATCCCAGCGCGACCAGGCGCGCTACGACATCGCGGCTGCCCTGTCCGCCGCCTACGCCAAGGCCGGGTCCTGGCAGAAAGCAGACCTCGCCGGCGCGCAGGCGCTCGCCGACAGCACCGGCGCGCAGCTGATCATCCTCGGCACCTCCGGCGGTCAGGTCACCACCATCACCCCGGCCCACATGCCAGCCCACGAACCGGGCCACGAACCCGGGCGGCACGAACACGCCGGGCATGGATCACGGCGGGCACAGCACGGAACCGCCGCAGAGCCATCACGAAGGTGACGACGTTGCCGCGGCTGCCCAGGCCGCCGCGGCTCCGGCGGCCGCGGCGAACCCGGGGGCTACCCCGAGTCCCGCGGCCGCGGCAGCCCTGGCGGGCTCAGGTTATGGTGCGTCCTCCATGACGCGGTCGTAGCTGCGGCGTGCCCTGGCGCTGCGGGCGCTGGCGCCGTAGCGGCGGAGCATCTGCGGGGAGGTCCAGCCGTTGAGCTCCATGAGGTCGCCCTCGGCACCGCCCCGGTCGAGCCAGGTGTGGCTGAAGTGGTGCCGGAACCGGTGCGGGAACACGTCGATGCCGCACTGGCGGCCGCGCCGGACGATGACCTGGTAGATCCCGCTGGCTGTCATCGGCCCCCGGTTGCCGGCCCCGAGCCACAGCTGCGGCCGGGACGCCTGGGCGTGCCTGGCGCGGACGCGGAGGTACCGGTCGAGGCTGCGGGCGGCGTCGAAGCTGATCTTGACGGTCCTGGTCTTGCGGCCTTTGCCGTGGACGGTGAGCTCCCGCTGCCACAGGTCGATGTCGCTGCGCCGCGGGTCGTCGGGGTCGTAGCGGATGCCCGCAAGCTCCGACAGGCGCATTCCGGTCGCCCGGAACACGGCGATCAGGGCGGCGTCGCGGCGCTCCGCGAACGCGCGGCCCGCGCAGGCGCGCTCCAGCCGCGGCAGGTCCGCTGCGGTGAAGACCGGGACGGGCTTGTCGGGGACGCGGGCCGGCTTCAGCCCGGCCATGGGGTCGGGGACCTCTTCCTCGGCGGCCAGCCACTTGAAGAACTGCTGCAGGGCACGGTACTGGTTGCTGGCGTATGCGCTGCTGTACCGGTCCAGCAGCCAGGCAATCCACCGCTGGATGTCTTGCTTGCCGACCTCTTCCCAGCTGGTGAGGTCGGTCTCCCGGCGCAGGTGGGCGGCGGCGAACCATTGCACTGCCTCGGTGTAGGTCCGTACTGTCTTGCAGGCCTTCCCCTCGGCGGCCAGGTGCAGGCGGAACGAGCTGATCTCTGGCTGGAATCCCCCGGCGTCCAGCTGCCTGGGCTGCCGAGGCCGCGGCTTCAGTGCGGTCATGGTCTTGCCCTTCTCGTGAAGCGCACCATCCTCAGCTCGTAGTTCTCGAAAGCCAAGGATTCCAAAGCACCACGGGGCACCGGTTCAGCATGGGCTCACAGCAGCCCAGCCGAAATGACCGGACCTCGGCGCAGCACCACAGCGGGCTCAGCCGCTCAGGCCGGGTCATTGAGGCACGGCCATGGTCAGGGCTCGCCGTCCATGATGCGGTCATAGGTACGCCGGGCCCGGGCGGCGCGGGCACTGGCACCGTACCGGGTCAGCATCTGCGGGGAGACCCAGCCGTTCAGCTCCATCAGGTCCCCCTCAGGCCCGCCGCGATCCAGCCAGGTGTGGCTGAAGTGGTGCCGGAAGCGGTGCGGGTAGACATGCACGCCGGCCTGCTTGCCGCGCCGCTTGATCATCTCGTAGATTCCCTTGGCGCTCACCGGCCCCCGGTTGCTGACGCCGAGCCACAGCCATGACCGGCTGGCCTGCTCGTGCCTCGCCCGGACCCGCAGGTACCGGTCAACCCTGCGGGCGGCCTCGTAATCGATCTTGACGATCCGCTCCTTGCGGCCTTTGCCGAAGACCTTGATCTCCCGGGTCTGTAGGTCTAGGTCCCCGCAGCGGATCCCCGCCAGCTCGGACAGCCGGATCCCCGACGCCCTGAACACCGCGATGATGGCAGCGTCGCGACGCTGTGCGAACGTGTTGCCCCGGCAGGCCTTCTCCAGTCCCGATAGTTCTACGCTCGTGAAGAAGGGCACCAGCTTCTCTGTGANCCTGGGCCCCCGCAGGTTGACCATCGGGTCCGGCAGCTCTTCCTCGGCGGACCACCACCTGAAGAACTGCCGGAGGGCCCGGTACTCGATGTGGGCGGTGGCTTCGCTGTACTCAGCCAGCATCCATACCATCCACCGCTGGACGTCCTCCGCGAGCACCTGCTCCCACCTGGTCTTTCCCGTCTTCGTAAGCAGGTGGGCGGCCGCGAAGTAGCGCACCGCCTCGGTGTAGACCTTGATGGTCTTCGGCGACTTCCCCTCGGCCGCGAGGTGCAGCCGGAACGAGGCAATGTCCGCCGAGAACGGACCCGCGTCCAGCTGCCTGGGCCTGGGCTTGCGCCGCTCCCGCAGGGGCATAGTTTTACTCTCATGCCCCGCATCCGCCCCTATGGAGCCGCCCGATTTGCGGCTTTTGGGCACGGCGGAATCGTCCTGGAGGTCGGGCGCAGACACTTTCGAAAGCCCCTCTCTGCCTGCTACTCTTGCAGGCGAGAAGGCGAGTCCACGCCCTTAATCCGGTGGTCAGGGGCAGGGTCGAACTGCCGACCTTCCACTTTTCAGGTAATGCCGTTTCGTCCGTGGGATTTCTGTGGGGAGCCATCGCCGTGGACCCGGACTTGTGGGGATTCTGTGGGGACGCCCACAGCCCGGGATTGGGCTATCCCGGCAGCCCCGGAACCGGGGTCGCCGGCCAGGCGGTCACCGGCGTGCTCGGCTGGCGCGGCGGTGACTGGCTGCCCCTGAGCGCCGAAGCGCGCGTGGCAGTCGCCCGCCG
>JGI12269J14319_10005038_pt1 | contig 11843 bp, 9 predicted proteins | sample PeaSoiSIISIP2007_FD_14319 | JGI IMG/M metagenome (IMG submission 14319) | reverse complement strand
GTGGACCACTTTATCCCCGGCCTGGCTGTCGATCGCTCCACTTCCGGCAAGACCGCTCATCTCGCGACAACTTACTATTACTATCCCGACGCCAACTGCGACGACTCCACCTGCCGCATCCACGTCGGCTTTACCGCGTCCACCGATGGAGGCAAGACCTGGACAGCCGGAAAAGATCTAGGTGTAGGCCCAATGCAGATCAGTTGGCTGCCGGCCTCGCAGAACGGACCGATGCTCGCCGATTACCTGTCATCCTCGTACGTGGACGGCAACGCATTCGGAGTATTCATGGTGGCCAAGGCGCCGTCTGGCGGCCTGTTCAACGAAGCCGCCTACACCACCAAGCAGCCGCTCGAGGCTTCCGCGGACGAGCCTCGCTTCAGTTCAAGAGGCGAGAACCGAATCCCCGGCGTTCATTCAGACCGGCCAATCCCACGCTCTCAGGGTGAAGAGAGACAAGCTCCAGCCCCTCCGACCAAATAGTAGAAGCTTCGCTTGACACCGCCGGCACAACCTGCCGGCGGTGTTTTGTTTCTTACGCCCAGACAACGCCTACTCTCCACGCAAGAGTGGAAAAAACCTTCACATTGACTTCGCCCCAGTCCCGGTGTATGTTCGCGAAGCCGTACTACTATCGAGTCTCGTTGCGTCCTCGAATGTGCTCCCCATTCAAACCGCAGCGGCTTTGGGAGCGGTAAACTCCGACTTACAAGGACAGTCTCATGAATCGAAGTTCCCTGAATTCTCCAAGTGGCAGGACCTCGTCCGCAATCTTCGCCGTGGTGTTGACGTTGGCGCTTACCTTGGTGATGGTGGCCCCGGCGTTCGCACAATTGCCGTTGGTAAAACTCAGCACTGATACATTCAACAATTCCGCGAGTCAACACAAGACGGAAGTTGAGCCCGACACATTTGCCTTCGGATCCACCATCGTAAGCGCCTTTCAGGTTGCTCGTGTCTTCGGCGGCGGTGGCGCTGACGTGGGATTTGCTACGTCGACCGATGCCGGCAAAACCTGGACCAGCGGCTACCTGCCCGGCCTGACCAATAACTACAAAGGTGGGACCTTCACCGCTGCCAGCGACGCGGCCATCGCTTACGATGCCAAGCATGCCGTCTGGCTGATTTCGACTCTTCCCCTCACCAACGGTGATGGAGAAGCCGTGGCCACCAGCCGCTCGACCGACGGAATTCACTGGGGGAAGCCGATCATCGTCGACAACAGCGGCTCCGACGACAAGAACTGGATCACCTGTGACAACACCACTACCAGCCCGCACTACGGCAATTGCTACACCGAATGGGACGAGCCTGAACTCGGCGATCTCATCTTCATGAGCACCTCCACCGACGGTGGTTTGACTTGGGGCCCGGCCAAGAACACCGGCGATTCAGCCAGCGGCATTGGCGGTCAGCCCCTGGTGTTGCCCAACGGCACAGTCGTCGTGCCGATCTCAACTTTGGGCACCATGATCGCTTTCCTCTCGACGAACGGCGGTAGCAGCTGGACCAACACTACTCTCATCTCCAACCAGAACTATCGCGGTGAGGATGGCGGTCTGCGCGACGGTTTTGGTATGCCCTCAGCGCAAATCGATGGCGGCGGGAAAATCTACATCGTGTGGCCGGATTGTAGCTTTCGTCCCGGTTGCAGCACCGACGACCTCGTCTTCAGCACCTCCACCAACGGCACGACCTGGACCAAAATCGCCCGCATTCCAATTGACCCGATTTCCAGCACTGTCGACCATTTCATCCCCGGAATCGGCATTGACCGCACAACTTCGGGGAAAACCGCTCACCTCGCCGTCACCTATTATTACTATCCCGTCGCCTCCTGCAATAACTCCTGCGAGCTGTACGTGGGTTATACGACCTCTGAGAACGGCGGTAAGACCTGGACCAAAGGTAAGAAACTGGCTGGTCCAATGCAGTTGAGTTGGCTGCCGCAATCGCAAAACGGCTTGATGGTTGCCGATTACCTCGCGGTCGCCTACGCCAACGGCAACCCGTTTGGAGCTTTCGCGGTGGCCAAAGCCCCATCCGGCGGCCTGATGAACGAGGCCATGTACACGACCAAGTCTCCTCTGCTGGCCTCGGCAGACGAACCTCGTTTCAGCTCGAAGGGCGAAAAGCCCGTGCCTAACGCCAAGGGAACGTACGTTTGGAAGTTCTACGATGACGATGGAGAATATCCCATCCCGCCTGCGAAGCAGGGGCGTCCTTTGAAGCATAAGTGAAGCTGTGACGTCAGATGCAGCCGGCGGCATTCGCTGCCGGCGGCCGTTCGGTTAACAAGGATTCTGCGGACGTTGAAATCTTAACCTACAAGGAAAATCTGATGAATCGAAACGCGTTTGTCCTCTTAACCGCCATCGCGGCATTGGCGATTTCGCTGATGCTGGTCACGCCCGCGCAAGCCCAGTTCACACTCGTGAAAATCAGCAGCGACACGCTGCACAACTCCGACAGCGTTCATAAAACCGAGGTTGAGCCTGACTTCTTTTCTTGGGGAAACACGATCGTGGGCACGTTCCACGTCGCTCGCGTACCCGGATCCATCGGATGGGGCAGCGCCGACGTGGGGTGGTCCACCTCCACCGACGCCGGTAAAACATGGACCTACGGTATTCTCCCTGGGTTAACGGACAACTACAAGAACGGAGCCTTTGGCTGGGCCGCAGATCCGTCCGTTGTCTATGACGCCAAGCACGGAGAATGGTTGATATCGACGCTCCCGCTCAAGGACCAGGAAAACTCAGGCACGATCGGAGACGTGGCGGTCAGCCGTTCCACCGACGGCATCCATTGGGGAAGGCCAATCCTCATCGATAAAACCGAACTTGACGATAAGAATTGGACGACCTGTGATAACCACCCCAAGAGTCCGTACTATGGCAACTGCTATACCGAATGGGATCAGGCATACGGCAGCGGCGATGTCTTGATGAGCACGTCCCACGACGGCGGACTAACCTGGAGCCCGGGAATACCCTCATCCGACCACACTGGCGGGCTCGGCGGTGAGCCCGTGGTTCAACCCAACGGCACTGTCATTGTGCCGTTCCAGGGCGGCGGCATCGCTGCTTTTCGTTCGACCGACGGCGGCAAGAGCTGGAGCACAACGGTAAGTATCGCGAGTATCGACAGCCACCAGGACGATGGCGGCATCCGCACCGGTTTTGATCTTCCCGGAGCTACCATCGACGGCGGCGGAAACGTCCACGTGGTGTGGTCGGATTGCCGTTTTCGCAGCGGTTGCGCCGCCAATGACATTGTGATGAGCAGTTCTGCCGACGGCAAGAAGTGGAGTGCTGTCACCCGCATTCCGATTGATCCGATCAAGAGCACCGTGGATCACTTCCTCCCGGGAATCGGCGCCGACCCCACGACTTCCGGCGGTACCGCTCACCTAACCATCGTCTATTACTATTATCCCGTCTCCGCCTGCAACAATTCCTGCAAGCTGGACGTGGGCTTTGTCACCTCCGAAGATGGTGGTAAGACTTGGACCGCGGGCAAGCAACTAGCCGGACCAATGCAGTTGACTTGGCTGCCGGTCTCCGACCAGGGATATATGGTCGCGGATTACATCGGGGTTACTTACACGAATGGAGACCCACGCGGCATATTCGCGGTGGCACACGCTCCTTCGGGCACAACCCTGAACGAAGCCATGTATACCACGAAGGAACCGCTAACGGCCACGTCCGGTGAGCCCCGCTTCAGCTCGAAAGGCGAGAAGCCAGTGCGAGGCGCCAAGTCGGATCATGAAATGAAGTTTTACTACGACGACGAAGGCGAGAGGCAGATGCCTCCGTCGCGGCTGATTCCGCGTCCAAAGTAGAAGTGAGTTTTGCGAGTTCGACGGGCAAGCCGTCGGCGTATCCGCGCTGGCGGCTTCTTTCTTGCCCGCGTTTCGGAAGTCTTTTGAACCCGCTCTGGGCAAGGATTCCGCCGGATTTTGCACATTCGCGAGTACGAGGGACACGGAAAGCGAACCAAAGTCCAACGCTGACATTCCCTGTAACTGCAAACTCGAACCGGGCGCTGCCAGAATGCGCTTCACCCGCTTGCACCAATTCCGGTCACCGCCTTGTGGAGCCGCTGCACTCGGCTGCATTCAAAGCAGATACACTCTCGCGTTTTTCGTTGACTCCCAAAATAGGAAGAGTAAAAACATAATCGTTCTTTGACACGTTCTAAGTTTGACCGGTTGGTGTGGCGTCCGGGACTCAAGCGAAGTCACTCTGCGGCATCGCAAGATGAAAAGTGGAGAGGGCGAGCAAGGGTCTATAGCAAAGCGCTGGTCGAGGCGAACAAGAACATCACGTCAAAGGCAGGATAGAGTCCCGAGGCGTTGAACTGGTTTATCCGGTTGGCGGTAAGCCCGGAGCCCAAGCAAGGATCGCTCGTCGCGCCCGCAAGGGAAGCCGCGAGGTCAGGTCAGCAAGGGTCTAACGCGAGCTACTGGCCGAGACGAACAAGTTCAACACCACCTCGGGACTCTTAATGTTTGCAGCAATCCGGCGGCTCCCAAGCCGAACAAAGCTCGGCATCGAGCGCCGGAGGGACTGCTCACCCGCTTCTCATTTCCCCAAACCCTCCCGGCTTGCAACTTGCAACCCCAACCCTGACACTAGGTCAATATGCATCTCTCGCTCTCTGGCAAGGTCGCTCTCGTTACCGGAGGTTCGCGGGGCATTGGCGCCGCCACGGTTCGGATGTTCGTCGTCGCAGGGGCGCGAGTGTTGTTCAACTACGAGAAGGCGAAGCCGCAAGCTGATCAGCTGGTCAACGAACTCGGNCCGGAGAATTGCGCCGCAATCGCTTGCAATCTTTCCGGCACACAGACCGCCCACGAGCTCGTGGCCAGCACCGTGGCCCGCTTCGGACGGCTCGATATTCTCATAGCCAATCACGGCGTCTGGCCTTCCGAGGACGTTCCCGTCGATCGCATGGCCGACTCGCAATGGCGCAATACGGTCAGCATCAACCTGGACAGCGTCTTCGCGCTCATCAAGCATTCCGTCGCTCAGATGAAGAAGCAATCCGCCGCAGGCCACATCGTTCTGGTAAGCTCCACCGCCGGACAGCGCGGCGAAGCTTTTCACTGCGACTACGCCGCAACCAAGGGCGCGCTCATCAGCATGGTCAAAGGACTCGCCGCCGAGCTTGCTCGCGACGGTATCTATGTGAATTGCGTAGCTCCAGGCTGGGTCAACACGGATATGTCCGCCGCCGCGCTGAATGATCCCAAGAGCCGCGCTGCAATCTTTGCCACAATTCCCCTTGGACGCGTAGCCAAGCCAGAAGAAATCGCCGCCCCGATCCTCTTCCTATGCACGCCCGCAGCCGGATTCATCACCGGCGAAATTTTCAACGTGAACGGCGGCGCAGTCCTGGTCGGATAACCATACTTGCCTCCCCGCTCGCGCCCGCCGTTACTCAAATGAGTTATATTTGATTACTTCCACCTGAGATTCTGGCCCTGGGCAGCAGACCAGCCCTGATGGCCGAAATCCAGTCTGCGTCCCAAAAAGTATGAGGTCCAATCCCGAGACCGCACCCGCCGCAAACGCGCCCGCGGAACCTCGTCCGTCGAACTTCATCCGCGACATCATTCTCGACGACCTGAAGACCAACAAATATGGCGGCCGCGTGCAAACCCGTTTCCCACCCGAGCCCAACGGATACCTCCACATCGGCCACGCCAAAGCCATCTGCCTCGACTTCGGCCTCGCCGCCGAATTCGGAGGCCGCACCAACCTCCGCTTCGACGACACCAATCCCGAAAAAGAAGAAACCGAGTACGTCGACTCAATCATGGAAGACGTCAAGTGGCTCGGTTTCCAATGGGACGGCCTTTTCTACGCCTCCGATTATTTCGACCAGCTCTATGAGTGGGCCATCCAATTAATCAAGGCAGGCAAAGCCTACGTCGACGATCTAAGCGCCGACGAAATCCGCAAACACCGCGGCACCCTGACCGAACCCGGCAAGGACAGCCCATTCCGCAATCGTTCCGTAGAAGAAAATCTCACCCTCTTCGAACGCATGCGCGCCGGCGAATTTCCCGACGGCTCCCGCACCCTGCGCGCCAAAATCGACATGGCCTCGCCCAATTTCAACCTGCGCGATCCCGTCATGTACCGCATCCTCCACGCCGACCACCATCGCACCGCCAACAAGTGGCCCATCTATCCCATGTATGATTTTGCGCATGGGCAGTCGGATTCGCTTGAGCGGGTCACGCACTCCATGTGCACGCTCGAGTTCGAAGACCACCGCCCACTCTACAATTGGTTTATCAAAGAGCTGGGCATCTTTCCTTCGCAGCAAATCGAATTCGACCGCCTCAACCTGACCTACACGCTGTTGAGCAAGCGCAAACTGCTGCAGCTCGTGCGCGAAGGCCGCGTCAGTGGCTGGGACGATCCTCGCATGCCCACCCTTTCCGGAATCCGGCGACGCGGCTATCCACCCGAGGCGATCCGCAATTTTTGCGGCGCTATCGGCGTGTCCAAAACCACCGGTTCCATCGAACTCGCCATGCTCGAGCACTTCGTTCGCGAAGAACTCAACAAACGCGCCCCGCGCGCCATGGCCGTCCTGCGTCCGCTCAAGGTTGTGATCGACAACTACCCCGAAAACCAAACCGAAGAAATGGACGCGGTCAACAATCCCGAAGATCCAACCGCAGGCACGCGCAAAGTTCCATTCTCCCGCACCCTCTACATCGAGCAGGATGACTTCCGCGAAACCCCGCCGCCGAAATATTTCCGCCTCTCGCCCGGACGCGAGGTCCGCTTGCGCTACGGCTACTTCATCACTTGCAAGAGTGTCGTAAAGAACGAAAAAGGTGACGTGATTGAAGTGCACTGCACATACGATCCCGCAACCCGAGGCGGCAACGCTCCTCCTGACGGACGCAAAGTAAAATCCACAATCCACTGGGTCTCGGCCGCGCACGCCGTAAATGCCGAAGTGCGGATTTACGAAAACCTCTTCAGAAGCGAAGATCCGAATCAAACGGACGACTTTACCACCGACCTCAACCCAAATTCGCTCGAAGTCTTGAACGACTGCAAGCTCGAACCCTTGCTCGCCAACGCCGGACCAGGCGCCCGCTACCAGTTCGAGCGCCTTGGATATTTCTGCGCCGATCTCGATTCCGCCGCNAANCAGCCAGTCTTCAACCGCACCGTGGCGCTAAAAGACACCTGGGCCAAAATCGAAAAAAAGAAATGACCCGTGTGGAGCGGGCGTCCCGCCCGCTGCCGCCCGAGCTTCGACTGGGCGGGGGTGTTCGTCGATCACACAATCGAGGCCGGCGGAAGGCCAAGCTCCTCCTCGAGCCTTAGCACTGGCCAGCGCTCAGCAATATTCTAGGTATGCGCGTGCGGACTTTGGGCGGGATTTTTCTGCGGCGGGGGCGGAGCTTTGATCACTTTGACTTCGAACTCCACCGGCAACTGTTTNGGCGGATAGCAGGCCGCGTTGTCGCAGGCCTGATATCTCAATCGGCCACGTATNGAATATTTGCCGGGCAACATACTGGACAGCGGACGCACCTGCACCGACAGATCGAATTCCCCGCTATACACGCTCAGCTTCTCATCGGGAGCAAAGGCAAAGCTCATCTGGTCGCCCGAGGGATAAGCGATTTTTCCGACGACGATGTCCGTGGGCACGTCGAGTTTAAGGGTGGTGGGAATCAGGTATTCCGCCGCGGGTGTGTTGGAGTTGATGTGGAAGCCCGACCCAATGTGGAATCGCAGCTCGACGCCAGTAGACTTGCCGCGGATGATGGTGGCGACCGCAGGCGGTGACAAGGTAACCGATGGTGCTTTCCGGACAGGGAAATCCTGCGCCGCGAGCGCCGCGACGAAGAGCAGAAGCGAGAACGCGAATTTTGCGATGCGGTTCAATATCGCCTATTTCTGTTTCTGTGCGACCGAGTTCGAGCCCAGAATTTTCTTGATGTCGTCCTCAATTTCGTTCCGCCCTTTCAATCCGAACGCCTTGTCCACAACTTTACCCTCACGGTCAATATAGAACGTCTCCGGCAGGAACTGCACTCCGCCGTAAGCGTCCCCGACTGATTCTTTGCCAATCAGAATGGGATAATTCACCTTCATGCTTTCGGCGAAGTCCGCAATCTCCTTGGTGCTCGCGTCATCCATCGCCACTCCAAGAAACTGCACCCCGGCCGGCCCATACTGCTTCTGCAAATCAACAAACCAAGGCATCTCGATCTTGCACGGCGAACACCAGGTTGCCCAGAAGTTCAGGACCACGGGCTTGCCGCGGAAATCGCTTAGGTGGATGGTTTTGCCATCCAGGGATTGCAGGGTGAAGTCGGGGGCGGCGCCGTTTTGCTGGGCGACGCTGGAGGTGGTTCCCTGATGGGAGTGGCGGGCAAGTTTGTAGCCAAGCACCAGCATGAGTGCAATCACCATGGCCACGACAATCAGGACAAAGGGATCACGTTTCACAGAAAACTCCATTCACAGCGCAAATCGATTCAGGAACGACAAGTAATTTGAAATGATGGTAAAGCGTCCGATGACCAAGAGTACGCCCAAGGCGATCAGCAATACGCCGCTGGCGACTTCGATGGCGTGCATGTGGGCACGGAAACGGCTGTAGAACTTGAGAAAGCGCTCGACGCCGAGCGCGGTCAGAAGGAATGGGACGGCGAGTCCCATCGAATAGATTGCCAGCAGCATGACACCTTTTGTGATCGAGTCCTGGGCTGCAGCAAAAGTCAGGATGACCGTCAGGACCGGGCCTACGCATGGGGTCCAGCCGAAGGCGAAAGCGAAGCCAATCACAAATGCGCCCCACGCGGTGCTGCCACCCTTCACGCTGTGCAGGCGGGCGTCGGTGTAAAGAGCCTTGATCTTGAATACTCCGGTCAGATGCAAGCCGAAAAGAATGATGACCACGCCTGCGATTTGCGCAAGAGTCGAACGGTAGCGCGAGAGCATCTGGCTGACTTCGGTGGCGACCGCTCCCAGAGTGACGAAGACAACGCTGAATCCCAGAATAAATGCGACGGAATTCAGCATGACTTTGCGCAGCAGTTGGGATTCCTGAGTCTTGAGTTGCTCGACGCCTGCGCCGGAAATCAGCGAGACGTATCCGGGCACGAGCGGCAGCACGCAGGGCGAGAGGAACGACACCAGTCCGGCGAGAAAGGCTGCAATTGGAAGTGGGAGGCTGGTCATTACAGAGACATTCTACCTGTCAGAAGCGTTTGTGCTCATGAATAAAGCGGCCATTGGCCGTTCGGTCGTTATTTATTGGACTCTGGCGAGGCCGAAAAGTTACTGGAGCGGATGTAAAACTTCTGTCACGTTTGTCCGATTTGTCAGGGCTTTATGCCACGGATAAAAAGGCTGCGCGGAAAGTTGTCGAGGGCAAAGAAGTTTCACCCAGGCGCTAACGCGCGGGCGCGTTTTCAGCGGCTTGGCGACCGACCGAAAGTCGGGCCCTTCCCAAAACCTGCGGGGGTGGAAAGATTCATGCAGAGTTCAAAGGCGGCCGACAGGAGTGTCCGCTCAACACGGGGTTAGTGCGATTTCTTTTTTTTGCCTGCTGCTGGTGAGGTTGCGGGGTCTTGTGGCGGTTGGACTTCGGGCGTGACCGATGACGGCGCTTCGGCGAGGGCTTTGCGGATCAAGCCCAGGGGTACGGTCGCGGTCAATACGGCGCGGCTCTTTTCTGGTTGAATTTTCAGGCTGTCGAAAAATGCTTTGATGTCCGGATCTGGGCCCGGTGTTGAGACAGTGCTTTCGGCGGTATGAAAAACGTTGAGGAAAGTATCGAGTCGATCGACTAGGTGGCTAGCTTCCGCGTCACTTTCGGTAAAGGCCTGCGCTTTGAAATGGACGGCTCCGAGGTAGCGCACCGAGGCCACAACCGTCGCTGGTTTGGGGAATAGGAATGACCATCCGAGCGGGCCGGAAGCTGCGGGGTCTGGGGACTGTTGAATTTTGAAGATCGCCCAGGCGAGGCTGGCCAGCGGGACCTCCTTATAGTACTGGCGCAAAAGCGCGGGTCCGCCGAATGGGTATGCAAGCTTGCGGGAACGGCCAATGATTCCGCGGATGACCTGCGGGTCGTCGAGATTGGAGGCTGCGACGGTGTCCACGCCCAGGATGGCGACTCGGACCGTTCGGCCTTCGAGCGGGATATTGTAGATGTCGCGCGTCTGATAATTTTCAACCGAACTGGAGATCTTGGCCAAATACGCGCGCAGCCGTTCGCCGTCGATTTTGCCCACAAAGACTTCGGAGAAACGGGGTTGCTGCGCGCTGTCCGGCTTTGCGGGATAGTGAATCGCGAGGGCGGCTTCATCCAGATCGCGTTCGAACTGGAAGCCGGTGGCTTGGATGAACTGCTCGTAATCGGGATCGTGGGGTACGGCCGGGAGTTGGCCGGCGATGTTGGCGCGACGCATCCATTGCAGATTGATGTAAACGAAGCCATCGGCGCCGGGAAGCAGACGCGCAGGCTCAGGTGGGGCATGTTTTCGCAGCACGACGGCCAGAGCAACCGCCGCTGCAATCAGCAGGACGGACAGGATGATGGGGAGGCGTCGTCGTATNCGCATGTAGGCGCGGCGGTTCGGCGGCAAGTCTTACTCGGTNAAGGACGCCGAAGTGCCGAGGATTGGCTCATGATAGCATTCACGGGGGCGTGTTGGGCGGCAGCTTCCCTTTTCCAATTCATTTATGAGATACGTTCTTCAACCAAGGCAGTTGGGCCGTCCTCCCAGCTCTCGAAAAACGCGAGACCTGGGGCACCCGCGGTCCTCTGTTCTCGATTAGTTTAAGGAGGTGTTTGCATGTCTAATCGGTCGGTTGGCGTGGAATGCATTATTCCGATTCTGAGGGTTAATAGTGTTGCGGCCAGCATCCGTTTCTACGTGGATGTGCTGGGTTTCAAGGTGGATTGGGGCGGTGATCAAGGATCGACGTTTACGTCGGTTTCGCGCGACGGCCGGGCGATCATGCTGGCAGAGGGTGAGCAAGGGCATCCGGGGACTTGGCTCTGGATTGGAGTGGAGGACATTGAACCTCTGTTCGCAGAGTACAGCGCCAAGGGTGTGAATATCCGGGAGCGGCCAACTAATTATCCTTGGGCGTACGAGATGAAAATTGAGGACCCTGACGGGCATGTGTTGCGCTTTGGATCGGAACCGCGGGCGGAGTAGCTTTCGTCGGGCCCCGAATGTCAAGGGCAGCGGATATGAGTGTCCGCTCTACACGGTCCCGGTTGCACCCGGATTACCGTTATGGTACCTTTTAGAATTGTCCCGGACATCTGGAAGGGATTAGAGGGATATATGCGCCCGGAAGGGTTCGTTGTCCCCGACTGCTGGCGTAGCTCAGTTGGTAGAGCATCTGATTTGTAATCAGAGGGTCGGGGGTTCAAATCCCTTCGCCAGCTCCAGCATCTGATTGAGTCGGCATTTGATTAGCGGGATCGGTTTCGGAATACAGGGCTTTGCGCGGCGTGGCGGCGTAACAGATTTTTCCCAACGGCACTCCATAAGGAATTTTTCCAAGTGTGGTGTTTGCGTGCGAGAGGATTTTCGCGCGCACTCGGTTTTTCTATTGGGTCATTGCCCGCTGTAGCATTGTCCGCCGCGCGCAAGAGCCGCGGTTGCTCTCAGGAATTTGGAACCTGGGAGTGGAGAAGCGGCGTTTTTGCACAGGTGGGTGAGTGGTTAAAGCCAACAGACTGTAAATCTGTCCCTCCTTGCGAGGTACGAAGGTTCGAATCCTTCCCTGTGCACCAGGAACTGAGATGATTTGCGGGCGTGAGTGGAG
>JGI12269J14319_10005037_pt1 | contig 11843 bp, 9 predicted proteins | sample PeaSoiSIISIP2007_FD_14319 | JGI IMG/M metagenome (IMG submission 14319) | reverse complement strand
ATCGGCACCGACCACCGAGCCGATGTCCGAATTGCTGACCATCTCGGTCAGGCCATCGGAACACATCAAGATGATGTCGCCCGCCTCCACGTCGTAGTCGTGCACCTCGGGATCGAGCGTCGGCGAAGCGCCAACGGCGCGGGTGACGAGGTTCTTGGCCGGCAGCACGCGCGCTTCCTCCTCGCTGATCATGCCGGCATCGAGCAGCTCCTGCGAGAAGGAGTGGTCGCGGGTAATTTGCTGCAATGCGCCAGAGCGGAAGCGGTACAGCCGCGAATCCCCTGCGTGCGCGACCCACAGGCGGCCGCCGAGAAACCACGCGATCACCGCCGTCGTGGCCATGCCCTCGTAGACCGTGCTGTGCAGCGCAGCACGAAAGATCTCGTCGTTCATCGCCACTAAGGCCTCGCGCAGCGCGCTGGCCGGGTCAAAACTACTGTCCTCGCTGGTGTGCGCCCGCTGCAACTCGGCGCCCAGGCCGCTCAGCAGGCTGCTCACTGCCATGGTCGAGGCAACCTCGCCCGCGTTGTAGCCACCCAATCCGTCAGCGAGCACGAACAGGCCGATGTTGGGATCGGCGCCGAGCGCATCCTCGTTGAGCGGGCGGATCTTTCCCGGGTGGCTTTTCAGGGCGAAGCGCAAGGCAAGGTCGTTGACGGAAGACATGATCGACGCGGAATCGGCTCCGGTGGAGATTAGCCGATGTTGGCTTGTTTGCTTGCGGTTCGATCCGTATCTGATCGGTTGATATATACCCCTACTAGGGCCTATCACGGGCGCTCTGCGGCCCGCGATGGTGCGCCGCTTTAACTTGCCTTGCTCAAGAGCACGCTCTTGAGCAAGGCTCCCAGCTCGGAGGGATTCTTGGTCGTGCGGATGCCGGCTGCTTCCAGCGCGTCGAGCTTCTCCTGGGCGGTGCCCTTGCCCCCGGAGATGATGGCCCCCGCGTGCCCCATGCGCTTGCCCTCAGGCGCGGTGACGCCGGCGATGAAGCCCACCACCGGCTTTCTCATGTTGTCCTTGGCCCAGGCCGCCGCGACCTCCTCGTCCCCGCCGCCGATCTCGCCGATCATGATGACGGCATCGGTCTGCGGGTCGTCGTTGAACAGGCGCAGCACGTCGACGTGCTTGAGGCCATTGACCGGGTCGCCCCCGATGCCCACGGCGCTGGACTGCCCCAGGCCCATTTCCGTGAGTTGGCCGACGGCTTCGTAGGTGAGGGTTCCGGAGCGCGAGACCACGCCGATCCGCCCCCGGCGATGGATATGGCCGGGCATGATGCCGATCTTGATCTCCTCGGGCGTGATCAGCCCCGGGCAGTTGGGGCCAAGCAAGACGGTCTTAGTCTTGGCCTTGCGCATGCGATCGCGCACCACGATCATGTCGCGCACGGGGATCCCCTCGGTGATGCACACCACCAGGTCGAGCTCGGCCTCGACCGCCTCCCAGATCGCCTCGGCCGCCCCCGCAGGCGGGACGTAGATGACCGATGCGTTGGCGCCGCTCTGGCGCTTGGCCTCGCGCACCGTAGCGAAGATGGGAATGCCCTCGAAGTCCTCGCCGGCCTTCTTGGGATTGACGCCGGCAACGAAGCACTGGCGCCCGAAGGCATACTCGCGGCAGGCACGCGTATGGAACTGGCCGGTCTTGCCGGTGATGCCCTGCGTCACTACGCGGGTGCTCTTGTCGATCAAGATGCTCATGGTTGCGCTCTTCGGTGGGAGGGGTTGCGGCGAGTCGGTCGGCAGCGGTACGGGCGCGGTTGGGCGGGACGCAGCATGCAGTGCCGGCGCCTACCGGGTCGCGGCGACCACGCGCTGCGCGGCCTCGGCCATGGTATCGGCCGAGATGATCGGCAGACCCGATTGGGCGAGCAGCTGCCTGCCCAGCGTCTCGTTGGTGCCCTTCATGCGCACGACCAGCGGCACCGACAAGTGCACGGCACGCGAGGCCGCGATCACTCCCTGGGCAATCGTGTCGCACTTCATGATGCCGCCGAAGATATTGACCAGGATCGCCTTGAGATTGGCACTGCGCAGCATGATCTTGAAGGCCTCGGTCACCTTCTCGGCCGTCGCCCCGCCGCCCACATCGAGAAAATTGGCAGGGCTGCCGCCGTAGAGCTTTATGGTGTCCATGGTGGCCATCGCCAGACCCGCACCGTTGACCAGGCAGCCGATGTCGCCGTCGAGCTGGATGTAGGACAGATCGAATTTCGAGGCCTCGATCTCGGCCGGGTCCTCCTCGTCGAGATCTCGCAGGGCCACGATCTCGGGGTGACGGAACAAGGCGTTGGCATCGAAATTGAACTTGGCGTCGAGCGCAACGATGCGGCCATCGCCCGTGAGCACCAGCGGATTGATCTCGGCCAGCGAGGCGTCGGTTTCCCAGAACGCCTGGTACAGGCCCTGCAGGGCCGCTCGCGCCTGCGGCAGCGCCGCCTCCGGGATACCGATGGCCAGAGCCACCTGGTCCGCATCGGCCGTGGTCAGCCCGGCGACCGGGTCGATCGCCACCCGCTGAATCTTCTCGGGCGTATGGGCGGCCACCTCTTCGATGTCCATGCCCCCCTCGCTCGAGGCCATCAGGCAGACCTTCTGCGTCGCGCGGTCGACGACCATGCCCACGTACAGCTCCTTGCGAATGTCGGCGCCTTCCTCGATCAGCAGGCGGTGCACCGCTTGGCCCTGCGGCCCGGTCTGGTGCGTAACGAGCTGCATGCCGAGAATTTCCTGGGCCCGCGCGCGCACTTCCTCGAGCGACCGGGCGAGCTTCACGCCGCCGCCCTTGCCGCGCCCGCCGGCATGGATCTGGGCCTTGACGACCCAGACCGGTCCGCCGAGCCGGCGCGCAGCGGCCACCGCCTCGTCGACCGAGAAGGCCGCCTCCCCGCGCGGAACCGGCACCGCGTAGCGGCGCAGGATCTCCTTACCCTGATATTCATGGATCTTCACTTGGTCTCTCCTTTGCCTCGGTACCAGCGCGGATAGTGCTCGGCGACGACCGGTCCATCGGCACGAAGCGCATGGCAGCGGTCGAGCTGCGGCGGCATGGATCCGTCCTCGCGCCAGGTCCGGCGCATCTCGCCGGCAAAGGCCTGTATCGCCACCGTCGGCAAGACCGAGGTCAGTTCCGTGACGTGCGTGCAACCCTGCGTGCCGCCCACGCGCTCGCGCACGGCCGCACGAAAACCCTGCAGCAGGTTCAGGCCGATCAGCCGGCGATACACCTCGGGGAAAGCGTCGCAGGTTCCCATGTAGGGCGCGGCGCGGGTCTGGGCCTGCACGTCCACGATCTGCATTGCCATGTCGATGGTCACGGTCAGCTGCATGTCGTGGTACGGCGCCCCGGCCGGCTGGTTGCCCGATTCGACCGGGAAATCCTTGGGCTTGATGTCCTGGATGGTTGCGACGAGGTCCCACAGCCGGTCCTCGCGCAGGTACGCCTGGGCGTGAATCGAACGGGTGTGGATCAGGCGACGATCGGTCTGCGGCATGATGATCGGGAAACGCTGCTTTGCCCGGTGCGGGGCCGATGATCTTATCGCAAGCACGGGCGCGCACCTGGCGCCGTTGCGCGCGTCGATTAGACCGCAAGCGCCAAGATTTTCCCCTGACGCCGATCAATTCCCTCAGCGAACCGGGCAGCGTAGCGCCAACGCCTGGCTCGGGCACGGCGCGTACGCAAGCAGGCAGCTGGCTCTGGAAGGGCCTAGGCCTCGAGCTGCGCGGTACCTGTCAGGATGCGCGCGATGAGCGCAGGGGCAAATCCGCGCGCCGCCAGGTAGCGGCCCTGGCGAGCGCGCTCGTGCATGGTGGCGGGAGGGTGACCGAACTTGCGCTGCCACAGCGCCAGGGCCACGGCAAACTCGTCGGCCGCCGACGGCAAGGCCGCGGCTATGGTCTCGCGGTCGAGCCCGCGGCGCTCCAGCTCCTGCTTGATGCGTAGCCGACCGTAGCGCGCCGCACGGGTGCGCACCAATCCCTGGGCCATGCGCTGATCGCAAAGCAGGCCCTTGGCCTGCAGGCGATCAAGGACCTGGGCGACGTCGGCCGGACCTTCGGGCGCTAGCAGATGGCGCTGCAGCTTGCGCTCGAGCTCGATGCGGCCGTATTCGCGCCGCGCCAGGGCGGACAAGGCAATCGGGAGCAGGCGCCTGGCACCGTCTTCCAGGCCTTTGCCAAGCGGCTCCCGCGCCCGATCCACGCCAGCACCCGGTCAGGATTCGGCAGCAATGCGCTCGGCCCGCGGATGGACGCCGAGCGCCTCGCGGATCTTGTTCTCGATCTCGATCGCCATCGCCGGGTTGGCGCGCAAAAACTCGCGGGCATTGTCCTTGCCCTGACCAATGCGCTCGCCGCCATAGCTGTACCAGGCGCCCGATTTCTCGACGATGTTGTGCTGGCTGCCCAGATCGAGGATTTCGCCCTCGCGCGATATGCCCTCGCCGTAGAGGATGTCGAAGTCCGCTTGGCGAAAGGGCGGGGCGACCTTGTTCTTCACGACCTTGACCTTGGTCTCCGAACCGATGACCTCTTCGCCCTTCTTGATGGATCCGACGCGCCGGATGTCGAGCCGAACCGAGGCGTAGAACTTGAGCGCATTGCCGCCCGTCGTGGTCTCCGGATTGCCGAACATGACGCCAATCTTCATGCGGATCTGATTGATGAAGATCACCAGGCAGTTGGTGCGCTTGATCGTCGCCGTGAGCTTGCGCAGCGCCTGGCTCATCAGGCGTGCCTGCAGCCCGGGCAGCGAATCCCCCATCTCTCCCTCGATCTCGGCCTTGGGGGTGAGCGCCGCAACCGAGTCGATGACGATGAGCTCGACCGAACCCGAGCGCACCAGGGCATCGACGATTTCCAACGCCTGCTCGCCGGTGTCGGGCTGCGATATGAGCAGCTCCTGCAGGTTCACCCCGAGCTTTTGCGCATACTGCGCATCGAGCGCGTGCTCGGCGTCGATGAAGGCGCAGGTGCCGCCGATCTTCTGCATCTCGGCAATGACCTGCAGCGTCAGGGTCGTCTTGCCCGAGGATTCCGGACCATAGATCTCCACGACCCGGCCGCGGGGCAGCCCCCCTACACCCAGCGCGATGTCCAGACCCAGCGACCCGGTGGAGACAACTTGGATGTCCTCGACCACCGCGCCTTCGGCCAGGCGCATGATCGAGCCCTTGCCGAATTGTTTTTCAATTTGCGACAGAGCCGCCGCGAGGGCCTTTTGCCGTTCCTTGCTGTCCGCCACGAAGGCGCTCCTTCCGTCATCCATTGTCGTCTCTCCTGCGCTAGGCTTGCCGTGGGTCCTACTGGATAAATAACCAGTAGCACTGTAAATTTATTCAGTGCCCACGTCAAGACCACCAGCAATCCCCCACCCGCCGCCGAGCGTGGCGCCCGCGCGGCCGTGCACATCGTCGGTTGCGGCCGCGCAGGCTCCGCGACTAGACTGGCCGCTGATGGTGCGACCGAGCCTAGTGGCATCGTCGGCAGGTCCCCGGATGCACCCGCGTTGCGCTCCTGCGGGAGCTGGGCGGGCAAGCACAGCCGGAGCGGCCGCCAAAGAGCAAGGAGACACCGTGTCCGGCAAGAATAGCAAGGCGCCGCCGTGCGCATTCTGATCGCCGAGGACGATCGGGTACTGGCCGACGGCCTGTCGCGCTCGCTGCGCACCAGCGGCTACGCGGTGGACGTGGTCGAGGCCGGCGACAACGCCGAGAGCGCCCTGATGGCACAGCCCTACGATCTGGTGATCCTGGACCTCGGACTGCCGCGCATCCCCGGACTCGAAGTGCTGCGCCGCCTGCGCGCGCGCAAGGTCAACGTACCCGTGCTGATCCTGACGGCCGCCGACAGCGTCGAGCAGCGCGTGCGTGGCCTGGACCTGGGAGCCGATGACTACATGGCCAAGCCCTTTGCCCTGTCCGAGCTCGAGGCCCGCGTGCGCGCCCTCACCAGGCGCGCGCTGGGAAGTGGCCAGAACCTGCTGCGCCACGGCGACCTTTGCCTGGACCCGGTCGGGCGTGTGGCCAGCATCAACGACGTGGTCCTGGACCTGTCCGGCCGCGAACTGGGGCTGCTCGAGACGCTGCTGCAGCGCGCGGGGCGCCTGGTGAGCAAGGAACAGCTGGTGGACCACCTTTGCGAATGGGGGGACGAGGTAAGCAACAACGCAATCGAAGTCTACGTTCACCGACTGCGCAAGAAGCTCGAGCCTAGCGGTGTACGCATCGCCACCGTTCGCGGGCTGGGCTACTGCCTGGAGCGCCCTGGCGAAGGCCGCGGCAACGGTCACTTCGTTGCGGTCCATGTCCCCAAGGCCGATTGAGTCGAGCGCGGCCTTAGCGGCAGACGTCGTCCCCGTTTCCGCGACAGACGCTGCTGCGCCGCAGGCCGCGAAGCCGGGCACTGCGGCACGCGCCAAGCACCGGCTGGCACCCAGGAGCTGGCGCCGGGGCGAAACGCGTTCGCTCTTTGGCGAGATCCTCGACTGGATGTTTGCGCCGCTGCTGCTGCTGTGGCCGATGAGCGTCACGCTGACGTACCTGGTGGCGCAATCGATCGCCAGCAGCCCCTACGATCGAGCGCTCATCGAGCGCGGCGAAACCCTGGCGGCACACGTGCGCTTTGACGGCGGTCGCGCCCGCTTCGACATGTCGCCGGGCCTGGTGGAAATCTACGGCACGGGAGTCGGCGAAACCGGGACTTATCTTGTCGGCGACGGCGACGGCGCCGTCCTGGCCGGCGACCGTGACCTGCCGCGCCTGAGCCAGCCGGAGCCAGAGAGCGCAAGCAGCAATGCCGCCAGCGGCGGTAGCGGGGGCGAATTCAACGGCGCCTTTCAATTGCGCGACGAAACCTTGCGCGGCCACCCCGTTCGGATTGCCTACTCCTGGGTCGCCGCGCCCAGTGGCCATGCCGGCGGGCCGACGCCTCCGGTCCTAGTGGAAGTCGCCGAATCACCGGCGGAGCGCACGCAACTGGCCAACGAAATCGTCAAGGGCGTGATCCTGCCCCAGTTCGTCGTCCTGCCGCTGGCGCTGGTACTGGTGTGGTTCGGGCTTTCGCGCGGACTCGCTCCCCTGGCGCGCCTGCAGCAGACGATTCGCGACCGCCCGCCCAACGATCTGTCGCCGATCGATACCGAAGCGGCGCCGGAGGAGCTGACGCCCTTGATGGCATCCTTCAACGACCTGCTGGCCCGCATGACGCACAATCTCGAGGTGCAAAAGCGCTTCATCGCCGATGCCGCACACCAGATGAAGACCCCCTTGGCCGGATTGCGCACGCAAGCCGAACTCGCGCAGCGCGAAGTCGATGCACAGGAGCTGCAGCGCAGCCTGCGCCAGATTGCCGCGTCGACGGACCGCGCCACCCGGCTCGTCAATCAGCTGCTCGTGCTGGCCCGCGCCGAACATGGCGCCGGGGAGCCCGGCGCGCTGATCGTGATCGATCTGGACCGGCTCGCCCGCTCGGTCGTGCAGGATTGGGTTGCGCAGGCAATGGCGCTGCGCATCGACCTGGGCTACGAGGCACCGGAGGACGGAGCCAACACCGGCTGCGAGATTCTCGGCGCGCCGACGCTGTTGCGCGAGCTGCTCAACAACCTGATCGACAATGCCCTGCGATATACCGCAGCGAGCCCGATCGCGGCCGACACGGGAAATGGCCGGGAGCAAGGTGCGGAGCCTGGCGCGACCACGGTGCGGGTACGCCGCGAAGGCAAGTGGGTAGTGCTAGAGGTCGAAGACACGGGCCCGGGTATTGCGCCGGGCGAACGTGCCCAAGTGTTCGAGCGGTTTTATCGGGTACTGGGGAGTTCGCAACACGGCAGCGGCCTGGGCCTGGCGATCGTGCGCGAAATCGCCATTCAGCACAACGCTCGCCTGCAGCTTACAAGCGCGCAAGAGGGCCCAAATCCGGCGGCGGCGCCCGACCCGAGCCGCCCGGGAGCACTGTTTCGCATCTCGTTCCTGCACGCGTCGGGCGCCGCCATTGCCCAGGGACGCCGATCCTGGCCTGCGCGTTGACGTTGCGACTGCCTCACTGAGCCAGCATCCGTCGTTTATGCTCAAGCCGATGCCGGCGAACTCCCCAATCCCGACCGCACCCGCGCAAAGCGGCGCACCATCGGCGCCGGGCCTTGCCGAGCACGGGCTGGACCGTCCGTTGGGACAACTGACGCAGCGGCCACCCGTTTCCTGCCCGCCCGGCACCGCCCTGCGTACCGTACTGGAGACGATGCGCCGCGAGCAAATCGGCTCCATCGTCGTGGTAGACGCATCGCATCGCCCGCTGGGCGTATTCACGCTGGGCGACCTGCTCGCGCGCGTGGCCTTACCGCAGACGCCGCTCGACACCCCGATTGGGAACGTCATGTCCAAGCGCGTGTTCACGCTGCCAGCGCATGCCCCCGCGTTCCAGGCGGCGCTGCTGATGGCACGAGAAAACATACGGCATGTTCCGCTGGTGCAGGACGGGCGCCTGGTCGGCGTGGTATCCGAATCACGCCTCTTTGCCCTGTGGCGGCACAGCATCGGCGCCGTGCGCGCCGCCATCGCGGGGGCGCGCGATATCGATGCGCTGGTCGCCGCCGCCCGGGGGATTCGCGATCTTCCGGCCAGGCTGCTGCGCGAGGGCTTGACGGCTGACGCCGTCACGGCGCTACTGACCTCGCTAAACGATCTGCTGGTCGAACGGCTGCTCGACTTGACCGGCGCGGCGGCGACGCTGGGACCGATGCAAGGTTGCTGGCTCGCGCTGGGCAGCCAGGGCAGATGCGAGCAGACCCTGGCAACGGACCAGGACAACGCCATCGTGTTTGACGACGAGGGCGATCCGGAGCAGCGGCGCCGGATACTGCTGCCGCTCGCCCTCGAGGTCAATCGCGTGCTCGACCGCTGCGGCTTCGGGCTCTGCCGCGGTGACATCATGGCGAGCAACCCGAACTGGTGCTTGTCCCTTGCGGAATGGAAGTCCCGCTTCGCCGCCTGGATCGACCGGCCGGATCAGCAGGCCCTGCTCAACGCGGCGATCTTCTTCGACTTTCGATCGATCGCCGGCGCGCATCCCGTGGTCGGCGAACTGCGCAGCTGGCTAGCCGCCTACGCGCAGGGCAACGACCGCTTCCTGCTACTGATGGTGCTCAACGCGCAGAACAACCAGCCCCCGCTGGGCGTCCTGCGCGATTTCGTGCTCCTGCGCCGCGGGGACCATCCGCATACGCTCGACCTCAAGACCAACGGCGTGCAGCCCTTCGTCGAAGCCGCGCGCATCTACGCCCTGTCCTGCGGGGTCGAGGCCACGCAGACAGCCGAACGCATCGAAGCGGCCGGGCGGGCACGCGGAATCCCGGAACAGGAAACCGCGGCCTGGCGCGATGCATTTCATGCCATCCAGCGTCTGCGACTGAGCCTCAACACCAGCCAACTCGCCCAGGGCGGCGCAGGGCACAATTTTCTCGACCCCGATACCCTGAACGTCCTGGATCGCAATGTGCTGAAGGAGGCGCTGCGTCAGGCAAGAAGTCTGCAGAATCGACTGGCTCGGGACTTCTCCCTGGGCGGGACGAATGTGCGCGCGTAGACCGCCAGCATGCCCCATTACGGAAGAGCCGCGCGCTAGACGCCGATCCAGGCGGCCCACGACCAGCTGACCAAGATCGACGCCGACTTGCCCAGGCGGACGGATCGGGCCGTGATGGAAAAGGCCAGCAAGGACAGCGCGGCCACGGCAAGGGCCAGGCGGCCGCCGCAGTCGCGCTCCAAGGCCTTGGCGGCGACGCCACATCGATCGGCGTCCCGCAGTAGGGTCGAGGACTGGCGCGCCGATGGTAAGCGCCGGTGGTGATTCCACCGCTTTCGCGGTGGCCCGCAGTCCGGCTGCCATGATCTCGTTTCCAGCCCCCGCCACATCGAACGCAGCGGGCGAGTTTCTCGCACTACGCTCACCTGTTTGCTTCCTGCCAAGAGTTATGGGACCTATCAGAATGGAGCGACTTTCCGCAGGTCGAGCCGCACCCGATAGCCGTTGAACAGGCCAAAGGTAGCGTGCAAACCCTGCGTACTCCAGCGATTCCATCCGAGGCCCGGACGTTTCTGTGCCCGCAACATGTGGCGCCGAACTTTGAGCTCTACCCAGCGCTTGACGTACTGGAAGCACCGGGTCGAGTAGCCGATGGCAAAGTAGTTCACCCAGCCGCGCAGGATCGGGTTGATGGAATCAACCACCAACTGCACGGGGTGGGATCGGTACCGCCGGAAGATCTCGCGAAGCTTTTGCAGCAACGCCGTTCGCTTCTTCATCTTGGGCGTGTACTGCGGCCGCCACTTGCCCGCCAAACTGCGGATACGGCGGAAGTCGAAGCCTAGAAACCCGAAGCTCTCGCCCCGGGCCAGGTCGACGGTACGGCTCTTCGCTTCGTTGATCTGGACGTGCAGCTTGGTCAACTCTTGCCGCAGTCGCTTGGCGACCGCGCCGAGCACCCAGTCATTTCGCGGATGGGCGTTAACCAAGATCACCACATCGTCGGCATACCTTGCATACTCGAGATTGGTGAACTTGCCCACGCGTGTGTGCTCTTGGGCCCGCTCCAGCATCTGATCTACCTCGTTGAGGTAGAGGTTGCTTAAAACGGGCGAGATCACACCGCCTTGGGGAACACCCCGTTTTCCGTTGGCCTTGAGCATGATCTTCAATAGGTGCAACACATCGGGATCGCTGATCCGTTTGGCCACCTTGGCGAGGAGCAAATCGTGCCGCACTCCATCAAAGTACGCCGCCAGATCAACATCGATCACTTGTGTCTTGCCCATCGCGATCGCGTCAGCGACCCGGCTTACCGCTTGTTGGGCTGAGCGCTTCGGGCGATATCCATACGACCCCGGTTGGAAGTCGGCCTCGAAGATCGGTTCCACTATCAGCTTGAGCGCGCCTTGCACCACCCGGTCGCGAATGCAGGGAATCGAAAGGGTTCGCACCTTGGTGCTCCCCTCCTTCGGGATCTCTTTCTTGCGCGCCCGCAGTGGCAAATAGCTGCGCTTGGTCAGTTCGTCTCGGATCTGCTCAAGGAAACCCTCCACGCCCCGCTCCTCGATGGCCTCGAAGGTAACTCCATCACTGCCCGGAGCCCCATCGTTACTCTTGGCCATCGCGTACGCAGCGTGCAGCGTCTCCATCTTGCAGACGTGTACGTACAGACCCCAGAAACGCCAGTGCGGTTCAGCCTTCGCCTTGGCGTATATCTTCCGTCTCAGGTCTTGCAAACTACCGGGCGTGTTTGTCATCTCGCCCTTGCCTCCCGTGTTGCCAGAAGAACTACAAACAGCAGGGCCCCTTGGCTCCACGGGCATTACCCCGCTTCACAGCTACTTCGGACCCGTCCGACACCCTCTCGCCTTCAGCCGCTTTCCCGGGATCGCCGGTTATACGGCCTACCTTGCTCCGTCGATTTCGCGACGGGACGAGGAGGGCCTCTCCAGTTGCTTAGCACGTCCTTGTCACCATGCCGTCGATAATCACCCCGCCGGAGTGCCCCATCGCATCAGTCTGTTCGCGTCGGGACATGCTGCCTTCGCCAAGTCATCGCCGGCTCGGCCTCCGGGGCCAAAAGTTTCGAGGCCACCACTCGTTCGCTTGCGCTACGGCCTGGTAACTCGCAGCCATCCTTTCGATGGCCTTGTCGGTAGGCTTCAGAATCCCGGTTTCCCAATTGCGATCCTGCTACCCAAGCTACGGGGCTCCGACTTTTACCCCGGTGGGACTGTCTCCCACGGAACGCGCCAGCCTTCGCTGGACGCACAAAGACCGCAATTTGGTCTGCGCAACCCCGACCGGACCGCGATC
>JGI12269J14319_10005036_pt1 | contig 11843 bp, 9 predicted proteins | sample PeaSoiSIISIP2007_FD_14319 | JGI IMG/M metagenome (IMG submission 14319) | reverse complement strand
TGTCAACCCTTGTTTTTATTGGTGTTTTGATGATGGCGGAGAGGGGGGGATTCGAACCCCCGACACCCTTTTGGGGTGTAACTGCTTAGCAGGCAGCCCTGTTCGGCCACTCCAGCACCTCTCCGCGGCTGCGCCACGCTTCAGTTTACAAGAGTCCGCGGGAAGTTACTATCGCTCGAGAGCGGCTGCTCGCTCGCCGCTGAGAATTTTCGTCCACCTCGCTTCGAAAAACAGCTCGCTTCGTGCGCCGATAGGAACTGGCCGCGCCGCTGACTTTCCGGGCGGAAATCTCCGCGCCGCGGATTTTGCTTGACACGCCGGGCGGCCATCTGTTACAAGCTGTAACGCTACAATGCTTAACGCTAAGCCAAAACGTCTAAAGAACCTGGGCGAGCTCGAACAGCTCGTAATGGACTACGTGTGGACGAACGGCCCGTGCACATCCGAGACCTGCCGCGAGGCGCTGGCTTCCACGCGGCCGATGAAGGAGTCCACCATTCGCACCGTGCTGCGGCGCATCGAGGAGAAGGGCTACGTCACGCACACGGTCGAGGGCCGCACGTTCATTTATCGCGCCGCGGAACTTCGCGAGAACGTGGCCGTGCGCGCGGTGAAGCACATCATCGATCGTTTCTGCGGAGGATCGGCTGAAGCTCTGGTGCTCGGCATGGTGGATAACCAGGTGCTCGACGGCAAGCAACTCGAGATTCTGGCTCGTAAGGTGGCGCAGGTGAAAGCGCGGCGCCGAAAGGAAGGGAAGTGATGCTCGCAACTTCCTTGCAGCAATTGGCCGTGGGAATCCTCGCGTCTGTGGCCGCCGCCGCGGTGAGGTCGCTTGCCCTGGCGGGCGTGGCCGCCGCGTTACTCGTGTTATTCCGCGTGAAAAATGTATCGCTGCGGCTGGCGATTTGGAAAGTAGTGCTGTGGAGCGCGCTGGCGATGCCGCTCTTGGCGTGGCTGGCGCCGCCGATGCCGTTCTCTTTGCCGCGCGCGGCGATTTCGCAACTCGCGCGATTGATTCCCGCTGGCGAAACTTTTGCGCAAACTGCATCTCCGGACGGCAGGTCCGATGCTGCGGCGACTCGAGTGCGTAAGACGCAGTGGCCAGCACATGCGAGTTCTGCCGATGCGCAGGTCACTCGCGAAGGAGCGGCTTCGCCGTCAGAAACTAGAATCGCGCTGAGCGCCGAGGCTTCGCCGAGAGTCACTGCCGCCGCAAGCCCTGCCTCGGGCGGAGCAGCGAAGAACCGCAACGTTTCCGCCGCCCGAATCTTCATCGCGCTGTATTTTGCAATTGCGAGTTTGCTTTTGAGCCGGTTGTTCATCGGCTGGCTGCTCGGCCGGCGGCTGATCCGATCTTCGCAGCCGATTCGCGATCCGCGCGCGTCGCTGAGCCTTTCGCTGCGCGCGTTCCCCGGAGGCCTAAGCGAGACACCGCTGCTGGCCGAGTCGCAAGCCGTGACTGTTCCCGTGACGCTAGGCGTGATGCGTCCTGTGATTCTGCTCCCGGCGGATTGGCGCGAATGGGAAAGCGACAAGCTCAACGCCGTCCTGGCGCACGAACTTTCACACATTGGCCGCAACGACGCATTGACGCAGCGTCTCTCAAAATTGCATCGCGCGATTTATTGGTTCAGTCCGCTGGCGTGGTGGCTCGATCGCGAGCTGGCGCGGCTGGCGGAAGAGGCGAGCGATGAAGCTGCGCTTGCGAGCGGCACAGATCGCGAAAGATATGCCGAGATGCTGCTGCGCTTCTTCGAAGCGATTCGCGCGGCCTCTGGACGCGTTTGGTGGCAAGGAGTTTCGATGGCGGCGGGGGGCGACGCCGCCAAGCGAGTAGACCGAATTCTTTCCTGGAAGGGAGCTGTAACCATGCGATTGCGAAAAACGTTTGTGGCGGCGCTGGCTGCCATCGCCCTGCCGCTGCTTCTCGCCGCGGCTTCGATTCAATTCACGGCGCACGCGCAGCAAACCGCGCCTCCGGCGCGCGTCGCGCCAGTCGCAGCAGTGCCTCCGCAAGCTCCGATGCTCGCGCCGTCTGCGCCTCCTGCTCCGCGGCCTCAGCCGGTGCCCTACGCGATGCCCGATGCGCGCGGCGTAGTTCCGCCGGCGCCGGATGCTCAGGATTCATTGCCGGCGCCACCGCAGCGCTCTGTCACCGCCGCACCTCCGGCTCCCCTCGCGCCCGAAGTAGCGCCGGTAGCCCCCGTACCCCCTGCGGCACCGATGGCCATGCAAGTGAAATCCGGCGATTCCAACGTTTGGGTGATGGATGACGAGCATGTCCGCGAGCCGTTTGTCATCGCCGTCGGAGGATCCTACATCGGCGTATTCAATCACTCGGTGACCATCTCAGATTCGGGTGAGTCCGAGGAGCTTGCGCACGCGAAAGCTCTGCGCGCCAAAATTGGCGGCGACTTCATCTGGTTCGAGCACGAAGGCAAGGGCTACGTGATCCGCGACCGCGCGACGCTCGACCGTGCAATGGAACTCTACAAACCGATCCAGGAGCTCGGCGCCGAGCAAGATGAGCTCGGAAAAAAGCAAGATGAGCTGGGCAAACAACAGGACGAACTCGGCGACCAAATGGAAGAAGTGAAAGTAAAAATCCCGGACATGACCGAAGATATCGAGCACATCAAAGAGCGTGTGCGCGAGTTGAGCGCGAAGGGCGGCACGCAATCCGAGATTGGCGACCTGCAGTCCGAGTTGGGCGAGCTGCAAAGCCGCATCGGCGAAATCCAGTCACAGGCCGGGCGCGAGCAATCGAGAATCGGCCGCCAGCAGGGCGAATTGGGAAGAAAGCAGGGCGAACTCGGCAGGCAGCAGGGAGCCATCGGCAGAAAACAAGGCGAACTTTCGAAGAAAGCCGTGCAGCAGATGGAATCGATTCTGGATGAAGCGCGGGCGAAGGGCCTGACGCAGCCGGAATAGTTCGCGCGGAAATTAGTGCGCGACGCTTTCGGGGCGTATGCGCACGAACATCACGACGCCGATGGGATGGTCTCCGTAGATCGCATTGAGCGAATCCGGCTTGCCATAAAACGTCGCCTGTGCGCCAATCGCTGTCGAGAAATGCGGCAGCACCGGGAATTCGCGATCGTATCCCGCCGTATAAGCCTGAATCCGCGCGAGAAAATGTTCTTCAAAGCCCGCAGGCTCGGAATTCTCTCCGAGCAGAAGCAGATTCGTTCGGTCAACGTTTTCGATGCGTCCCCACGCCGAATTGTGCGAAAGAAAGTGCAGCGTGGATTCGAGCAGGTAGCTGTTCAGCACTTCACCGGTCACCAGCGATCGATTTCTTCCCCATACGAGCGATGAAGCCCAGCTCCCTCTCGGAATCGGGCGATTGTATTCGATCGATGCTGTCATCTTCCTCAAATCCTCAAGCGGGCTGAGCGCCTCCGGGCTTTTCAGCGTGCCGAGCGAAAATTGGCCGCTCCAATTCGGCGTCGGGCTCACTGTCAGCCGCGCTGACCAGGAATCGATCGCTCCCGCGTCGATGTTCCAGCGATTCTCATCCGGCTCGCGACCGTGAAACCCGGAAACCTCGAAGCGCACGAAGCGATAGGCATACCCGGCTGTGACGACTTCATCGGCGATGTGCGTGGAATCTTGCATGTGATGTCCGAGAACGGCGAGCGGATCCTCGCTCGCGGATGCGCGATGCGCATACGCGGGCGGCCCGAGCGCAGGATCGCCTATCGGGGCGGCATAAAACGAAAGCAGGCTGTGCTCGCCGATTTTCCAATCGTAGATCGCCGCGAGTTCCATGAAGAAATCGTGCGGGTGCTGGCCGTCCACAATCGGATTTCCGAAGGCGGTTTCGCCGAGTTGGAATAGTTCCGGATAGCGGCGCGCGGAGATCAGCGCCGCGTCCAGGCTCAGCATCGCGCGCGCCGCGAGTTTCCCAGGTCCGGCGTCGTGCTGCGCCGAACCCATGAACCAGCTCTCGCCGAAGAATTTGTCGCCGTCGCGCGGCCCGCTCTGCTGAATGTCGTTCACGAAAACGACGCCGTGAACCATGAAATCCCAATTGCCGCGCGAGAACATCCAGGCCTGATGNGNNAGNGAAGCAGGNTCAACGTCNGTGCCNGAATCNGCGTGATGCAGGATTGTTTCGATCAGCGTCGCGGGATGGTCNTGTCCCATCGCGCTGTGGTCCATCGAGTGCTGNTCCATCGCGTCGTGGGANTTCTGCGCTTCATGGCAGATNCCNTCGCCGCATCCCCGGCATTCGGNTTTCTTGAGAGGNTTTTCGTANGCNCNCGCCGAAACGCCGCTCGCCACGAAGATACCGAGACACGCGATCCGCAAGAATGACCTTTGCATCATCAGCGCGGCATGCTCTGCGGTTGAAGATTTTTCATCGTGCCTCAGCGAAATTCAGGATCCTGCGGTGTGGCCGCGCGATTTGCGCTGGTAGCGTGAATCACGCCGGTTTCATCCGTATAGAAATTACGGTAGCCGAAATTTCCGGGGCGCGCCAGCAACACAAAACGACTTGATGCGCCCGGAGTCATCGGCGTNCGCNGGAGCATATTGAATTTCGTATCCGGCACTTTGAGCCGTCTGAATCGCAGATCGTGACGGCGCGCCCAGCGGCTCGATGGACGGCGGATAATTCCCGGTCGCCGCTGCATAAGACACGAGCGCCCCGCGCACATCGGCGAGCGCCGCAAGCGCGCTCTTCTCCGCCTCGCCCTTCGACGCTTCAGGTCGCGGCGGCAGCACGAACCACACGATCGCCCACACCGAGGCAATCAAGATTCCCCAGACCGCCACGGACTTCCCGAACCTCGACTTCTTCTTCGGTGCGCCGGCTTCCTCCAGCGCGGCCGCTGTTAGGTCCGCGCCACAGTAAGGGCAGACCTCCGTTGCTTGATTCAGAGGCTGTTCGCACTCGCGGCAAGCGTACATCGCACAAGAATCGTAGAAAGCCGTTCGAGCGAAGTCAAATCGCGCCGCGAGCTTTAATCAGAGACGTTTCGGACAACTCGCGTCTCCTCTCAGGTATCATCTATCATCGGGATTTCGACCCGGCCCCGGAGCCTGCAAATTGCCGACGCCGTTGCGCTTCGCGCCCGAATTCGCATCCACAGTTCAGCGGCTCTACAAGCTCGCTGCGGCGCCTTCGGATTGGGCGCTAAGCGCCGAGGCATTTCGCGAAGCGCTGGAACGCAGCGCCGCGTCGCGATTTCGCGGCGCGCAACCAGCCGCGCGCGAGATCAACGCCTATCTCGGATCGCTGAATCTCCCCGATCTCGCTCTCTCCTGTGCCTGCGGCGCCGGAAATTCGCGCGCCTGGGAAGAATTCATCTCGCGATATCGCGCCGAGCTTTATCGCGCAGCCCGTGCCATCGCCGGCGAATCCGCCGGCCGCGAGCTTGCCGACTCGCTCTACGCTGAACTCTACGGCCTGGAAGCCCGCGAAGGCCGCCGCCGCACTCTCTTCGACTATTTCCACGGCCGCAGCAAGCTGGGCACCTGGCTTCGCGCCATCCTCGCGCAGCGCTACGTCAACGAGCTGCGCCGCACCCGCCGCACAGATTCTCTCGATGCCGCCACCAGCGACGATGACCCGCGACCGGTAACCGAGCCGGTGGCCCCGCCGAACGCTGCATCTGACCCGGAACGCGGCCGCTATCTCGCGCTGCTGCAGGCCGTGCTCTCCGAAGCCCTGGCCGCTCTCGAGCCGCACGACCGCCTGCGTCTTTCCTACTACTACATCGAGGATCTCACGCTGGCCGAAATCGGGCGCCTCGTCGGCGAACACGAAGCCACGGTCTCGCGCAAACTCGATCGCGCCCGCCGCGATCTTCATCACCAGGTGGACGCCGCGCTGCGCGTTAAGAAGCGGCTCAGCGAGGCCCAGGTGCAGCTCTGTTACGAATATGCGCGCGAAGAATGGCCGTTCGATCTCACGCGCGTTTTGTCGAAGAAGGAATGAGCGCATGCGCGCCTTTGCGCTGCAAGATGTGACCGGAGTATCGTTCTAAGTGAAGGGAAAGGCCGGATGAATCCGCGCGACAACGACAGGGAATTCGGCGCCATGCTGCGGCGCGGACTTGCGTCCGGCCCGGCCGCGCCGGAATCCGATTGCTTCGATGCCAGCCAGCTCGCGGCGTACTATGAACGCACGCTGACCGCCGAGGAAATTCGCGCGTGCGATCTGCACGTTTCGAATTGCGCGCATTGCCGCAGCCAGCTCGCAGCCCTCGCCCGCGCAGAACCCGAGCGCGTGGCCTCCGGCTCTCGCCCACTGTCATGGCTGTGGGACTGGCGCTTGCTCGTGCCGGTGACCGCGGCTCTCACAATTTTCATCGCGTGGGTCACGGTCCGCAAGCCATTCGAAGCGCAGAAGACTGCTTCCGTTGCGCCGATGGTCGCGCAGAGCCAAGCTCCGGCTGCTGCGCCTCAGCCGGCGCTGCCTCCCGCGTCTCAGGCGGTCGAGGTGCAGCCGGCGGAGTCTGCCCAGGCGAAAAAATCGGAAGTGACAGCTTCGCCACGCGCGAAGAGTACCGATTCACTGAGCACCGTCGAACGCCGGTCCGATGCCGATGCGAACAAGCGGCTCGCGGACGAAAAATCCCGGGCTAAACCTCGCAAGGAGAGCGACGCAGAGGCGAAGAAGAAAGCTCCCGCCGCGCCCGAAAGAACTCGAGGCGGTTCTGGCGTTGGTGCTGCGCACGGAGAGGCGGCAGGCGGCGCATACGCACAGGCGATGCCTCCCGCGTCGGCGCCACAGCCTGCGCCGCCGGCAGCGAACGAGACTGTTGAAGTTCAATCCGGCCAAGTAAACGGATCCGCTCAGACAGCTCCTCCTGCCGCTGCCCCCGCCGCGGCTGCCCCCGCTCCGCATAAAGCCACAACAACTCAAAATGCCCCCGCTGCCCGCACCTTTGGCGGTGCTGCTGGCGGCAACGTCGCGGGCTCAGGGGCCGGCGTCAGCGCACCGAAAGCCGCGCCTCAGGCCGAAGCGGTCACCTCGCGCTTCAAACAGGATGAATCGAAGCCCATCGTCATTCCCACGCCCGATGCCAGCATTTTCTGGCGCGTCGCGGGATCCGATGAAATTCAATTTTCACGCGATGTCGGCGCCACCTGGCAACCGCAGCTCACCGAACCCGCGCTTCGCCTCGCCGCCGGCATCGCTCCCACGCCGAAAATTTGCTGGATCGTTGGCAGCGGTGGCGCGATTCTCCGCACCGAGGACGGCGAGACCTGGCAGCGCGTCAAATCGCCGACGCCGAAAGATCTCGTTTCCGTCGTCGCGCAGGATGCCAACGTCGCCACCATCACTGCGAGCGACGGCGCCACCTTCACCACCAAAAATGGTGGACGCTCCTGGAAAAAGGGCAAGAAGTCGCGCTAGCTGGGTGCAAGAAATCCTCTTTTCCTCGTTCTAAGCATCGAGATGAAATCGCGCAGCAACTACATTGGGAGGATCGAATGATCCGACACAAGTTCCAATCCACGCTGGCCATCATCGCCCTCGCCGCAGGCGTAGCTGCATTCGCGCCGTCGCAGTGGCATTTCGGGCGCGTCCACGCTGCACCGGCCCCGGCAGCGCTCGATACTCCTTCCACCACTCAGAAAGATCAGGTGGATCTGAACGTCACGGTTTACAACTCGAATGTGGCTCTCGTTCGAGACGTCCGCCAGCTCACTTTGCCCAGCGGCGATTTCTCGCTGAAGTTCGAAGACGTCGCCGCCTCGATCAATCCCGCTACCGTGCATTTCCGCTCGCTCACCGAGCCCGCGCACCTCAGCGTCATCGAGCAGAATTACGAATACGATCTTCTCGATCCCGGCAAGCTGCTCCTGAAATACGTCGGCAAAGAAGTCACGCTCGTTCATCGCGAATCGGAGAACAACTCCACCAAGTGGGTTGAGACCAAAGCGCTTCTGCTCGCTGACAATGGCGGCCCGGTCTGGAAGATCGGCGATGAAATCGTCACCGGCATGCCCGCGGAGTCCTATCGCTTTCCCGATCTGCCTGAAAATCTCTACAGCCAGCCGACGCTTCTCTGGATGCTCGAAAATACCGGCCCGAAATCGCAGCGCGTCGAAGCTTCCTACCTCACGAACAACATGAACTGGAACGCGGATTATGTGCTCACCGTCAGCCGCGACGACAAGGCCGCCGATCTCGATGGCTGGGTAACGCTAAGCAACAACAGCGGCACTGGATACAAGAATGCCAAGCTGCAGCTCGTCGCCGGAGAACTTCACCGCGTGCAAACGGGCGACGCAAATATGGAGGCAGTAGGCGGCGTCGTGGCTCGTAAAGCGGCTGCCGCCACGCAATTTGCGCAGGAAAATTTCTCCGAATATCATCTCTATTCGCTCGAGCGGCGCACATCGATTGCCGATAAGGAATCGAAGCAGATCAGCCTGCTGAACGCGACCGCGATCCCCGTCGAGAAATTCCTTCTGGTCGAAGGCCAGCCTTACTACTACCGCAGCTCGCAAGGCATCGGGAATCCAGTCCCGCAAACGGTGAAAGTGAACTATCGCTTCAAGAACGATGAAAAATCAGGATTGGGTATGCCGCTTCCGGCCGGCAATTTCCGCGTCTACCAATCGGATTCGAAGGGCGGCATCCAGCTCGTCGGCGAAGATCATATCGGCCATACGCCGAAAGATGAAAAGGTCGCTATCTATGTTGGCGATGCCCTCGACGTAGTCTGCGAACGCAAGGAAACCGATTTCCGTAAAATCAGCGATCGCGTTTACGAATTCGAATACGAAATCGCGCTGCGCAATCACAAAACGTCAGACGTGAATGTCGAAGTCCGCGAGCCGATCGGCGGCGACTGGGAAGTCCTGAAGTCCAATTACAAGTGGACGAAACTGGATTCCAGCACGGTAGCCTTCGAAATTCCAGTAACGAAGGACGGCGAATCAACGCTCAACTATCGCGTAAGAGTGAAGTGGTAGCGCCGGCGTCCCTGCCGGCATCTTACGACCACAAACTCCGCCAAGGGCCGCAATCGACCGCGGCCCACGACTCCAAATCACCACGACGATTTAATCCTTCGCTGCAGTAGGAACGCGCTTCTCCCCCTTCAATTCCTTCGCCGTATCCGCAATATTGCTCTTCGCAAAATATTTGAAGAAATCCCAACCTCCATACTTCGCCTGCAAATCCGGCAGGACCGCCTCGACAACCTCAGCCCCTGATTTCCCGGAAGCCTGAGCAGCAGCAACGGCACTGCGCAACTCAACGAGATATCCGCGAAAATCCTTAACATCAGCCACGGTTCCAACATCTCCGTGACCCGGAACGAACGTCCCCTCAGGCGCCACGCTCGCCAGCTTCTCCAGCGTCGCCACCCATTTATCCGTAGAAGCATCGATCAAATTCGGGAGCGTCTTCCGCCAAAAAAGATCCCCGCAAAAAATCGCATGCGCATCCGGCACCTCGACGACGGTGTCTCCTCCCGTGTGCCCCGGATAAAAGTGCAGTGCCAGCCGCCGCGATCCCAAATAAAGCTCAAGCGAATCCGAATACACAACCGCGGGTGCCACAAGCGATTCCACCATCTTCTTCTGATCCGGAGTAATCTTCGCGCCAAAAAATTTCAAATTCTCAGTGTGAATCCATTCGCGCACGTTGCGATGCGCCACGGTCACCGCGCCCGCCTCCGTAAATACGCCGTTCCCCGCCACATGATCGATGTGATAGTGCGTGTTCACCACGAATCGAATCGGCAATTTTGTCGTCTTGCGAATCTCCTCGAGCAACACTTCCGCCGCCGAGGCATCCTCGAACGTATCAATCACCGCCACGCCATCATCGCCGATCACGAATCCGGCATTCGCCCCAGCCTTGCTCTCGCCCGGCGAAATCGCGGCATAAACACCGTCGCCAATTTTCTTGATTTCAAAAAGCGCGCTGTCAGCCTTTGCGGAAACGCGAACCGGCCGCGCCAAGCCCATCACTCCGGCGAGGCAAACCGCGAGCGAAATCGCAAGCGGCAACGATGCTCTCCGCGAACCCGCTAATTTCCGCAGCCACAAATCCATCCCAAGCTTCCTCATTTAGCCCCTGCTGCCTTCTCGGCGATGGCCATTTCCGCGCTGAAATGGGGATTCTCCGGAAACTCCTTGTGCAGCTCAGCGAGCAGCGCGCCCGCTTCCCTGTATTGGTGCTCGCGCTCGTACGCCAGCGCCAGCATGATCTTCGCAAACGGACGCAGGAAATGTCCGCCCGATGCGGCCGACTGCATCTGTTCGATGCCGCGCTGCTTGTCGCCGTGGACGCCGCCAAACCAGAGAAACGCCTTCTTGTAGCCCGGCAGGCAGCCAATAATATAATTCGCCGAGCCGAGCGATACGTAGGCGTCCTTCGCATCCGGATCGATGGAAAGCACCTTCGTCGCTTCCGCGTCCGCCTGCTTCAACATGGAAAGACTCGCGAGTTGCTTCTTCTCGATCATTGCGTCGTAATTGGATTCCATTCCATCGGCGATCGACAGCACTAGCAGCGGATCGGGATCGCGCGAATAATTTCGCAATCGCTCCTGAGCCATAGCCCGCGCCTGCCGGTTCGCCTCGAGAAACTTCAAGTTGCGATTCACTTCCGGGGAGCCCTCGACCCCGCCGAGAAATCGCTTGTCATCCAGAAAAAATGCCGAAGTCAGCACGCCCTTCTGCTCGAATTCCTCGAAGAGATAGGCAGCCGCCTCCGCGGCCTTGCCCAGCGCGTCGTTGGGATGGAGATTCTGATACGCTGTGATCTCGATGCGCGCCTGCGGAAACTGCAGGCGGTACAGGTGATTGAAAGCTTCTTCCAGCGAAGGCCCGCTGCGCATCTCCGGCTGAATCTTTTGCTGTCCGGGAGAAGCAGGCGTCGTTTCCTGCTGTTGCGCGATTGCCGTGGGAGCCGCCATCGCGGCGGCAATACAAAACCCGGCGAGTCCAATTGGAAGCCGCCACGAGCTGCGTGCGTTCATCGCCATCTTGGATGCGAAATCCCCAGTGCGCGCGTCGAGGCGCGTGATCGAATCATCCTAGTTTATCGCTCGCGCCTATAAATTATTGAGCAGAAATTGCTCGATCCGGTTGAAAAGGTCTACCTGCGCGGCGCGGTCGCCGATCGGATGCCCGCGCCCCGGAAAGATCATCAGCTCCGGATATTCATCGGCGTCGATGAATTTATTCAGAATCAGCGCCGTATTCGCAAAATGCACGTTGTCGTCGCCGGTCCCGTGCGCCACCATCAGCCGCCCCTTCAAATTTTGCGTGAAGTTTGCCGGCGACGAATCGCGATAGCCCTCTTCATTATCTTTAGGCAAACCCATGTATCGTTCGGTGTAAATCGTGTCGTAGAGATGCCAATCCGTCACCGGCGCGACCGCCACTCCCGTCTTGAAAACATCCGATGCGTGAAACAGTGCCTGCAGCGTCATGTAGCCGCCATAACTCCAGCCCCAAACGCCAATTCGCTTCGCATCAACATACGGCAGCGATTTCAAATAATTCACGCCGGCAACTTGATCGTCCAACTCCAGTTTGCCGAAGTGATGGTAGATCGGCGACTCGAATTTGTGCCCGCGGCCGAGCGATCCGCGATTGTCGAGCGACCATACAATGTACCCGCGCTGCGCCATCAGCTTCGACCAGAAGCGGCTGGGATCCCACTGGTCTTTCACTGATTGCGCGCCCGGCCCGCCGTACACTTCGACGAGAACCGGATATTTCTTCGTTGCGTCAAAGTCCGGCGGCTTGATCATGCTCGCGTAAAGCGTCGCTCCGTCTCCGGTCTTGATCGTCGTAAATTCGACGCGCGGCAGGTGATATTCCTCGAGCTCCGGAACTTTGTTTTCCACCAGAGC
>JGI12269J14319_10005031_pt1 | contig 11849 bp, 12 predicted proteins | sample PeaSoiSIISIP2007_FD_14319 | JGI IMG/M metagenome (IMG submission 14319) | reverse complement strand
TATTGCTCTTGCTACCAGCTCGATTGGTTTCGTCGTAGGATGATCTGGGCTGCGTTTTGGCCTCGGTATGTCCCACACGTCGCTTTGCTTTCTATCCGCCAGAGGGCAAAGCCTGCTACTGCCCTCAAGCCAACCATACCAGAGAGGCTCGTACATGGTATGGTAGTCTTTTCTGGAAAGCACCAACGAGTCCTTCTTCCAGATAATCGTACTTGACCAGTGATAGCCCGCCTCGCGTAGGGCATCCATCAACGACCCCCATTCTTGGGCACTCATAACAACATAGGTCATGCACCCTGGTTCGCTGACCGCGCTCATGGTTGAGAATACTTTTAACATGAAATCCTTGAAATCTGCGGTACTCATTGAATCGTTCATGATCTGACGATCCGGTTTCCAACTTGGGTGAGCACTCCCGCCATAGTCAACATTCCAAGGTGGATCTGTAAAGACCTGCCGAGCTTTTTGACCGTCCATGAGAACGCTTACATCCTCCAAAGAGGTACTATCCCCACACATCAAGCGATGTTTCCCGAGCAGCCAAATATCTCCTCGCTGGCTGATTGGTGTTTCAATTTCTGCTAGTGCTTGGTCGGCATCGAAGTCATCTTCCTTGATCTCACCTATGCCAACCTCTATGGACTCTCCATCCAACTCAAATCCGAAGTCCTCCATGGAAAAATTCAGATCGAGGTGACTGAGTTCTTCAAGTTCCAAACTTAATAACTCCAAATCCCACTCTGCATATTCAGCGGTTTTGTTGTCTGCGAGCCTGAACGCTTTAATTTCGGCGTCACTTAGATCATCGGCAATCAAGCAAGGCACAGTCGACATTCCTAGTTCAATGGCTGCTCTAAGTCGAGTGTGGCCCGCTACGATTTCGTTGTCTTTATCCAGAACAATTGGGACTTTAAATCCGAAACGTTTTATTGATTCAGCGACTTTCTTCACTGCTTGATCATTGTTCCTTGGGTTGTTCTTATAAGGCTTGATGTCACCTACACTGATTTCAATTATTTTCATCGCCATACAACTTTAACCTCTCCATTTCTTTATGGAACGCGAACATTTGTCGCTCCAGCTCCAACTTTTGAGGATTATCGCTCCAGCCCCGTTCCTTGTCTTTGTTTTTCAATAAAATGCTGCAAGCAGCTACGTCAGGAGGTTGGTACTTGGTTGTTTTTTCCGTAAACTTAACTTGTACCCCGTCAACATCCCGAATCGAAACTTTTGTTTCCTCATAGGTGATACCGAGCGCCCTTTTAAATAAGGCGTTCTCTACTTCTGTTATGGCAATTTCTCTTCCTTTTTTTAGGACTTTGACAAGCTCTGGGTATTTCTTTTTATAGGCATTTATTGTAAATACGCTAATCCCCAAGTTCTTGCATACCTGTTCTTCTGTGAGCCCATCTCTCATCCACTTTTCAACAAGTATCAGCTTTTCTTCAACTTGCGGCCATTTGTTTTTGCTCAGTTAAATCACCTTCCCCCAACGGATGCCTGCGTTCATATTCATCTGTCATTTGAGGTATACACCTCTGTTACTTTTCATCATTTGGTCATATATTTTAAATTCCTCAGATTCCTCGTATATCTCTCGTAACCGTTGTTTACCCTTGCATTTCTTCCCGTCCCAGCGTTTACAGTTAGTACAATTTTCTCTAAATCCTGATTCAGTCGGAACATATAAAACGCACTTCACCATAATCCCCACCTGGCTTTCATAAAAAGAGACTGCAATTGATAGCAGCCCTTGTTTTGGTAAATTCAATACAAAAGTTACTAAAGAAAGGTTAGTATTCTCATATTCCGTTATACCTTTTTATCGTTTGGGGAAATTTAGCCTGGCAAATTCGCCAAACAACTCTCTAGCTTTTTTGTCATACGCCAACGCCGCTTCTCTTTCGTGATAATAATTACCAATGTGGTATCTCTTATTATTCATTTTTATCGCGGCTCTCCATTTTTGTGAATCCTTTTCCCACCAAACACCTTTATATCTACTGCGTGTGTTCTCATTCTTTTTTCTGTTATGCATGTTTTGCTGATGTGTACATTCCCTTAAATTAGACCTACAGTTATCTAAAGTATCACCACTAATGTGATCAGTTCGGCTCCATCCTGGGTTTAGCAACTGATGTAAAAATAAACAGTTGTATTTCTTTATACCCCTTTTGTTTACACGTGGATACCCATTAACCAAATACCAATCTCCATCAACATCTTTGACGATTTCATAATCTTCAGCATCGCATATAGCGATGCCTCCATCCATTGGTATATAGCATAAATCGTCAATAACAAAGGGTTGCATATAATTATTAAGCACAAAAATTACTCCTTGCGGGTTAGTTCTTGCAATAGAAAAGGTGATCACCATGCAAGATCGGTAATCACCCCGTGTATAAAGGTTGCTTAAACCCAAAACTTATCTCATTAATTTGAAACCAATCGTATAGAGGCCAAAAAAAGACCCCTGGACGAGTTAATGTCCAAGAGCCTCTATATACTTTTCGCATCTTTACTTTATCATGTGCCTTAGTAAACTTTCAATCAACCTCTAGTCAACTTTTAGTAAACCTATAGTCAACCGCCTGTTTTACACTGAACATATTAGCAATTTGAATGATTCCAGTCTTACGATACTTACTGAGCATATTCCTTGAAACGTAATATTTATCACACATTTCATCCCACGTCATTTTATTGATGAACATATCCGTTATGACCCCGGAAAGCCTCGGCTCCAATAGAGAAATGCAATACTCCAGCACATCCATTTCGCGTTTCTGCGTGTCGTACTTCAAGATCAAGGCTAATACATCATCACAGTTAAGTTTATCGGTTGACTCTCTGTACGAGAGGGCAATCCTCGATGTTTTATCAGAGATACCGCTGCTCTGAACACGCTCGCCGTCTGGGCTAATGAAGGTTAACGCCGTAATAGCCTCGGTATAACCCAGCCCACGAAACGTTTCTATCTCAAAATTCAATCGGTCCAGGCTCCGCTTAATATCGTGATAAGTCTTGAGTAAATGCTCTACGTGCTCTTTAGTATCCATTTGTCCCACCTCCTGATGTCAGTCCTTTTTCCGTTTCAGTAATTCAGCTACAGGAGCCAGGATTTCCATGAACTCGTTCATTTTCAAACCCTCGCTCCTTCCAGTTACACAGATCGTCGTCGCAGGAATCACATGGATCACTTTTCAACTCAGCTAATTTATCTGCAGTTAGGGATGCAAACTCGCACTGACGGCATTTCCTACAAGACGCTTCAATGTCTGATCGCTTTTTCCGCTTGGTCCAATGGTCTATCGACATAATGAATTTAATAGCCATAGCGCCCACTTGGATCGCTTCTTCACGAAGCCGTTCTTTGTTCGGGCGTTTTTGCCGGATTTCCTCATAGAGTTCGTCGAGCTCTTTCAGCATCACGGCATAACCCTCATGAGATGAAGCGAAGCTTGTCCCATATATTCGATAGGCTCTCTCAAGTTCTCTGATCAGGAGGGCTACTGTGACCTTTGTCTGTAGAACCCGATTAAGTTCGTCGATTCGCGTGATTGGTTTTCGCATTTATTGACACCCTTTCTCTATCGCATCACGCCAACACTGGCGGCAAACGTGACGACAATTTAAGTCCTTGTGTTCCACGAGTCCGATGAAGTCTGGGCATATTTCAGATTTAATTAATTCTACAAACCGTTCAAGTCGACGTTTTAACTCAGTGTTTTCTGCCTTGGCTATAGATTGTAATGCTTCAATCCAGCACTGTTTGCAGCCACGACTACATCCTGTTCTGCGCTCGTTTGGACATTGAAGACTAAAGGCAAATAATCGGGTTAGTCTTTCAACGCTTTCTCGCGTCATACAGTCCCTTCCTTATCTGCTACAGTCTTCATCATGGTTGGGCCTCCCATTCTTGCTTTCACTGCCTCGATTAGCGCCATTTGCCCGACTTCCTTTCGGCTCAGGGCCGCTATGACCTGTTCATCCATGGTCCCACGAGTAACTATGTGATGAACAATTACAGTTTCGTTTTGGCCTTGACGGTATAATCGTCCATTGGCTTGTTGGTATAGCTCCAAGCTCCAGGTGAGCCCAAACCAGACAATGATGTTTCCGCCAGCCTGTAAATTTAGCCCATGCCCTGTTGAAGCCGGGTGAGCTAGGATAATCTCAAGTTTGCCGTCGTTCCAGTCGGTTATATCTTGCGACGTGTTCAGCTCCCTCGGTTTAATTTTCCGGGCTTTGAAGAACTCGATAAGCCTGTTCTTATCGTGCTTGTAAGCATAAAACATGAGCATGGGCTTACCGTTAGCCCCTTCCCACAAATCCTCCAGAGCATCCAACTTACGTTGGTGGATTTTCTGTACTGCACCAAACTCATCGTAAACCGCACCATTCGCCATTTGCAGCAGCTTGTTCGATAGTGCCGCTGCGTTGACCACGTCAACATCTCCATCAGCGAAGGGAAGCAGCATCTCTCGCTCCAACTGTTCGTATAAGGCCTTTTCTTTGACTGACATCTCGACCCGCACGAAGTTGTCAATCCTCGGCGGCATCAAGAGATAATCTTGGGCCTTCATGCTCATACAAATGTCTGATATACAATTATAAATGGCCTTCTCAGCATTCGGCTTTGGCTTGTATTTGTACACCACCCCAGTATTACGGTCCATAACATCCGGCAAAAAGTACCTCTCCTGATAACCTCCTAGGGTTTTCCCCAATCGCTCTCCCCTATCCAGCAAACACATTTGAGGCCATAGGTCAATTAGTCCGTTGGGAGCGGGTGTTCCGGTCAGGCCCACAATTCGCTTAATGAGCGGACGGACCTTGCGAAGCGCCCTAAACCGCAGGGCACTCGCCGACTTAAAACTGGAGAGCTCATCGATTATGACTATGCTAAATGGCCATTGATTGGGCTCATAGTGCTTGACCAACCACGCCACGTTCTCGCGATTGATCACGTAAATATCTGTTTTCGCTTCAAGGGCCGCTAATCGTTTCTTCTCCGCCCCCAAAACTTTCGTGATCCGCAAGTGTTTTAGGTGATCCCATTTTTCACATTCTTTGCTCCAAGTATCCTCAGCAACCCTCAGAGGTGCAATGATCAAGACTTTGATCGACCCATCGAGAAGCTCGTTAATCGCTGTCAACGTTACCACTGTTTTCCCCATGCCCATGTCGAGGAACAGTCCACAGGCGGGCTTGTCTAAGATTTGCTTGGCTGCGTAGTCCTGGTAGTCATGCGGAACATATTTCATCCACAAACGCCTTCACTTTCTCCATGCTGTCAATTACTCGCACTTTATGCCCAAGTCCCTCAAGGACCATGGACGTTTTAAGTTGCCTTGGTGTCATGGTTTTTCCTGGGGCTTTCAACTCTACGAAGAACACCTGACCATCAGGAGCAAATACGATTCTGTCGGGCACCCCTGCTGTACCCGGTGAGGTGAATTTTAGAGCAAGACCGCCCTTGGCTTTGACCAATTCCCTGAGTTTTCTTTCGATTACTTTTTCTCTCATAGGAATTCAAACCTCGGTCGACTGCGAAAACGATAGCCTTTATATCTCGTTTCAATAGCTTTCAAAAGTTTAGCCTCCTTCAGTTTGAGGCCACCCCATATCTGGGTGGCCAGACCTATATTTAATATAGAAGGAAAATCGGGTACGCCGGGTTTTGTTCACAACTTTATACATGTGCGTGTGCGTATGCGTGTGTACGTGTATATATACACATATACCTAATATATATATATAAGTTGGATTATCTGGCTTACCCTTACGGCCATGCAGTTTTCACCAGGATTGCGCTTTGGCTTGTACCCGGCGGGATTCCGTAGATGTGGCGTAGTTTTTATAACATCCTTTTTGACCTACGCCGAGTTTGGATTTTAGACCCTGGCGTATTAAAAATCATTAATTTCTAAGTTTATACCCTTCCAATATCTCGGGCCTTTTTGATGATACTCAGTTAACTCTGGGTGGAGTGCTTTAAGTCGTGCGTTGAATTTCGTTTGACTCAGTGGGTGGTTGCCCCACTGTGCGCAGACGTTCCTGAAGGCATCGTAAAGGTCTTGTTTGCCTACCATTTCTACGGTGTCAAAGCTGCAATACTCATCTAGAAAGTGCGCAACGGTATCGCTCGCTAGGCGGTATTCCGCCCGAGCTGCTGCAATCGTTTCAGATGACGAGAAATCACCCTGGACCACAAGTCGCTGCATCCCTTGGAGAGCTCGGAGAAGGAACCCAGACAAGGCTTCCGCTTTAAAAAGACTTTCACGCAGCCTTCTGTCTCTAAACTTTGTAGGAAATGGTATCAACAGTAGTCTTCTGTGAAATCCCTCGGTATTATCTTTACTCAGGGGTGGTTCATTGGCAGAGTAGATCAGCTTAGCCCTGTTTCTAAAGCTAAAGGGATCCTTGTGCTTCTGCTCAGCTTGCATCATATCGCCGGAAGTCACTTGCTTGAACACCTCTGTGTTTTCAAGCGTTTTATTGGGGATATCAGCGTGCAGATTTGCGAGTTTCCCAAAGAGCTGAGCTACTGCAAAACGATTATCCGTTAAAGCCTGGAAGGATACGTTCGAGACATTCTTTTTACCAAGCATTTCCGAAATAACAGCGATCAATGTTCCTTTTCCGTTGCCTCCCTCTCCCTGCAGAATCAGCGATCCCTCATATCTCATCGTTGCAAGGAAGCAATACCCAACGTATTCTTCGAGGACTGGGATAGCGTCATGCGGCATAACCTTTTTCAAGAAGGTATCAATCGGAAAGGTGTCGGCGTCCAAGTCATAAACTACTGGGAGCTGTAAAGTAGTTCTGCACTCCGGCGTGTGAGGTTTTAATTCCAAGGTCTCTAAGTCCAAGAGTCCATTCTTTAGGTTTAATAGACTCCCGGTTTCTACCGCTTCTTCAGCGAGAATTAAAGGAATCGTGTTTTTAATATAGTCCATGGCTTCGCGTACCCGGCTTGACTGGAACTCCAAACCTAAGGCTGTGGTGGCTTCGTTCTTAAAGGTGCGCTCATCCTTGACATAAACTCCGTTTCTGTAAAGATACACATCCTCGTTCATGACGAAAGCATGATGGCGTTGTAGGAACCACTCAGCCATATAGGCAGGGATAAATTTTTCTTCTTTGAAAAATATCTTTTTAGGATTCACTTTTTCGTTCTTAAAGTCTACCTTCGCCGCTTCAATGCGTTCCTCGCGCTCAAATTTCTGCACCCCGACGTCGTTTCTGGCAAAGTCCATCATGGCCTTAAAGGATGGAAGCTTAGTCGTCTGTGTGCCGTCCTCAGCATCCTTATCCAGCTCGCCAAACTTGTGCAAGCGGACTAAATCAAAGGCGTTACAAAGTTTACTGCTGGCCGGATCCGTTGCGTGGTGGCTGTAGGCATATAAATCCTTATAGGTGACTAAGCCTCCCGAGGTTGAGCCGCCGGTATAGGTGTACCGATCTTCAATATCACAAGACTCATATACGTCACTTAAAAACGTTTCCAATGCTTCGGTTATAGAGTACGTGCGACAAAACGCACCGACAATACCCTCTTTGGCTGTGGGATCGGCCTGCTTAGCTACCGTCGTTTTGACAATTTCTCTCTGCCTTGATGAAACGGGCCAGCTTGAGGTATCTGTCCAGTCTTCATATCTCGCCAAGACTTCATCCGGATTCAACCACGGCCCATCTTGGTATTCGAATAGGAACTCTCCATCCAAGGAGGTTGAGGGCCAGTACATCAATCGTTCGGGTGAATACGTCGTGTCGTCAAACTGCTCAATCCCAAGATCGTCGGCTATCTTTCGAGCAATAGCCTGGTATTCATCCGGTGTAACTCGTCTCATCAACGGGATAAGGAGCCTGAACCTCGGGGCATCGGGTGCATGTTTGTGCGTTGCGTAGATGCAGCAGGCGTACCCATTAAACATGAGGATATCCGACCACATACTCAGCTTCGCGTAATCCCCATCCAACGCGACTATGGAACGGTACTCCACGAAGCCCTTTTTGCGCCGCCCACCTTTGAGCTTCCCACCGACGAATCCACCCACGTCTTTTCTCGCGTCCTGCTCGTCTTTGGACATTTTCCGGTATTCGGCGACGGTCTCAGCAGTGCGTTGAGTGGTTTGCACTCGGCTAAGGAGCTCCGACCAAAGTATTTCTTTGGGTACCCATTTTTTATCTTTACGCGAATTGCCCGTCGCAATGGTTAGAGAACCGTCGTACTTAAGATTCAAGTCTGAAACCCCCAGTTCAATCCTTTTTGTATTATCCTCAAGTTTTCTTTATCCCCAACAAATGCACAAATACCTGAAAATTAACAGAAAATCTGTTTGAATGTTGAGGATAAAAATCTGCTTTTACTTTAATCCACAAAGACGAGCAAGTTCATCTTCATCATCCATCCAAAGCGGCTGCTCGGTATCTGCAGACGGCAAATCCACCTTATTCAGTGCTTAACCAACACTGTTTTAACAGAGCTATTCCATCGTCATAATCAAGGTTCATATGGTTTTCCTCTAGATTTCATATTTAGAGCACAGAAGTCTCTAAAGTATTATCCTCAACATTTTGGATGAAAACCATTGTAATAACTTGTTTTTAGTAAATGTTGGGGATAACGAAAATCTGAGGATAATACAAAAAATCATGAATTCATGATTTTTTATAGAATACTGATTCAAACCCGGCTGCTTTCAAGGGTAATCCCACAGCCCAACTTATCGGCTGGCCCATAATGGCGCACGCTTCTTTGAGTGATCCCTTGTCTATGGGGGCTGATATAACAATCTCGTCATGGACGTGCATCCCGATCATATAACCAGCCTTGTCTACCCTCAGCATCGCGTCTGCCAGACAATCGCGAGCTACCGCTTGAGTAATATTTTCAACGAGGCGGCCCCCATACGTGCCTATGCGGCACCATTGTCTACTCTCGCCGATACCCTCATAGGAGATGGCCTCACGACCGAATTTATTGATCTCTATTTTGGGCTTGATGTAGGAAAGCTTTCGTCCCGATGGAAGGGTAATAAACAGGATTCCGCTTTCTACATGAAACTTCACACTACCTACAACGGATGGCTGTCTTTTTTTGACTGCTTTCTTCGCGGCATCTTCGACGGCGTACCAGTATTTAACGATATTGCTATTGGCTCGCCGCCAGGCTTTAACCAGTCCGTCGAGTTCCTCTTCGTTAAGGCCCATATCCAGTGCCCCCATAGCAATAAGGGCATTGGCACCGCCTTGATAACCAAGTGCCAATTCACATATTTTACCTTTTTGCCTAAGCGCGTACTCAGGATTCCCTTTGGTGATGCGCTCCACAGGTACACTAAACATCTGTGAAGCTGAGGCTTCGTAAATCTTTCCGTGACCGTTGAATACTTCAAGCCGCCAGGCTTCCCCCGCGAGCCACGCGATTACTCGCGCTTCAATGGCTGAGAAGTCGGCTACGATCAGCCGATGCCCTTTCGATGGGATAAAGGCGGTTCTAATGAGTTCAGAAAGCACACCGGGCACACTATCGTAGACCATTTCCAGAAAGTCAAAATCTCCGTCTTTCACGATACCCCGCGCTGTCTCTAAGTCAGGGAGATGGTTTTGAGGGAGGTTGTGGACTTGGATTAATCTCCCAGCCCACCGCCCCGTCCTGTTCGCGCCGTAAAATTGCAAAAGTCCACGCACATGGTTATCTGGGCAAATTGCTCTTTGGATGGCGTTATATTTCTTGATGGATGTTTTTGCCATCTCTTGCCTCAATTGAAGGAGTCTTTGGATGTCGCCTTCGGTGCTGCTTTCCATTTCTGCCACAGCCTTTTTAGATAAGCTTTCCACCTCAACCCCGCTATCTAGAAGCCATTCTTTGAGCTGAGCCACACTGTTGGGATTGTCCAGCCCGGTCAGTTCCTTGGCTTCTTCGAAAATGTCCATTCTGTACTGTTTGTCGCATTTAATTGCATTCTCTACTAGTCTGGTATCCACCAGAATCCCTCGGTCGTTGATCTGTTGGTCAAGCACCCAAAGTGCCTGTTCGTTGTCAGAGATAGGGTACTTTTCAAGCTTCTTTCGTATGGACTGCTCAACCTCAACATCCCTCTTACAATAATCTCTGAACACAGCCCATTTCTCTGGGGCATGAACTGGTAGATTCCTCGTTCTCCCTCCATTTACTTTGGTGGGCTTACAGGGACAACAAAAGTACCGGATAAGTGCCTTGCCCTCGCCCATTTTCTGCTCCTCTAATGCAAGAACCTTAGCCACCCCGGCCAGATGGAGTGGAAGCCCTAACATGGCCGCTTGCACAGCCGTACAACGCCAGGCGTTGGGAGAGAGGGACTGTTTGAGATATGCGGATAAACAAGTACGTTCAAAATTGGCGTTAAAGGCTGTCTTTAGCACGTTATCATTGCTGAGGGCTGCTAGTATTTCTGGTGGCAGCTTCTCACCACTTGCCAAATCCACCAGTTGCACAGGTTCATCACCAAAGGCATAAGCAAAAAGCAATATTTCAAAGTCGGGAGCGGAGGTGTACGAATACACCCCTGCTTTTTTCAAATCCACACTGGAATAGGTTTCTAAGTCGATGCCTAACGTTCTCTTATCATCAAGAATAGCGTTAGCACACGGCTCGTAAGGCCCAAGATCATCCGGGCACCCCCAACCATACTGTGGAACACCATTACAACCTACAGGACAACGCCAATTCCTCATTTTAAAAATTTCCTTCCTAGCTCAGAAAATCGTCATCTTCAAAGTCATCGAAGTCGTCCTCTGCTCTGCTACGTCCTCCTCCAAGCGGCTCCCCATCGGCGAACTTCTGCAGGTTCTGTAGACCACAAGCAATGCCACGGTTTCCGTTGACGTTAAAGGGGTAGAATGTAATGCTCGCTCGACCATAACAGCCGGAGTAGACTTCTGTGCTGTCGAGGATGCCTTGTTTGTCGCGGTCTATGACCCCAGGGGCTGTCGTGCTATTGGCATTGATAAAATAGCAATTTGCATAATTCTCATCGTCGGCCCGGTCGATGTCGCCGTCACGGAGTGGAGTCTTGAAGCCCGCACCGCTCGTGAACTTGGCCCCAAACTTGGCGATTCCAGCTTGTTTAGCTTCTTCTGTCGCCGCTTTGACTTTGGCGATGGTTTCCTTGTCTGATTTTGCAATGATGAGACTGACAGAATACTTTGGATCTCCCCCGTTGATGCTCTTTGGTGCCCATACGTTACAAAACGAGAATCTCGCTTTTCCAGTTACCACTTTTATAATATTTGCCATAATTTTGATTACCTCTTTTCATTTTTGGGGCCAAGGTCATTAAGTTCCATACGACCTTTGGCCATACTTCGTGTTGATACATATTCGATTACTAGTTTCCCGCCAACTGGACGGATACTTTTGATTTCAAGTTTCTTGTTTTTCACGACGCCCTCAAAAGCCCGTTTGGACACATAAAGGACTTCTCCGTCACTCTCTCCTGGTATTTGCAAACGTATAGCTCTAAAGGCCATCTTCAAAATCCGCCTTTGCTGCATCGATTGGATTCCATTCCTTACGCTTGTCCGATTCAACCGCCAGTCCAGGTCTGCTCGGAGGGGCTATACATAAGTCGTCCAAAAGCTCACCGAACTGTTTCTTGCCAAGAAGCTGTGTCATGTCCGTTATACAAAGGAGTTTCTTAGTATAAATCTGGGCCTCGTCATAATTGCCAGTCGCCAACACCCGGTCTGCGATCGCGGCTTCATCGGTATATTTCCGTTTACTTTTAACTTCAACTACCTTGTAACCTGACCACTGTTTACCATGATTTATGGCTTCCTTTTCTGCATACGCCCAG
>JGI12269J14319_10005030_pt1 | contig 11849 bp, 9 predicted proteins | sample PeaSoiSIISIP2007_FD_14319 | JGI IMG/M metagenome (IMG submission 14319) | reverse complement strand
GTGACGAGGCTGCGCTGCTGCGCGCCGCTGAGCAGTTGCGGCGGGTCCGCCTGGACCGGTCCCGGCCGCTGTGGCAGATGTGGCTGCTGCCCGGGCTGCCGGAGGGCCGGGTCTGGCGCCGCGCTTTTTCCGGGTGCCAGAAGGTAGAAGGAAAGCCATGCTTGTCACAGACATCGGATACGTGCTCGCCGGATTGACCGCCGTGGGCATCATCTTCATCGGCGCACGATTTCTCCTTGCGCCCAGCACGGCTGCCGCAGGCTTCGGGATTGCCGCCTGGCACGATGGCGGGAAGGCCGATCCTTACCTGTCGGTCAAAGGGCGTCCGCGACATCGCTTCGGGACTGATCGCCGTCATCCTGCTCAGGATGCCCCGCGTTATGGGCTGGTTCGAGTTGGCAGGCAGCACCATCTCGGTCGGCGACGCCATCATCGTGCCGCGCAGCAACGGCCCGAAGGCCACCGTCTACGGCGTGCACGGCGCGACGGCCGTGGTGTTGCTGGCCGCCGCCGCGCTCCTATTCACCTGACTAGCTAGGCTGTGGAGTAATGGCCGAGACGGATGTGATCCGCACGCCTGACCAGCGGTTGCGGGTCTTCGTGAGTTCTACGCTGCAGGAACTGGCCGCTGAGCGGCAGGCAGTGCGGGATGCGGTGACCCGTCTGCGGCTGGTGCCGGTGATGTTCGAGCTGGGCGCCCGGCCGCATCCGCCGCGGCAGGTATACCGCTCCTACCTGGCGCAGAGCCAGGTGTTCGTGGGCGTGTACTGGCAGAGCTACGGCTGGGTCGCGCCGGGGGAGCAGGTATCCGGGCTGGAGGATGAGTACCTGCTGGCGGCCGGGTTGCCCAGGCTGATCTACGTGAAGTCGCCGGCGCCGGAGCGTGAGTCGCGGCTGGCGGAGATGCTGACCCGGATCAGGGATGCCGGTGACGTGTCCTATCAGCGCTTTTCTGCTGCCGCCGAGCTGCAGCGCCTGGTCGAGAACGACCTGGCCGTGCTGCTGAGCGAGCGGTTCGAGAGGGCACAGGCGCGGGACAGCACCGCGGACGGGGGGTCGTTGGCAGGGGCGGTGCCGGTGCCGGCGACACCGCTTGTGGGCCGCGACGATGACGTTGCGGCAGTGGGCGACCTGGTGCGTGCCGAGGGTGTGCGCCTGGTGACCCTCACCGGGCCGGGCGGGGTCGGGAAGAGCAGGCTCGCGGTGGAGGTCGCGCAGCGGGTGGGTCCGGGCTTCGCGGACGGAGTGCGGTTCGTTGCGCTCGGCTCGGTCCCGGCGGCCGAGCTGGTGACGGCCGCGATCGCCGCCGCGCTGGGGCTGAGCACCTCGGGCGGCGCGCTGATCACCGACCTGAAGTCGTACTTGCGCGCCCGGCGGCTGGTGCTGGTGCTGGACAACTTCGAGCAGGTGATGGGGGCGGCTCCGCTGGTGGCTGAGCTGCTGCGCGCCGCTCCGGGCGTGGTGGCACTGGTGACCAGCCGGACGGTGTTGCGGCTCAGCGGTGAGCACGAGTTCCCGGTGCCGCCGCTTCCGGTGCCGCCGATCGGGGCCGACGGGGATGCCGCCGAGGCGCAGCGATGCGCCTCGGTGCGCCTGTTCGTGCAGCGGGCGCAAGCCGCGTCCGCGGGTTTCCAGCTGACCAGCGAGAACGCCGGGGCCATCGCTGAGATCTGCCGGCGGCTGGACGGGCTGCCGCTGGCCATCGAGCTGGCGGCGGCCAGGGTCAGGCTGCTGCCACCGCAGGCCCTGCTGGCCCGCCTCGATGACAAGATGGGGCTGCTGACGGGTGGAGCACGCGACCTGCCCGAGCGGCAGCAGACACTGCGAAACACTCTGAACTGGAGCTTCGACCTGCTGTCCGCCCGCGAGCAGGCGCTATTTGCCCGCCTAGGGGTGTTTGCAGGAACCTTCGACCTGCCCGCCGCAGAGGCCGTCGGTGCCGCCTGGCCGGCGGACCCAGGCCGGACTGGGCACGTCATGGACACGCTGGGCTCGCTGGTGGACAGCAGCCTGGTGCAACCGCAGACCCGCGACGGCGAGCCGCGCTTCGGACTGCTGCAGACCATCCGGGAGTACGCGCTGGAGCGCCTGCGTGACGGCGCTGACTGGCGAGAGGCGCACGACCGGCACGCGGCCTACTTCCGGGCGCTCGCCGAGCCGGCTCCAGCCGAGCTGCAAGGTCCCGGACAGCTGGCGTGGCTGGACCGGCTCGAGACCGAGCACGGCAACCTCGGCGCCGCGATGTCCTGGCTGGTGGGACAGGACCAGATCGAGCCGGCGATACAGCTGTCCTGGGCGACCTGGAGGTTCTGGTGGCTGCGCGGCCACACCGAGGAACTCGCCTCCTATGTGGACGTCCTGGCCAAGAGCGAACACCTGCCGCCGCGACAGCGTGCCCTGGCGCTGAGCGGCACCGGTTTCGGCCTCTTCGCGTCCGGGGACCAGGCCGCAGCGCAGCCGCTCCTGGAGCAGAGCCTGCCGCTGTACCGCCAGGCTGGGGACATGCTGGGCGCAGCCACGGCGGCAGCCATGCTGGGTCATCTCCTGGCATTGCAGCACCAGGACGCGCGGGCCAGCGAGCTGCTTGAACAGACGCTCGCACCGCTGCAGGAGGCAGGCAACGACCGGCTCACCGGACCCGAGCGTCTGCAGCACCTGCTGGATGTGGCGCTCGTGTGCAATTTCCTCGGCCAGATCCGGCTCAGCCAGGCAGATCACGACCGCGCAGCGCAGCTGTTCACCGAGGCCCTGAACGCGGCCCGCAGCGCGCAAGACCGGTTCACCATTCTCGTCTCGCTCTACGACCTGGCGCTCAGCAGCCAGGCACAGGGCGACCTGACCGGCGCGGCGGAACGCCTGCAGGAAGGGGTGTCGCAGTCGGCCGAGGCCAGGGACGAACCAAGCGTCGCCTACTACCTCGAGGCGCTCGCCGCAGTCTCCATCCGGCAGGACAACCTCGAGCGCGCCGTGCATCTGCTCGCCGCCGCAGGCGCGCTCCTGCAAGCCAAGGGCAGCGGCTGGCTGCACGCGCTCGTGCCCCGCGCCGCCCACGACGATGGTCTCCTGGCCGCGCTGCGCTCCCGCATGGGAGATGCGGCATTCGAGCAGGCCTGGGCACGGGGACAGTCCCTGGGAGGCAGCCGCGCCGTTGAGTACGCGCTAGCGGAAGCATCGCCTGAACCCACCCGCCCAGCCGGCCCGCCGAGAGCCGGCGATATCGCACCCCGCGAAGGTCACGCTAGGTCACGCTGAGCTGTCGGTCCTGGTCACGTCACGATGACCGGCGCCGATGCCGCGCTGATTCACCGGGTCGGCGACCCCGGCGCGGCACGATGGCCTGATGGCGCAGGTGGTGATGTTCCATTGCGGAGATCCAGGCGATCGGCGGGGCGGCCAGCTTACGGCCGTCAGTCAGGTCTCGCGCTGGGTGCCGTCCTGGCCGTAGCGCTCGCCTCGCCGGCCGCGGACGGCGAGGTCGACGGCGCGCAGGCGCTTGGTGTCTTCCAGGATCGTGCTGAAGCCGGGCATGAACATCATGGCGAGGTAGTCGCCCAGGCTGTCCTCCAGCAGTGACCGGAAGCCCTGGGCGTCCTGGGCTTTGTTGATCTGCAGCTTGGTCATCCGCAGGGTGAACGGGTGGTTCTCGGCGACGCGGCGGGCGAAGGCACGGGTCTCACGCTCGAGGTCTTCTGCGGGGAAGACGCGGGAGACGAAGCCAGCGGCCTGGCACTCCGCGGCGGTCATGAAGCGGCTCTCGAAGCAGATCTCCTTGGCCTTGCGGAAGCCCAGGTCCCAGGGGATGGAGTTGTACTCCACGAACCCGCCCAGGAACTGCGCCTGGTCGGAGGCGAACACCAAGTCCATGACGGCCGCCAGCATCCACCCGGCGTAGATGCAGTAGCCGTCGACCATCGCGATGGTGGGCTTGGGAAAGTCGCGCCACTTGAGCAGCAGGTCCAGGTTGTACTTCTTGAACTCGTTATACCGCTCCAGCGGGTCGTCGCCCCGCTGCTGGCCTGGGCTCAGATCGTGGCCGGCCGAGAACACGCCGCCCGCGCCGCGCACGATGACCACGCGGATCGCCTGGTCGGATTGCGCTAGGTCGAACGCCTGGTCGACCTGGGCCAGCAGTTCGTAGCCCTGGGCGTTCAGCACCTCTGGCCGGTTGAGGGTGACGATCCCGAGGGGACCTTCGATGTGGAACGTGACGTGCCCGAGGTCGCGGACCTCGGGCGCCCGGCTATCGCTCATGCTCGCTGCCTCCTGCCGTGCCGCCGGTCGCCGCTGGCGCCGATCTGGCTGCTCGCCACCGTCTGCCCGGCCGATGCAGCTGGGGCGGCCTACTCAACGATGCCAGGCAACGCGCGGCGACGGCTCAGCGGTATGTGCGCTCCCGGTGAATACCCGCCACTGTTCGGTCAGCGCGTAGGACAGCCTGATAGGGGCGCCATTCATCCCCGGATCGCCGGCCGGCCAGTCAGATGCCGAACTGGGATCTGCCAGGGCNTGGCCGATTCGGCTAGCTGACTGAACGGGCGCGCGGAATCGGCAGGAGCGAGGGAACCGCGGCCCGTGCAGCCCGGACAGCCCAGCCGGCCCGTTCGCTGATGGCTGTCACCGCAAAGGCTGTCAGCGGCCCAGGGGGATGGAGGAGCCGCTCCAGCGCGCCGGGCTGTGCGAATGCCGAGCGGATCGAGCGCACGGCGCTTTCGCACGCCGCGACAGGGGCATCGCCGGCGGCCCCGCCCTGCTGCAGTATCAGCCTCAGCTCCGCGACGGGAACGCCCTCAAGGAAGCCGCGGTACACGCGCCTGCCCATGATCGGGTGACCGAGCCCGCCTCCAGGAACACAAGGCTCGGGACCGCTGCGCCCTCTGCGCCACCCGATGCGCCAAACTGGACGATCTGAACCCGCACCTGAAGTCACCGCTGGCCAACGACCTTGCGAGCCNATTCGGCGTTTAGCGCGACCCTTGATCCGAAACGGCATGGCGGGTCGAAGATCGGGTGCGAGCCATCCGGGTTCCGGCGACGGCCAGGAGCGAGGGGCTGGGCAGGCTGGCCTGAAGGGCGGACCGGAAGTCCTGGCCATCGATCCGCAGCAGCGTGGATTCCGGCAACGTCCGGACGGTGGCGGTGCGCGGGATGCCATGCAGTAGGCCGAGTTCGCCGGCGTAGCCGGGCGCGGTCACCGGCGGCAGGTCGCGAGGCCCGGCTCCATCGCCGCTGGTCTGCACCAACAGTTCGCCGCGGGCCAGGATCCACAGCGCGTCCGCCTCGTCGCCCTCCCGGATGATCACGGTCCCGGCGGGCATGTCGACCTCCTGGGCGGCGGCCGCGAGCCGTTCGAGGGTGCGGCGGTCGGCACCGACCAGCAAATCTAGCTCAGACAGCAGTTCGACCCGAGGACGAAGTCGTTTGGCTTCCGCCGCCGAGGTGCGGTCGGCCCGCAACAAGGTGGGCAGGCCGACCAGGCCGATGGCCGGGACCCCGACCCCGACCGCGATCAGCGCGACATTGACGTCGGCGTGAGCGAGCAGGACGCCGACGGCGAGACTAGCCAGCAAGATGCCGGCCAGGATCAGGGTGTCCAAGATGCCCAGCACGCGGCTGAGCACTTCCCCGGGCAGGTCGCGCTGCAGGCTGGTGAGCGCGAGCACGTCCACGATGACCATGCCGACCCCCGAGGCGACCTGCAAGATGGCGGCCAGCGCGGGCCAGTGCACCAGGACGGTAACCAGGTACGGCAGCGCCTGCAGGCACAGGCTGCCCATGATGACCGGGGCCAACCGCGACGCGGCGCTCAGCCGGTTCGCCAGCCCGGCCCCGAGCACGGCGCCCAGCGCGGCCCCGGCGAGCAGGTAGCTGTAGCCGTTCGGGCCGGTTCCGAGCCGGACCGACAGCGGGACGTACAGCACGCTGGCCGCACCGTAGACGGCCGAGTCCAGCGCGCAGAACATAATGACGGCCACCGCGACCGGCTGCGCAGCGACTGCCCTGACGCCCGTCACCCACTGCCGCGCAGCGCTCTGTCCGGCGCTCCCCCCGCCGCGTGACCGCACTCGCAGCCGGGCGATGATGACGGCGGCAAGCGCGAAGCTGGCCGCGTTCACCGCGACGCCGATGACGGGCCTGCCGGTCAGCAGCAACAGGCCGCCGATCGCCGGCCCGACCACGATCATCAGGTTCTCCAGGGTGGCGAAGATCGAGTTCGCGGCGGCGAGGTCCTTCTCCCCTACGACGTCCGGGGTCAGCGCGCCGGCCGCAGGCCGGTACGGAACCGTCGCCACGCTGGACAGGGCCGTGAGGGCCAGGACGGGGGCGATAGAGGATCCGCCCGCGACCGCGACCGCGATGCCGGTGGTGAGCACCGCGTTGGCCAGGGCGGACACGATGAGGACGGTCACCCGCTGATAGCGGTCCGCGAGGACGCCGCCGTAGCTCGCCAGCAGGAGGGCGGGTCCCCAGCGGCAGAGGCCCAGGACGGCGAGCCACTGGGTCGAGTGGGTTCGGTCGAAGACGTACACCGAGATCACCACGAAGCACGACCAGTTGCCGATCTGGTCGACCAGCAACGCGGCGATAAGCAGCCGCAGGTCACGGTGCCGCAGCGCGTCACGGTAGCGGCTGCGTGCTGTCGGTCGGCCGGTGCGGCCATCGGCTGAAGCCGGGGCTGGGGCTGGGGCGACCCCGATTGCGGCCTCGGACTCGTCCGACCCCTCGAGCGCCGCCATCTAGGCCCGCTTCCGGGACTGCGGCTCACCGGACTCTGGCTCCCCTGCCTGAGGGTCGTTGAGCAGCTTGCCGAGGTTGCGGCGGCTGGCTATGAGGGCGGGATGCGCAGGTTCGACCGTCTTGGAAAGGACGTCGATCGCCCTGGTGTACAAGGCCTGGGCCTCGGCGGGGCGACCGCGGCGCCTGCAGACCACCGCGAGGTTGTTCAGCGTGATGCCGACCTCGGGGTGTTCTGGCCCGAGCAGGCGTTCCTTGATGTCCAGGGCCCGGCGGTAGAGCCGTTCGGCCTCGTCGAGGTCGCCACGCCGCCGGGCGATCACGGCGAGGTTCCCGTAATTCGCGACTACCTCGTGATTCTCGGGGCCGAAGGCCTGCTCCAGGCAGNCNAGCGCGCCCCGCAACAGTCCCTCTGCCTCGTCGTAGCGGCCGAGCTGCATGAGGATGGCGGCCAGCGCGGCCTGGTCGGCGGCCACGGCCACGTGGCGGGGGCCAAGCAGGCGTTCCCGGAGCTCGACAGCGTGCCGGGCCCATAGCTCGGCGGCGTCGAAGTCCTGACGAGCGTGCAGGATTCCGCCGAGGTTGTGGTACAGGCTGGCCACGTTGACGTTGTCCAGCCCGACCGTGTCGTTGAAAATGGCGAGGGCTTCCTGATACTGCTCGATGCCTTCGTCGAACCGGCCCGAGAACTTGTCACAGATTCCCAGGTCGTTCAGTGCGTCTGCGGCTTCCAGTGACCCCGGGCCGAATGTGGCCCGAGCCGACGCGAGGGCGTCCAGTAGCACCGAGTGGGCCTCGGCGTACAGGCCGCTGAAGCGCAGGGCCGTGCCGAGGGCACTCAGCGCCCGGGTCCGGATTTCCCATAGCGCCACGCTTGACGGTGCGGCTTCCGCCATCGCGATGGCCCGCCTGGCCAGCCGCTCGGCCTCCTCGTGGGCATCGCGGGCCATAAGCTGCCGGCTCTGCTCGACCACGACCTCCGCGTGCTCGAGCCCGTCAGGCAGATCAGCCTCGGCGATCGCCAGGGCTTCCGCCACCACGGCGTCGGCCGCCGCGATCGCCCCGCGCCCGCGCAGGACCGACGCCAACCTGGCCAGAGCGCGAACGCGGACGCCGCGGTAGAGCGGGAGCGGCGTCAGTTCGGCGGCGGCCGCCGCGGCGAGGTATGCGGCCTCCGCAGCATCAAGATCGCCCAGGTCTTCCTCGAGCTGGCCGAGCAGCAACCGGGTCGCCGCGAGTTGCGGCCCTGAGTCGCCAGTTGCTTGATGCGCGGTCGCAGCGGCGCGAGCCACCGCAAGCGCTGCGGAGTACTCGAGCTGCCCGCGGAGTCGTCTCGACTCGGCTAGCAGGTCATCCACGGAACCCTCGCCACGACGCGCCACGTCACGCCGCCTACTGGTCGTCGTCGGAGTCGACCGTCTCGTTGACGTTAGAAGTGATGGTGTGACCCTCGGTGTCGTCGTCGGAGTCCACGGTCTCGTTGACGTTCATGGACGCGTGGCCTTCGGTGTCGTCGTCGGAGTCCACGGTCTCGTTGACGTTCATGGACGCGTGGCCTTCGGTGTCGTCGTCGGAGTCGACCGTCTCGTTGACGTTGATGCTCGCGTGGCCCTGGGTGTCGTCGTTCGGGCTGGTGGTGGCCTGATACATGGTTGACCCACTCCTTGTCATGGCACGCGGTGCGCGTGCGCAACCGTTCTTATGTGGCCATGATTGGTCGGGGGCGGTCGCGGTGTCTGTCAGCGGCGCGACAGGGGCGCTGTAAGCCTGATGACAATTCTCCTGACAGGATTGACAGCGCTCAATGAGCTGGGCGTATGCACAGTGGCGTGAGATACGGGCGGTGCAGTACGTCTTGGGGAGAAGCGGACCGTTTGTGCGGAGCTGGATCCCTTGAGCCCAGATGAACTGTTGGCCGAGCTCGGCGAGCTGGCCAACTCGCTCGGGCCCGCGGTGCGGCCTGCCGGAACCGACGAGCTGCTGAAGTCGATCACCGAGACAGCGCGGCGGCTGTTCGGCGCGGCGGCGTGCTCGCTGGCCCTGCTGAGCGACGACGACTCGGAACTGCTTTACACGGTCGCCGCGGGCGAGGGCGCTGAGGACGTGACCGGCATGCGGATCCCGGCCACACAGGGCATCGCCGGCTGGGTGGTGCAGTCCGGCCAGCCGATCGCCATCAGCGACGTGGCCAGCGACCCGCGATTCTCCCGGCAGACGGCCGAGCAGACCGGATACGTGCCGCAGGCCATCCTCGCGGTGCCCGTGCAGGCGGGCCACCGGATGCTCGGGGTCATCAGCCTGCTCGACCGGGACGCACGCAGGCCCGGCGCCGAGCAGGACATGGCCCTCCTGTCTCTGTTTGCCGATCAGGCCGCGCTGGCCCTGGCCAGCGTGGAGGCGTTCAGCGCGCTGGGGCGGGTCCTGCTGAACGCGCTAGCCGCAGCCGCGGCCGGTGATGACCTCACCAATGCGCTCCATCGGGCCGCCGACCGGCTGCCTGCGGCCGACGCCGACCTGGTGGCGTTGGCGACGTCGTTTGCCACTCTCGCGCGACGAGGTGCCGCCGAACGCCGGCTGGCTTTCGCGGTCCTGCGAGATGTCGGCGACTACGCGGAAAGGCGGTCGTCACGGCTCCGCTAAGGCCGGCCTGGAGCGAGGCCTTCGCCCCGGAGAGGCTCCGGCCCGTGCCACGGATCGACCTGCCCATCGACAAGGACTGGGCGTGGGGCGGGGCCACCGGTGCCGGGGTTATCGTGGCCGTGGTCGACAGCGGGATTGATGCCGCCCATCCGGAGGTCGGTGCCGTCGACCGCGCGATCGCCCTGGAGTGGAACGCTGAGACCGAAGAGGTCGTCGGGACCGAGGGCCCGCACGACGATCTGTTCGGTCATGGGACCGCGTGCGCCGGGATTATCCGGCGCACCGCCCCTGACGCGGCTCTGTGGTCGGTGCGCGTGCTGGGCAGTCGACTGACGGGCAAGGGCCTGGTCTTCGCGGCTGGGCTCCGGTGGGCGATCCGGGAGGGCGCGCGGGTGGTCAACTTGTCGCTAAGCACCGGCCGCGAGGATTACTTCGGGCTGTTCCACGAGATCGCCGACGAGGCAGCGTTCGCCGGCGTCGTCCTGGTGTGCGCGACCAACAACGTTCCGGCGCCGACGTTCCCTGCTCAGTTCTCCTCCGTCATCTCCGTCGCTGCGCACGACGGGCAGGATCCGTTCGCGCTCGACGCCAATCTCGCGCCGCCGACCGACTTCGGGGCGCCCGGCATCGACGTGCGCGTCCCGTGGCTGTCCGGCTCGACCGTCGTCACGACCGGGAATTCCTTCGCGGCGCCGCATGTGGCCGGGCTGGTGGCCCGACTGCTGAGCAAGCACCCGCACCTCACGCCGTACGAAGTCAAGACCGTGCTGCGCGCCGTGGCCAGCAACGCAACTGCGAGGGCCGAGACCTAGGGCGGCCTGGGATGACCCGGGTGCCCCGGTCGCTATGTGTTAGCCCCATGGTCGGCCAGGATCTTGTCGATGACGCGCTTAGTGAAGGCGGCGTCCTGTGGGTCGTCGTCAAGCGCGCCGATAAGAACCTTCATGGCCTTCCAGATGGCCCAGCCGCGCCCGCGCGTCCAGGTCGCCCGGTCCACGGGCAGCTGTTCGGTGAAGACGCGGCTGCTCCGGCCGGACAGGAACGTCCAGGCGATCGTGGTGTCGCAGGCCGGATCGCCCACGCCGCAGGTGCCAAAGTCAATGACGGCGCAGAGCCGCCCATCCTTGGCCAGCAGGTTGCCAGGCTGCGCATCACCGTGGAACCAGACCGGGCGGCCCGACCAGGTGGCGTCCAGCGCGGCCTGCCAGACCTCGGCGGCCAATGCCGTGTCGATATGGCCCTTCAGCGCTACGAGCGCTTCTTGCGTCTCGCCGTCGTAGACGGACAGCGGGCCGCCACGGAAGAAGTTGTGCGGCCCGGGTGCCAGGCCGCCGGCCGGGTCGATCCGGTAGAGGGCGGCGAGGAATCCCGCCAGGTCGGCGGCGAACTGCGGCAGGTCACGCACCGTCTGCTCAGTGACCGGGGCGCCATCAATCCACCGGCACACCGACCATGGCCACGGGAATCCGCATCCCGGTTCGCCCGCCGCGACCAGCTCGGGTATCGGCAGTGGTAGCTGGCCGGCCAGGACCGGCAGCCAGCGCTGCTCCTTGAGAACGCCCGGAACGTACGCCTCGGCGCTGGGCAGCCGGACCGCCATCTCCTCCCCCAGGCGGAAGGTCACGTTGTCCCAGCCGCCGGCCTCGACCCGCGTGACCGGCAGGCCGGCCCACTGCGGGAACTGGGTCCCGACCAGCCTCGACACCAGGTCGCCGGTGATATCGGCCTTCCGCACGAACCGATTGTCGCAGGCTGGTAGTCAGCCGATCGGGCAGCCTGGCCGGGCCCGGGCCTGGCCTGAATTGGGGCTGACCATGAGGCAGGACTCGTTGACCGCCGCGAAATCGCGGGCCGGGATCTGCTTGAGCAGGGACACCAGGGCATCGGGCCACTGCGGGTAGGCGCTGCCCTGGAAATACCAGTTGCTGCCGTTGTCGGCCAGGATGAGGCCGTAGTGCTGCATCTCGACCAAGACCGCCTTGGCGTCCGCGCAGTACGGCTGCGAGTTGCGGCAGAAGCCCGCGACGTTGAAGCTCGCGCTGAGCCGGAAGCGGGCGCCCATCGGCGGCACGGTCGCGCTGCTGCCAGAGCCCGCTTCATGCCGGGCCGGCCAGATGTAGGCGCCCGCGGTGACCTGGGCGGTGAACCTGATCGCGTGGGTGATCGGCTGGCCGGTCCGCACCGCCTGCTGGATCTGCGCGAAGTTCAGCAGCCCGGGCAGGATCGGCAGGCCTGCCGCGTCAGCCGAGGTCCAGCCGGCCGGGCGTAGCGCGTCGGAACGCAGGTTCCACACCGCGCCTGAGCCCGCCGTGGAGCCGTCGGCCGAGTACCGCGCCTGCCATAGCTCGTACAGCGTGCAGGTGGTCTGGTTGACGATCAGGGCATGCCGGTCGGTGTCGGCCGGCGCGTTCTTGCCGCCCTCGATCGGAGTGTCGGGGCCGAGCGGATACGGCACCCGGTTGCTCTCGCTGGCGTAC
>JGI12269J14319_10005028_pt1 | contig 11851 bp, 9 predicted proteins | sample PeaSoiSIISIP2007_FD_14319 | JGI IMG/M metagenome (IMG submission 14319) | reverse complement strand
TTTTTCGATTTATGTAAAAGGCTGAAAGCCTTGGTATGACTGGTGGGCGATACTGGTCTCGAACCAGTGGCCTCATCCGTGTGAAGGATGCGCTCTACCGCTGAGCTAATCGCCCGTATCTCTACCTGTTAGAACTCTAATTACTTTGTATCCAATGTTTCTCGTCTCTTCCAACGGTTCGAACTTCGTGCCTCGAACTTCGAACTGGTGGGCCCACTAGGATTCGAACCTAGGACCAACCCGTTATGAGCGGGGGGCTCTACCGCTGAGCTATGGGCCCAAATCAAGCGCAGTAATGAATTGGCTCCCCGAGTAGGACTCGAACCTACAACCTACCGGTTAACAGCCGGTTGCTCCACCATTGAGCTATCGAGGAATATCTCCGCACGGACTATTATACGTAATTCAGAGCGGATCGTCAAGCCTTTTGTAAATTTAATATTTCGCGACGAAAACTGAGTTCCAATATCTTCGCGAACCTCGCCAATAGAATGGCTTATTCTAAATAGTCTTTCAACTTTTTACTCCGGCTTGGATGACGCAGTTTTCGTAAGGCCTTGGCTTCAATCTGCCGAATTCGTTCTCGGGTGACCCCAAATTCTTGTCCCACTTCTTCCAAGGTCCGGGTCCGTCCGTCATCGAGTCCAAAGCGTAATCTGAGAACTTTCTCTTCGCGTGGAGTTAATGTTTCCAGGACTTCTTCCAATTGCTCTTTTAAGAGTATGAATGAAGCTGCCTCGGCCGGAGCTGGCGCATCTTCATCTGGGATAAAATCTCCGAGATGAGAGTCTTCCTCTTCTCCGATCGGTGTCTCGAGCGAAACCGGTTCTTGAGCAATCTTCATGATCTCTCGCACACGTTCGACCGGAATATCCATCACTTTGGCGATTTCTTCAGGCGCAGGTTCCCTCCCTAACTCCTGTAAGAGTTGCCGTGAAACACGAATAAGCTTATTAATTGTTTCCACCATATGAACAGGAATCCGAATTGTCCGAGCCTGATCAGCAATAGCACGAGTAATGGCTTGGCGAATCCACCAGGTGGCGTAAGTACTAAACTTATACCCCTTGGTATAATCAAATTTTTCCACAGCCTTAATCAAGCCAAGATTTCCCTCTTGAATCAAGTCCAAGAAAAGCATACCTCGTCCAACATATCGTTTCGCAATGCTGACCACGAGACGCAAATTTGCTTCAGCTAAACGGCGTTTTGCTTCCTCGTCGCCGGCCTCCATACGTTTCGCCAAGGATATTTCTTCCTCGGCCGAGAGCAGAGGAACTCGTCCGATTTCCTTCAGATACATGCGGACAGGATCGTCAATTCCCACGCCTTCAGGCACGGACAGGTCCACTTCAGCTTCTTCCTCGGCTTCCTCATCCGCCTCATCCACTATATCATCATCGTCGTCATCCTTGGACTTTCTCAGGACTTCCTGCTCAACCTCTCCAGGCTCTGGCACCACATCTATTCCCATCCGACCAAGTTGTTGGTAGATATCATCAATTTGATCCGCAGAAAGTTCAATCCCTTGAAGCGCATCCATAATCTCGCGATAGGTTATTGATCCTTTCTTCTTACCTTTTTGAATGAGGGCTTGGACGCTGTCCATTTTTTGCTCTTCGTTCATCTGTCCCCCACCTTCCTTCGGATCATTCTTTTGGGTGCCTTTAACCTTGCTATTCGCCACGTTTCAACCGCTCTCCTATCTCTTTCAACAGAGCCATGGCCCCTGCCATGTCACCGGATTTTTCTAAAGCTGTCATGCGGACTTGGAGATCTTCTATTCTTTCTTCTGCTTGCGTAGAAAGAATCTCCTTGATACAATCATCTAAGAGCCGCTCAGTTTGGGATATATCTAACTCTTCCAAGAGCAAGCTTGCCAACCGGCTTTGAACCGTTTCGTCGCTATGCGCAGGCAATTCTCCATCCTGATCGAGATAATTGAAAATTTGTTGATGTGTCTGAGTCTTCCAAAAGGATCCACCTAGCTTCGCCTTAATTTTCGGCAAATGCGAAATATCTTCTAGTAACATCCGCAAAAGCGTTCGTTCAGCTCGATAAACCCCTAAATAGACTGTAGGTAGTGGTTGTACTGAATTATCTTTACATATAATGGTACCAATAATATTATCTCTGTTTTTAACAGAATTAACCTGTTTTTGCGGAGAATATTCCTGCAATCGCTCTTTTTTAGGTTTTTTTTGTTCTTGACTTGCAATCTCTCGTTGTACTGCCTCTAATGTAAGTCCAAGTTCTAAACTTAAAAACCTCTCATACCCTTCTCGTTCAACTGGACTAGTCACTTTCAAAATATCTGGAGCGAGTTTAATGACTAATTCTGCCTTTTCATGAATGTTCTCAGGCGGCGTTTCGCGAATCAAGGTTCGATACTTAAATTCAACATAGGTCGAAACCCCTCTTAACGCTTTATTGAAATCCTCCACACCGAAACTCTTCAAAAACTCATCGGGATCCTTGGCTCCGATTAAAGTTAGAACATCCACACGAATCCCTACGTCACGGAGAATTTCTCCCCCTCGTAATGCAGCCTGAATTCCCGCTCCATCGGAATCATAGAGGACAACGACCCGTTGTGTAAATTGTCTCAAAAGTTTTGCCTGATCCCGTGTTAAAGCTGTTCCTAAAGAGGCCACTGTATTTGGAAACCCAGCATTCTGGAGAGCAATAACATCCATATAACCCTCAACTAAAATGGCAAAACCTTCTTCACGGATTCCTTGATGCGCACGATGCATCCCATAAAGGTGATGCCCTTTATTAAAGAACGAGGTCTCTGGAGAATTTAGATATTTAGGGATTGAATCATCCAACGCTCGAGCACCAAAGGCAATCGGATGGTTACGACGGTCGAGAATACTAAAGAGGACGCGATGACGGAAACGATCATAATATTGTCGTCCATCTTTACCCGGCGTTTCTTTTTCAATGACTAGCCCTGCTTCGACCAGTTCCTGCGGCTGAACACCTCGTTCTTGCATATACCCTAATAATCCATCCCAGCGTTCCGGAGCATAACCTAAACGGAAGCTTTTCATCGTAACAAGATCGACCCCACGCTTAGCAAAATAGAGACGTCCAGGTTCTCCCTCGGGTAACCTCAGCAAAAGATCGTGAAAGTAACTTGCAGCCCATTCATGGATTTCTTCAAAGCGGCGTCGAAGGCGATTTTCTTCCCTTTCACTTGGAGAAAGTTCCTTCTCCGGTAGGGACACTCCGTATTTGTCCGCCAAATGCTTAACACTTTCAATAAAAGACCAATTTTCCTTCTTCATCACAAAAGAAAAGATGTTTCCTCCAACATTACATCCGAAACAATAAAACATTTGTTTCTCAGGGGTCACAGTAAAACTCGGTGTGTTTTCCGAATGAAAAGGACAAAGTCCCCAATAGTTTTTCCCCTTACGCTGCAAGCCGACGTAGTCAGATATAACCTCAACGATATCCGTGCGCATTCGCACTTCCTCGATAACCTCATCCGGAATAAACCCTTCATGAATTCTGTTGTCCACTTTATTTCGCCTTTCGATTCTCAGCCACAATTTATTTAGTTTGTCAACCCTAGGCTTATACAATTCTTCGCCGAAAATTCATAAAATCCTCTTTTTAAACCGCTTATCAAAGAATCTGTTTTTAGAAAACATTAAAATACTCTTCTGGAATATAAATTATTCTCCTTATTCGCATGTAATACCTGCTTTCTTCGACAATTATTTTACTAAGAATTTAGCACGCTTATTCTCGAACCAAGTAGAATCCCCGTCAGCCCCTTTCCCACACTTGGAAAGCATGGTATTATATAAGAAACTTACTCCATGAAATTTCTCCATCTGAAGTCTGGTTTGTTTTCATTCGTCAGTGGTGCTGCGTAGCGGCATGGGGATGTCACAAGTGGTTCATGTCCAGAGGTCAAGCGATATTCCATAATCGATGTACTAACTATGAAGTACTAACATCGAAGTACTAACTATGAATCTCGTTGACTGACTATTACAAATAAAAAACTTTATGAGAAAGGTGAATACTTTATGTTAAAACATACATCTAAGATGCTCATCTTGACACTCGTTTCTGTATTACTGATCTGCACCTTTCTGACTGGTTGTAATTCAGCCAAAACGACAACTGCCAAAGCTTCGGATACCACCACCGCCCCAGTCACTGCAACAACCCCACCTTCTCCACCAGTAAGTAATCTCCCTGACAATACTCCGCACTCTGTCAAAGTAACCCTTTATTTTCCTAATGCTGATGCGAGTGGATTGATTCCCACAGATCGCACAGTTGTGGTAGCCGATCAGGAAATTATTAAAGCAATGTTTTCAGAACTTGCCTCTCCCCCTCCTGGCATACAAAACCCGCTTCCTAAAGGGACGACACTTCTAAGCGCGTCAGTAAAAGATGACGTGGCAACAATTGATCTATCCACAGAATTTCGGAAGAACTTTGGCGGAGGTTCCACTGGTGAACAAATGACCATGTATAGTATCGTAGATACTTTGACGACCCTTCCTGACGTTCATAGTGTGCAATTTCTCTTAGATGGGAAAAAGCTGGATGGAATCCTCGGGAACTTGGACACCAGCACACCTCTTAAGCGAGATGACAGCTTAATCATTAAATCAAACTAGGCCGCTACACCGGACCCCTCGTGTATCGTCCCTTTAGTTTACTTCTGTTACCTACAACTTATACTTCCTGCAGGGTAAGAAACTTAGCTTACGCCCCCAGCCGCAGACGTCGGCCCAAGATGGTCAAGTAAATGAATAACATTTTCTCTGTTATTACAAATTCCCTGTCATTACAAAAGTGGTTGAGAGCATAGTACTCAACCACTTTTTTGCTTCTGCTATTCCCAAAGGATCTAACGAGGGACAAACAATTTCTGAAACAGATCAATCGCATAATTATCTGTCAGCCCTGATATGTAGTCCACCACCGCTTGGATTTTGTCTCCATTAGCCCAGACTAAAAAATTCTCGGGCAGTTTCGACGTATCCTGTCTATAATAATCAAACAGGGCCTGAACAATATATTGCCCTTTACGCCGTTCTTCACGTAAGGTCGGACTGTTATATACCCTGTCGAACATAAATTGCCTAAATTCATGCATTGCGCCTCCGACCTCAACCGTCTGTTCAATATAGTTTCGTCCACTAGAGGCCTCAATCATGTCTACCACCATCGTGGTAATCATCTCGCTCGGTTTCTCACCAAGTGTCCGCTTGACAATCTCCGGCAAGTCACTCTGGAGAAGCAACCCTGCCCGCAAGGCGTCATCGTAGTCGTGACAAAGATAAGCAATCCGATCTCCGGTTTTCACAATCTGCCCTTCGAGGGTCTTGGGTGTACCATTTCCGGTATGATGTAAAATTCCATCGAGAACAGGCTCGGTGAGATTTAATCCCTGACCATCACGAGCCAAAACCTTCATAATCCGGATTGACTGCTCATTATGCTCAAAATGACTGATAATTCGCCGTAGAGCTTCCTCCCCGACGTGTCCAAATGGGGTATGACCGACATCATGCCCTAGAGCGATCGCTTCAATTAGATCTTCATTTAACCGCAACCCCCGAGCAATCGTTCGACATATTTGAGATACTTCCAAACTATGCGTCATACGAGTACGGTAATGATCTCCAGTAGGAGCGATATAAACCTGAGTTTTATGTTTCAGGCGGCGAAACGGCTTGCTGTGCAATATCCGATCACGATCTCTTTGAAATTTAGTACGAATCGGACACTCTTCTTCCCGTCTCTCACGCCCTGCATCCCTGCTTTTTGCCGCGTAGGGTGAAAGACGCTCTTCCTCTTTTTCGGACCGCTCACGAATATTCTGAACCTCAATCATTTGAAAACTCCCTTATCGTGCAATTAGGGACGGTTCTGGCTTGCATGGCGCAGTATGCATGCGCAGTGTGCAAGTGGGGACGGTTCTTACTTGCCAACCCCTTGCTTGGACTGCTGTAACCCGTTTGCCCCTCGTGGTGCCTTTTCAGCTAACTACGATCCGACTTATTTGCGACGCACTTATCCCACCGAACAATTCCCCCAGTTCTTTAAGGTTCAGTGAAGAATCCCTCCGTAGGATTCGGATTATTTCATTTCGACGTGACCTATTTTCCAGTAATTCCTCTAGGGTCAATCGCTCTTCGACTAATATTTGTTCTATGCGTACTTTGGCCATCATAATTCCGTTTATGTAATCATTATGTTCGTAACTAGACTCCTGCTGTTCTTCTATATCCAGTATGTAATCTTCGAACTCTTGATATTTGTCTACAAACTTCACATATTCAGCTACTGACTTCGGTTTATTACCTGAAAAGTAGTTCAAGATCATACTTGTATCTAATAAACCTAACGCATCCTTGGTCTTTCCAGAGTATATATTATAACTGCTCCATTGAAACTCATCTGGTCTTTCTACCAGCTTGGCCTTAACAGGATTAGTGTGAATGTACCGACTAACCTCTAACAGATAGCGGTCGTCTTTTACCAGTTCACTCTTGAACCGATCTTGAAATAGGTGTCCGCACCTCTGATAAGTGCGATTAAAGTATGAGACATAACTTACATTTATGCTCTTCATCAACTTGGAAATGTCGTTGCCATTATCGTTTACAAGAAGGTGGATATGATTGTCCATCAAACAATAAGCATAAAGTAGGAAGTTATACTTTTCCCTAGCCAGCGCAAGTGTCTCTAATAACTTGGTCTTGTCTTTATCGTCTCTAAATATTTTCTTTTTCTCATTTCCCCGCTGCACCACATGATAAGTAGAAAATTCGCCCTTAACCCTTTGCACCCTCGGCATTTACATCCCCCTTACGGATGAGTATATAGGTAAATTATACCATTGTATATTTGCTCATGCAAGCACGAACCGTCCCTACTTGCACCCCTACTTATTCTTAACCGCTGCCTGAGCTACTGTTAAACTTCAATTTAATTTTATAGACCTTAATGAATCCCTGATGATAACTAAATTTCTTGTACACCTTCATCCTTTTGTCTTAATATTGCCTATTTAACATATTAAAGTCAATAGGTTTTTACAAGATATGCAAAATGTGAATTCTGTCTGAATCAATAGTTAAGCGTACTTTCCCTTGGAAGACACAATGATTAGCCGGATTGCAATCGTCTACTATTAGCTGAATATTTCCGACCTTCACCCAATAACGCATAACTCTTCCTAAAAAGCTATTGTCCGTGATCTCACCTGCCAAGGTATTTAGTGATTCTCCCTGATCGACCTCCCCGGACTCCAACAAGAGGCTTTCCGGGCGAAGTACTAGGGTAACCCTGTCTCCTTTTTGTCTCGAATGCCGGTTCTTATTTAAATACAAAGTATAATCTTGACCTTGGACGATTAGTTTACCAGCAGTGTCATGAATAACTTCTCCTTCTAGAAAATTGGCCGTACCGACAAAATCGGCCACAAATCTACTGTTAGGCTGGAAATAAACCTCCCAGGGTGTTCCTATTTGCCGAATGTGCCCTTTTTCAAAGACCGCAACCACATCTGACATAGCTAAGGCTTCATCCTGATCATGAGTTACATAGACCGTTGTAATCCCTAATCTTTTTTGAATGGCACGCAACTCGTTGCGCACCTCTACTCTAAGTTTAGCATCCAAGTTGCTCAATGGTTCATCGAGCAGCAACACTTTTTGCCCCAAAATCAAAGCTCGGGCAAACGCAACCCGTTGTTGCTGTCCCCCGCTGAGTTGCTTGGGGAGCCGATGATCCAAATTTTGCAGTTCAAAGATTTGCAGCATCTCTTGCAGCTTTTTGGGGATATCTTCCTTGGGAGTTTTGTTAAACTTTAAGCCATAGGTAATATTTTCGGCCACTGTCATATGCGGAAATAAGGCATATTCCTGAAAAACTAAAGGAGTGTAGCGTTTATAGGGTGGAATACCGTTTACTCTTTGGCCTTCGAGTAAAATATTTCCTTGATCTGCTTCATAAAAGCCCGCGATCAGCCTCAAAAGAGTCGTTTTGCCACATCCACTTGGTCCAAGCAGGGTGGTAAAACTGCCGATGGGGATGTCCAGTGATACGCTGTCGAGAGCTTTAAACTCGCCAAAGGATTTGGTCACCTTATCGATTGTGATAAAAGATCTTTCCTGCACGCTTTACCAGCCCTTCCTTTATAGTTCCAAAGATTTCCCTTGTTTTTTAAAGATAAAGTAGACAATACCTAAAACCACGAATGCTATGGCCACCAGAACAGTTGTTAAGGCTGCTGCACCACCCCAATCACCGTTTTGGACAAGGCCTAAGATTGATATGGTGCTTACAACCGTATGCGCTGAATAAATAAAGATCACCACGCTGAGTGCTGTCAGGGAGCGCAAAAACGCAACGATTATTCCGGAGACAAAAGAAACATTCAAGAGCGGCAACAGGATGTTGATAAAGGTTCGCCAATGGTTGGCTCCCAGATTCAGCGAAGCCTCTTCCACCGAGTTCCCGATCTGTTGCATACCCGCTGTACTGGTACTGTAGCAAGTTGGGATGTTCCAGAACATCAATCCTAAGACCATAATGGCCTCGGTGCCGGATAGAGCCAGAGGTTTTTCATTGAAAGCCATAGCAAAGCCAAGCCCCAGAAAAACCCCAGGTATAGCGGCTGGCAAAATAGCCAGAAAATCCAGCTGACGGTTGATGCCCACTTGTTTGCGCTGCACAATATAAGCCAGCAATATAGCAAATACACCAGCCAGGACGGAGGATAAAAAAGCAAACTTTATGCTGTTGAAAATTTCCCTTCCTTTATCCCATACATAGACCATATTTCCCAAACTAAAACTCCAGTTATAGCCCCACAGTTTGGTAAAGGAACCATAAAACAGCACGCCGTAGATGCTCAGGATAACTAAGGAGATCATAAGGCATAAGCCAAACATTCCCCATTTAATAAGCCAAGGTACTTGCGTAGGCGGCAGGGTAATTTCTTTGCCGGTAATCGTGACATAGGACCGTCGCCCTACCCAATAGCGATTGATCATAAAAAGACCTGCTGCTGGCACTAAAAGCTCGGTCGCTAGGATTGCCGCCGTTGAAATGTCAGCAAATCCGGAGATTTGTAAATAGGCTTCCGTTGGCAACAAGCGGTAATTTCCGCCAATCATCATCGGGTTGCCAAAATCGGCCAGCACATTCATTGCTGCCAGCAAAGCGCCGCCGGCCACACCAGGCCTGCATAACGGGAAAAACACATCCCTGAAAGTGCTCCAACGGTTGGCCCCTAGGTTAAAGGCCGCATATTCAAGATTCGGCGGGATTGACCGCATAGTACTATTAATCACCGTGTAAGCATAGGGAAAGAAGGTTACCGTTTGCACAAACCATAACCCGCGCCACCCGTAGATATCGATATTCAGGTGCAAGATATTCTTGGCGATCAGCCCCTGTACCCCAAATAACAGAATATACGACAGAGCGACAATAAAGGGAGGAGAGAGGATTGGAAGAATCGTAATCAAACGGAAAAGTCTTTTCAACGGAACATCTAGCCTGACAAGGGTATAGGAGAAGATAAAGGCTACCGTAGTACAGGATAAGGTGGATATGACCATCATAAACAAACTATTCAGGGCCGCTTGGTACCATATGGAATTAGTGATAACACGCAAGTAGTCCTGTGGTTTGGGAAAGGTAACCACTTTAATGATCGGCCATAAAACAAAAAGCACCATGATGCTGAGCATAGCTAGGATCATAAGGAGCAGTAGTGGTTCACTTTTTAATCTTTTTATCTCCTGAAATGTATTGTTTGCTAACCCAAACATCAAGTTTTCACACCTTCCAGGTTCTTAGACACATTAGATGCTGTAACAGAGGGACGGATATTTTTATTCCGCCCCCTGATTTTCTGGACAGTCTACAATTTCTCAAGCTTTACTATTATTTAGCAGTCTTACTACCGATCATTTCTGTGAACTTCTTGACAACATCTGCTTTCATTGCCGATGCTTTCGATCGGTCATAATTCACGAGACTGACATTTGCTAGCGGAATCATGCCTTGCGGAGGGGTGACATTCTTCATGACGGAATAGCGATTGGAGTTATCTCTGTTCTTTTCTTGAACCGGCTTGGTCAAGAGCCAGTCAATAAATTTTTTGGCGTTGGCAGTGTTCTGCCCGCCTTTAACTATCGCTGCACCGCCAATTTCATAAGCTGTCTGATCGGGAACCACCACTTTGATCGGATATCCTTTTTTCATTTGTGTTTCAATATCATGCGCCCAAGCCATGCCGACAATAAATTGTCCAGTTGCTACCAGCGTGATCGGGTCACCTGCAGTCGCCGTATAATGATGGACATTTTGATTCAGTTTATTGAGGTAATCCCAGCCATTTTGATCACCCAAGCGAAACAATTGGTCGGCAGCGAAAATGTATCCGCCACCGGCTGAAGCAGGATTTGAGGTTACATACAGGTCTTTATAAGCCGGATTCAGTAGGTCATCCCAAATGACCGGCTCTTTTATTCCTTTGGGTGCCATTTCATTTTTAAAACGATCGGTGTTGTAAACAATTCCCAGAACTCCCATGTACCAGCCCTGCCAGTATCCGTTAGGATCGATAAATTGATTGTCCAGTCCTTTGGTGTTAGGGGAAGTATATTTTTCCAACACTCCCTCTTTAGCTATGTTGTCATAAAATTCTACCGAACCGCCGATCATCACATCCGCCTTAGGGGCTGCCTTTTCAGCCACAACTCTAGCCGCGGCATCCCCAGCAGAAAAATTGAGATTTTCAATTTCGATGCCAGTATCTTGTTTGAACTGTTGCTTGATCCAGGTAATATCACTATCATTTAAAGCTGAGTAGAGCACCAGTTTAGTTGAAGCCGGAGTTGACGGTTGAGCTGCTGACTTACTGTTATCCGCAGCAGCCGTAGCTTCCGTCGGCGATGATGCTCCACAACCACTCAATAATGTTGTCGCCATCAACATCGCTAAAGTCACGATGCTAATCAGCTTAACTTTAATATTTTTCATCCTAACTCTCCTTTATAAATAGTAAATATTGCTATTCTCTTTTGATAAAAAATTTAAAGACACTGTTAAGCAGATAATCGAGCGAATAAAAAATAGGTCTGTCCTTCGCGTCGAAGTGCAATTGCTTTAGTAATAAGATTTCACTGCCGAGTTGGTTGATTGCTAATCTGTCCAATTCATTGGCCTGGTTTATAGCGCAGATTTCCGTAATAGCATAGGTAATTTTAATACCCAGCCTGTTTGTGAATAAATCAAAAATTGCCCCAGAAAAGCCTTCCTTCAAACAATCTCCGACAATGCTGACCGGAATGATATTATAATAAAAGGCAACTTTTTGTCCGTCAGCGGTTCGAATCCGCTCCACAACAATCATATCTTCGTCGGTACAAAGTTTCTCTTGCCAGTCCAGCTCGGCTTTTTGTCTAATGATGCGCACATTGGATTCACTTTCTTTGTAGCCGGCGTTTTTGATCATTTCTCCTAGGCTTTGAAGTTTGCTTAAAGGATTCTCGATGACTGACAATCGACCGTTCACATAAGTACCGACCCCGTTTTTGCTGATAAGTACTCCTTCCCTCTGCAGCATTTTTAAAGCCTCCCGTAAGGTCGGACGGCTCACATTGTAGGCTTTAGCCAGTTCAGGCTCTGAAGGAAGCTTATCCTCCGGCTTAAATATTCCTGCGCTTATTTGTCTTTGAATATCCTCTTTCACATAAATATAACGGAGTTTTTTTTCGATAGTCTCACCACCTTTTTGACTTTATACTTTTAGAACTTTTCAATTTCTGTTTAATAGTGCTGGACTTTGTAT
>JGI12269J14319_10005026_pt1 | contig 11853 bp, 9 predicted proteins | sample PeaSoiSIISIP2007_FD_14319 | JGI IMG/M metagenome (IMG submission 14319) | reverse complement strand
CCCCCGTCACCGACCGGCAAACACACCAGGAACCAGAAAACCCCAAAAATTCCTTCCCGCCAACCCACCACCAGGAAATTTATTTTTCGGGCGAACAAACGGAGAACCGGGAACCGCTTCTCAGATTTACTACCGGCCTTCGAAAGGGCTTTCATTACCCCCGTAACTTTCCTCCGACACGCGCGTGCTCCAACATGGCAGAAGTTGGTTCTCGCTTGCGCGAACGCACTTTTTCAAGTCGAGCCGTAAAGGCTGGACGATCGGAATAATGAGATGGGTAAAACTGCCAAGGAAAGTCTTCTGCTGCTGTCGCTCTTCCTGATTGCCGCGCTGGTGCAATTCTTCGCCCAGTCACTGCCGATGGCACTCTGCTTTTACTTCCTGCCCACTCTGTACTCGGCCTACTATTTTGGACGAAGGCACGCGACTCTTACCGCATTCGCTTGCGTATTCCTGGTTGGTCTGTTGGGCTACCTGAACAACCTGATGCCGTCGCATCGGGTTGTGGCGTTGCCTGACGAGCGAGTGTTCAACTTTGCCGTCTGGGCGGGAATTTTGGTCATCGTCGGCTACGTGATGGGCACGCTTTATGAACGCAAGGAGGCGATGACTGCCGACGTTCGCGAAAGTTTCGGCGGGTTGCTGCTGGTGCTGCAACACTTCATGGCCAACGAGAAGCTCGGCGTCGGTGAGAACCAGCGCTTGGTGGAAGCTTCGACCAGAACGGCAGAAGCGATGGGACTGGGTTCGGATCGCGTCGAGCTGCTGCGGTCGGCGGTGTTGCTGCGCGATCTAAGCAAGCTCGGCATCACCAACGACATTCTGTACAAGGCCGCCGATATGAGCCGCGACGAGGTGGTTGCCAGTTTCCGCAAGGGACACAAGACCGATACGCGCACCCAAGCCGTTGGAAATTCGCTGCGGCGCGTGATTCCGATCATCGTGGCGCAGCAGATCTTGCAGGAGCAAGGCGCGCGCTCGGTCAATGTTCCAATCGAAGCGCACATTTTGGCTGTGGCGGATGCGTATCAGAAAATGATCAGCGGAGCCGGCGGCAAACCTATGTCGCCAGACCAAGCCGAGCAGGAGATTATTGCCGGATCGGGCCAAAAGTATCACGCCGGAGTTGTGGATGCCTTTGCCAAAGCCATGGGCATCCAAGCCAAGGCCGCGGGCGCGTAAAATCGCTGAATTACAAATCTAGATTACAGGGTTAGTAGGTTTCCGCTGACGCTGGATTCTTCGAGTCGGATTCTGGCTCGCGCGCGTGTTTTCCCGGCAATTCCTTTTCTCTCAACTCTCTTTTTCTCAATTCCTGCCACATCCTCACCACTCGGGATTTCAACTCGGACGTCAGCCGTTCATAGGCGGCCTCGCTCGCCTCCTGGAGTGGCGGAGGTTGAATCGGCCTGCCGAATACGAGTTGCAGATCGGTGAACCGCGGAAACTTTTTGTGGCGCGGCCAGGCTTCGTAGAAACCCTCGATCGCAACCGGAACAATCGGAGCTTGCGTGTGAATCGAGAGAATCGCGGCGCCCTTGCGGAATATTCTCGGGTTGCCGTCGTTGGTGCGCTCGCCCTCGGGATAAAGAACCAGGATATGTCCCTGGCTCAGGCCAAAAGCTCCGGCGCGCATGGCGGGTACCAGGTTCGCGTTTGGATCGAGGACCGCCACGCGCAGCCAGCGCGCCAGCCGCCGCATGAATCCGGTACCAAAAATGTCGCTTGTGCCCAGCGCAAAAGTATCGCGAAACTGACGGTAGGGCAAAGCTCCCACCATCACCAGCGGATCGATATAGCTCTGGTGATTCGAACAGAGCAGATAAGGGCCTTTTTCCGGCAGATTCTCAAGCCCGCGCATTTTGAGGCGAAACCGGTCGAGCGCGGAAAGATAGATCAGCTTCCCTAGCAGAAAGAAAAAGACTTCAGCGAAAATATTGTGGCTCGCCAGGGCGAGGACCTCGGGATCGGTCACCGGTTCGTTAAGAATTGTGGACCAGACGGGCGCTGCGGTGCTGGCTTGGCCCTCGCCGCGGTTCGCGCTCGAAACCACGGCGTCGACCAGGTCGCGCACCGAATACACTTCCGCCAACTGCGCCTCGGGCACATCGCCGCCAAGTTGCTGTTCCAGGGCAGTCAGCAATTCGATGCGCTGCATGGAATCGAGCCCCAAATCGAGTTCCAGATTGTGGCTGGGGCGAATCGAGTCGAGTTGAGTACGCGAAGATTCCCGCACGATGCCAAGCGCGCGCTTCACATCCTCGCGCTCCAGCCACTGTTGTTCGTCGTTACTTAACGGGGTCACCGGTGCCGCCGTAGCGGCGTTCGAATCGGCGTCGCGGTTTTGTTGCAGTTCCCGAACCTTCTGCTCAATCTGGTAGCGCTTGAGCTTGCGCGTGGTCGTGCGTGGCAGGTCTTCCTGCCAGATGTCATAACTGCCCAGTCGTTTGGTGGACGCGATCTTGTGGGAGAGCGCCTCAATGTCGAACCGGATCGCCTCCTTGGAGTTGACGATCTTGCGTTCGCGCAGCCGTTCAAAGTTCGGCACGACCACAGCATGCAGCCGTTCCGACCGCGAATCTCCCGGGCGCGCCTCCAGTGCCATCACGCAAATCTCTTTGATGTACTGCGCGTGGAGGTAGTGCGCTTCGACCTCCTCGGGATAAATGTTCTTCCCATTGGCGAGCACGATGACTTCCTTGCGCCGCCCGGTGATGAACAGATTGCCGCCGGAATCGAAGTAGCCGAGATCGCCCGTGTAGAGCCACCCGTCGCGCAGCACTTCTGCCGTGGCCTGCGGGCGGTTCCAGTATCCTTTCATCACAATCGCCCCGCGGATCGCAATCTCACCCACTGACGGCGCGCCGTCTTCCACCGGTTTCGGGTCCACAATTCTTGCTTCGACCCCGGGAAGAGGAGGTCCGACCGAGCCGAATACAATTCGTCCCGGAGGGTTGAGGAAAGCGCCGCCGGTGGTTTCCGTTAAACCGTAAGCGTTGATAACGTCGATGCCAAAAGAGTAAAAGTCGCGGGCGACGGCGGGATCGAATCGCGAGCCTCCGGTTACGAGATAACGCATGCCGTGGCCGAAGGTGGCGTGAATCTTTCCGAAGAAAAGTTTGCCGGCGTTGATTCCGATTTGTCGCAGCGCGCGGTTGAACGCCATCAGCGTACGCACCACTGACATCGTGAACTTGCCGCGTTCGTTCAACGCCTTGAAAATCTTTTCGTGAATCAGATAGAAAAACTGGGGCACCACGCAAAATGCCGTGATGTTGCGTTCCCGCAAAGCGCGCAGCAATTCGGTGGTGTTCAACGTCTCGAGGTAGACGACACGCGCACCGTTGAATAGAGGCAGGAAAAGGTTCGCCATCTGCGCCAGGACGTGAAACATGGGGAGAATTCCGAGCAGGGCATCCGAAGGGCCGATCTTCATGGTGGCGAGCACCGAATTCGCTTCGCCGACAAGGTTGGCGTGGGTGAGCATGACGCCCTTGGGATCGGCGGTGGTGCCCGAGGTGTAGAGCAGCGCAGCCAGATCGTCCTCGGCGGGGACGAGAGGCCGAAAGTCGGCGGGTCCTGCCGAGAAGATGGAATCGAGATCAGCGATCAGTTGGGTGCCCCACTCATCGCGATCTGTGCGATGAATGGGATGCGTAGTTGGCGGGGTCGCCGCAGCCAGTTCCGCGGCAGCCGAAGTCATCACCAGAGGTACGCTAAGCCCCGCGACCGCTTCCACCGCCACCGGAAGATGCTTGATATCGCAAAACAACAGGGAAGCTCCGCTGTCGATCAATAGCTTTTTGACCTGATCGGAGTGGAAAGCGGTGTCGAGCGGAACGGCAGTTCTGCCGGCGGCGATAATTCCCAAATATGCCGCTACCCAGCGCGGATGATTCGCCGCCAGAATCGCGACCCGCGCATCCCGCGGAACCCGAGTCGAGAGCCAGTTCGCGACGCTTTCTGACATGCGAGTCAGTTCCGCGAAGGTGACACGCTCAACTGTCTGCTGCCGCTGAATTTCAAGGGCAATGTTGTCGGGGAACTTCCGGGCCGATTCCTGGAACCGTTGATAGAAAGTGGGCATGTCCGAGGTGAATATACTAAAGACCGCTGGCGAAAACTAGGAACTGCGGCAATCTTACGTGCGGCTATTTCGTATTGAGGTCCTTCTCCGTTCCTCCCGCATCTAATGTGCTAGGCTTTTACTGATACTCTAGGACGCGTGTCCTCCGAAGGATTTCTGTTTTGATCAACACATTGCTGGGCAAGATTTTCGGGACGAAGAACGAGCGCGAGATCAAGCGCCTGCAGCCTCGTGTCGCTGCTATCAACGCGCTCGAACCGGAGATGCAGAAGCTCTCTGACGACGAACTTCGCGCCAAGACCGCAGAATTTCGAGCGCGTATTCAGGAACGTCTCAGCGTGATCGCCGACGAACCGTTTGGAGATGATCCCGATCAGCCAGATGTCCCTTTGGACAATAGCGACCGCCAGAAGGAAATCGAAACCGAACGCAGCGAGGCGCTCAAGGCCGTTCTCGACGAAGTGCTCGAAGAGGCGTTTGCCGTGGTCCGAGAAGCAGGACGGCGCGTGCTCAACATGCGGCACTTCGACGTGCAGTTGATCGGCGGCATGGTTCTGCACGAAGGCAAGATCGCCGAAATGAAGACCGGCGAAGGCAAAACGCTGGTCGCCACGCTTCCTGTCTATCTGAACGCGCTGAGTGGACGCGGCGTGCACGTCGTGACCGTCAACGACTACCTGGCCAAGCGCGACTCCGAGTGGATGGGCAAGCTCTATAGTTTTCTCGGTCTGACGGTAGGCGTGATCGTCCATGATCTCGATGACGAGCAGCGCCGCGCCGCCTATGCCGCTGACGTCACTTACGGCACCAACAACGAATTCGGCTTCGACTATCTGCGCGACAACATGAAGTTCGACCTGCACGATTGCGTGCAGCGCCTGCACAATTTCGCCATCGTCGACGAAGTCGATTCCATCCTCATCGACGAAGCCCGAACGCCGCTGATTATTTCGGGCGCCAGCGAAGAATCCACGGACAAGTATTACAAGGTGAATCGCATCATCCCCAAGCTCGAGAAGGGCGAAGAAATTGATACGCAGCCCGGCGAGCCCAAGATTATGACCGGGGACTTCGTCGTTGACGAAAAACACCGCAACTGCACGGTCACCGACGTGGGCTGGGAGAAAGTCGAAAAGCTGCTGGGGATCGGAAACATTGCCGACCCGGAGAACTGGCCACTGAAGCATCACGTCGAAACCGCCGTCAAAGCGCACGCGCTCTACCGGAAAGACGTCGAGTACGTGGTCAAAGACGGCGAAGTGCTGATCGTGGATGAATTCACCGGGCGCCTGATGCCAGGCCGCCGCTGGTCCGACGGGCTGCACCAGGCGATCGAGGCGAAGGAAAACGTCAAGATCGAGCGCGAGAATCAGACCCTCGCCACCATCACGTTCCAGAATTATTTCCGCATGTATAAGAAGCTTGCAGGCATGACAGGCACGGCGGAAACCGAAGCGGCCGAATTCGACAAGATTTACCGGCTTGAAGTCATCGTCATTCCCACCAATCGCACGCTGCTGCGCAAAGAAAATCCGGACATCGTCTATCGCACCGAGAAAGAAAAATACTTTGCCGCCGCTGACGAAATTCAAAGGCTGCATGACAGCGGACAGCCCGTACTGGTGGGCACGACTTCGATCGAGAAGTCCGAGCGCCTTTCCGACCTGCTGAACAAGAAGGGATTGAAGCAGCACGTTGTGCTGAACGCCAAGTTTCACGAACGCGAAGCGGAAATTGTGGCGCAGGCCGGACGCAAAGGCGCGGTGACCATCGCCACGAATATGGCCGGCCGCGGCACCGACATTCTGCTGGGCGGCAATCCCGAATTCATGGCCAAGCAGGAATGCGTGAAGAAGGGAATCGCGCAGCCGATCCGCGCTGCGCAAGGCAAGATCGAAGCCGAGGTCGATGATCGCAACCGCACGGTTTGGTATTACGCCGGCAACGAATACGCAGTCCCCACCGATCAGTGGAACGAGATTTTCACGCGCTACAAAGCTGATACCGATCAGGAACATCGCGAGGTGATCGAGGCGGGCGGTTTGCATATCTTCGGCACCGAACGCCACGAAGCGCGCCGCATCGACAATCAGCTTCGCGGACGCGCCGGCCGCCAGGGCGATCCCGGCTCGTCGCGCTTCTATCTTTCGCTCGAAGACGATCTGATGCGGATCTTCGCCAAGGAGTGGGTTTCGAACCTGCTGCAACGCCTCGGCATGGAAGAAGGCGTTCCCATCGAATCACGCATGATCACGCGCCGCATCGAAGCCGCGCAGAAAGCCGTCGAAGGCCAGAACTTCGAGGCCCGCAAACATCTGCTTGAGTATGACGACGTGATGAACAAGCAGCGTGAGGCTGTGTACGGCCTGCGCCGCCGTTTGCTGGAAGGCCTCGACCAGAAGGATCTCATCATCGAAGATTACGTCTCCGGAATTCTCGGCGACCTTCTTGACCTGCACTGTCCACTGAAAGAGCACGTGGACAACTGGGACCTGAAAGTTCTGAAGGACGCAATCTTCTCCCGCTTCGGCGTCGATATCTACGCCGAAGGCCTCAAGCCTGAGCGCATGAATCGTCAGGAGTTGGGCGATGCCATCTTCGAAAAACTGAAAGAGCGCTATGACGCGAAAGAGAAGCTGATTGGCGCTGACGCCATGCGCTATCACGAACGCATGATCATGCTGAGCGTGATCGACGCGCAGTGGAAAGATCACCTGCTCTCGATGGACCACCTGAAAGAGGGCATCAACCTGCGCGGCTACGGACAGCACGACCCCCTGGTCGAGTACAAGCGCGAATCCTACGACATGTTCGAAGAGATGATGGAGCGCTTTCAGGAAGAAACAGTTCGGTACCTGTACCTGATGCAGATCATGGAGCGTCCGCGGGACGCGGGTGCGAGGCCCGGTGCTGGACCCGAGCTGTCGTCCGGCGAGGGACCCGAAGCCGGCGTGCCATCCGTCATTACGGGCGGTCGAGGTGGTAATGGACGCCCGCCGCGGCAGATTGCCACCTCCGTCGACGAAATCGAAGAAGCCTTCCAGCGCCGGAAGAAAAAGGAGCTGGAGCAAGCGCGTATGGCCGGGGCCGGCGACATGCAAGTCCAGCAGGTGGTGCGCTCCGGCGCCAAAGTCGGGCGCAACGATCCTTGTCCTTGTGGAAGCGGCAAGAAGTATAAGAAGTGCTGCGGAGCAAACTGAGCCGAGTGAGGCAACATGGCCGACATTCGGCGAGTGTCCTGAGGTACTTCCAAGCCTCGAGCGCGGGCGTACAATAGATGCAGCAGTAGCGAGGAGGCTTCCTATGATCGCTCTGCGTCTGGTTCATCTCATTGAATCGCACTCCGAAGAATTAGCCGAAAGTCTTCTGCATAAATTGGAACGCTCCAACCGGGCGGCTGGCTTGCGGAAAGTTCCGCGGCATGAGATCCGTGAACGGGTTCGCGACGTTTACCAAAATCTCAGCGATTGGCTGCTCACGAAAACCGACGAAGATATCGAGCGCGTATACGTGCCTCTCGGCCGTCGCCGCGCCGAACAGGGAGTCACGATGAGTGCTCTCTGTTGGGCACTCTTGATGACGGAGGAGAATCTCTGGGATTTCCTCGAACTGGAGGGCATGCGCGAAAGGCCTCTGGAAATCCTGGGAGGATTCGAGCTCTTGCGCCTGCTCGACCGATTCTTCGATCAGGCCGTCTACTTCGCAACCCTTGGATACGAAAGCTACGGGAGCGAAAAGCGGACAGAGGGGCGCAAGCATCTGGCACATTCCAACTGACGCAATGGCGCAAGCCTGACGGTGCGTTGGTCACGAGTGCCGGCCAGAGGAATTGCCATTTCTTTCTGTGGGTCGTCTTTAACGTTTCCTGCTACCCACGGCCCGAAACGTCATCTCCCTGGCTGTGCTGTGCGTGCGCTGTTTCCATGCAAAAAACATGGGCGCGTAGGTCTGAGTGATGTAATCACTGCGGCCGATGCCTAGCGCGCGAGCGGTACGGTCAATCCAGCGCGACGGCCCTTCGATTTCGCCGAAATTTCCGATGGGAGTCTCGTCCAGCACCACGTGGCCGGTGCCGTCGCTCCACTCCGCACGATATTTCTCATAGCGAAACGTGGGCGCGAAGCCCAGTATCCGTAGAATGGCGTCCATCTGTTGGCCGTTCTCCACGCGGGTTTCCAGTTCAACTCGAACTTTATGGCGACTGGAAGTGCCTTTGGCCTTGTGCGTCAACACCCAAGCCTCTCCATACTTGCGTAGCCGCAGCATATCTCCACGCTTACGCAGCTTCTGGCCGGGCAGGTCGTACAGTGAATTCATTTCGTGGGTGGAGCGAGTGAGCTGCTTGAAGCCTGCTTGCTTGAGCGCTCGGGTTAGTGCGGGCGGATTCTCAATTCGAAATTTGATTTCGATTTCCTTCGGCATGCAGAAATCATAACCGCCGAGAGGACGCAGAGAAAAGCTCGAAGCGATGATTTTACTGCGGATGTCTGAGCTCTTGCCCAAGCATTCCTCAACGCACTCTGCGTCGCGGCGTTTAGGGTTTTGGCTCGACCTCTCGCTCCCGCCGATGGAACCAGCTCATGTGCGGCAAGCCGTGCTCCACTTTTCGCCGTTTCGCGATCAACTCCGCCGTGATCGACACGGCAATCTCTTCCGGCGTGATTGCCCCAATATCAAGCCCGACCGGGGCGTGGACACGGTCAAACAAATGCGCGGGCAGACCTTCGGCTTCCAGCTCTTTGAAGATGGTGATCGTCTTCCGCTTCGACCCAATCATCCCGATGTACCCAGCCGGAGTTTGTACCGCCCAGCGCAGCATCCGCATGTCGTCGCGGTGGCCGCGGGTGACGATCACGATGTACGAAGATTCGCTTGGCGCGAGCTGCGCCGCGGCTTTCTCGAAATCTTCGGCGATTACCTGCCGCGCCTCAGGAAAGCGTTCGCGGTTGGCGTAAGCTTCGCGATCATCGATCACCGTGACATCAAATCCGGCAATTCGCGCAATTTTATAAAGGCTTACTGCTACGTGGCCTGCGCCGACAACATAAAGGTCTGCTGGAGGTAAGATTGGCTCCACGAAAATCTCCAGCGTTCCGCCGCAGACCAGGCCGGTGTCGTATTTTGGATCCTGATTCAGATCAAACGTCAGGGTGCGCGGCTTCTCCGACTCCATCACTTCGCGCGCCGCCTGCCAGACGTCAGCCTCGACGCAGCCGCCGCCGATGGTACCCACGATGGAACCATCATCGCGCACCAGCATCTTCGCGGTCTTGAACGAAGGAATCGATCCGCGCACGTTGACAATCGTCGCCACGGCGCCGCGCCGGCCTTCTCTCCGCAGGCGGACAATCTCCTCGTAGAGGTCCATAGCGTCGATTATTGGAGGTGTGGCCGAGGCAAGTCAAATGAAGGCGAAGGTCAGATCGCCCAATCAAAAGCCCCGGGTCATCACTCCGGGGCTACTGGTGTTTCGCCAGTGGTGCTAATGACACGGCCTGCGAGACTCTATCGTCTCGCTGGTGAGACGCTTCTGTCAAGGTTACTTTCGTAGATGCTTTGCGAGTGACTGCACGGAGGGCGGCAGACTCGAACTGCACGGCTGATGTCAGCCACTCGGCGGCTTCGCAGGCCGCGTCCAGTACACACTGGAAACACCCTCCAAACATGGCCTGCGATTCGAACTCTACGACTGAGCGGGAACCCATGATGTGCGACTTATCACATTGCTTTTGGTACATTTCTGTTTAGTATCGATTCCCGAAGTGGTACGTGGCGTTTCACGAGCTCCAGGAGCCCCCATGAAAGCCGTTCGCATCCATCAATTCGGCGGACCCGAAGTCCTCACTTACGAGGATGTTGCCGATCCCAAGCCGCGCAAAGATCAGGTCCTCATCCGCGTGCGGGCGTGCTCGATGAACCACCTCGACCTCTGGGTGCGCAAAGGCCTGCCCGGCGTGAACCTGCCGCACATCTTGGGCAGCGACATCGCCGGCGAAATCGTCGAAGCCGGCGAGTACATCACCGACCTCAAGCGCGGACAGCGCGTGCTGGTCGCGCCCATGCATTTCTGCAATCACTGCGCCAAGTGCGTTGCCGGCCTGCAAAATCAGTGCCGCCAGTTCACCGTGCTCGGTAACGGCGTCGATGGCGGTAACTGTGAACTGATCGCTGTGCCCTCGGTGAACGTCATCCCGATTCCAGACTCACTGGACTTCAACGAGGCCGCCAGCGTGCCGCTCGTTTTCCTCACCGCGTGGCACATGCTTACCGGACGAGCCGCCATCCGACCTGGCCAAACCGTGCTCGTGCTGGGTGCAAACTCAGGCGTGGGCATTGCCGCCATCCAGATCGCGAAACTGTTCCACGCTCGCGTAATCGCCACCGCGGGCGACGAGCGCAAGATGGAGCGCGCCCGCGAACTCGGCGCCGATTTCGTCATCAACCACTATCAGCAGAAGATTTCGCAGGAAGTTCGCAAGATCACCAACTTCGAAGGTGTCGACATCGTGATCGAACACGTGGGGCACGCCACCTTTGATGAAAGCGTCAGGTCGCTCAAGTCCGGAGGCGTGCTGGTGACCTGTGGCGCAACCACAGGACCTAAAGTCGATCTCGATCTGCGATTTCTGTTCTCGCGCCAACTGGCGTTGCTGGGATCCTACATGGGTACAATGAGCGAACTCCACGAAGTGCTCGGCCACGTGTTTGTCGGGCGCCTGAAGCCGGTCATTGACCATACTTTCCCTTTGAGGGAGATTCGCACTGCCCACGAGTACATGGAGAAAAGCCAGATGTTCGGCAAGATCGTGCTGAACCCGTGAACGGATCGCACCGCAAAAAGCGCCGAGCATAGCTGGAGATCATCTTAGGAATGTTCTATTCAGCAGTGGCCGATCGAATGACGATGTTTCGTCAGCAACTCTTTGAAATAGAGCCGGTTCCGCGACTTTCATTGATTTGGTCTGTGATAAAATCTTGCACTTGATTGGATCAAGCTGGGCAAAAGCTGGTGGTTGGAGCGAAACGCTATGAACAAACTCATTCTTCCACTAGTCTGGGTTGCGTTCGCGGGTTTGTCCGTGTCTGCTCAGACAATGGAGTGCGCGTTTACGCCGTGGCCATCGGGACAGGCCGTCGCGACTCTTAGTGCCTCGACTACTCCCCCGAATAACGTCGGCCAAAACGGGGTCACGATAATCGGTTTCTGGTTGCCGTACGATTGCATGACAACAGGCGTGGCTTTCAACGTGGTAACTCAGGACTCCAACGCTGCGAACATGTACGACATCGGGCTGGTTTACTGGGGAAACGGAACCGGAACCGCAGGGAAACTGGTCGTCCACACCGGGGCACTCTCCGGCCCAAACTTTACGCCGAATCTGAAGGCTGTGCATTTGTCCTGGGCTGGCTGTGCTCAGGGTTGTCTTCTTTCTGCAGGGATCTATGGTGAAGCCATCGGCACAAACTGTATCTCGACGACCCCCCCGTGTGCTCAGCTCAGCGGAGATACCGACCAGGGTTTGATATACGCTTTCGACGTTTCAAACCCGCCTCCGCCGTCCAGTCCGACCTGGAACTTTTCTGTTCCACCCAATGGGAACGGGTTGCCGGCGACCTTTTCGACGAGTGCTCCCTGGCCGACTCAGGTAACACCAGCCTCCTACACAGGCACTGCCGCGGGGGCCAGTCCGAAGCCGCCGACGATCTTGATCTACTGAGAGAGAGGAGGTTGCGATGAGAATAGTTCTTGCCTTCCTCCTTACTTT
>JGI12269J14319_10005023_pt1 | contig 11856 bp, 14 predicted proteins | sample PeaSoiSIISIP2007_FD_14319 | JGI IMG/M metagenome (IMG submission 14319) | reverse complement strand
CTCCCGCCAGTACGTGCCGGCGGGCGTCCGCGCCGGGCTCTCCTACGTGCTGCTCTCCTACTACGAGGACGAGTGCAACGGGATCCGCCCCAGCGCGGCCACGTGGACCGCCTACTTCGAGCAGCTGCACGCCTTGTACCCCAACGCCCAGGTCGGCTTCGGCGAGATCGGCACGGCCGAGCCGGTCACGGGCGCCACCCTGGCCGCCGCACGGTCACTCATGGGCTACTACTACGGTCTGCAGATCCCCCTCCCGTACTACGCGGGTGGCTACTTCTGGTGGTACTACGACGAGGACTGCCTGCCCGTCGCCACCGGACCCCTGTGGTCGTCGCTGCAGTCCGGCTTCGAGGCCGAGTCCGCCGCGCTGGGCCACTGACCCGCGGCGGTAACCTGACCCGGTGTCCGACGCCCTGACCCAGCCGGAGCGCAAGCTGACCCTGACGGGGTGCGTGAACTTCCGCGATCTCGGGGGCTATCCGACGGCCGACGGCAGACACATCCGGTGGCGCATGTTGTTCCGGGCGGACGGTCTCACCCGTCTCGATGCCGACGACTGTGCGCAGCTGGCGGAGCTCGGCCTGGCCACCGTGATCGACCTGCGCACCCGCGACGAGGTGGAGCAGCGCGGCCGATTCCCCGAGGACGCCTTCGAGGTCGAGTACCACCACCTCCCGTTGACCGACGTCCTTCCCCCGCAGGAGGACCTGGTGCGCTACGACGAACCGGCCTTCGTGACCTCCCGGTACCGCCAGCTGTTCGTGGAAGGCTCCCCCTCCCTCAGCCGTGCCGTGCGGGTCCTGGCCGAGCCGGGTGCTCTGCCTGCGGTCTTCCACTGCAGCGCCGGCAAGGACCGCACCGGCGTGCTGGCCGCCCTGGTCCTCGGGTTCCTCGGTGTTCCCCGCCAGGTGATCGTCGAGGACTACGCCCTGAGTGCCGGGGCCATGGTGGACCTCATGGCCCGGCTGCGGGCCGAGTACGCCGACGCTGTCGAGGAAGTGGAGCGCTACGCCCCGGCCGTGATCGCCGTGTCGCCATTGACCATGGCCGCCTTCCTGGACTCGCTCGAGGACGACCACGGGACCTTCGACGAACTGGCGGTCGCCTTGGGGGTCGCCGATGCCGTGGCACGACTCCGCACGACGCTCCTCGTGGCGTAGCCGGAGCGCTGACGCGCCCGGGGCCGGCTGATGGTCGGCGGGTGCCGTGCTGTTCGTCGGCGGGGTGCCGCGCTGTCAGTCGGCCGGAGTGCCGCGCTGTTCGTCGGCGGGGTGCCGCGCTGTCAGTCGGCCGGACGGCGGAACACGAGAACGTCCGATCCGTCGCGTGCCGTCACCGCCGTGACGAGCTCCCATCCGCCTTCGGAGCGGTCTCGCAGCACACGGTCGACCTTTTCGTCGTCCCGGTCGTCGTCGGGGCGCAACGCCCCCGGCAGCAGGGTCAGCCCGTAGCGAAAGGAGCCCACGAGCCCAGAACATATCCAAGAGGCCCAGTCCCGTCCCAGGGCCGCGAGCAGGGACGGGATCCTCTTTGTGGCCCCTGTCCAGGACCGTCGCGCCCGTCCCCCGACTGGATGAACCTTTGGCAAACGGAACGCGAACGAAAGGTAAACTCGACGCGAACGTCCGGGGACCCCGACCGGGGTCCAGGTCACGGGAGCCGGTCGCCGGCAGGCGTCCGGGGCGACCCCTCGGGACGCGCCCCGGGTAGCGTCCTGCGGATGGCCGAGACCGAGGCGTCCGGACCGGTAGGCGGTCCCCTGCGGCCGCTGGCACCGGCCGGCCGGGTCCCGGCCGCCGACGGGGTGGAAGTCGCCTACTACGACCTCGGCGGGGACGGTCCCCCGCTGCTGCTCGTCCACGCCACGGGCTTCTGCGGCCCCACGCTGGCACCCATGGCGGCCCACCTCCGCCGCCGTTTCCGGTGCATCGCCCTCGACGCCCGGGGCCACGGTGCCTCCGACCGACCCCCGGGCGGCTTCGATTGGCACGGCTTCGCTGCCGACGTGCTGGCCGTGGTGGACCGGCTCGGGCTGGAGGGCCCGGTGGGATTCGGGCACTCCTGTGGTGGGGCGGCGCTCCTGCTGGCGGAGGAGGCCCGGCCGGGAACGTTCGCCGGCCTGTACTGCTTCGAGCCCATCGTGAACCCGAGCGACGGCCCACCGCCCTCGAGCCTCGACAACCCGCTGTCGGCGGGTGCCCTGCGCCGACGCCCGGCATTCCCGTCCCGGTCCGATGCCCTCGCCAACTTCGCCGGCAAGGCCCCCTTCGACCGGCTGCACCCCGACACGCTGGCTGCCTACGTGGACAACGGGTTCACCCCGCTGGAGGGCGGCGGCATCGGGCTGCGGTGCCGGCGCGAGGACGAGGCCGCGGTCTATGCCCTCAGCTTCTCGCACGACACCTTCGCCCACCTGGCCGAGGTCCGCTGCCCCGTCACCCTGGCCTGCGGCGCCGACACCGACGCGATCGGCCCCGACCTGCTGGCCATGCTGGCGGGCCGCCTGCCCGTCGCCACCACGGTGGTCTTTCCGGGCATGGGACACTTCGGCCCGCTCGAGGACCCCGACGCCGTGGCCGGCTCGGTGTCGGCCGCGCTGGTCCCCGTGCCCGATACACCCGGGGCGTAGCCTCGCAACCGATGGCCCTTCCGCTCCCCCGCACCCTCTCTCCTTCCAAACTGAGCGCCTTCAAGGACTGCCCGCTGGCGTTCCGCTTCTCCGCCATCGACAAGCTGCCGGAGGTCCCCTCGCCCCACGCCGTGAAGGGCACGCTCGTCCACAATGCCTTGGAGCGGCTCTTCTGGGACCACCCCCGGGGCGGGCGCACGCCCGAGGCGGCCCACGCGGCCCTGGCCGAAGCGTGGGACGCGCTCCGGGCCGACCCGGACATGCAGGCGCTCGATCTGTCCGCCGACCAGAGCCAGGCCTTCCTGGCCGACGCCGCGTCGCTGGTCGAGGGCTACTTCCGGCTCGAGGACCCTGACACGGTCGACGCCGTCGGGGTCGAGCTGACACTCGAGGCCGAGGTGGCCGGGCTCCATCTGCGGGGCATCGTCGACCGCCTCGACGTCACCCCCGATGGTGGGTTCGTCGTGGTCGACTACAAGACCGGACGAGTCCCCTCCGTCCTCCAGGAGCAGCAGCGTCTCGGCGGTGTGCAGTTCTACGCACTGTTGTGCGAGCGGGTGCTCGGAAGGCGGCCGACCCTCGTCCGCCTGATGTACCTGCGGGAGCCGCTCGTCATCGAGGCCCAGCCCTCCGAGCAGGGGGTACGCGGGACCCGCCAGCGGACCACGGCCGTGTGGTCGGCCATCGAGCGGGCCTGCGAACAGGAGGACTTCCGGCCACGACCCTCGGCGCTGTGCAACTGGTGCAGCTTCCAGACCTTCTGTCCGGCGTTCGGGGGCGACCCGACGCGGGCGACGGAGCTGGTCGCACCGGCGGCGGAGCTGGTCGCACCGGCGGCGGAGGTCGCCCAGGCCGTCTGACCCCACCCCACTGGGGCGGGCGGCGCGGCGGAATGCGAGACCGGCCGGTGGGGTTGACCCCCACATGAGCGTCCGTCGGTTCTCCGTCACGTACGACTACCGGTGTCCCTTCGCCCGCAACGCCCACGAGCACGTCGTCGAGGGGTTGCGGGCCGGAGCGGAGTGGGACGTCGAATTCCTCCCCTTCTCCCTTTCGCAGGTACACCTGGAAGAAGGTGCCACCCCGGTGTGGGACGACCCCGACAGGGCACCGGACCTCCTGGCCATCGAGGCGGGCATGGTCGTACGCGACACCGCCCCGGAGCGATTCCTTGACGTCCACGTGGGTCTCTTCGCCGCCCGGCACGACGCGGGGCGTGACCTGCGAGACGAGGCCGTGGTGCGGGCCGTCCTCGAGGCGGCCGGCGTCGACGCCGACGACGTGCTGCGCACGGTGGCCGACGGAGAGATCCGCCACGCCTTCCGCAAGGCGCACGAGTCGGCGTCGGCCACCCACCACGTCTTCGGCGTCCCGACGTTCGTGACCGGCGACCGGGCCGTGTTCGTCCGCCTCATGACCCGCCCCGAGGGCGACGGGGAGCTCGCCCGCCACACCGTGGAGGGCGTCCTCACCCTGCTCGAGCAACACCCCGAGCTCAACGAGTTCAAACACACCACCATCTCCCGTTGACCTCCGGGCCGACGGCGGGGCGACTCGCCCCGATCGACATGGGGGGCACCGGACATGGGGGCACCGGACATGGGGGCACCGGACATGGGGGCACCGGGCGGCCGGCCGGCGACCTGGAGGATCGACCTCTGCAGGCGCCGCCTCGGCGGCGCCCGTCACCACTGAGCGGCTCGGCAGTTACCGTAGGTTCCGTGCCCCTCCGCGGCGACGAGTACGACGCCCGCTTCGCCCGCCTGGCCGCCGGCGGCCAGTACTTGCACGGCGAGGCCGACCTCGTGACGGAGCTCCTCGGCGATCCGCCGGCGTCGGTGCTCGACGCCGGGTGCGGCACGGGCCGCGTGGCAATCGAGCTCGCCCGGCGCGGGTACCACGTGCTCGGTGTCGACGCCGAGCCGGCCATGCTGACCACCGCCCGCGCCAAGGCGCCCGAGCTCGATTGGCAGCTGGTCGACCTGGCGGGCCCGCCGCTCGCGGCCGGCCCCTTCGACCTCGTCGTGGCGGCCGGCAACGTGATGATCTTCGTGCAGCTCGGCACCGAGCCGGCGGTGGTGCGCAACCTGGCCGCGGTCCTGGAGCCGGGCGGGCTGCTGGTGGCCGGCTTCCAGGTCGGGCGCCAGCTCACCGTGGCGCGCTACGACGGCCTGTGCGGCGACGCCGGGCTCGAGCTCGTGGACCGCTGGGCGACGTGGGAGCGTGCCCCTTACACAGGCGGGGACTACGCCGTCTCGGTCCACCGCCGGCAGGCCTCGTGAGCGGCCACGCCCCGCCCGGACCGACCGTCCTGCACCCCGGCGTCTCCGCGCTGGCCTTCCTCGTCGGGCGCTGGGCGGGCGAGGGCGAGGGCGACTACCCCACCATCGAATCCTTCCGCTACACCGAGGAGATCACGGTGTCGCACGTGGGAAAGCCGTTCCTCGCCTACGCCCAGCGCACGTGGAGTCTCGACGACGGCCGACCGCTGCACGCCGAGACCGGCTACTGGCGGTGCCCGACGCCGACGCACGTGGAGCTGGTCGTCGCCCACCCCACCGGAGTGGTGGAGGTGAGCGAGGGACGCCGGACGGGGACCACCGTGGTCCTGGCGTCGACCACGGTGGCCCGCACGTCGAGCGCCAAGGAGGTCGGCGCCGTCGTGCGCCGCATCGACGTCGACGGCGACCGCCTCGCCTACGAGCTCGACATGGCCGCCGTCGGGGTGCCGCTGTCCTTCCACCTCCGAGCATCGCTGCGTCGTGTCGGTGGGGCGCCCGGCTGAGGGCGCCCCGCAGGAAGGACCCCGGCGTTCCGACGGGCTCGGGTCCGTCCCTTCGCCCCCGGCCCCGTCCCGGACGGAGATGAGCGGGGCGCCGTGGGCGGGGCAGAATGCGCCCGGTCCCGGGCCCGAGGCCCACGACATGAACCGGGGGTTGGATGAAACAGGTCGGCATCGTGATGGGCAGCGCCTCGGACGCGCCGGTGATGGAGGCGGCCGTCGAAGCACTGCGGGAATTCGACGTCCCGGTCGAGGTCAGGGTGCTCTCGGCCCACCGCACACCTGACGACGCCCTGCAATTCGCCCGCGACGCCGCCGGTCGGGGCTTCGGCGTCATCATCGCCGGGGCGGGCGGTGCCGCCCACCTGGCCGGGGTGCTGGCCGCCGCCACCCCCCTGCCGGTCATCGGCGTCCCCATCGCCGTGGGGGAGCTCGGAGGGCTCGATGCTCTCCTGGCCATGGTGCAGATGCCGGCGGGTGTCCCGGTCGCCACCGTGGCCGTCAACGGCGCCCGCAACGCCGCCCTCATGGCGGTTCGGATGCTGGCCCTGGCCGACGAGAGCCTCGCCGGTGCCCTGGAGGAGTCCCGCCGGGCCATGGCGGCCAAGGTACGCGCCGCCGACACCGAGATCCGGGCCCGCTACGCCGGTCCCGGGCGCACGTGACACGCCGGTCGCGGGCGTGGGATCCGGCGCCAGAGCCTGACGTGCGGGTGGTGGTGTCGGGCTCGAGCGGCCTCGTCGGGAGCGCCTGACATGCGGGTGGTGGTGTCGGGCTCGAGCGGCCTCGTCGGGAGCCCCCTGCTCGACACCCTGCGGGCCCGGGGCGACGAGGCGATTCCCTTGGTGCGCCGCACCCCGGGCCCGGGGGAGGCCTCGTGGGACCCGGCGGCCGGCACGATCGACGCCGGCGCCCTCGACGGTGCCGACGCCGTCGTCCACCTGGCCGGAGCCGGGCTCGGCGAGCGACGGTGGTCGGCGGCCCGCCGCATGCAGATCATGGCGAGCCGGGTCGACTCCACCACCCTGCTGTGCCACACCATGGCGACGCTCGACCACCCTCCCGCCGTGCTCGTGAACGCATCGGCCGTCGGCTACTACGGCGACCGCGGGAGCGAGGCGCTGACCGAGGCCAGCACCCCGGGGACCGGCTTCCTGGCCGAGGTGTGCCGCGCCTGGGAGGACGCCACCGCCGCCGCCGCCGAGGCCGGCATCCGGGTGGTCCGCCTCCGCTCGGGTGTCGTGCTCAGCGCCGGCGGCGGGGCGCTCAAACGTCAACTGCCCCTGTTCCGCATGGGGGTCGGCGGCCGGCTCGGACACGGCGACCAGTGGTTGAGCTGGATCTCACTCGCCGACGAGTTGGGCACCATCGTCCACGTCCTCACCGACACCACGCTGGACGGCGCCGTCAACGCCACCGCTCCCTCCCCAGTGACCAACCGGCAGTTCACCGCCGCCCTCGGCCGAGCCCTGCACCGGCCCACCCTGCTCGCCGTCCCCGCCTTCGCCCTGCGACTGGCCCTCGGCGCCGACATGGCGTCGGAGATGGTGCTGGCGGGCCAGCGCGTGCTCCCCGCCCGCCTGTCCGACACCGGTTACGCCTTCCGCCACCCCGACATCGACGTGGCCCTGGCGGCGGTGCTCGCCGCCCCGTAACGGCGCCGCCCCTACGGGAAGCAGCCCGCCGGCGTCGGCCTCTGCATGCGGGCCCCGCTACTCGACCACGGTCATGCCTCCCGGGTCATGCCTCCCGGGTCATGCCTCCCGGGTCATGCCTCCCGGGTCATGCCTCCCGGGTCATGCCTCCCGGGTCGTGCCTCCCGGGTCAGGGCGCGCCGGGGGCCAGGTTCTCGACGGCAGTGGCGAGGTCGTCCCCACCGGGCAGGACGGCCAGGACCGGCACGGTCACCCCGTTGTCGACGTAGCGCTGCACCTCCGCACGGCACCGCGCCGCGCTGCCGTGGATCACCAGGGCGTCGACCACCTCGTCGGGGATGGCCGCCAGAGCCGCCTTGCGGTCGCCGGCCTGCCATGCCGACCACATGCCCTCGAGCAGCGGACCACGCCCCAGCCAGCGGTGGAAGTCGGCGTAGACGGCCACGTTGAGATAGGCGGCCACGGCGATCCGGCCCACGTACCGGGCGCGGTCGGCGTCATCGGTGGGGCACACGAAGATCCGGGCCACGATCTCCCTGTCCGGCCCCACCTCGGGGACCACCTGTGCCACGTCGTCGGCCGACAGCCAGTTGATGATCGCCCCGTCGGCCTCGCGCCCGGCGAGCCGCAGCATCCCGGGCCGCAGGGCGGCGACGTAGACGGGCGGCGGCTCATCGGGTGGCCGCGCCAGCCGGAAGCCGTGCACGGCGAAGGTCTGGTACTGCTCGTCCACCTTCTCCCCGGCCAGCGCCCGGCGCAGGAACCGCACCGTGTCGCGCACCCGGGCGTAGGGATCGACGAAAGGGGTGGCGTTCCACCGCTCCACGATGACGTCGGAGGAGGACCCCACCCCGAGGGCGAAGCGCCCGGGGGCGAGCTCGGCCATCGTGGCCGCCTGCATGGCCAGGAGCCCCGGCCCCCGGGTGTAGACGGGGACGACCGCCGTTCCCAGGCGGAGCCGGTCGCCGGCCAGGGCGGCCACGGCCAGCGGGGTGAAGCCGTCGGCGCCGTTCGACTCGCCCGTCCAGACGTCGGTGTAGCCCAGTGCGGCCAACCGCTCGTACCAGGCCGGATGCTCCCGCAGGGGTACGTCGTCGAAGGGGACGGTGATGCCGAACCGGTTCACGGGATGCAGTGTTACACCTGGGCGCGATGGTGGTGGTGTGCAGATCCAGCCGCAGTTGCCCCTGGTGGGCGAGACGCACCACGGTATCCGGACCCGGGTGGAGGTCGACGACGACTGGCGCATCGACGAACCCACCCGTGTCGCCGGCCGGCGGGGACTGGCCGCGGCCCGGGCCGCCCTGGCCCGCACCGCACCGGTGCTGCAGGACCAACGCGCCGACGCCGCCTGAGCGCCGGGCCCGACCCGGCCACGGATCGACGGCGATCGGGACGAGGACGCCGGCGCAGGGGCAGGGCGGTGCCCGTACCGGCACCGACCCCGGGGCCGCCCGTCGTGACGCCGGTCCCCGCACCCGGGCCCCCGGGAACGGGTGGTGCGTGATACCCGTGCCGGCACCGCGGGCGTGACCGGGCGGAGCCGACGCGGGCGCTACCGTCTCGTGGGTGTCCGCGCTCGCTGAACGCCTGGGCTATCCCCGGGACGCCAAGCTCCTGATCCTGAACTGCGACGACCTGGGCTTCTGCCACGCCGCCAACGTCGGCGTCTACCAGGCCCTGCGCGACGGGGTGGCCACCAGTGCCAGCCTCATGGTCCCCTGCCCCTGGGCCCGCGGTGCGGCCGCGGGGTACCGGGGAGAGGACGTCGGGGTGCATCTCACCGTCAACGCCGAGTTCGACCTCTACCGCTGGGGTCCCATCACCCACGCGCCCTCGCTGCTCGACGGCGACGGGGGGTTCCCCCGCACGGTGGAGGACGTCTGGGACCACGCCGACCTCGACGAGGTGCGCCGGGAGTGCCGGGCCCAGGTGGAGCGGGCCATCCTGTGGGGCTTCGACGTCAGCCACCTCGACGCCCACATGGGAACCATGCAGATCAGGTCGGAGTTCTTCGACGTCTATCTCGACCTGGCGGTGGAATTCCGCCTACCGCTGCGGCTGTCGGGAGCGTCGACCGAGGCCCTGATCGGGTTCCCCTTCCGCGACCTCGCCACCGAGGCCGGGGTGCTGTTCCCCGACGACTTCGTGTACGTCCCCGGCGTCGGCAGCCGCCAGGTCCTGCTCGACGCCCTCCCCGGGATCCAGCCCGGCGTCACCGAGGCGTACCTCCACCCCGCCGTGGAGAGCCCCGAGCTCGAGGCCATGGCGCCGGACTGGGAGTCGCGGGTCGACGACCACCGGCTGCTCGTGCACGACCCCGAGCTGCGCAACGCCCTCCAGGACATGGGCGTGACCCTCGTGGGCTACCGGCCCTTGCGCGACCTCATGCGGGCGAGTTCCTGACGCGACGCCGGCCCGTTTCCAGGGCGCGGCGACGCGACAGGATTGCCAGGGCCGGTGTCGGGATGCCGACCGAAGCCGGCGTCGGGATGCCGGAGCCGAGTACGGGAACGAGTACGGGAACGAGTACGGGAATCAGTACTCGGTGATGTCGGCGATCTCCTTCTGCAGCAGCTTGTACTCCGGGGCATTCGTGATCGGGAGCAGCGACATGACCTTGGCCATGTTCCCCGTCACCTTCACCTTGCCCTGCATGAAGGCGGCGTTGGCGTCGAGCTCACCCTTCTGGATCTTCACCGCGTCGGCGTAGCCGGTGGTGAGCGTCACCTCTGCGTCGTCGAGCTTGCCCAGCTTGCTCTCGGTGATCTTGCCGTTCTCGAGGATCCAGTAGTAGTCGATGTCCCCGTCCGGGGCACCCGTGACCACGTACTGCATGCGGGCAGAAGCGCCGGGACGCTCGGGCTGGCCCTCGGCCATGGTGCGCGTCTCGTCGAGCCACTCCTGCGTGAGCCACTTCGACATCTGTCCCTCCCTGGGTTTCCCCCGGCACGAGCGCCCGGTCGGCGCCATGCCGTGGCGCGCATGTTACCGAGCGGCGAGGTCCCGCACACCGGCGAAGAGGTCGTCTTCCACGACCTCGGCACCAGCCTGGGCCCGCCCGGAGATGCCGTCGGAGGAGGCGCCGTCGGTGATGTGGGAGGCGGCGCTGTCTGTGATGCCAGGGGGGTTGGCGCCGTCGGTGGTACCGGGGGGACCAGAGCCGTCGGTGGTGCCGCGGGGGGTATGGCGGTCAGATGCCGGGCCATCACCCGCCCACGACCGGATGGCCGGGCCCGGCCCGGGCTCGGTCGGACCCACCAGGCTCCGTGCCAGCACGTACTCGTCCACCGGATGGACGCTGCGGGCCACCTCGGGGGGCAGCCCGAACCAGAACGGCGACCCCGGATCCACCTGGGTGGCGTGTGCCAGCAGGGCCAGGCGTCGGACGTCGGCGTAGTCGCTGATGTCGACGGCGGTGGTGTAGGGCCGGAGCTGCTTCGTCGCCCGCTCCAGCCAGGCGTCGTCGAACGGCGACTCCAGCCCGAGATCGAGGAATTTCTCGTGCAGGGCCAGGATCCGGGCCGCCGACCATCCCACGTAATAGAGCTTCAGGGGCTGGAAGGCCGGGCCGGCCTCCGGGAAGGCGCCGGGATCCCCGGCGGCGTCGAAGGCGGCCACCGAGATCTCGTGCACCCGCAGGTGGTCGGGGTGCGGGTATCCCTGCTGGTCGTCGCCGTATGTGACCACGACCTGGGGCTGGACCCGGCGGATCACGGCCACCAGCCTCCCCACGGCCTCCTCCAGCGGAGCCCGGGCGAAGCACTCCGGGTTCTCGTTGGGGGGGGTGTCGGGCATGCCCGAGTCGCGGTACCCGAGCATGACGACCTCGTCGTAGCCGATGACGGCGGTCGCCGTGTCGAGCTCCCGGCGCCGAACGGCGGGCAGGTCGGCGCGCACCTCGGGGGTGTCCATGGCCGGGTTGAGGATGTCGCCCTCCTCCCCGCCGGTGCAGCACACCAGGACGGTGTGAACCCCCTCGTCGTGATAGCGCGCCACAGTGGCGGGTCCCTTCGACGCCTCGTCGTCGGGGTGGGCGTGAACCGTGAGCAGGCACAGGCGCGTGGCCATCTCCTCACGGTACCTGGCCAACGCCGGGGCCCGGAACACGGCGCGCCGCTCCCTGGAAGGCCCCCGACCTGGGCCGGGCCGCCCGCAGCCCGTCGGTGGCGCGGCGACGCACCCATGCCCCTCCCCTATGCTCGTGGGTGACGCCGGGCGACCGGCGATGCCCACCATGGAGGGGACCGGCACGCCATGGGCGTGATCCAGCGCTTTCTCAACATCTTCCGAGCCAAGGCCAACAAGCTGCTCGATCGCGTCGAGGACCCCCGGGACACCCTCGACCTCTCGTACGAGAAGCAGCTCGAGAACATCCAGAAGATGCGGCGCAGCGTGGCCGAGGTCGCCACCGCCCGCAAGCGCATCGAGATCCAGGCCAACCAGCTCCAGCAGCAGGCGAACAAGCTCCAGGACCAGGCCCGCCAGGCCCTGGGCCAGGGGCGCGAGGACCTCGCCCGCGAGGCACTCACCCGGCGAGCAGCCATCGCCGCGGAGCTGGCCGAGCTCGAGACCCAGCACGCCCAGATCAAGGCCCAGGAGGACAAGCTGGCGGAGACCTCCCAGCGCCTCCAGACCCAGGTCGCCACCTTCCGGACCCGGAAGGAGACCCTGAAGGCCAGCTATACCGCAGCCGAAGCCCAGTCCAAGATCGGCGAGGCGGTGGCGGGCATCTCCTCCTCGATGGGCGACGCCGGGCTGGCGCTCGAGCGGGCGCAGGACAAGATCAG
>JGI12269J14319_10005019_pt1 | contig 11860 bp, 10 predicted proteins | sample PeaSoiSIISIP2007_FD_14319 | JGI IMG/M metagenome (IMG submission 14319) | reverse complement strand
TTCGCCGAGCGCTTCCGAGTTCAGCGCCGGCAGCCGGGGTTCGTCCTGGCCGAAGCCCGCCACGGCGGCTACCTGGTGGGCTACGCGTTCGGGATGCCGCTGCGCCCGTCGACCGACTGGTGGCGGAACCTGACCACCCCGCTGCCCGATGAGGTCACCGCCGAGCACCCGGGCCGAACCTTCGCGCTGGTGGAACTCGCGGTCCGCGCCTCGTGGCGGCGGCAGGGCATCGGCCAAGCCCTGCACGACCTGATCCTCCAGGACCGCCCCGAGGAGCGCGCGACGCTGACCATCCCGCCCGCGGCCACCTCGGCCCAGAGTGCCTTCAGGAAGTGGGGATGGCGCCGAGTGGCCCGAACGCGCAGCGAACGAGCCGGGGAACCCGTCTTCGACGTGCTCCTCACCACGCTCCCAGCCTAAACGAAAGGGCAATAGGTTGCCGCAACCATTGGTTGGGTGAGCGGTCCTTTCCGGCCGTACCGGCCTATTTTGCAATTTCCTGGTTGCGTCACACCAGGCTGGTCATAATTCTCGGCCGCGTAATGCTAAACAGTTCGGCGAGCGGCGCGGGTCGTGCTCACAGTGCTGTGAGTTGCTCATTCGCCGGCAGTATGCGGCGAGGGTGTCAGGGATCTCGGCCGAGGTTTAAACAGGCCCTTGTGGTTCAGGGCAACAGGTGTATGGTTTTTTCATGACACCGGACAGCGGCGCGGTGGCGCTCGGCACCCCTCCTGCTTTCGGGGCGGGAGGGGTGTGGCCGCCATTGGAGAGCCGTCCGGTAGTAATCGCATCAGCAGTGTTCCACACGGCTGTGCGGCGCGGGCAGCCGAGTGGCGAGTATCAAAGCACACTGGTCCGCCGGTGGTCGGCTCTTAGTCCAACCGGAAAAGCGGTGGCCGGTGCTGTTGGAGTGGTTGTTTATCCACTCGGAATAGCAGCGCTTGGCCGCTTGGGCTACTTGGCTGCGAAGAAAAAGATCGCTGGGAAGGCAGGCGAAGTACGTCAGGTCGTATACTCCCAGGCCTGGGGGCGAGACGATCCGATTGTGCAACTGCCTCCCGGGGCCACGCACGAGCAGAGCTACTCGGTAACCTTTGGTATCTCAGAAACTCANACTCGTGAATTGGCGCAATCATTGGGCCTGAAGCTTGGCAAGGCGGGTGCACTGACAGGGGAACTGTCGAGCAAGTTCGGTATCGCGACGACCATTAGCGAGCAGCGAAGTGTCACCGATACCGTCACCCTGCGTAATGACGGCGCGCGAGGCTATCGGCTTTATGCCCGTTGGTTCGTGCGCCACGAAATCATCGTCCAGCGTCTGGATATACCAGAGGGGCGAGATTGGCCGGCCACGGAGCAGGAGTGGCAGGAAGCATTGAATGGGGCCCCTGGAGCGTACCGGAGGAGCATCCTCTGCAAGGTGAGCTTCACGTCCCCGGACAACGTGGTACTGACCTACTGCGAAGTCGAGAAGTAGGCACCCCACGGGACCCCTGTTCAGCGGGGGGCGTATGTGACTGAAGCGAATGACCAGGCGGTCCGTCAGTGTCAGCCCATTGACCGGGCCGGTACGCGAAGTCCCGCGCGTGTCCCTGAAGGACTAGTCACCGCCCGCGTCCCAGAAGGCCAGCCACTGGCCCGCCGCGGGGTGGACCCGGCCGCCGAGCACNNCNGCGAGCTGCTCGTCCGAGAGGGCGAACGCGTCCCACAGGCGGCGGAGCACGTCCGGGCCTGCCGCGTCGANGAGACCCTTGGCCATCATCGTGAAGCGGAACTGGTACCAGACGTAGGTGAGCGGCTCGATGTACGGATAGAACGCCTCGAAGTAGCGGAGGTCACGCGCGACCGGCTCGAGCAGGCGGTGCTCCAGGGCAACCCGCGGCAGCGTCTCGAGCTGCAAGGCCCGATCGGGGTCTGCGGCGACCACGAAGGCGTAGAGCGCCATGTCGGCGAACAGTTCCATCAGCCACGACCGCGGGAAGACAAACGGAACGCCGTCGTGGAAGGCGTGCGCTAGCTCGTGGACGATGAGCAGGTCGGCGAAGGGCTCCAGGCGGCCGGCACCTGTCCCGTAGACCTGCTCGAGGACCTGGGCGGCTGCCGGAGGAGCAGAACTAGTCACCTCCTCGAGCCGGGCGGTGAGGTCGGAGGGCTCGCCGGCCAGGAAGAGATTGCCGGCGTCGTAGTACGGCATGCCGTACAGCGGGTTCGACGCGCGCTGCGACCAGTCGGCCCGGTTGAGCACGATAAGTGCGCACCGGGGACGGAACCCCAGCATGTCGACCAGGTACGCATACGCCCTAGCGCAACGGTCGGCCAGCCGCCCGGCCTGCTCGCGCGTCGAGGCGCTGGTGTGCACCTCAAACGGGAAGCCCGGCAGCGAAGCCAGCCCTTGGTGCTTCGTCGCGTCGATCACCGGCCGGCTCGTGCCGTCCTCAGCGCGGGGCGTAGGCCACCTCGGTGAACGGCCAGGCGGTGCGCAGCCACTCCGAGACGGCTTCGTACACGGGCACGTCGAGGTCGGCCCGGCTAGCCCGGACCCAGGACAGGATGCGCGTCCCCGGCTCGTTCTTCCACGGGTAGATGTAGACGCACCCGACGATCTCGTCGGTGTCGATGTCCCGCACCGTGTACGTAAAGCCCGTCCGGTTGGCGAAGTCCCGCGCGTGCCCCTGCAGGTCCTTCAGGTTCTCGTCCGGTGTCATGGGCCTGGGCCAGGACCGGCCCTGCATGCCCGGGGTGGACTTGATGTGGTCGATGCTCGACGTCCAGGCCGCGTAGTCGCCCTCGTTGTGCTCCGGGCCCAGCGGCTCCAGGCGGAACGCCGAAGTGACAAGCGAGCGCGGCACGACGAAGTCGTCAGGTACGAAGGGAGCTTCATCCGTCACCCAGCCACCCTAGCCGTCCGGCGCGGCCGCCGTCGTGCGCATGGCCAGCCATACCTCGGCGAGGGATTCCGTCGAGGCTAGCGATCGCCCGCTGAGGTGCTCGAAGCGGCGGATCCGGTAGAGCAGGGTGTTCGGGTGGATGTGCAGGGCCCGGGCAGCCCGGTCGGTCTGCCGGTCGTGCTCGAGCCAGACCCGGACCGAGGGCACCAGCCCGGTCTCGTGGGCCGCGTCGTACGCCTGGACGGCGCCGAGCACCTGCTCGGCCAGGGCGCGCAGGTCCGCGGTCTCGCTGGTCAGCCACTTCTCGGTCCGGTCGTCGCCGTAGCTGACTACCGCCCGGCCTGCCTCCAGGGCCCGGGCGAGCGCCCACCGGGCCTCGCGCCGGGCCACCGCGACCGATGCGCCGGCCGCGAACGGGCGGCTGAACCCCACCGCCGTCTCCAGGCCGCCGGTCAGCGCGGCCCGGTCCGGCTCGCGGTCCTGGATGAGGACCAGCAGTTCGTCCTGCTGGCGCAGGATCAGGTGCGGGAACCCGGCCGCGGCGAGCGCGTCCGCCGCGCGGTCGTCGCGGTCGTCGTCGGGGGCCGCCGGGACGATGGCCAGCCGGAGCCTGCGGTCGACGGTGAAGCCGTTGGCTACCAGGCGCCTGGTCACCACGGCCCCCTCCAGCAGGCCCTGGAGCATTTCCGCCAGCGTCTCGGCGCCCTCGCGGCGGACCATCTCCCGCTCATGCGCCACCATGGACAGCTGCAGCGACGCCACCGTGGCGATGTGCTGCACCACCGAGACCCCGCCCGGGGCGGCGTCGGGTGATTCCATGGCCAGGATGTAGCCGGCGGTGCCGCGCGGCCCGGTGACCGGCAGGACGTACCCGCCCGGTACCGTCGGCGGGCTGGTCACCGTGCCCGGGATGAGGTCGGCGCAGGAGGGCGGCGGGACCGGCAGCCCGTCGAGCAGCGGGGTCCGGCGCAGGGTGCAGGCGTACAGCGTGTACCCGGACAGCCGCTCCAGCCGGGCGAAGATCTCCGCGGCGGTCAGGTTCCCCGCGGCCAGCCACTGGACCGCGCCGAACACCTGCAGCTGCGCGTTCAGCCGCTGCCCGGTGTCGCCCTGGACGGCCGCCGCGACCTCCTGCGAGATCGCCATGAACGGCACCGGGATCGGCACCTCTACGACCGGGAATCCTCGCGAGCCCGCGGCAGCCAGGAAGGCCCTGGTCAGCGGGGGCGCGAACATGCCCTCCGAGACCGCCAGGCAGGCCACCCCGGCGTCGTCGAGCCGCTCGAGGTAGGCGCGCTGGGCAGCCGCGCCGCGCGGCAGGGCCATCCCGGTCGTCATGATCATCTCGGAGCCGAACAGCCACGGTGTCGGGTCCTCGAGCTCGCTGACGTGCGCCCACGCCACCCGGCGCGCCGTCCCCGACTCGCCGGCCAGCAGGCGCAGCTGGAGCGCGGGGGAGCGGAGCAGGTCCTCCACGGTGATGACACCGTCGCCCGGCATGCCGCCAAGCCTAGGTTGTGGCACAGGCCAAAGCCAAGGCTCCGATTTGTGAACGCCACTGTTGCCCGGACCGGCGAAGCCGCCTGATACTCGGGCCAAATCGGTCAACCAAGGGAGCGGCCATGGCCACGATCGGGGAGCCCCTCGCCACGAGTACGGACGCCAGCCCCCGCCTGGCCCGCGGCGCGCTCAGCCTGTTCGACACGCTGTCCTCGACGCTGGCCAACCTGGCCCCGGTCGAGGGGATCTTCCTGTCGATCACGCTGGTCGTGGTGGCCATGGGGTCCCAGGCGCCGTGGGCGTTCCTGGTCGCCGGGGTGGCGATCCTGGCCACTGGGAACACGATGTCGGAGTTCTCCCAGACGATCCCGAGCGCCGGCTCGTTCGTCACCTTCATCGGGCGCGGGTTCGGCGCCAGGAACCGCACCACCGGTTCGGTACTGGCCGGCGTGTCCTACTACCTGCTGATGATCTGCTACCCGGTCACGGTGGCCGCGGTCGTGGTGTTCATGGGTTCTTGGGTGGCGGCCTTGTTCAACTGGGGCAACGCCGGCTGGCTGGCCGTCACGCTGGCGGGCGTGGCGCTGGCCGTCCCGCTGCTGCTGCGCGGTGTCGTCATCTCCGCGCGGGCCTCGTTCATCATGTTCTGCAGCGAGGCGCTCGGCCTGATCATCCTCTCGATCGTGGTGCTCTCGCTGGTACACGGAAGCCACCTGAGCGCCCCCTTCCACGCCAACGGCGGCTCGCCCGGCGGGTTCCGCGGCCTGGTCGGCCTGACCTTCGCGCTGGCCGTGTCCGGCTTCATCGGCTGGGAGAACTCCGGCGCGCTGGCCGAGGAATCGAAGAACCCCAAGCGGTACATCCCGATCACCGTCTACGTCTCGGTCGCGATCATCACCATCCTGTACGTGCTGTCCAGCTGGGCCGCCGTCGCCGGCTACGCCGACTGGAAGGGCACCGTGGCGGGCGTCAACTACCTCGGCAGCTTCAGCGAGGCGGCGCCCTTCCTCGACCTGTCCCGGCACTTCAGCCACTGGTTCGACTGGTTCATCGGCCTGGTCGGCTTTACCAGCTCGTTCGGCTGCTTCATTGCTGCGGCGAACTCCCAGACCCGGATCACGTTCAACGGCGCGCGGGCCGGGCTGCTGCCGCCCCGGATGGCCACGGTGAGCCGCACCAAGGTGCCGTGGGCCTCGGTGCTCATCTACACCGGGCTGACGGTCCTGCTCGTGGTCATCCCGTACTTCGCCATGCACGGCAACGCCGTCTCGATCTTCTCCGACGAGGCGGGCATCGGCACCGTCCCGATCCTGATCGTCTACCTGCTGGCCAACATCGCCCTGCCGCTGCACGTCCTGGCCGCCAACCGGGCCGCGTTCTCCCCGGTCAAGCACGTGCTCATCCCGCTGATCGGGTCCGCGGTGCTGGTCTACGGGGTCTACGAGTTCGTCCAGCCCAGCCAGCCGCCGCCCGCCAACGTGTTCTGGGCGTGGATCCTCGGCATCGTCGTGGTCTCGGCCATAGCGACGGCCATCGTCTACGTCCGGCGGCCCGACGCGCTCAGCCGGGCCGGGACCGCGGGCCCCGAGCTCGTCCTGGAGGACGCCCGGTGAGCGATACCGGCGAGCCGATCCGCGGGCCCATCGACACCACCAAGACGCCGCGGTTCGCCGGGCCGCCCACGTTCGCGCTGCTGCCCCGGCGGGACGAGGTGGGGCACTGCGACGTGGCGATCGTAGGCGTGCCGTTCGACAGCGGCACGTCCTACCGGCCCGGCGCGCGCTTCGGGCCCGCCGCGGTTCGCCAGGGCTCGCGCCTGCTGCGCCCCTGGCACCCCGCCCTGGACGTGTCCCCGCTCACCGCGCAGCAGGTCGCCGACGCCGGCGACATCGCGTGCAACCCGTTCGACATCAAGGAGGCCGTCGACCAGATCGAGGCGGGCGCCGAAGCGCTGCTCAAGGACGCGNGCCACCTGCTGGCCATCGGCGGCGATCACACGATCGCCTACCCCCTGCTGCGGGTGACCAGGCGGCGGTTCGGCCCGGTGGCGCTGGTGCACTTCGACGCGCACCTGGATACCTGGCAGACGTACTTCGGCGCGCCCATCACGCACGGCACCCCGTTCCGCCGGGCCGCGGAGGAGGGGCTGTTCCTCGACGACGCCAGCATGCACGTCGGCATCCGCGGCCCGGTGTACGCCCGGAGCGACCTGGAGGAAGACGCCGAGCTCGGCTTCCGCATCGTGCCCGCGATGGACCTGGAGCGGGCCGGCGTCGACGGCGTCGTCGACCGGATCCGCGAGCGCGTCGGCGACGCGCCGCTGTACATCTCGATCGATATCGACGTGCTCGACCCGGCGCACGCCCCGGGCACCGGAACCCCGGAGGCCGGCGGCCTGACCTCCAGGGAGCTGCTCGGCATCCTGCGCGGCCTGGCCGGGAAGCGCCTGGTCGGCGCCGACGTGGTCGAGGTCGCGCCGGCCTACGACCACGCCGAGATGACCACGGTCGCCGCCGCGCACGTCGCGTACGAGCTCCTGGCCCTGATGCTGCTCGGGAGGTAACACACCGCTCGTTCGGCAAAATCAAGATCTTTATCCCGAACGGCGGTGGTGCGTGCCCTGAGTACATTGCACCTGGTTGCGGTGTTCGTAGAATGCCGGTCGTGGGCGAGTTCACGATCGGGCCAATCGAGACACCGCAGGAGCTGGATCTTGCCTACGGATTCCTCATGCGGATCTTCCCGTCCCAGGAGCCCGGCCGGCCCGGCCCCCGCTTCTCAGGCGAGCAGCTGGCCGATCAGTCGCCGATGATGCTAGCCGCCAAGCGGGACGAGGAGATCGTCGGCGTCGCGCTCGGCCATGTGGAGCGCGGCGGGCTCGGGACGGTCGATCAAGTCGGGGTCGCTGCCGCCGCGCGGGGCAGGGGCCTGGGGCGCGGGCTGCTGGCGGCGCTGGAATCAGGAGCCCGCAGCCTGGGCGTGCGACAGCTCACGCTCGGGAGCGTCGATGGGGCGGTGGGCTTCTACGAGCGGTGCGGCTACCAGGGACGTCTCCTGCTCCAGTTCGTCCCGCCCGCGCGCCGCGACGAGGTCGCCGCGCTCTTCGCCGACTGCGCGCTCCTGGAGACCCAGTGGCAGGACGTCCCTCAGCTCTGGGTACAGACGTCCGGAGTCGACTTCACCCTGGCCGATCGCGTCAGGGGCCGGGACGGCGTCTACGCACAATGGGTGATGGACAAGGACCTGGACCCGCCTACCCTGGCCACACCCCGATCGTGAGGCCGGACGCTGCGAAGGGGGCACCGTGAAGTATGAGATCGTCGCCGACGCCTACCGCGACCTGGAGGACGTGAGCAGCCGGCTGGCGCTCATCGAGCGTCTGGCCGCCCTGATCGCGCAGACTCCGGCCGAACTCCTGCCGGTGGTGTGCTACCTGGGCCAGGGCCTGATCGCGCCGGAGTTCGCCGGGGTGGACCTCGGGCTGGCCGAGAAGATGGCCGTCCGCGCGGTCGCCGCCGCCACCGGCGCCGACGCCGCCGAGGTGGCCGCCCGGGTGCGGGAGACCGGCGACCTCGGCCAGACCGCCGAGCAACTGCTGGCGGTGATCGCGGCCGGCCGCCCGGCCGAGCTGACCGTGGTCACGGTGGTGAACACCCTGCGCCAGATCGCCAACGCGGAGGGGACGGGCTCGCAGGGCCAGAAGCTGGACCTGCTGGCCGGGCTGCTGACCCGCGCCACCCCGCTGGAGGCCCGGTACCTGGTCCGCCAGGTGACAGGGAACCTGCGGCTGGGCGTCGGCACGCCCACCATCCTGGACGCGCTCGCGCAGGTCTACGCCGGGGGACGGAAGGCCCGGCCGGTGCTGGAGCGCGCCTACAACATCTGCTGTGACCTGGGCCTGGTCGCGTCCGCGCTGACCAGCGGCGGGCTGGCCGCGGTCGAGGAGATCCACGTCAGCCCCGGTCACCCGGTGCGGGTCATGCTGGCCCAGCGGCTGGCCGTCGCCACCGAGATCCTGGCCAAGCTGGGCGGCGAATGCGCGGCCGAGTACAAGTACGACGGCATGCGGCTCCAGGCGCACAAGACCGCCGACGGCCGGATCGAGCTGTGGACCCGGCGGCTGGAGGAGGTCAGCACCCAGTTCCCCGACGTGGTCGAGGTCCTGAGCACCAGCCTGCGCCCGGCCGAGGCGATCATCGAGGGGGAGGTCGTCGCGTTCGACGCGGCCACCGACGAGCTGCACCCGTTCGCCGAGGTCATGTTCAGGCGGCGCAAGTACGGCATCGCCGAGGCGGTGCGGGACGTCCCGGTCGGGTTGTTCTGCTTCGAGCTGCTCTACGCGGACGGTGAGGACCTGACCCAGCGGCCGTACCCGGAGCGGCGGGCCGCGCTGGCCGCGGCGCTCACCACCGGGCCGCGGCTGCGGCTGACCACCGCGACCGAGGTGAGCGACCCGGCCGCGCTGGACGCGGCGTTCGAGGAGGCGATCACCGACGGCTGCGAGGGGCTGATGTGCAAGTCGGTGAGCCCCGCGTCGGTGTACCAGGCCGGGAACCGCGGCTGGCTGTGGATCAAGCTCAAGCGGGACTACCGGACCGAGCTGGCCGACTCGGTCGACCTGGTCATCGTCGGCGCGTTCGCCGGCCGCGGCCGGCGGGCGGGCACCTACGGCGCGGTGCTGCTGGCCGCCTACGACGCGGACGCGGACGTGTTCCGCACGGTGACCAAGTGCGGCACCGGGTTCTCCGACGCCGACCTGGCCGCCCTGCCCGGCAAGCTGGCGCCGTTCGCCCACCCGGAACGGCCGGCCCGGGTCGACGCCCGGCAGCAGCCCGACGTGTGGTTCGAGCCGGGGGTCGTGCTGGAGATCCTGTCCGCCGAGCTGACCCTGTCGCCGCACTACTCGGCGGCCTGGGGGCTGGTCAAGGAGGACGCCGGGCTGGCCATGCGGTTCCCGCGGTTCACCGGGCGCTGGCGCGACGACAAGGCGCCCGAGGACGCCACCACCACCCTCGAACTGGTCGACCTGTACAACACGGCGCGGCGGACCCCGGCGGGTAAGTAGGGCCGGCGCCGGACGGGCCCGGTCAGCTGGTGACGCGGACGGAGGCCCAGTCGCCGGTGGCGGAGCGCGCCGCCGCGTCGAGCACCTCCAGGTTGTGCAGTCCCTCGGCGAACGACGCGCACCGCGGCAGCTCCTCGCGCCCGGCGACCTCATCCAGGAACGCCCGCGCCTGGTACACGAAGCTGTCGAGGTTTGCGAAGCCGATCCCGGCGGTGACCCGGCGGAAGCCGCGGGAATCCTCCGGCAGGCCGGTCGTGGCGATCTCGAACTCGCCGGGGCGGGCCGCGTCGAAGGCGGCGGCGCCTTCCTCGCCGAAGACCTCGAACTTCAGGGTGTTCGGGTGGCCGAACGCGATCCGCGAGACGCTCAGGTCGCCGGTCGCGCCGCTGGCGAAGGTCAGGCTGAAGCTGGCCCAGTCGTCGTTCTCCACGGGCTCGCGGCCCTCGCCGATCGCGGCGAGGCGGTTTCCGACGACGTGGCCGAGCGGCACGGGCCGTTCGGCCACCACCCGGGCCAGCGTGGCCCCGCGGACGGACTCGACCGGCCCGAACAGGAACTCGGCCACGTCGGTCAGGTGGCTGCCGAGGTCGGCCAGCGCGCCCGTGCCGGGACCGCCCCGGTAGCGCCAGCTCATCGGTGCGCGGGGATCGCAGCCGTAGTCGGTCCAGTGGTGGCCGCTGAAGTGGACCGGCCGGCCCAGGCGCCCCGAGGCGACCTGGTCGCGGAGCGCGCTGATCCCGGGGGCGCGGCGGAAGGTGGACCCGACCCGGGCGATGACGCCGGCCCGCTCGACCGCGTCGATCATGGCCCGGGCGTCGGCGGTGGTCGCGGCGAGCGGCCGCTCGCACAGCACGTGCTGGCCCGCCGCCGCCAGTGCGGTGACGATGTCCCGGTGCAGGGGGCTGGCCACGACGACGCTGACCACGTCGACGTCGGGATTCTCCGCGACCGCCTGCCAGCTGGAGTCCGCGCGCTCGAAGCCGTACCGCGCCGCGGCGTCCCGGGCCAGGTCCTCGTCGGCGTCGGCGACCGACACCAGCCGGACTTCGGGCAGCCCCAGCCCCAGCACGGTGCCGGCGGACCGGTAGCCGTGCGCGTGGGCTCGCCCCGCCACCCCGGCGCCGATGACGGCCACCCCGATTCGATCAGTCATGCTCTCCCCCCCGGTCGGCACAACCTGAAGCGTAGCGATCCGGTGACCGGCCTACTTGGATTTGGACGCCCGGCCCCCTGGCGGGCGCAGGGGCGGGATGGGCGGCTCCGGGGGCCGTCGCGGGCCTGACCACATGGCCGGCACCGCGTGGACGGCGGCGGCCACCGCGTAGGCGCCCCGCTCGTAGTTGACCCGCCAGCCGACGAAATCCGGCCAGGCCTCCTCGGGGGTGCGCTCGATCGGGAAGTTGACCTCGAGCATTCGGTTCACCGCCTCGAGGAATTCGGCGTAGGTCAGGGTGATGCCGGCCTCGGGATCGGCCTCGATGGGGATGTCGAAGCCCATCGCCCGGGCGATCCGGCTGAAGCACGAGAAGCCGGCGCGAAGGCACAGCCGGGCCGGTATCTCCGGGGCGGCCTTCGGGGACAGCGCCAAGAACATCGCGGCGGAGTCCAGCACGGCCAGCAGCGAGGTCACCCAGGACGACAGCGGCTGCGGGGAGCGGAACCGGACCAGTTGCAGGTAGGTGGTGTGGCTCTCGGCCACGTCGGAGGCCCAGCGTTCCCACTGGGCGTACAGGTCCCCCATCGTGTCCAGGCTCGACATGTCGGTGCCCAGCGCGTAGTGGGTGCGGGCCAGCAGCTCGGGACCCCAGGACGGGAAGCCGCCCCGCGCGTTCAGCAGCGCCACCTCGGTCTCCCTGCGGTTGAACGCCGCGTACAGCGTCGGCAGGTAGGCGATCTGCAGCGTGATGATCACCAGGCCCACCGCCGCGGCCAGGAACACGATCACCGCGGGCACCGCCCCGTTGGGCACGGCGAAGCCCAGGGTGAAGATGGAGGACCCGGCGTCGACGAACGCCGACACCACGCCGTGGGAGGCGAAGGGCCAGAGCAGCAGGGCGAACCCGACGTACGCGACGATGAGCCAGGCCGCCAGCTGCGCCAGCAAGACCGCCGCCGCCTGGGTGGCGAGCAGCCGGTCGCGCCGCCGGTACTCCGTGACGTGCCTGGCGGCCAGCTGGTAGGCCCAGTCGACCAAGGTGTCCACCCAGCGCGTCAGCCGGCTGCTGACCTGGCGCGACACGATCAGCGTGCCGATGAGGCTGGACATCGACGAGAGCACGAGCAGGCCGCCGATGACCGCGGCCGCGATGCGCCCCGCCAGCGGCATCACCATGTGTTCTCCTCCACGTCAGCGAACCTATCGGGGACCGGGTTGAGCGCGCGCTCACCGCCTCGATAACCTGCCAGC
>JGI12269J14319_10005018_pt1 | contig 11860 bp, 9 predicted proteins | sample PeaSoiSIISIP2007_FD_14319 | JGI IMG/M metagenome (IMG submission 14319) | reverse complement strand
CGGTCGCGCGCCTCAGCTCGCCGGCGTAGCGGCCGGGCGACAGCCGCCGATACGGCAGTCCCTGCGCCGCGAGCAGCCTCAGCGCCTGCTCGAAGTGCCGCAGCTCCTCCCGTGCCAGGCGTGCGAGCGCAAGGCCGAGCGCGGTGTCCTCCGCGTATGAGAAAATCAGGCCGAGCGCGCTCGACGCCGCCTTCTTCTCGCAGTTGGCGTGATCGATGAGCAGCAGCTCGAGCGCGGCGGGAGCGGCCTCGAACCACGCGCCAGGCGTCGGTGCCGCGAGCCCGTAGTCCTCATCCGCCGGCGCGCCTGCTGCGACCGCCCGATTCATGGGAGCCCGCCCGGCGCCAGCGCATCGATGGCCCCGATCAGCTCGCCAGCCGACTGAAACCGGTCCGCCGGTTCCTTGGCGAGCAGGCGTTCGAGCAACGGCTGCCACACCGCGAGCTCCGGTGGCAGGGTCGGGATCGGCGAGTGGCTGTGCTTGTAGATCACGCCCATCGGGCTGGGCGCGAGGTACGGCTTCTTGCCGGTCAGCATCTCGTAGAAGATGACGCCGAGGCTGTAGACGTCGCTGCGCGGATCGACCTCGCGCCCGTGGCCCTGCTCCGGACTCATGTAGTACGGCGTGCCGAAGATCTCGCCCGTCGCAGTGATCTCCGCCTCCAGCGTCAGCTGTTTGGCGAGACCAAAGTCGATCAGCGCGATCGTGCCGTCGGCGCGCAGCATCACGTTGCCGGGCTTCAGGTCGCGGTGCAGGACGCCGGCCGCGTGAATCGCCGCAAGCGCCGCGGCCATCTGCCGCAGCATGCCGAGCGCAGCTAGCGGCTTGATGCCCCGTCGCAGGTGCTTGCGCAGATCCCCGGCCGGGAAGTACTCCATCAGGATGAACGCGTGGTCATCCGCCACGCCGAGGTCGAAGATCGCGACCACGTTGGGGTGCTGCAGGTGGCGAATGATCTCGTATTCCTGGAGGAAGCGATCAAACGTGCTCTGCTTGTCGCTGACGTTCGGCACCTGGCGCAGGAGCTTCAGCACCACGAGGCGCGCCTCGCGCTCGCTCTCCGCGAGGTAGACGGTCGAGATCGGGCTTGTCGCGATCGCGCGGATGCAGCGCACCCCCTTGATGACCAGCGAGCCGAACGTGTAGGTCGCCAGTGCCGCGGGAGTCGCGCGAAACGCCGCCAGCACGCGGCGCTGAATCCCCTCGGCGTCGCGCAGCAGCTGCGCGAGCGCGTGGTGATCGATCTTCGCCGTGGCGATCGTACCGATCGCGCCGCGCTCAATTGCGACAGCCGTCCCTGCCTCATCGGGAGTGGCGAGCAGGTAGATGATCGGCGGAAAGAGTGGCCGCGCGCGCAGCTCCGCCAGCCACTCGAGCCCGGTGCTGCGGGCGGGTGCGTGGTCGAGCAGTACCGCATCGTAGCCCACGGCATGGAATTCGGGCGGCAGCTGGCCGGCGGTGCGCGGCACATGCTCGACGATGACCGGATCGTCGAAGGCGGTGACGATATGCTGCTTGATGAGCTTGCGGAAGGTCGGATCGTCGGCGATCAGCAGGACGCGCATCCGGTCACTCCCTGCGCGGTCCGGGCGCGGGCCCGCGCCTAAGACCGATGATCAGATCGCCGACATTGGTGCCGGTCGGCCCAGTGTGCAGCAGATCCCCGCAGGCAGCGAGGAAGGGCCCCGCGTTGGCCGCGGCGAGCGTCGCCTCGACGTCGAGACCCTCTGCTGCCCCGCGCGCGACAGTGCCGCCATCGACGATCGCGCCGGCATCGTCGGTATTGCCGTCCGCACCGTCAGTGCCGGCCGCAAGCACCACGAGGTCCGCGTGGCCCGCGATCAGCCGCGCGGCGGCCAGTGCGAACTGCTGGTTGCGGCCGCCGCGGCCGGGATCGGCGGGCAGCTCGACGGTCGTTTCCCCGCCCCACAGCAGCACATCCTCGGGCGTGAGCGCGAGTTCGTGCGCGAACCGGCTGGCCGCCGCGCACACCTCGCCGGTCGCAGGCGGCGCGAGCACGCGCGTCGTGAGCCCCCGGGCGTCGGCGGCCCGCGCCGCCGCCGCGAGCGCATCTCGGAGCGTGCCGACGAGCTCGGCGGGGAGCGTTGCGCCAGCGGGGCCCGCACCGGCCCGCTCGAGCACCGTGCGCAACCACGGCGGCAGGTCCTCGGGCAGCGCTGCGGTCGCGGCCTGGCCGACGAGCCCGGAGCCGATGACGGCCGGGTCATCGCCCGGGACATCCGAGATCAACAGCGCCTGCGCCCGGGTGTGGGCTAGCGCCGCGGCGAACCGGCCGTCCTTGAGCCGCGACAGCCGGCGGCGCACCGCGTTGAGCGCCGCGATCGGCACGCCGGAGGCGAGTCCCCATTCGTTGACCCGTCGCAGTTCCTCCGGCGTGATGCCCTCGGCGAGTACCTCAACGAGGCTCGAGGCGCCGCCCGAAACGAGTACCAGAACGCGCTCGCCGGCTGGCGTTGCGGTGGCGAAACTGAGGAGTTCGGCGCCCGCGGCGAGGCTGGCCGCACCGGGAACCGGGTGATCGGCCGCGAGGCACCGGACCGCCGGCCAGCGCTCGAGCTCAGCATCGAGGTAACCGCGCCGCGAGACCACGAGTCCGCGCCGCACACGGGCCCCGAGCACGTCGAGTGCGCCAAGCGCCATGGCGCCCGCGGCCTTTCCGACCGCGACCAGCGACCAGTTGCCAACCGCGGGCGCATGCCCGGCCGAGGCGAGCGCCGCGCGCACCGCACGGCGGCCCTCGACGGCGGTGCACGCCGCGGTATACAGGTCAAGCAGCAGGCTGCGGGTCGGATCGACGTGCAGGGCGCTGGTGTCCCGCATGCTGCGGAACGCCAGGTCAGACGGCGCGCACGGCCCGGGGTCTGACGCGCGGACTGTGCTCGCCGTCGCCCCCGTCGCCACGACGGCGCGCCTTGGCGTCGTCCGAGCGTGCGCTCTGGAGCGCGGCGAGGTACTCATCCGTCACATCCCCGGTCACGTATTCCCCGGAAAAGCACGAGGTATCGAAGGACTCTACCCGGGCCTTGTCGTGGCGCACGGCACTGACGAGGTCGTCGAGATCCTGGTAGATCAGCCAGTCCGCGCCGATTAGCCGCCCGACCTCTTCCTCGGTCCGTCCGGCAGCGACCAACTCCGACGCCGCGGCCATGTCGATGCCGTAGACATTCGGGTAGCGCACCGGCGGTGCGGCTGAGGCGAAGTAGACCTTGCGGGCCCCGGCCTCGCGGGCGAGCTCGATGATCTGCGCCGAGGTCGTGCCGCGAACGATCGAGTCATCCACCAGCAGCACGTTGTGGCCGCGGAACTCGAGCGGGATCGGATTCAGCTTCGAGCGCACCGATTTCTGCCGTTCTTCCTGGCCCGGCATGATGAACGTGCGGCCGATGTAGCGGTTCTTGACGAAGCCCTCGCGGTACTCGAGCCCAAGGTCCAGCGCGAGCTGCAGTGCGCTCGTGCGGCTGGTGTCCGGGATCGGGATCACGACGTCGATATCGTGGTCCGGCCGCAGGCGCCTGAGCTTGGCGGCCAGCTTCTCGCCCATGCGCATGCGCGCCTTGTGGACCGAGATGTTGTCGATGATCGAGTCAGGCCGCGCGAAATACACGTATTCGAAGACGCACGGCGTGTGCTGCTCGAGCGGCGTACAGCGCGCCGTGTGCAGGGTGCCCTCGAGGTCGATAAAGACCGCCTCGCCGGGCTCGACGTCCCGCACCAGCTCGAAGTGCACGAGGTCGAGGGCCACCGACTCCGACGCCAGCATCCACTCAGTCCCGCGCGCGGTCGCGCGCCGGCCGAGGACCAGCGGCCGGATGCCGTGCGGGTCGCGAAAGCCGACGACGCCATGGCCGACGATCAGCGTCACCACGGCGTAGCCGCCGCGGATGCGGCGGTAGACGGCGCTCAGCGCGCGAAACAGGTCGGCCGGCGCGAGGTGCGCAGCGCCCTGCCGCTGCAGCTCGCTCGCCAGGATGTTGAGCAGCACCTCCGAGTCCGAGCTCGTGTTGAGGTGGCGGCGGTCGTCGCGCCACAGCGCCTCGGCGAGCTCGGTGGCGTTCGTCAGGTTGCCGTTGTGCGCCAGGCCGATGCCGTACGGCGCATTGACGTAGAACGGCTGCGCCTCGGAGGCCGAGTCGCAGCCCGCGGTCGGATAGCGGACGTGGCCGATTCCGATGTTGCCTTTCAGCTGCAGCATGTGGCGCTGCTGGAAGACGTCGCGAACGAGACCCGAATCCTTGCGCAGCGACAACGCTTCGTCGTCGCAGGTCATGATGCCGGCGGCGTCCTGCCCACGGTGCTGCAGCACCGTCAGCGCATCGTAGATCCGCTGGTTGACAGCGCTCTGGCCGACGATGCCGACGATGCCGCACATGCTGCTAGTCTCCGCCCACGCCCGCCGTCGTCCGCGCCGACAGAGCCCGCCGCGCGAGTTGCCGCCCCTCGCCGGCATAGCTTTCAAGCCCGGCCGCGACGTACTCGGCATACGGCATCAGCTTCGAATGCTTCCACCACGGTTCGTGCTCGAGGCGCAGTGCGTGACCGAGCAGAACCGCGAATCCGGCCAGCAGCGCACCGCGGGCGCAGCCGAACACGAAGCCGAGGACGCGATCGATGACGCTCAGGCCCGCGGCCGTGCGCGTGAGCCACGACAGCACCGCGCCCACCAGAGCGCCGAGCAGCAGTACGCCGAGCAGCAGGATGGCGCGCGCGGCCCAGGTCTTCTGCTCGGGTGACTCGAGGACACCGCCGAGGTACGGATGCAGGAATCCCGAAAAGCGCCATGCGACCCAGATTGCCACCAGCCAGGTCGCGAGCGCCACGATCTCGCGGATAAACCCGCGCATCGTGCCGACCACGACGGAAATGAGAACACCGGCGACGATGATGTAGTCCGCGCCCTGCATTCGACCTTCCCGGGAAGCGACTGCCGCGACAGTCCGACCTGACGATTTTATCTGAAACCAGCCCCGCTCACACACGTGTGCGCCAGTTCACGTTTGCATCGCGCACCGGCTTCGCGGCCGATGCATTCAAGTCTGCGGTGCCACCGACCCGCGATGGCCCTCGCGCGCGAGGCGCGCGGCGACCGCCTCGGCACGCGCGCGATCCTGCTCCGGTCCGACACGCACTCGGTACAGGACCCGTCCCGAGGCGCGGAACTCCGCAACGAACGCCGCATAGCCCTTGGCGCGCAGACTCGTTGCGAGCCGCTCCGCATTCCCGCGGCCTGCGAAGCTGCCGAGCTGCACGACCCAGCCGGTGGCAGCGCGTGCGGCAACCGCGGGCGCTGGCGGCGCGACCGGTGGCGCGGCGGTAGGCGCCGCCTGCTCAGAGCCCGGCGCGCCGGTCCCGGGCGCAGCGGTGGCCGGAGCGGGCGCCGCGGGCGGTGGGCCCGAGGCCGTCGGCTGCACAGTCAGCACGGACCCGCCGCCCGGCGCCGCGGTCGGGCCCGTCGAAGGCGGCGAGGTTGGTGGCCCGCCGGCCGGCGTCGCCGCGGGCACGCTCGCCGCTGCGGTGGATGTCGGCGCGTGGGAAATCGCGCCCCGTTCCGGCGCGGCGAGGTCGATCGTCACCGTGCGCACCGGTGTGGCCCCGCTCGCCGGCGTCGGCGCCGACGGCGGGTGCGGCCCCGTCAACAGCTCAGGCACGACGATGACGACGATCGTGACGAGCGCGATCGCGCCGATGAGGCGCTCCTTGAACCGGGTCTCCATAAGCTCGCCTTCAGCGCCGCTTCGGACAGTATAGACGATGCCACTCGAGCGCCGGTCCGACCGTCTGGAACGAGCCGAACACCAGGACCCGGTCGCCGGCTCGCGCCTCGCGCGCAGCGGCCGCGCAGCCGGCCTCGACCGAGTCCGCGACCGCGACGTCGCGCCCGACGATCGGTGCGAGCAGCTGCGCGAGCGCAGCCGCCTGCCGGCCCCGCTCTCCGGGCAGCGTCACGGCCCAGACGCAGTCGGCCGGGCGCAGCACTGTGGTGAGCGCCTGGCCGATCCCGGCCGCGTCCTTGTCCGCGAGTACGCCGACGACGAGCAGCCAGCGGCCCGCGGGCGAGCGCTCGCGCATCGCGGCGGCGAGCGCGGCGGCGCTCGCCGGGTTGTGGGCGACGTCGAATACCCATTCGACCGGACCCGGCACCAGCTGGAACCGGCCGGGCAGCTGCACGGTGCTGAGTCCGGTCGTGCACGCGGCCTCCCCCGGCAGCCAGCCTCCCGCGGCGAGCGCTGCCAGCGCGGTCGCGGCGTTCGCGTACTGCACGGGACCCATCAGCGCGGGCGGCGGCAAGGCGCTGCGCCTCGTCACGCCGCACCGCCAGTCGAACCCGACCGCGGTGCGCTCGAAATCGAAGTCGCGACCGAGACGCTGGAGTCGGGCACCGATGCGAGCCGCTTCCGCGGCGATCGACTCGGGCATCGCGCGGCTGCCGAAGATGGCCGGCCGCCCGGCGCGCAAGATTCCCGCCTTCTCGCGGCCGATCGCCTCCAGCGTGGCGCCCAGGTACTCGCAGTGATCCAGGTCGACGGACGTGACGACCGCGACGTCGGGATCGACCGCGTTGACCGCATCGAAGCGCCCGCCGAGGCCGACCTCGAGCACCAGAACCTCCGCCGCGAGCTCCCGGAAGGCGACCAGGGCCGCGGCGGTCGCGTACTCGAAGAACGTCAGCGTCACCTCGCCACGCGCGGTCTCGACGCGCTCGAAGACCTCGAGCAGGCGCGCCGTGTCGATCTCGGCACCATCGATGCGGATCCGTTCGTGGTAGCGAACCAGGTGCGGCGAGGTGTACAACCCGACGCGCCGGCCGGCGGCGCGCAGCAGTGCATCCAGGATCGCGGTGACCGAGCCCTTGCCGTTGGTGCCGCCGACGGTGATGACCGGCACGCGGGGCCGATCGACCCCGAGGCGCCCGAGCACGATCCGGATCCGGTCAAGCGTGAAGTCCATGGCGCGCGGGTGAATGCGCTCCTGGTACTTCAGCCACTCGGCGAGCGAGCGCTGCACCACGCAGTTAGGCCGTCGCGGGTGGCTGCTGCATCAGCAGCCGCAGCAGCTTGCCAATGCGCTCGCGCTGGTCGCGGCGGTCGACGATCAGGTCCAGCGCGCCGTGGTCGAGCAGGAACTCGCTGCGCTGGAAGCCCTCGGGCAGGGTCTCGCGGACGGTCTGCTGGATCACCCGCGGGCCGGCAAAGCCGATCAGCGCCTGGGGCTCGCCGATATTGACATCGCCGAGCATCGCCAGGCTCGCCGACACGCCGCCGGTGGTCGGGTCGGTCAGCACCGAGACGTACGGCAGCTTTTCACGCGCGAGGCGCGCGAGCGCGGCGCTGGTCTTCGCCATCTGGAGCAACGAGTACAACCCCTCCTGCATCCGCGCGCCGCCGCTCGCCGCGAAACACACGAGCGGCATCCGGTAGCCGATCGAATGCGCTACCGCACGCACGAACTTCTCGCCGACCACCGCGCCCATCGATCCGGCCATGAAGCGGAACTCGAAGGCGGCTGCCACCACCTCGAGCCCGGACAGCGTGCCGGTCATGACGACCAGCGCATCGCTCTCGCCGGTCGATTTCTGCGCGGCCAGCAGGCGGTCGCGATAGCGCTTGCTGTCGCGGAACTTGAGCGGATCCTCCGGTTCGACTCCGGTCGCGATCTCGCTCGCCGAGCCCGGATCGAGGAAGCGTTTCAGCCGCTCCCGGGCATCGATCCGCATGTGGTGGCTGCATTTCGGGCAGACGTTGAGGTTGCGGTCGAGCTCGGCGCGATACAGCACGGCATCACAGGCCTCGCACTTGATCCACAGCCCTTCAGGGACCGAGCGCGTACGGCGCTCAGTCTTGATGCGCGAGGGTATGATCTTCTCGAACCAGGTCATGCCGTGTCCCGCCGAGCCCCGTGGCCGATGATCATAGCGGAAAGCTCCGACTCGGCCGGCGGCGGGAGCCCGAAGACCGCGGGATATTCGACCTGCGCGAGGTATAGCCCGCCGGGTGGCGCGGTCGCGCCCGCTGCGCGGCGATCGCGACCCTCGAGCAGCTGCGCCAGCCAATCCACCGGGCGGGCACCCTCGCCCACCTCGAGCGCACTGCCGACGATGTTGCGCACCATGTGGTGCAGGAATGCATTGGCGGTCACTTCGACCGCGATCAGGTCGCCCTCGCGCCGCACCTCGATCCGATCAAGCCGCCGGATCGGCACGCGCGACTGACACTCGGCGGCGCGAAACGCGGAGAAATCATGCTCGCCACGCAGCGCCTGCAGCGCCTCGTGCATGCGCGCCGCATCGAGCGGCAGGTGGCGCCACAGGACCCGCTCGTGCAACAGCGCGGCACGGGTCGGCCGGTTGAGGATCAGGTAGCGGTAACTGCGTGCGAGCGCCGAGTAGCGCGCGTGAAAAGCGTCCGCGACCGGCACGACAAAGGTCAGCGCTACATCGGGCGGCAGGTAGCCGTTCGATCCGAGCAGCCAGCCGCGCAGCGGGCGCTGTGCGGCGGTATCGAAGTGCGCGACCTGGCCGAGCGCGTGCACGCCCGCATCGGTACGCCCGGCGCAAGTGACCTCGACCGGATGGTCGGCCACCAGGCCGAGCGCGCGCTCGAGCTCGGCCTGCACCGAGGGCGCCGACTCCTGGCGTTGCCAGCCCGCATAGCGCGTGCCGGCGTACTCGATGCCGACGGCGAGGCGCACGCCCGCGGGCGAATCAGCCGGGCAGCGTCTCGATCAGCCGCTGCGCTTCCTGCTTCTGCGACGAGCTGCCCTCATTCAGCACCTCCTGGAGGATGCTGCGCGCGCCATCCGGGTCGCCCATGTCCATGTAGGCGCGCGCAAGGTCGAGCTTGGTGCCGACTTCCGACAGCGTCACGGGCTCGAGCTCAGGCAGGGCCAGATCTTCGGCGGAGACCCGCTGGGTGACCGTTGGCTCGCGCGTCTCTGTGGCCGAGGCGCCTACATCGAGGTCGAGTCCGCTCGGAGCCTGACGGATCGCCGTCGCGAATACGTCCGTCGAGAACCCGACTTCCTCGCGGCGCGGCTGCTCCACCGTGTCGCCCTCCAGAGCCTTGGTGAGCTCGTCGAGGTCCAGATCGAGGCTCTCGGCACCCGGCGCTTGCGCCGCCACGCCGGTTTCGTCCATGGCGGCGCCGAGCCTGTCGCGGGCCTGCTTATCGAGGCCGGTGATCATGGTCGCCGAGCCGGCGCCGGCGTCGGACGGGTGATCGGTGATCGTGAGCGCCTCGAGCGAGGTCGAGGTCGATCCAAGCTTGCCGACATCGAAGCCGAGGTCGTCGATCTGCAGTTCCGCCGTGGCATCGGTCGCGCTGCTGCGCTCCCGGCCCAGTGCTGTATTGAGCCGCTCGCCGATCACATCCTCGCGCCGGACCGCCAGCGCCGGCGTCTCGACGGTCGGCGCATCGGCGCCGCGCAGTCTGGGCTGCTCGACGGTCGGCGCATCGGCGCTGCGCAGTCTAGGCTGCTCGACAGTCGGCCCCTCGCTGCTGGGCCGGCGGTCGCCGCTCGCGGCGCCGCGCAGTGCCGGCCGTTCCACAGTCGGGGCCTCACTCGCGCGCTTCCTGTCGCCTTTCGCGGCCCCGCCCTGATCGGTCGGGGTCTCGTCGAGCACCATGTCGAAGCGCTCGGGATCGAGCGTCTTCGACTCGCCGGTGTCGGCGGTCTCGTCCGCCCCGCCGAGCGCCTGGCTGAGGTCGAGGTCGACCGAATCGCGGCCGACACGCGGCGCCGGCGCTTCTCCCAGGAACTCGAGGTCGACGCCCTGGGTCCCGCCGCCCTCCAGATCGAGGTCGAGATCGGTCGCGGGCCCGGTGGGCCCGGCACCCGCGAACAGCGGGTCGTCGCCGGCGATCTGCCGGCCCATGATGACGACCTTGTCCCACTCCCCGGCCGCGGCGCCATCGCGCGTGCGGGCGAGCGTACGGGCAACCTCGAGGAATGAATCCTTGTTGCCCCAGACGAAGTAGACCTCGAGCAGCTTGAGTTTCAGCGCGCGGTTGTCCGGTTCGCGCGTGATCGCCAGCTTCACGATGTCGGCGGCCTGGTCGTACAGGCCGTACGCCATGTGGAAGTCGGCCTCGGCGAGCGGATCGGCCTGCTCGAGGTTGACGGCGGATTCGGAGCTCAGCGTATCGTCGAGCGCCCGCGTCGGGGCCGCAGCAGCGGCGGGCGCCGGCGGCGGGGCGGCCTTGGCCGCTGGCCGCGCAAGAACCAACGGTGGCGCCTCGAATTCACCGGACTCCTCGACCACGATCGAGCCACGCGGAGCCTCGGCCCCGCGCATGCCGCGCGGCGCAGCCTCGGCTTCGCCACCCGGTTGCAGTACCTCGTCGAAGTCCGCTTCCTCGCGCCGCCGCCTGAGGATGTTGAAGCCGAGCAGCGCCGCGAGCAGCAGCACAGCGCCGGCCAGAATCACGTACAGCAGGTTGTCGGCGAGCGTGCCCAGCAAGCCAGGCTCGGCGACCGGCGCCGGTGCCGCCTTCGGCTTTGCCGCCGGGGCCGGCGTCTCGACAGCGGCCGGCTTCGGCGCCTCGACCGCGGCAGTTGGTGGTGGGGCTTCCGCAGGCGGCGCTGCGACCGGCGGGGCCGGCGCCGGAGCCGGCGGCGCTGCGACTGGCGCGGGTGCCGGGGCCTGACTCTGCAGCCGGGCAAGCTCGGCACTCTTCAAATCGAGCAGGCGCTTGGTCTCGGCAAGCTCCTTCTCGAGGGCAGCGACGTGCTGCGCGTCTCCACCGGCGGCGGCCGGACCGGGCGTCGTCCCCTGACCCCCAGGCGCCGCAGTCGGCGGCACGAGCCGCAGACGCGCCTCTTCCGCGGCGCCGCCGTGCGCCGCGCCGACGCTGGCGCGCCATTCGTTCACCTGGCGGCGGACTTCGCGCGAGGCGTCCGCGGAACTCACGCCCGACCATTCCTCGCTCCCAGGGATCCGAAGGACTGCGCCTTTGTGCAGGCGATTGATGTTGCCGTCGAATGCCGACGGGTTGGCGCGAAAGGTCGCGATCATCAGGCGGTTGATCTCTGGCTGGGTCGTCGCCCCGGACCGGCGCGCGATCGACGACAGCGAATCCTTGGCGACGACGCGGTATTCGCCGGCGCTGACAGCGCTGGTCACGGCGGCTGGTCGCGCCACCGCCGCTGGCGCAGCAGCTTCCGCTGCCGTCGCGGCCGGTTCGCTCGGGGCCGGCCCGCGCGAGATGCCGCCGGCGGCAGCGCTCGTCGTCTCCCCGGTGCGCGGCGCTGCCACCGCCGCCGCAGGCGTCGGCTTCGCCTCAAACACCGGAGGGTCGAGCAGTACCGTGTACTCGCGGACCAGATGGCCACGGGGCCAGGTGAGTTCGACGAGGAACGTCACGAACGGCTCGGTGATCGGCTCGTTGGAGCGTACCTGGACGACCGGGCGGCCAGCGGAGTCTTTCCCGACAGCGAAGGTCAGCGAGGACAGGAATTGCGGTGCATCGACTCCGGCGTGGGCGAATACATCCCTCGAGGCGAGCGCTGCGCGCACCTGCCCGAGCTCGTCGACGGACGCGCCGACGATCTCGATATCCGCCGACAGTGGCTGGTTCAGAGCCGAACCGAGGCGGATGTCGCCGAGGCCAAGCGCGTGCACCAACGTCGGCGCCAGCAGCAGCAACCCGACCAGCAGGCGGATTTTCGTGATCATCTAACTACCCCGATGAGCGACCAACGCGTCGACGGCGCGGCCCTCCAGCTCTTTCGCGAACGTGAATTCCATCACAAGTCGCTGATTCTCAAGACTCGGATTGTATTTGACGAAATATAGCCTAGAAACAGTCGCGCACCAAAATTTCGACGTCGCGCACACTATTGCCC
>JGI12269J14319_10005014_pt1 | contig 11869 bp, 10 predicted proteins | sample PeaSoiSIISIP2007_FD_14319 | JGI IMG/M metagenome (IMG submission 14319) | reverse complement strand
CTCGAGCGCTGGCCGCCGACGCCGGCGCTGGCCGAGCCGCGCGACGGGCCGCTCGCAGCCGAGGTCGCGCGCGCCCTGGCCGAGCTCGAGCGGGACGCGGCGGTCGAGATGCTGGCGGCGACGGGCGTGCCCTGCACGCCGGTTCTGCGTGGCCATGAGACGCAGCGCAGCGATTTCTTCTGGGAGAACGGCTACTACGCGCTCTATGCGCATCCGCGCGGCGGCGAGCTCATCGGTTCGCGCGGGTTCGCCGCCTTCAACGGCAAGAACGCCAGCTTCGACCGCCTGCACCCGGGCCTGGGCGAGCACGGCGCCGAGGTGCTGCTCGACTATGGCCTGCCGCGCGAGCGCATCGTCGAGCTCGCGCAGGCGGGCGTGATCTTCCGCGGTTGAAGGGATCGGGATGGAACTGGACACGCCGAAAACCGCCAGCGACGCCATCGCCCAGGCGCGGACGCGCATCGCACCGTTCGTGCACGTGACGCCGGTGATGACCAGCCGCCGGCTGAACGCGATCACCGGCGCGGAGCTGCACTTCAAGTGCGAGAACTTCCAGCGCGCCGGCGCCTTCAAAGCCAGGGGGGGGTTCAACGCGGTCATGTCCTTGAGCGACGCGGAGGCCGCCGCCGGGGTCTATACCCACTCGTCCGGCAACCACGGGGCGGCGCTGGCGCTGGCGGCGCGGACGCGCGGCATTCCCTGCTATGTGGTTATGCCGTCGAACGCGGCCGAGGTGAAGCAGGCGGCCGTGGCGGCCTACGGGGCTGAGATCCACTTCTGCGAGCCAACGCTCGAGGCGCGCGAGGAAACGGCGAACCGCGTCGGCGCCGAGACCGGCGCGCGGATGATCCATCCGTATGACGATGAGTTCGTGATCGCCGGGCAAGGGACGGCGGCGGCGGAGCTGATCGAAGCGGTCTCCAGGCTCGATATCCTCACCGCGCCGATCGGCGGGGGCGGGTTGATTTCCGGGACGGCGCTTGCCGCAGCCCGCGCCTCGGGGCCGAAGATCCGCGTCATCGGGACGGAGCCGGCCGGCGCCGACGATGCGGCGCGCTCGTTCGCGGCCGGCGACCTTATCCCGCTGACTGCGTCCGCGACGATCGCCGATGGGCTGCGGGCGTCGCTCAGCAAGCGGACGTTTGGCGTGATCAGCCGCCATGTGACCCAGGTGCTGACCGCGTCGGAGTACGCCATCGTCGACGCCATGCGGCTGATCTGGACATCGATGAAGATCGTGGTCGAGCCCTCCGCCGCCGTGCCGCTGGCCGCCATCCTCGAGCACCGCGACGCCTTCGCCGGCCGCCGCGTCGGCGTCATCCTGACCGGCGGCAACGTCGACCTCGACGCGTTGCCCTGGATGCGGGGCGGCTAGAGCGCCAAATAGATCGCGTCCCGCACCGCGTCGGGGAACGGGCCGCTCATGCCGGCGATGGCGGTGTTGGTGACGATGACCACCGAGAGCGCGTTGGACGGGTCGACGAACCAGCTGTTCCCGTAGACGCCGCCCCAGCGCCAGGTCCCTTTGGGCTGCGGCCCGCCGCCGATCGCCGGGTCGGTGACGATCGACCAGCCGAGGCTGAAGGTCGCGCCGGGACCTAGCACCATCATGTTGCCGATTGCGTCGGTCGATAGGGCGTCCACGGAGCTCTTGCCGATGACTGGCGCGCCGCCCTTGCGGATCGCTTCGAGGAAGGTGAGGAAGTCCGGCGCCGTGCCGCTCATTCCGCCGCCGCCGGAGGGGAAGGATGCGGGGTTGAACATCCGGTCAGGCGCATACGAAAGATTGCCCGGCCCGAACGGCACCAGGTGATGGGCGCCCATCTTCACCGGCGCGGGCGACCCGTCGGCGTATGCGGTCGCCAGCCGATCGCGCGCCTGGACCACGAAGCTGGTGTCGTCCATGCCGAGCGGTCCGGTCACGCCCTCACGCATGACCTCCGCCAACGGCTTGCTCATCGCCTTCTCGATCGCCGCGCCGAGCACGTCGTAAGCGACCGAATAGGCCCAGGCCGCGCCCGGCGGAAAGGCCAGCGGGACGGAGGCGATGCGCTTGAGGTTGTCCTCGAACGTGCGGCCGGGAATGTCCATGCCGTCCGAGATGTCGGCCTGCTCATAGGCGCCGCCGGCCGGCTCGAAGAAACGGTAGCGTAGGCCAGACGTGTGGGTCAGCAGATGGCGGATGGTGATGACCGGCTCTTCGCCGCCGGCGAGCTTCGGCCGGAAGTCGGGCAGGAACCTGGTCACCGGATCGGAGAGCGCCATCACGCCGCGCTCGATCAGCGACAGCGTGAGCACCGCCAGCAGCGGCTTGGTGAGCGAAGCGAAGCGGAAGATGGTGTCGAGCGCGACCGGCCTTCCGGCTTCCCGGTCCGCCATCCCGAACGCCCGCTCGTAGGCGCGCTCGCCGCCCCTGGCGATCATGACGACGCCGCCCACGATCTTCTTCGCCGCCAGCGCCTCGTCCAAAACGGCGTCGAGCGTCTTCGTCATCGGCCCATCGGTCATGCGTTGTCCTCCGCCTTGGTCAGCCAGAAACCCCCTGGCCCTCGGTGCGTCAACGTTCCCCACTTCCGCTCGCCCGTTGCCGTGATCGTGTGCGAGCGCCAGAGTGGCTGACGGGAGCAAAGGCATGCAATTCAGCTTTACCAGCGAGCAGCAGGAGTACCGGTCGGTCTTGCGCCGCTACTTCGAGGACTCATCGCCGACGTCCGAGGTGCGGCGCCTGATGGAGACCGACCAGGGGTGGGAGCGCGAGCGCTGGCGCGACCTCAACACCCAGCTCGGCCTCTGCGGCGTTCACGTGCCCGAGCCTTACGGCGGGCAGGGGTTCGGCATGGTCGAGCTCGGCCTCGTGCTCGAGGAGATGGGCCGCGCGCTGGTCTGCGCGCCCTATTTCGCGTCGGCCGTGCTGGCGACGACGGCGATCATGAATGCCGCCACGAGCGCGCAGAAGGACGCGCTCCTGCCCCCCCTTGTGCTCGGCGAGACGGTCGCCACCCTGGCGTTCGCCGAGCCAAACGGGCGCTGGGACGCAAGCGGCGTCGAGACGACGGCCACGCCCGCGGGCGGCGGCTTCCGGCTCGATGGGGTGAAGAGCTTTGTGCTCGACGGGAGCGCCGCCGATCTGCTCATCGTGCTGGCCCGCGCGCCGGACTCGACTGGAGACGAGGGGCTGTCGTTCTTCAGCGTGCGCGCCGATGCGCCAGGCCTCGAGCGCCGACCGCTGAAGGCGCTCGATCCGACCCGCAAGCTCGCGCGGCTCGAGTTCCGCGCCGTCGAAGCCGAGCTCCTGGGCGAGCTCGGCGCCGCCGCCGCGCCCTTCGCCAAGACGCTGACGCAGGCCGCCGTCGCTTTGGCGAGCGAGATGGTCGGCGGGGCCGACAGGCTGCGCGAGGACGCCCTCGACTACGCCGGCCTGCGCATGCAGTTCGGCCGCCCGATCGCCTCGTTCCAGTCGATGAAGCACAAGCAGGCCGACATGCTGCTCGAGGTCGAGCTGGCCAAATCGGCCGCCTACTACGCCGCCCAAGCGGCGGACGACGACGTCGATGACCTCCCGGCGTTCGCCTCCCTCGCCAAGGCGGCGGCGTCGGAGGCCTACCTGCAGACCGCCATCCACGCGATCCAGATCCACGGCGGCATCGGCTTCACATGGGACAACGACACCCACCTCTGGTTCAAGCGCGCCAAGAGCTCCGAGGTCTTCCTGGGTGACCCGACCTGGCATCGTGAGCGCATGCTGCAGGCGTGGGGGCACTGATGGCCGAAGCGACCACCATGACCGAACCCACCGAAGAGTCCATCCGGGCCGAGGTCCGCGCCTGGCTCGAGGCCAACTGGAACCCCGATCTTGGCCTCATCGAATGGCGCAACAAGGTGATCGACGCCGGCTGGGGCGCGCTGACCTGGCCCAAGGCTTGGCACGGCCGCGATCTGCCGCCGGCGCTGGCAGCCGTCGTCGATCAGGAGATCCGCCGCATTGGGGCCGTCAACGTCGCCCGCGCCGGCGTGCGCAACCTCGCCTCCCAGACCCTGCTCGCCCACGGCACGGATGCGCAGAAAGAGGCGTTCCTGCGCCCGAGCCTGACCGGCGAGTACAGCTGGTGCCAGCTTTTCAGCGAACCGGGCTCCGGTTCCGACCTGGCCGGCGCCATGACGCGGGCGGAGCTCAAGGGCAACCGCTGGATCGTCAACGGCCAGAAGGTCTGGACGACCAGCGCCCACCACGCCGACTGGGGCTTACTCCTGGCACGGACGAACTGGGACGCCCAGAAGCACCAGGGGCTGTCCTACTTCCTGCTCAATATGCGCCAGCCGGGCGTCGAGGTCAGGCCGCTCCGCCAGATGAACGGCCACGCCTCGTTCAACCAGGTGTTCTTCACCGACACCGAAGTCCTGCCCGAACATCTGGTCGGCGAGCTGGGGGGCGGCTGGACAGTGGCGACCACCACGCTGATGCATGAGCGTCGCGGCGCCGATGGCACGGGCGGGGCGGCCGCGGCCGGTCCAGGCGCCGAACGCAAGGGCCGCATCTACGACGAGGAGCGCGCCGAGGCCGCCATCGCCAACGAGCCCTACCGCTGGTACCCGCAGCGCGCCGGCCGCGTCGACCTTGTGCTCGCTCGCGCCAAACAGACCGGCAAGATCAACGACCCGGTCGTCCGGCAAGAGATCGCCAAGCTCCTCATCCTCGCCCGCTCGGCGGAGTGGACTGCGCGCCGCGCCCGCGCCGCCCAGATTCAGGGCCGCCCGCAGGGGCCGGAAGGTTCGCTCGGCAAGCTCGCCGCCAGCCACGTCGCCCGCGCCGCCGCCCGCGTCCACACCCTGATCAGCGGCGCCGACGCCATGCTCTCGGGCGAGGATGGCCCGGACAACGGCATCATCGCCGAGATCCTGATCTCCGTCCCCGCCGTCTCCATCGCCGGCGGCACCGACGAGATCCAGCGCAACATCATCGCCGAGCGCGTCCTGCGCATGCCCCGGGAGCCCGGCAGCGCCGACGACCGTCCGTTCAGGGACGTGCCGAAGAACCTGGCGGGGTAGGGCCCTGGGCGGACCGGGGACCAGCCGACCCCGGCCACAACGGCCCGATCACCTAAGCCGGCCCGGCCGTTCCCGGCCTCGTTCCACCGCCGTGGTCCGAAGACGCCGCCCGAGGCTTTCATTCGAAGTCCGTTTGGGCAAAAGCTCTCGGAGCTTCGCCCAACGTGAAAGGGCATGGGTGACAATGAACGCCGCCGATATCCGTACCCGGCTGGGCGTACGTCCCGTTATCAACGTCTCGGGAACGATGACGTCCCTGGGCGCTTCCATCGTGGTCCCCGAGGCAGTGGAGGCCGTCGGCGCCATCCTCCTCGAGTTCGTGGAGATCGATGACCTGCAGCGAAGGGCCTCGACCGCGATCGCGCGGCTCTGCAACGCCGAGGCGGGGTTCGTCACCGCCTCGTGCAGTGCGGGGATCACGCTGGGCGTGGCCGGCGCCATGACGGGCGGCGACCTTGCCGCCATCGAGCGCCTGCCCGACTCGACCGGCCTGAAGAACGAGGTCCTGATCCTCGCGGGCCACATGGTCTCCTACGGCGCCCCGGTCGAGCAGGCGATCCGCCTCGCTGGCGCGCGCGTCGTCCCCGTGGGCCAGGCGACCTCGGCCCACGCCTACCAGCTCGCCGGCGCCGTCAGCGAGCGCACGGCGGCAGCCGTTTATGTCGTGTCCCATCACACCGTGCAGTACGGCATGCCGCCCCTGACGGAGTTCGCGGAAATCGCCCACAGCAAAGGCGTACCCGTCATCGTCGACGCCGCATCGGAGTATGATCTGCGCGGCATGCTCGCCGCAGGCGCCGATCTCGCGCTTTACTCCTCGCACAAATTCCTCGGCGGCCCGACCGGCGGCATCGTCGCCGGTCGCCGCGACCTGGTTCGCGGCGCCTTCCTGCAGAACAGCGGGATCGGCCGTGGCATGAAGGTCGGCAAGGAAGGCATCGCCGGGACCATCGCGGCGCTGGAAGCCTGGGAGCGGCGCGATCATTCCGCGGTCCGCGCGCGCGAGACGCAGGCGCTGCATCTGTGGCGGGACACCCTGCAGGGGCGGCCCGGCGTAACCACCGCCATCGTTCCCGACCCCACAGACAACCCCCTCGACCGGCTGCACGTGGCCGTGGAGCCTGCCGTCGCGCACATCACGGCCTGGGACCTGGCGGACCGGCTTGCCTCCGGAAGCCGCCCGGTGATCGTGCGCGACCACGAGATCGAGCACGGCTATTTCCTCATGGACCCCTGCAACCTCCATCCCGGCGAGGAAACCATCGTCGCGGCGAGGCTCGTCGAGGAACTGGACCGGGCGCTCGCCTCGAACGAGATCATCGCCACCTCCGTGTCGGAGCGGCGCGCCCGGCGCGCCCGCGCGCGCCTGGCCTGGCCGGACTGACGGCCGAAGCGGCCTCCCGTAGAGGGTCCGCCAGGTCTATGATCGCCGCTCGCCAACGGCGGGATCGGGCCGCATGCGTCTTCGAGATGGAGTGACAACGTCGGCCGCGGCCGCCCGCGTCGAAGCGGTCTGGCGCAGAGCCAGGGACGGGAAGCGACGTCCGCTGAGCGGCGGCGACCGCACCCTTGACCGCATCGCCCTCAACACGCTCGGCATCTCGACCGAAGAGCTGCGCGAGGTTCTGCCGCGCTTTGATACCCTCGACGACCTCGTGGCCTGGTCGGCCGATCGCGCGGGCGGCCTCGATCAGGAGGCGCTCGACCGGTTCGAGGCGGTGCTGGCCGGCGCGCCGACGCCGGCGGCGGTGCGGCGACGCATCGAAGCCCTCGAAGCCGCCCCGCCCGTGCTGGATGAGGACGCGTTGCGCGCCTGGGACGAAAACGGCTACCTGATCGTGCCGGCAGTAATCACCCCTAGTGAGGTGCAAGCCCTGGCCGATGTGGTCTGGACAACCGTCGGCGCCGACCCTGGCGATCCGGCGACCTGGCGTCTCACCGACCACGGCATCATGGTCCAGCTTTTCCAGCACCCTGCGCTAAAGCCGGCCCGAACCTCGCCGCGGCTCTTGAAGGCGTTCGCTCAAATCTGGGGAACGGCCGACCTTTGGACCAGCCTCGACCGGGTGAGCTTCAACCCCCCGGTCCGCCCGGGCGTCGAATTCCCCGGCCCGCGCCTCCACTGGGACATCAGCCTCGCGCCGCCGGTGATGTTCCAGGTGCAGGGAATGATCTACCTGACCGACACGACCGCCGAGCAGGGCGCGTTCGAGGCCGTTCCGGGCTTCCACAAGCGCATCGACGCATGGCTTACGAGCCTGGGCGAGGGCGTCGATCCCCGCCGCGTCGACCTCTCGACCCAAGCGCGGCGCATCGCCGGGGGCGCCGGCGACCTCATCATCTGGCATTCGGCCCTGCCGCATGGCGCATCGCCCAACACCGGCGACCGCCCGAGGCTCGCCCAATACGTCACCCAATACCCGGCCACCCTCCGCCAGGCGGACCGCTGGCGATGATGTGAAACGCTCCTGGACGCAATTTGAACGCGGACGCTAGCCGAACACGACCGGAAGCGATCGAAATCCGAAGAGCAGACCGCCCGGCAAGCGTTTGCCGCGGTCTTGACCGCGCCCGATCAACGAGAAGCGTTCGACAAGCGCGCTCATCGCCGCCTTCGCCTCCATGCGCGCGAGCGGCGCGCCAATGCAGGTATGCACCCCGTGGCCGAACGCCACATGCCGCTCGCGCTCGCGGGCCAGTTCGAAGTTGGCCGGATCGTCCCACTTGGACGGATCGCGATTGGCGGAGGCAAGATAGATCATAACCCGCTCGCCAGCCGGGATCGTCACACCGCCGATGGCGACATCTTCCGTCGCGCGTCGAATGACCATCTGCGCCGGCGAGTCGACGCGCAGCGACTCCTCGATCGCGCCCTCGACCAAGCTGGGATGTTCGCGCAACAAGGCCCAGTCCTTCGGCTCATCGGCGATGCGGTTGATCAGGTTGCCCAGGAGATTGGTGGTCGTTTCATTGCCGGCGATCATGAGCAAGATGCAGAATCCGACCACCTGATCGTCGGTCAGCGTCTCGGTTGTGTCGCCCACCTTCGTCAGGTCGCTGACCAGGTCGGCGCCAGGCGAGGCGCGGCGCTCGGCCGCCAGATTGGTGAAGTAGGCGCGCAGCTCCATCAGCATCTTGATCCGGTCGCCTTCGAACGGATTGTCCTGAATGCCCATGATCGCATTCGACCAGCGCTTGAAGTCCATGGCGCGCTCTCTTGGCACCCCCATCATGCCGGAGATGACGGCGACGGGGAGCGGGGTCGTCATCGCCTCGACAATATCGACCTCCTGACCCATCGGGATGGCGGCGGCGAGCTCTCTCGCCAGGCGCTCGATGTTGGGCCGCATCGCCTCCATGGCCGTCGGCGTGAAGGCCTTCGCCAACAGCCCGCGAAGCACCGAGTGGCGCGGCGGATCGTCCGTCAGCAGAGGAACGCCCATGCCGCCCATGGGGCCGGCTGACCCGCCGCCGCCCATTGCGGAGGAGGAGTAACGGGAATGGTCGAGAAGGATCGCGCGCACGTCGTCGAACCGGCTGGCGACCCAAAATCCGTTCACGTCTCTGCAAAGCGGCCGTTCCTGGTGGAGCTGGGCGATGAACTCGTCCTTGCCCATTCTGAGGATGCCGTCTCGCAGATCGATTTGAACGTCGGTCATCGGGTCGCCTATTCCGAAATCATTCAGAACAAGATGTGGGAGCGCCTGCTAGGGAATAGCAAGCCGGACCCAGTCGAAAAGCTCGGCGCTGCCCTCCTCTTGAGGCCGTCATCGGCCCCAAGCGCGTTGGCGCGGCTCCCAGGTCGGCTGGGCCCGGCGGCGCTAGGAGCGGACTTCACGTCACCTTGCCAGGCCCTTGCATGCTACGCCCTAACGGGCGCCGGTCGGGCCAACCGCAGGAGCGCCGCGGTGATGATGACGGCGGCGACGATGTGCATTCCCATCAACGTCGCGACCCCGCCGACGGTGACCTGCTCGATCGGACTCGGCGGGAGTAAGAACAGCAACAGATCGGGAATGAAGGAGACGACAAGCACGATGATCGCGACGATCAGGAAGCTTCGCTCCGGCCGGCGCGACAGTCGCCGCACCAGCGCGTAGACGAGACTCGCCCCCACTGCGCCCACGGTCGTCCAAAACGCCACCGGCCCGGCCGTCAGCGAGAAGAGGTTCGGCGCGAGCGGCTTGGTGAGGACAAGGACCACCTCATTGGCGACGAGCGCGCCCAACAAGCCGCAGACTCCCGCGAGCCATAGGGCCACGCGCCGCGGCCGCACAAGGGGCTCCGCCGGTGTCGGGCTTTCCGCCATCGAATCCTATCTTCGCGCCTCGCGCCATCGCACGCTAGCCGTCTGGGTAGATGACGGGCAGCAGGATCGCGCTGGGGTGGGCGGCATCGAAATAGATCGTGTTCCGCGCCACCCGCGTCTCGACGTCCCGCCCGGGGAGCCCGCCGGTGTTGGGGTTCACGTCGAAGCGGGGTGAGTTCGAGCTCGTCACATGCACCGCGATCTTGTGCCCCTGCTCGAAGGTGATCGCGGTGTCCCAGAGATCGAGCGTCAGCTTCTCCGGAGCGCCCGGCGTCATCATCGCGACGTCGTCGCGGTTGCGGCCATGACGGTAGCGGGTGCGCAGCGCGCTATCGAGCACGATGGCCTCGTAGCCGTCGGGATAGACGTCCACGAGCTTGACCATGAAGTCGGTGTCCGGCCCGTCGGTCGAGGCCCAGAGCTCCAGGCTCACCGGCCCGGCGATCGCCACGTCGCGTTCGAGCACGGCGGTCTGGAACCGCAGGTAGTCCGGCCGCTCGCCGATCGACCGCTGGTCCATCGGGCCCTTCTCGAATGTCAGGTTCGATCCGCCATGGGTGGGGACCGGATTGGCGGGATCGAAGTCGTAGGTGCGGGAAGCCTGGGCCTCGGTCGGCGTCTTCCGAGAGAGGCTTGCGTCCTGATGCAGGTAGTAGTGGGCGATCTGCGGCGCCGGGGGCCAGTTGGCGAACCGCATCCAGCGGTTTTTCGGCGACAGCTCGCCCTTGCGAGCCGAGGCCATCATGTAGATCCGCACCGGCGGCTCATGCATGATCCCGTTGTCGACGCCCTTCAGCCAGTGGTCGAACCAGCGGATCTCATCGGTTGCGCCGCGCAGCAGCTCGGAGCCGTTCGGGTAGGCGAGATCGCCTGTCATCTCGCCGTGGCCGAATGGGCCCATCTCCAGCTTCTGATTGCCGCGCGCACCGCGGCTGCCGTGGTTCTGCAGGTGCTGGAAGTTGCGGACGTTGCCGACGCTGAACAGGTCGTACCAGCCGCCGTAGTTGTAGATCGGGATGTGGATGAAGCGCGCGTTGTGCAGGACGTCGCCCGTCACCGACAAGGCGGTGGCGACATAGGAGGCGGCGCTCGAGCGAACGCCCTGGCCGCGGTTCCAGTCGCCCATGTCCCGCTGCTTGAATGCGCCTCCGATGAAGGCGGTGTCGTTTCCCGCGACGATGACGAAGGCGGCGACCAGATGCGGCGGATTGGCGATCGCCGCCATATTGGTGGTGATCCCCATGGCCGAGGCGCCGGTGACGCCGATCTTGCCGTTGCACCAGCTCTGCCGGGCCATCCATTCGACGGTATCGTAGCCGTCGTTGCGATCGTCGGTGAAGCCGCCGTAGTGGCCCTCCGACCGCCCCTTTCCGCGCGTGTCCTGGACGAGGTAGGCGTAGCCGGCCTTGGTGTACTTGCGCGCGGCCCGCGGGTCGGAGAACAGCTCCATCGTGTCCTTGCCGTAGGGCGTGCGGGTCACGATGCACGGGAACGGCCCGTCGCCCTCGGGCAGGTAGAGGTTGCCGGCGAGCTTGATGCGGTCGCGCATGGGCGCATGGACCTCGGTCGCACCCGGGGCGATCGTCTCCGTCCGAAGCCCTCGCACTGCCGGCTGCTCGCCAGCGGCCCCGGGCGCCGTCGTGGTCACGGCCGGCGCGTCCGACGCTTGGTCCGTCATGGTTTCCTCCTTGGGCGCGGCGAAGGCGCCGAGGCCGCGAGTAAGCCACGGACGAGCGGCGTCGTGAAGACGAATGGCGCGCGTTCCCGCGCCGCCCGCGGGTTTGCCGAACAAGGAACTGACCTGTATCAATGTCGGCGGCTCAGATCGGCGTACGGCTCGCCCCGGTGTCCGAAGAGCGGACGAAGGAGAATCGAAACATGAAGATGTTGCATCGCCCAATCCTGGGCGCACTGGCGGTTGGCGTCGTCGCGTTGGCGGCGGCAAGCTCCGCCAACGCCCAGGCGCCGGATCAGTCCGGGGTCCGCGCGGGCGTTCTGAGCTGTGACGAGGCCAGCGGCTGGGGCCTGGTGGTCACGTCAAGCCGAGAGGTGAATTGCACCTTCTCCAACAACGACGGCCGCGTCGTCGCCCACTACACCGGCCATATCGACAAGTTCGGCGTCGACATTGGCTACCATGACGCCGGCGTGCTGATTTGGGGCGTTATCGCGCCGACGACCGGGCCGAAGCCGGGCTCGCTGGACGGGACCTACGTCGGCGTCACCGCCGGCGCGACGGTCGGTGTCGGCGCCGGCGCCAACCTGCTCGTGGGAGGGTCCGACCGCTCGATCTCGCTGCAGCCGCTGAGCGTTGAAGGCACCACCGGCCTCAACATCGCCGCCGGCGTCGCTGGGCTCACGCTGCACTACGTGGCATCGTAGAGTCCCGCGGGGCGCAACGCCACGACGGTTCGGCCCGAAGAGGGCGTCGCGAACTTCGAACCACGCTGACGAGGACGGTCTGGATCTCGCAGCGGCGCTTGGAGCCGTGACGCCCGCCCTCTTCGTGGCCGG
>JGI12269J14319_10005011_pt1 | contig 11874 bp, 6 predicted proteins | sample PeaSoiSIISIP2007_FD_14319 | JGI IMG/M metagenome (IMG submission 14319) | reverse complement strand
CGGGCCCGTTGCCGTCGTGCGGGTCGCAGTACCTCACCAACACCGCCAACCTGGCCGTCACGCCCAACTCGAGCGCTGCCAACGGCTACACGGCCAACTCCGTCCCCGCCGACCCGGCCTTCGCCTCCTACCCGTCCAACACGGGCCAGAACGACTCTCCCCCGACGCCGAGGTCCTGCTCGATGCCGATCCGGTGGCGGGGGCCCAGCAGTACACGCGCTTCGTGCTCGGCCGCTCGGAGTTGCGCGGTGACGCCATCCACTCGGCCTCGTCGGTGTTCGACACGTCCATCAACGCCTGGGCCGTCAGCTACACCCTGACCTCGTCGGGATCGCCGGCCTGGGACAAGGTGGCGGGGGAGAACTTCCACCAGTACGTGGCCATCGACCTCGACGGCCTGGTGGAGTCGGCGCCCATCATCCAGCCCACGCAGGCCACGTTCGGGTCGTTCGCCGGCAAGGGTGAGATCAGCGGGAATTTCACCCAGGCCACGGCCAAGAGCCTGGCCCTGGAGCTGAACTACGGCGCCCTGCCCGTGCGACTCGGCATCCTCTCCCGGGAGACGGTGACACCCAGCCTGGGCAAGTCGTCGCTCAAGGCGGGCCTGGTGGCCGGCATCGGGGGCCTGATCCTGGTGCTGCTCTACACCATCGCCTACTACCGGATCCTCGGTGTGGTGGTCGTCTCCGGCCTGCTCGTGACGGCCGCGCTCCTGTGGGCCATCGTGTCCTCGCTGAGCCACTCGGCCATGAACCTCACGCTCGACCTGTCCGGCGTGACGGGTGTGATCGTGTCGGTGGGTATCACCGTGGACTCCTACATCGTGTACTTCGAGCGATTGAAGGACGAGACCAGATCCGGGCGGTCGGTGCGCACCAGCGTCGACCGGAGCTTCAAGGGGGCGTTCCGAACGGTGCTGGCCGCCGACTCGGTCTCCCTGGCCGCGGCCATCGTCCTCTACATCTTCGCCGTGGGCACGGTGCGAGGCTTCGCCTTCTTCCTCGGCCTGTCGACCCTGCTCGACGTCTTCACCACGTTCTTCTTCACCCGGCCTCTGGTCATCATGCTCGGGCGGAGCCGGTGGATCACCGAAGCCGGCCGGTTCGGCGTGGCCCGGGGCCTGGCCATCGGGAGCGAGACAGCCGCATGACGACCACCGAGACGACCCTCGAGCAGGAGCCCGGCACCAAGCGGCCCAACGCCTTCGTCCGCCTCTACCGGGGCGAGACCTCCTTCGACTTCGTCGGCCGCCGCCGCTGGTGGTACGCGCTGTCGAGCCTCATCATCGTGGCAGGTATCGCCTCGTTCGCGGTCAAGGGCTTCAACTGGGGCATCGACTTCAAGGGCGGGACGTCGTGGCAGGTCCCCGCCCACGGCGCCACCGTCGCCGAGGTCCAGACCGCCATGACCAAGGCCGGCCTGACCGGCTCGACCATCCAGGTCCTGGGCGCGGGATCGAGCGCCACCATCCAGGTCCAGGCCGACCTCAACAAGGACACCGCCGCCCAGCAGGCCACCATCAAGAACTCCGTCAACAACGCCCTGGCGGGCATCGGGCACGTCCCCGACACCCAGGTCTCGGTCACCGACATCGGCCCCACGTGGGGGAGCCAGATCAGCGAGAAGGCCATTCTGGCCGTGCTCGTCTTCTTCGTGGTGGTGGTGGTCTACATCTCGGTGCGCTTCGAGTGGAAGATGGCCATCGCCGCCCTGATCGCCGTGATCCACGACCTGCTGGTGACGGCGGGCGTGTACTCGCTCACCGGCTTCCAGGTCACCCCGGACACCATCATCGCCGTGCTGACCATCCTCGGGTATTCGCTCTACGACACGGTGGTCGTGTTCGACCGCGTGCGTGACAACAGCAGGGGTCTCACCCAGACCGAGCGCATGACCTATGAGGACATCGTCAATCTTTCGATGAACCAGACGCTGGCCCGTTCGATGAACACCTCGCTGGTGGCCATCCTGCCCGTGCTCGCCGTGCTCGTCATCGGTGCCCAGTTGCTCGGGGCCACGACGCTGCAGTACTTCGGCCTGGCCCTGGTCATCGGCCTCACGTCGGGGGCGTACTCGTCGATCTTCATCGCCTCGCCGGTCCTGTCGGGCCTCAAAGAGCGCGAGCCGCGCTACGTCAGCATCCGGCGCAAGCTGGCCAACCGGACCGACCGCGCCGGGCTCCTCACCCCCCGGCAGGCGGCCATGCTGGCCGTGGCCGGCGGTCCCTCGGGCGTGCGCAGCGGGTCGGGGGGGCAACGGGCCAAGGCGGGCCCGGCGCGTGGGAACGCGGCAGTGCTGCGGCCCGGCTCGGCCGCCTCCCGCAAGGCCCAGCCCGCTCCCGCCGCCGACGACCTCGACGGCGCCGACGGCCTCGACACCGACGCCACCCCGTTGCGCCGGACGGGATCCGGGGCCTCCGGTGGCGGTGCGGCCAACGGCTCCGGTCGCAGCGGCGCGTCGGGATCCGGTGCCCGCCGGCCACCGCCCCGGCCCCGCAAGGGCAAAGGCGGCAAGAAGGGCGGGCGTCGCCGCTAACCCGAGCGCCCCGCCGGCCGGTCCGGAGGCGCCCGAGCACCCGACGGGGCAGGTACGGTGAGTAGGTGGTCACCGTCGAGCGCCTGGCTGCACCCTTTCGCCGGCCGGCGATGGTCGACGACCTGGTGGGGGGCGTCCTGGCGGCCTACGACGCCCGCCGACCGGGCAACCAGGGCGAGGACCGCTCGCTGATCGCCCGGGCCGGCCACCTCGCCGAGGAGGCCCACCGGGGCCAGCTCCGCCAGACGGGCGAGCCCTACATCACCCACCCCGTGGCGGTGGCCACCATCGTCGCCGACCTGGGCCTCGACGCCCGCTCGGTGGCGGCCGCCCTCCTGCACGACGCGGTGGAGGACACCGGGCTCACCCTCGAGCGCGTGTCGGAGGAGTTCGGCCCCGAGGTGGCCGCCATCGTCGACGGCGTCACCAAGCTCGACCGCCTGCAGTTCGACTCCAAGGAGGCCCAGCAGGCCGCCACCGTGCGCAAGATGCTCGTGGCCATGGCGAGCGACTGGCGTGTCCTCATCATCAAGCTCGCCGACCGGCTCCACAACATGCGCACGGTGGCGGTGATGCCCGAATGGAAGCAGCGCCGCACCGCCCAGGAGACCCTCGACATCTACGCCCCGCTGGCCCACCGGCTCGGTATCCAGGAGCTCAAGTGGCAGCTCGAGGACCTGGCCTTCGCCACCTTGCACCCCAAGCGCTACGCCGAGATCGAGCAGATGGTGGCGACGCGCGCTCCCGAGCGCGACGACTACCTGGCCCGCGTCCTGGTGGCGGTGCGCCAACGGCTGGACGCCTCGGGGGTGAAGGCGGAGGTGACGGGGCGGCCCAAGCACCTGTGGAGCATCTACGAAAAGATGGTCGTGCGCGGCAAGGAATTCGCCGAGATCCACGACCTGGTCGGCATCCGGGTGATCGTCGACTCGGAAAAGGACTGTTGGGCCGCGCTCGGCTCGATCCACGCCATCTGGAGCCCGGTGCAGGGCCGCTTCAAGGACTACATCAACAGCCCGAAGTTCAACCTCTACCAGTCGCTGCACACCACGGTGATCGGCCTGGAAGGCAAGCCCATCGAGGTGCAGATCCGCACCAACGAGATGCACCGCCGGGCCGAGTACGGCATCGCCGCCCACTGGGGCTACAAGGAACAGGCGAAGGACGGCGCGTCCACGACGGCCGAGATGGCATGGCTCCAGCGCATCGTGGACTGGCAGCAGGAGACCATCGACCCGCTCGAGTTCCTCGAGACGCTCAAGCTCGACCTCGAGCAGGACGAGGTCTACGTCTTCACCCCCAAGGGCAAGGTCATGGCCCTGGCGGCGGGGGCGACGCCCATCGATTTCGCCTACTCGATCCACACCGAGGTCGGCCACCGCTGCATCGGCGCCAAGGTGAACGGCCGTCTCGTGCCACTGGACACGCCGCTGCAGTCGGCGGACACCGTCGAGATCATCACGTCCAAGGTCCCCTCGGCCGGCCCGTCGCGCGACTGGTTGCAGATCGTGGCGTCGCCCCGAGCCCGCAACAAGATCCGCCAGTGGTTCTCCCGCGAGCGGCGCGAGGACGCCATCGACACCGGGAAGGACGATCTGGTGAAGGCGCTGCGGCGCGAGGGCCTGCCGGTGCAGAAGCTGGCTGCCTCCAACGCCCTCGAGCGCCTGGCCGGGGAGATGAACTACCTCGATCTCGACGCGCTGCACGCCGCCATCGGCGACGGCCACGTGTCTGCCCGGTCGGTGGCCCAGCGCCTCACCCGCGACCTGCGGGGCGGCGGGGGCGAGGAGCAGCTCCCCACGACGGTCCTCCCCGGGCCGCGCACGAAGGCCCGGCGGGGTTCCCCTGTGGGCGTGTACGTGGAGGGCCTCGACGACGTCATGGTGCGGCTGTCGCGCTGCTGCACGCCGGTCCCCGGTGACCAGATCGTGGGCTTCGTGACCCGCGGCCGCGGCGTGAGCGTGCACCGGGCCGACTGCGCCAACGCCAGCGCCCTGGCCGCCGGGGGCCAGGAACGGCTGATCGAGGTGGAGTGGGACCGCGAGGGAACCACGGTGTTCGTGGCCTCCATCGAGGTCCTCGCCTTCGACCGCTCGAGACTGCTGGCCGACGTGACACGGGTGGTGTCGGAGCACCACCTCAACATCGTGGCGTCGTCGTCGCAGACCGCTCCCGACCGGGTGAGCCGCATGCACTTCGACGTGGAGCTGGCCGACCCCGGGCACCTGGAGTCCCTCATCAGCTCGCTCAAGCACCTCGACGGCGTGTTCGACGCCTTCCGAACGCTGCCGGGCCGGAAGGGCTGAGCCCCCGGTGGGCGAGGAGCAGTCGCACACCGAGCCGTTGCGCGCCCCGGCGGGGACCCACGACGTGCTGTGGCCCGAGTCGGCCCGATGGGAGGTGCTCGTCGGGGAGTTCGCCCGTCGTGCCCGGCTGGCCGGGTTCGGCCTGGTGGTGAGCCCCATGTTCGAGGACGCCGCCCTCTTCCGCCGGGGCATCGGGGGCGAGAGCGACGTGGTGCGCAAGGAGATGTACGAATTCGCCGACCGGGGCGGGCGCGACGTGGCCCTGCGGCCCGAGGGGACGGCGTCCATCGTCCGCGCCTTCGTCCAGCACCGCCCCCCCGTACCGTGGAAGGCGTGGTACGCCACGCCGGCGTTCCGCTACGAGCGCCCCCAGGCGGGCCGCTACAAGCAACACCACCAGCTCGGGGTGGAGGTGCTCGGCACCGACGACCCCGACGTCGACGTCGAGGTGGTGGCGCTGGCCGCCGGCCTGTACGAATGGTTGGGCCTGCGCCAGGTCGACCTGACGGTCAACTCCATGGGCTGCGCGGCGTGCCGGGGGGCCTACGTCGAGGTGTTGCGCGCCTATCTCGAGCAGCACCGGTCCGAGCTGTGCGACGAGCACCGGGAGCGTTTCTCGGTGAACCCGCTGCGCGTCCTCGACTGCAAGCGGCCGGCGTGCCGGGCCGTGATCGAGGGTGCCCCCCGCATCACCGACCACCTCGACGACGCCTGCGCCGCGCACCTCGAGCGGGTGCGCCAGGGCCTCGACACCCTGGGCATCGTCCACCGCCTGGAGCCGCGACTGGTGCGGGGCCTCGACTACTACACCCGCACCACCTTCGAGTTCGCCGCCCTGTCGCTCGACGCGGCCCAGAACGCCGTGGGCGGCGGCGGGCGCTACGACGGGCTGGCCGAGGCCCTGGGCGGCCCGCCCACGCCCGGCATCGGGTTCGGCATCGGCATCGAGCGCCTGTTGCTGGCGTGCGACGCCGAAGGGGTGTTCCCGCTGTCGCCGCCGGCGCCCGACGCCTTCGTGGTCGACCTGACCGGGGGGACCCACGCCCTCGCCCTCGTCGACGAACTGCGCCGCGCCGGGCTGGCGGCGGTGCGGTCCTACGACGACAGGTCCCCCCGGGCGCAGTTCAAGCAGGCCGACCGGTCCGGCGCCCGCTACGCCCTGGTGGTCGGTCCGGACGAGGCGGCCCGGGGGATCGTGACGGTGCGGCCCATGCGCCACGACGGCGACCAGGAGCCGGTGGAGCGCGACGCGGTGGTGCGGTGGCTGGTGCAGGCGACGGACGGCACGGGGAGCACAGGGTGACGGCAACGGGAATGCGGACCCATCTGTGCGGCGAGTTGCGCCTCGACCACGCCGGCGAGCAGGTGGTGCTGTGCGGGTGGGTGGCGACACGTCGCGAGCACGGCGAGCACCTCGCCTTCGTCGACCTGCGCGACCACAGCGGGATCCTCCAGTGCGTGGTGGACGGCAGCGTGGACGTCCGGGCCGAGTGGGTGGTGCGNGTCGAAGGCACGGTCGGGCGCCGCCCCCAGGGCCGGGAGAACCCGGAGCTGGGCACGGGTGATGTCGAGCTCGTCGACTGCGCGGTGGAGGTCCTGGCGCGCGCCGAGCCGCCGCCGTTCCCGATCGACGACCGGACGGAGACCGACGAGGCGGTGCGCCTGCGCTACCGCTTCGTGGACCTGCGCCGGGCGCGCATGCAGCGCAACATGCGCCTGCGCGGGCGCGTCCTCGGCGCCATGCGGGCCGCCATGGTGCGCCAGGGCTTCTGCGAGGTGGAGACGCCGCTGTTGTGGACCCCCACCCCCGAGGGGGCCCGCGAGTTCGCCGTGCCGTCGCGTCTCAACCGGGGCAAGTTCTACGTCCTCCCCCAGAGCCCGCAGATCGCCAAGCAGCTGCTCATGGTGGGCGGTATGGACCGTTACTTCCAGGTGGCGCGGTGCCTGCGCGACGAGGACCTGCGCGCCGACCGCCAGTTCGAGTTCACCCAGCTCGACATCGAGGCCTCGTTCGTGACGGAGTCCGACGTCCAGGACGCCGTGACCGAGGCCGTGGTCGACGCCACCGAGGCGGCGGTGGGGGAGCGGCCCGGCCTGATCGAGCGCGTGCGCTGGCACGACGCCATGGACCGCTTCGGCGTGGACAAGCCCGATCTTCGCTTCGGGATGGAGCTCGTCGACCTGGGCGAGGTCTTCGCCGGGACCGAGGTGCGGGCCCTGTCGGCGCCGTGCGTGAAGGCGGTGCGGGTCCCCGGTGGTGCGGCGCTCGGGCGCAACCGGCTCGACGCACTGGTGGAGACGGCCAAGGGCCTCGGGGCGAAGGGGCTCGCCTGGTTCCGGGTGGTGGCCGACGGCGACGGGTTGTCGCTGTCGTCCCCCCTGGACAAGGTGCTGTCGAACGCCGAGCGGGCCGGCCTCACGGCCCGCACCGGGGCGGCGGCCGGGGACCTCGTGCTGGTGGTGGCGGACGAGTGGCGCCGGGCGTGCGAGGTCCTCGGGCACGTGCGCATCGAGCTCGGCCGGCCCCCGGTGTCGGAGGGGGAGCGCCGGTTCCTGTGGGTGACGGAGTTCCCGCTGTTCGACGGCACCGACGACGACGGGAACCCGGTGGCCGCCCACCACCCCTTCACCATGCCCCACCCCGACGATCTGGAGCTGCTCACCACCGACCCCCTGCGCGTGCGGTCACAGGCCTACGACCTGGTCCTCAACGGGTGGGAGCTCGGGTCGGGGTCGATCCGTATCCACCGGGAGGACATCCAGCGCAAGGTGTTCGACGCTCTCGGCATCCCACCGCAGGAAGCCGAGTCCCGGTTCGGGTTCCTGCTCGGCGCCTTCCGCTACGGCGCGCCGCCCCACGGCGGCTTCGCGGTGGGGGTGGACCGGTTGTGCGCGTTGCTGTCGGGGGAGGAGAACCTGCGTGAGGTGATCGCCTTCCCGAAGACCCAGTCCGGGACCGATCCCATGACCGGTGCCCCCAAGGCGCTGGCGCCGGCGGCGTTGCGCGAGCTCGGGCTGCCCGTTCCGCCCCGGGGCGACTGAGCCGGCGTCGGCGGTCGGTGGGCATCGAGACGGGGACCTGATGCCCAACCGCCCGACCCGTCGCCCCGGACCCGGCACCGGCGGTCCCGACCTGTTCGCCCAGGCCGCGGCCGAGCACCTGCGCGGCCGGGCCCCGCTGGCGGCGCGCCTGCGGCCCCGCACCCTCGACGACGTCGTGGGCCAGCGCCACCTGGTCGCCCCCGACGCCCCCCTTCGGGTCCTGATCGAGGCCGACCGGCTGACCTCGGCCATCCTCTGGGGTCCTCCGGGGACGGGGAAGACCACCCTGGCCCAGGTGGTGGCGACCACCACGGCGAAGGCCTTCGTCCCCCTGTCGGCGGTCAACGCCGGGGTGGCCGACGTACGGGGCGCCATCGAGGACGCCCGGCGCCGGCTGGGGGAGCAGGGCAAGGGGACGATCCTGTTCGTCGACGAGGTCCACCGGTTCAACAAGGCGCAGCAGGACGCCCTGCTCCCGGCGGTGGAGGAGGGCCTGGTGGTCCTGATCGGCGCCACCACCGAGAACCCCTTCTTCTCGGTCAACTCGCCGCTGCTCAGCCGGGCGACGCTGTGGCGCCTGGAGCCGCTGTCGGACGAGGACATCGCCACCGTGGTGCACCGCGGCCTGGAGGTCGAGCAGTCCCGGGCCGACGCCAAGGCGGTGGACGCCCTGGTGTCGGTGGCCGACGGGGACGCCCGGGCCGCCCTCGGCACCTTGGAGGTGGCCCTGTCGCTGACCGGTGGGGAGCCGGTCACCGTGGCGGTGGTGGAACGGGCCCGGGCCGGACGACTGCTGCACCAGGGCGCCGACGCCCACTACGACCAGGTGAGCGCCCTCATCAAGTCCATCCGGGGGTCGGACCCCGACGCCGGGCTCTACTGGCTGGCCCGCATGCTCGAGGGNGGCGAGGACGCCCGGTTCATCGCCCGCCGGCTGGTCATCCTGGCCAGCGAGGACGTCGGCCTGGCCGATCCCCAGGCCCTGGTGGTGGCCGACGCCGCCGCCCGGGCGGTCGAGTTCGTGGGGCTGCCCGAGGCCCAGCTCAACCTGGCCCAGGCGGTGGTGTACCTGGCCTGTGCCCCCAAGTCGAACCGGGTGACGACGGCCTTCGGCCGGGCCCGGGCCGACGCCCGCCAGGGCCCCCGGGGCGACGTCCCCCCGCACCTGCGCGACGCCCACTACTGGTCGGCCCAGGGCCTCGGCCACGGCGAGGGCTACCGGTACCCCCACGACGACCCCCGCGGCTGGGTTGAACAGGACTACCGTCCTGCGGAGGTCTCCGGCCACGTCTACTACGAGCCGAGCGACCACGGTGCCGAGCGCGCCCTGGGCGAGCGGCTGCATCGCCGGCGCCGCGCCGCCCATGACGACCCCACCGACGAACCCGACAGGACGGAGCGCTCCGAACCGTGACCCTCACCTGGGCCGGCCGCCGGCCGGGAGCGGGCGCGTGACGGGGTGCCACGCCTGGGGTGACCGTGCCATCGGCGCTCATGGCGTGCCTGGTGGTGACCGGAGTGCTCGTGGGCGCGACAGGCGCCACGGCGGGAGCGACGACCGGGGCACCACACCCGTGGGTGCGCAGCACCAGGAGCGTCCCCGCCCTGCCCCGGGGGACCCGGGAGCTCGGGCAATTGGCGGGATCGACGGGGCTCAGCGCCGACGTCGTGCTCGAGCCGCGCGACCCCGCCGCCCTGTCGGCCTTCGACACGGCGGTGTCCACCCCGGGGTCGCCGTCGTTCCGCCACTACCTGGCACGCGGCGCCTTCGCCACCGCCTTCGGGCCCGCCCCGGCCACCATCGCGTCGGTGCGCCAGTGGCTGGCGGCCCGCGGCCTCGCCGTCGGCCCGACGTCTCCCGACGGCCTCGTGGTCCCGGTGTCGGGGAGCGTGGCCCAGATGGGGAGCGCCTTCGGCATCGGCATCGAGCGGTACCGCCTGCCGTCGGGGCGGGTGGTGCACGCTCCCGACGCCGGGCCCCTGGTCCCCACGGCGCTGTCCGGGAGCATCGGCGGTGTGGTGGGCCTGGACGACGTGGCGACGCCCGTCCCCGAGCTGGCGCGCGCCGGTGCCGGCGTGGCCCGAACCACACCGGCCGGTGGTGACACAGCAGCGCCCGATGCCGCCGCCACCGCGTCGACGCCGCGTGCATCGGGGCCGACACCGCACGCCGTCGGCCCGACGCCGACGCCGCGTGCCTCGGGGCCGACACCGCACGCCGTCGGCCCGACGCCGACGCCGGCCTGTGAGACGAGCATCGACGCCGGGCGCGGCACGTCGGGCGTGTACACGGCCGACCAGCTGGCCACGGCGTACTCCTTCGACAGCCTCTACCCCGGCACCGAGGGCTCGGGGGTGCCGGTGGGTGTGTACGAGCTGGAGCCCTACGACCCGACCGACATGGGGAACTTCGAGACGTGCTACTCGATCAGCACCTCGATCATCGCCAGAGCTGTGGACGGTATCGATCCCACCTTCGGGCCCGAGGCGGGCGAATCCGCGCTCGACATCGAGATGATGGTGGCCATGGCGCCGGACGCCACCGTCTACGTCTACGACGGGCCCAACGGCGGTACGGGCCCCCTCGACACGTACTCCCGGATGGTGGACGACGACATCGTGTCGGTCATCTCCACCAGCTGGGGCCAGTGCGAGGCCCAGACCGCCCCGGCCGTGGTCGAGGCCGAATCGGCGCTGTTCGAACAGGCCGTGTCCCAGGGCCAGACCATCACCGCCGCCGCCGGTGACGAGGGATCGGAGGACTGCTACTACTTCCCCTCGTCACGGGACACGAACCTCCAAGTGGACGACCCCGGCAGCCAGCCCTGGGTCACCAGCGTGGGGGGCACGACGTTGAGCGCCCTGGGCCCGGCGCCGACGGAGTCGGTGTGGAACTCCGGGCTCTTCGAGGGCACCGGCGGGGGCGGGCTGTCCACCACGTGGACGATGCCGTCGTGGCAGCTCGGACCGGGCATCCAGAACCCCTACACCGCGCCCCGGGACTCGTTCACCGGGGCGTCACCGTGCCCGATGAGCTCGGGGGCGGGGACGCTGTCGTGTCGCCAGGTCCCCGACGTGGCCGCCGACGCCAACCCCGGCACCGGCTTCGCCGTGCTGTGCACCTGCTTCGGCGGCAACGACTGGGCCAAGATCGGCGGGACGAGCATGTCCTCCCCCCTGTGGGGGGCGCTGGCGGTCCTGGCCGACCAGGGGCACGCCCGGGTGGGCTTCATGAACCCCGTGCTGTACCAGGCGCAGTGCCAGGCGAGCTCCTCGTTCAACGACGTCACCCAGGGGAACAACCAGCCGATCGGCTCGCCGCCGAGCGATCCGCCCGATGCTCCGGGCGGGCCGTACTACCCGGCGACGAGGGGGTACGACCTCGCCACCGGGCTCGGGACGCCCATCGCCCCCGACATCGTGGCGGCCCTGCACACCCCGCCCCCCGATGCCTGTCCCACGGCGGCCGGCATCTCGGTGTCGGAGGGTCCGGCCACCGGCGGCACGGTCGTGACGGTGTCGGGCTCCAACCTGTCGGGTGTGAACGAGGTGGACGTGGGCGACGGCAACCGCGCCACCATCGAGTCCGTGTCCGCCGGCGCCGTCACGGTCGTCACCCCTCCTTCGCCCACGGGGGGCTGGGCTACGGACGAGGTCCTGGTGAAGACGCCAAACGACGTGCTCGGGCTGAACGGGTCGATGCCCTTCACCTACAACGGTCCCGACGGCTACTGGACGGTGGCGTCCGACGGCGGCATCTTCGCCTTCGGGCAGATGGGCTTCCACGGCTCCATGGGCGGCCAGCACCTGAACGAGCCCATCGTGGCCATGGCGTCGACCCCGTCGTCCCAGGGCTACTGGCTGGTGGCCTCCGACGGCGGCATCTTCGCCTTCGGCGACGCCGGCTTCCACGGCTCGACCGGCGCCATGAAGCTCAACCAGCCGGTGGTGGGCATGGCCGCCACACCGGACGGCGGGGGCTACTGGCTGG
>JGI12269J14319_10005005_pt1 | contig 11884 bp, 12 predicted proteins | sample PeaSoiSIISIP2007_FD_14319 | JGI IMG/M metagenome (IMG submission 14319) | reverse complement strand
CAGCGGCTAAAGCCGGGGGCTTGATTGAGACCTAAGCGGCACGACTGAAGTCATGCCCTGACGCTTATCGGCTAACAAAAGTCAATTTTGCAAGAGGCTCGATTGTTCACATTCTTTTGCAACGCGCACAAAATACCGATTTATAGACGATGGTCACAAACCAAAGACTGAAGTGAATGTTGCAAGAGGCACGAAGGGCCGAATCGCAGCGGATTCGGCCCCACGGTTTCTTATTTGTCGCAAGCAATCAAACAGCCGTGTTTCCCGCAACCTCGCTGGCAATGCGCCGCAACTCGGGCAGAATTTGCCCCAGCGGCACGGCCTCGGCCGACGGCGTACCCAGCGCAAAGTAGGCGCTGCGATACAGCGCATAGAGCTTCTCGTAGATCGCGGTTGCCTCCGGTCGCGGCTCAAAGACCTTGTACTTGAGGCAAAGGCTTTCCTGTGCCGCTTCAATGCTCGGAAAAGCTCCTGCCGCAAGCGACGCGATGATGCCCGAACCCAAACTGGTCGGAACTCCAGCGGGAACCAGCACAGGCTTGCCCAGCACATCGGCATAGACCTGGTTCAAAACCGCGTTGTTCTGCGGAATGCCGCCGGCGTTGATGACGCGCTCGACAGGCACACCGTACTCGGCCATGCGCTCCAGAATGATGCGGGTATGAAACGCCGTGCCTTCAATGGCCGCGAAGAACTCGTCCTGCGCGGTGTGCATCAGATTCCAGCCCAGTGTGACGCCGCCTAGTTCCGGGTTCACCAGCACCGTGCGGTCGCCGTTGTCCCAGGTCAGCCGCAACAGGCCAGTTTGCCCAGCGCGATACTGATCCAGTCCCTTGGAAAGCTCGGCAACCTTGACTCCAGCGCGGCGCGCAATGGCTTCGAAGATGTCGCCAGTCGCCGACAGTCCGGCCTCGATGCCCGTAAAGTTCGGATGAACGCTGCCCGGAACCACGCCGCAGACGCCGGGAATCAGTTGTGTCTTGTCGCTGATGGCGATGATGCAGGTCGAGGTGCCGACCACGTTGACCACGTCGCCCTCGCGGCAGCCCGCGCCCAGCGCATCCCAGTGCGCGTCGAATGCGCCCACAGGCACCGGAATTCCAGCGCGCAGCCCAAGTTCAGCGGCCCACTGCGCGGACAGATGGCCAGCCAGATGATCGGAGGTCAGGTATTCGCCCGCCAACTTCTCGCGAACGCCGTCAAACAGCGGGTCGAGCTTGGACAGGAACGCCTGCGGCGGCAGGCCATCCCACTTGGGATTCCACATCCACTTGTGCCCCATCGCGCAGACGCTGCGCTTGGCGAGTTTTGGATCGGTAATACCGCACAGAGTAGCGGCCACCATATCGCAATGCTCAAAAGCGCTGGCGAATTGCGCGCGCTTCTCCGGCGAATTGCGCAGCCAGTGCAGCAGCTTGGCAAAGCCCCATTCATGCGAATAGACGCCACCGCACCACTGGATCGCTTCCAGCCCTTCGCTGTGAGCCAGTTCCGTAATCTCCCGCGCCTCGGACTTGGCGCGATGATCGCACCACAGATAATATTCGTCCAGCGGTTGCATCTGCGCATCCACGGGAACCACGCTGGACCCTGTTGTATCCAGCGCGATTGCCTCGATCTGCTCGCCCTGGATGCCCGCATCTTTCACAGCCTGCCGTGTGGCCGCGGCCAACGCGCGCATGTGATCGGCATGCGACTGCGTGGCATGGTCCGGGTCCTCACGGCGGCGATGCAGTGGATACTCCGCTACAGCAGTGGACAATCTTCCCCGCTGGCTGTCAACAATCGATACGCGCACACTCAGTGTGCCAAAATCCGCTCCCGCAACTATGCTCACTTGCCCTCCTGGTCTTACCGTTCTAAAAAATTACTTCTGTCCGTAGGTCGCACGTGCGCCATGCTTGCGGAAATAATGCCGATCAAGCAGAGATTGCGAAACGCCGGCACAATCCGGGCGCAGGGTTGCCGTATGCATGGCCATGCGCGCCACGTACTCCAGAATCACAGCGGTGTGCGCCGCCTCTGCCGCGGTTTTGCCCCAAGTGAACGGCGCATGACCCGCCACCAGCACCGCGGGATTGGCCAATGGGGCCAGATCGCTGAACCGCCGCACAATAGCCTTGCCCGTGTTCAGTTCGTACTCGCCGTTGATCTCATCCGTCGTCAGCTCCTCGGTCACCGGCACCGGCCCATGAAAGGTGTCCGCGTGCGTGGTCCCAAAAGCCGGAATCGCGCGCCCAGCCTGCGCCCACGCGGTGGCGTACTCAGAGTGCGTATGCACCACGCCGCCGATGGTCGGAAAGGCGCGGTACAGCTCCAGATGCGTCTCGATATCGGAGGAGGGACGCAGCCGCCCCTCAAGAATCTTGCCGCCCAGGTCGCAGACCACAATATCCCTGGCCGTCATCTTCTCGTACGGAACGCCGCTGGGCTTGATGGCCACCAGCCCAGCCTCGCGGTCAATGCCGCTGGCGTTGCCAAAGGTATACAGCACCAGCCCCCGCCGAACGAGTTCCAGGTTCGCGTCCAGCACCTCGGTTTGCAAACGTAATAAATCCATCAAACTCCTCCGCTGTGGATACCGGTGGTCAAGCAAATGCCTCGGAGAAATCGCCGGAAAACATTTACTAGCCAATGATAAATCGATTTTACACAGGCGGGGTCGTGGTGCGCCATCTTGTTTTCCGCTTGGGTAACAGGAATGCAGATTCTTTCGAGCCTCTTGCAAAATCCATCGGCGAATGACGGTTTGCAAGAGAGAACTCGGTGCGAAGTTTGCTGCGTAAATTCGCTTGATGTGATGTTTTGTAACAAGGGCACAACTTTAGTCGTGCCGAAACGGCTGAAATGATTGATCTTGGGCTGTAGGCCCTGCCAATGTCATTGCTGGCAGGTGGCCTGGTCATGAAGTAACCACCAACTGCTGTGCCCCATTCATCCACAGTTTCATCGTGGATGAGTGGGAGACCACAGACCTCAACATGACAGAAGGGCGGGTGCCCTTAGTGCCGGAGTGAAGTAAACCAACCACAGAAGCTGGATGCCCCAGGTGCCTCGCTTTTGAGGCACGGGGTTCCATCGGCTCCTTACTGTTGGGTGGCGGACCCTTGCGCTTTTCTCTAGCGCAAGGGGGGAAGGACAGAGGTCAGTGCGAGCGAATAGCGAGCGATTGGCCCCACCGCAGGTGGCTATTGCAGCAGCGTCGGTTCGTCTTCCTTCAGCTCTTCCGGCGGGATGATGACGGCGGCAGCTACTTTGTCGTCGGCCTCTAGGTTGAGCAGGCGGACGCCCTGGGTGGCGCGGCCGGCGGCGCGGATGGTTTTGGTATCGATGCGGATGATCTTGCCGAACTGGCTGATGACCATCAACTCCGAGGTATCATCCACTAACTGAATGGAACTCACTCGACCAATGCGTGGAGTGACCGCCATGTTCTTGACGCCCTTGCCGCCACGGGTTTGCAGACGGTACTCGTCCACGTCTGTGCGCTTGCCGAAGCCGTTTTCCGTGATGGCCAGGATGCGGTAGGCACCGGGCTCGTGCTCCTTGGGAGTGATGGCGATGCCGACCACGTAATCGTTCTTGGCCAGCTCGATGCCGCGCACGCCGTAGGCTGGGCGCCCCATGGAGCGCACGTTGGACTCGTCAAAGCGGATGGCCATGCCGAGGTGCGTGGCCAGGAAGACGATCTGCGAGCCGTCGGTGATGCGCGCGGCGACCAGTTCGTCGTCCTTGTCGATGCCGATGGCGATGATGCCGCGCGCCATGACGTTCGAGAAATCCTTCAGAGGGGTCTTCTTGACGGTGGCATTGCGGGTGGTGAAGAAGATGAACTTGCCCTCCTCCTCGAGGTCGCGAATGGGCAGAATGGCGCGGACGTTTTCGCCGGGTTGCAGGTCGAGCAGACTCTGCATGGACTTGCCCTTGCCGGCTGCGCCCACGTCGGGAATCTCGTAGACCTTGAGCCAGTAGACGCGGCCCGTGTTGGTGAAGCAGAGCAGGTAGGCGTGGGTGGAATCGACAATCAACTGCGCGACAAAATCCTCGTCGCGGGTCTTCATGCCGGTGCGTCCCTGGCCGCCACGGCGCTGCTGGCGATAGATGCTGATGGGGGTGCGCTTCAGGTAGCCCTGATGGCTGACGGTGACCGCAACCTGCTCGTCGGCGATGAGGTCTTCAAGCTGTAACTCGGCCGACTCATCGACGATCTGGGTGCGGCGGACATCGCCAAACTTGTCGCGCGTCTCTTCGAGTTCCTTCACGATCACACCGCGCAGCTTGGTCTCTGATGCAAGGATCGATTCGTACTCGGCAATCTCTTCGCGCTTCTGGCGCAGTTCGTTCAGAATATCGTCGATGGAAAGCTGAGTGAGGCGATAAAGTTGTAACTCGAGGATCGCGTCGATCTGGCGAAGAGTAAGTCCCTTCTCCTCGTGTGGCAAACGCTCGCGGTCCAGGTTGAGAACAATCTCTGTACCCTTGCCCCATGCGTACAGATTTTCGCGGGCTTCTACGCGCGAACCCGATCCACGAATGATCTTGATGACCTTGTCGAGATTGTCGAGGGCAATCTTGTAGCCTTCAAGGATGTGCTCGCGCTCGCGAGCCTTGCGCAGCAGATACACGGTGCGGCGCTGCACCACGTCAATGCGGTGATTGATGAAGCAGCGGATGGCCTGATCGAGACCCAGTTCCTGCGGTTGGCCATTGACCACCGCCAGGAAGATCATCGAGAAGCTTTCCTGCATCTGTGTGTGCTTGTAGAGCTGGTTGAGCACAATCTCCGGCTGCGCGCCGCGCTTGAGTTCGATCACGATGCGCATACCGTCGCGATCACTCTCGTCGCGCACGTCGCTGATGTCGTCGACGATCTTGTCGGTGACCAACTCGGCGATGCGCTCGATGAGTTTGGATTTATTGACCTGATAAGGAATCTCAGTGACGATGATCGCCTGCTTTTCCTTGGTCATGTTTTCGACGGCCACTTTGGCGCGCATCATGAAGCGACCGCGGCCCTTGGTATAGGCTGCGGGAATGCCGCTCTTGCCGTAGAGGAAGCCGCCTGTGGGGAAGTCCGGTCCCTGCACGTGCTTGAGCACTTCGGCCAGACCGGCCTGAGGATTCTGCAACAGCTCGATGGCGGCGTTGAGAACTTCCGTCAAGTTGTGCGGCGGAATATTAGTTGCCATGCCGACGGCGATGCCGCTGGAACCGTTGACGATGAGATTGGGAATGCGCGTGGGCAGAACGGTCGGCTCAAGCGTGGACTCGTCGTAGTTGGGCGTAAAGTCGACGGTCTCCATCTCGATGTCGGCCAGCAACTCGCCGGCAATGCGCGCCATACGGCACTCGGTGTAACGCATGGCGGCGGGCGGATCGCCGTCCACCGAGCCAAAGTTACCCTGACCGTCCACCAGCGGATAGCGCAGCGAGAAGGGCTGCGCCATGCGGACCATGGTGTCATAGATGGCCGAGTCGCCGTGGGGGTGATAGACGCCCATGCACTGGCCAACGACCTTGGCGCACTTGGCGTACTTCTTGTTGTGCTCCAGGCCCATCTCGCTGAGGGTGTAGAGAACGCGCCGATGCACGGGCTTGAGGCCGTCGCGGGCGTCGGGCAATGCGCGCCCAACGATGACGCTCATCGAGTAAGCGAGATAAGAGCGGCGCATCTCCTCTTCAATGTTGATGGAAATGAGATTGGTGCCGCTTTGAGGAGGCGTGGGCACTCCAAGAGGAAGCTGAGGGTTCTGATCGTCTGCCATAGGGTTTTTTTGGCCAGCGGACGCGGCGGGAATGTACAGCGAAGGAGCGGTGCCGGGTTCGCGGGCTACAATTCTATTTTACGCGCTGAAAGCGGGTTTCAGCAAGGCGAAAATCAGTAAATAAGTCCTTCGTTTGCTTGAATTTATAGACTATCTTCGCGGTTTCGGCGAGGGGGGCGGTTGCTTCTGGGCGTCTGCCGCGATCCAGGGTTGGACTGGAAAGAGGGTTTTCGCTGGACTTTCGCCTTCGTTTTCCTTTTCGTCGCTCGATTTCTTCATTGCATCAAGACTCACTCCGAACCAAATGGTCGAGGGAAAGCTATTACCTTTTAGAACTGATAGGCACGCTGCCGATTTGTCCATCAATTCCGGCTCGCACCATAGATAAACCCGCGCCAGGCAGGCGTTTTTTTAGCAGTCGCACGAGCAATCTTCGCCCAAGTCTGCGATACTGGTGCGTTATGCCAATCGATGATCTGCAACAGGCCGCTCTAAAAGTCGCCGGATTCCTCGCCTCGCTGAACAAGCTGGGTGGAATGCGCCTCAAGTACCGCATCAGCGCCGGAGACGGTGCCACCAACCCAGAGGGTTCGCTATGCGTGGAGCTGGGCGGACCCGACGTGCCGCTGGTCGTTCAGCACAACGGCGAACTGCTGCGCGCGCTGGAGACCATCAGCGCCCAAATCCTCCACCTCGACCAGCGCGAGCAGGACTTGGTCAGCTTTGACGCCGATAATTTCAAGGCTCTGCAAGCCGAACAACTCCGCCTGACCGCCGAGACCGCTGCCGAGAAGGTTCGCAGCACCGGCATTCCCTACGCCTTCCCACCCACCAACAGCCGGGAGCGTCGCCAGCTTCATATGGTCTTCAAGGAGATCGAAGGCGTGGAGACCGCCAGCAGCGGCGAAGGTCCAGACCGGTTCCTGGCCGTCTTTCCGGCTGGTAAAACCGATCTGCCGGTTATGCCGCCCGCCAAGCCCCGCAGCTTCGGCGACCGGGATCGCGGACGGTCACGCCGCTAACGGCAAATTCATCGCTTCCATCTGCCTGTTCCGCGCCTTTTTCTGGCGCGGACGGGCCGAAGGCGGTTGGCCCCCACCGCAGGTGGCAGGTGCTTACCAGATTTCCAGATTGAAGTCCCGATGGCTGCGGATCAGTTCGAAATTGTCGCGATTTGAGGTAATCAGTCGCGCGCCATGCGTGCGGGTGGTCAGCGCAATCAGCACATCAAAGTGCAGATCGCGCAGCTTGCGTGGCTCGAAACCGCGATATTTATGAATTTTGGCAAGGATAGCGCATGACTCCAGCCAGTTCTTCTCGGTCGGAGTCAAATGGGATGATTTCGCTCAATGGCGGAAAGAATTTGGCGATCAACCTGCGAAATGGCTCCGCCCCAAAGCTCAGCCAGTACGACGGAAGAATTACGTAGCACTCCAACGATGTTTGCGATGCGTTGACTGTGGCACCCAGTGCGCAGATCATCTATCAAAATCGAGGAATCAAGGATAACAAAATCACTCATCGCAGCTGGCAAAGCTGGCCTTGCCCTCGTACTTTTTCATCAAATCCTTGAAGTCCTGCAGCGCTACGATTTCCTTGAGCGCCACATGGACGGCTTCCGTGCGCGACTTCACGCCCAGCGCGCGCACAGCCTTGTCGGCGAGTTTGGTATCCAGTCGAATTGAGGTCAGAGTGGCGGCCATGGCTTCTCCTTTGTATATATCCATTACGCGCTCGGTATATACAGAAATCAAGTCCTTTTCAGGCGCGTCCGGGCACTGCCGGACGCGCCGCTACTCAGCGCGGGGTCTCCCATTGGCCGGAGCGGGCAGAGCGGAAAATGGCATCGATGACCTGCATATTCTTGATGGCGTCTTCGATGGGGACGGGGAGTTCGGTGTTCTCAAAGACGGCGTGGGCAAAGGCGTCGCCCTGGAGTGTGTACTGATCGCAGGCGGGGACGGATTCGACGGTGATGCCGGAGCCGTAGAGATCGCCGGAGCTGTCAATGATGATGCGGCCTGGGCGGTCGTTGAGCGGACTCCAGGGGATTTCGAGTTCAATGCGGCCACGTGCGCCCAGCAAATGAAGGCGTTGGTGGTGGACGAGCTGGGTACTGCAAGTAAAGATGGACTGGCCGCCGGAGAAGTCAAGGATTGCGGAGGTAAGGCGGTCGATACCCATGGCGGGGTCGCGGTCAATGAGCGAGACGACGCGGGTGGGCATCCCGCCGAAGGCATGGCGCGAGGCGTGGATGAGGTAGCAGCCGATATCCATCAGCGCTCCGCCACCCATCTCCGCCTGGTTGCGGATATTGGCGGGGTCGTTGTTGAAGAAGCTGAAATAGCCGGTGATGGAGCGGAGTTCGCCGATGCGGTGCTGGGCGAGCAGTTCCTGCACACGCAGCCATTGGGGGTGGGAGCGGATCATGAAGGCTTCGCCAATTTTGACGCCGGTGCGGGCGCGGACGGCAAGGAGGGTCTCGGCTTCGGCGGGGGTGAGGCTGAGAGGCTTTTCGCAGAGAACGTGCTTGCCGGCCTCGGCGGCCTTGATGGTCCAGGGCACGTGCAGATGGTTGGGCAGGGGATTGTAGATGGCGTCGATCTTGGGGTCGGCCAGCAGTTCCTCATAGGAGCCGTAGGCGGTGGGGATGCCGAGAGCAGCGGCAGCGGCTTGGGCTTTAGCCAGATCGCGAGAGGCGATGGCGGCGACAGTAGTGAGTTGGCCGCGCTGCATGGCGGGCAAAACCCTCTTGAGACCGATGTCGGCAGTGCTGAGTACACCCCAGCGAAGTTTGTTTTCCATGCAAGCCATAATAAGGGCTGGCGCGAATAGCTGACGAAAGGCGCGGCTCAACTCGTATACTTGAAGTTAAGATATGGCTACTTTTCTGGATACGATATTGGCCTCGACACGGGCCACGGTGGCATCAGCGAAGGAGCGGGTGCCGGTGGCGGGGCTGGAACGGCGGGCGGCAGCGCATACTCCGCGCGGCTGGGCTGCGGCTTTGCGGCGGCGGGCGGCAACTGCCCCAGCAGTGATTGCTGAGATCAAGAAGGCATCGCCGTCAAAGGGACTGATTCGGCGGAGCTTCGACGTGACTTGGCTGGCGCAGCGTTATGAAGACGGCGGCGCGGCGGTGCTTTCCGTGCTGACGGATGCGCCGTTTTTTCAGGGGAGTCTGCGCAATCTGTCGCGGGCCTCGAAGGCGGTCCCGCTGCCTTGCCTGCGCAAGGATTTCATGATCGACGAGTACCAGATCATCGAGGCGCGGGCCAATCACGGCGATGCGATTCTGCTGATTGCCGCGGCGCTGACCAGCGAGGAGATGAAGCGATTTTCCGCAGTGGCCCACGGGATGGCGCTCGATGTGCTGGTCGAGGTGCATACGGGCGACGAGCTGGACCGGGTGCTGGACGCGTTGGGCACGAGCGGCGCGGATGCGATCGGCGTGAACAATCGCAACCTGAAAACCTTTGACGTGAGTCTGCAAACCTCGTTGGAGCTGGTGAGCAGGATACCGGCGGGGGTGGTGCGCGTGGCCGAAAGTGGGCTGACGACCGCTGAGGATCTAATCATGCTGCGGACGGCGGGCTTTGACGCGTTTTTGATTGGTGAGAGCCTGATGCGGCAGTCCGATCCGGGTGTGGCGCTGGAAAAACTGCTGGCCGGCACGATGGCGGTACCTGTGGCGCAATGAAGCATTGAAATGGCTGGAAACTGGAGTAGAATGCAGTCATTCGAGGCGCGCGGGAGGTGCGGGATGGCGACAAATCCATTGATTCGCGATGACGATGCCAAGCCGACGCTGGAAGAGCTGGAGGCGCGCATCGGCAAGGATGTTCTGCCGCAGCATCGCGCGATTCTAATGAGGGCGCTGGAACAGACCTCTAGTCAATCCTTCAATGAGTTGCTGGCATCGATGCCGAATGTCGGCGAGGATTCCGATTTTGCGCCATGCCGAGGCTGAGGAATGTTCCTGGTCGATACGAATGTTCTGAGTGAAGGACGCAAGGGCACAAAGGCCGATCCCGGTGTGGTGAATTTCCTCATTGGCGCGGAGCGGGATATCTTCCTGCCTGTTCAGGTTCTGGGAGAATTGCGTTTCGGAATTGAAAAACTGAAACGCAAAGGCGACTTTCCTCAGGCTCGAAGGGTGGAGAAATGGTTTCAGACCATTCTGACGCAATATGCGCCCCGTATTTTGACTTTTGACCAAGTGTGCGCGCATCTGTTGAATCCCTTCCTCGGCGATGCTGGTCCGTCCGATGCGAATCCATCTACTGCCCGGAGAGTTCACTGAGCCATGAAAACCTCTGCGAAGAAATCGTCTCCCAAGCAAGCAGCGGCAAAGATTCCGCCGCAAAAGCTGTGGATCAAGGTCTGCGGGAACACCTCGCTGGAAGATGCGCTGCTGGCGGTTGAGGCCGGTGCGGATGCCTTGGGGTTTGTCTTTGCGCCTAGCCCGCGGCGTGTGACCGAGTCCGAGGTGGCGGCGATGGTGCGGCATTTGCCCGCGACAGTCGAAAAGATCGGGGTTTTTGTGGATGCCAGCCTGGAGGAGATTTATTCGGCGGTGCGGGTCTGCGGGCTGACCGGAGTGCAGTTGCACTCGGAGGCCAGGCCGGAGTTGCCGGCCAAGCTGCATGAGCTGCTCGGCGCTGAGTTGCGCATTCTGCGAGTGGTGCATTTCGGCGAGGGCGCGGCAGAGCAGGCGGTGGAGTTGGCGCAGAATCCACACGTGGATGCGGTGCTGGTGGATTCGCGCACGGCGACGGCAGTGGGCGGAACGGGCGTCGCCTTCGACTGGGCCGCGGCCAGCAAGACGCTCTTCCAAAACCCCGCAGCGCGCAAACGCAGCATCGCGGCTGGCGGTTTGAATCCGGAGAATGTGGCCGAGGCAATTACCACGCTGCGTCCGTGGGGTGTGGACGTGGCCTCCGGCGTCGAGGCCGAGCCGGGGCGCAAGAGTCCGCAGCGAGTGCGTACCTTCGTCGAGCGGGCGCGGGCGGCGGCGGGCAAGGTGCGGTAAGAGCTACCTCTGGCAGTGGGGGCAGAAATGTGTGCCGCGCCCAGCCAGCAGGATGCGCTGAATCGGCGTTTCGCACTGGCGGCAGGGCTGATCGGTGCGCAGGTAGACGCAGTGCTCAAGCTGGTAAAAGCCGCGCACACCCTCGGCGTCCACGTAATCGGAGACCGACGATCCCCCCAGTTGGATGGAGTGCTCCAGCACCTCGCGCAAAGCCAGACGCAGCCGCTCCAGATGCGCGGCGGTGAGTCGGCCAGCGGGCTTAGTGGGGCGGATTCCGGCGTGGAAGAGGCTCTCGTCCGCATAGATGTTGCCAACCCCGGCTAGCAGCGTCTGGTTCAGCAGCGCGGCCTTGATCGCCAGCTTGCGGCCCCGAAAGAGCCGCACAAAATCGGCGGCTTCGATCACCAGCGGGTCTGCGCCCGTCGCGGTAAAAGCGGACTGCCGCGCCAGGTCGCGGAATTCAAGCCGACCAAAGCGACGCGGATCCACAAAGCGCAGCTCCTTGCCGCTGGCCAGCCGCAACCGCGCATGTGTATGCGCGGCCACAGGCGCTTCCGGCGTAGTCACCAGAAGCCGCCCCGTCATTCCCAAATGCACAATCCACTGGGCGGAGGACTGGCCGTCCAGGCGGGACTTACTAAGCCTTTTAGCCGGTTTTTTGCTGGCTAGAGGAGACTCACCGCCCGCACCCAGCTCGCAGACAATGTGCTTGCCGCTGCGATGCACAGCCAGAATGACGCGCCCTTCCAGGCCTTTTACCTGCCGCGCGGGCGGAGTCTTGAACGGCTCCTTGTGGCCGCCGAACCACGCTTCGACGATGCGGTCACCGTGTACGCGCTCATGCACTCCACGGGCGATGGTTTCAACTTCAGGCAACTCAGGCATCGCTCTATTTTAGGGGAATCCACATCGCTCCGCGCCCGCCCGCACAATCTGGCTCGGCTGAGCGCAACAGCTAGAACGAGGGTCAGACAACAAAAATGAAATTCTCCTGTGAGCCTCTTGCAAAATTGACTTTTGTTAGCCGATAAGCGTCAGGGCATGACTTCAGTCGTGCCGCATAGGTCTCAATCAAGCCCCCGGCTTT
>JGI12269J14319_10004998_pt1 | contig 11897 bp, 12 predicted proteins | sample PeaSoiSIISIP2007_FD_14319 | JGI IMG/M metagenome (IMG submission 14319) | reverse complement strand
AACACGCTGCCGTCAAGGAACGCGGCGGCGCGCCGCCATGCCGTCATTTCCGGGCCCCTGGCCTCGTGGCGGCGCGCCCAGGTGTTCTTGCTGAACGCCTCGTTCAGTTCGGCGACCAGGATGTCCGCGCGCGCCACCGCCCCACGCGCCGTCGCGTGACCGGCCCACGGATCGGCCGCTCGCAGGCCCAGCAGATGCCGCACGCACAGCGGTGCCCAGCGATGCGAAGCCACGCGCGAGGCTCGCAGTGACGCGCGGAGGTCATCGATCGCCCGGTGCGCTGCGCCTTGGCTGGCCAGGCAGACGGGACAGCCGTCCGGGTCGGCGGCGCGACGACGGCCCGACCACAGCCAGCCGACCGGGGCGCCCAGTTTCCTGCCTGGCGATCGCGCGGGCCGGGTCAGGCCCGCGGCCAGGCACCCGGCCTGCCAGGCCAGCACCGATGCCGGGCCGCCTCCACGACGTACCGGTAGACCGCGGTGAGCCTGCTGGCGGCCCCGGGCTGGCTCATGAGCGCACGCGTGTGGCGGGCGCACATGCCCAGCGACGAGCACAGCCGGGTGATGGTCACGGCGTCCGCGTGTGCCTCAAGCGCGAACCAGGCCAGGTAGCGGTCGCTGACCTCGCCGACGTAGCGGCACACCGGGCAGCCCGGCCCGGTCAGCAGGTCCGCCGCGGTATACAACGTCAGCACGGTCGGGCCGCGCGGGATCGGGGTGGCGGATGGCACGCTAGCGGTCCACGATCAGGCCAGGGCGGTCACGACCGCGATGACGGCCACCAGCGCGATCAGCATGTACAGCAGGTAGTTGTCCAGCCGGCCCGACTGCAGCCGTTTAGCGGCCGCGACGACCGCGGCGAACACGCTGAGCCCGGGCCGGTATACGTAAGTCTCCACCACCTCCACCACGTCGGAGGTGTACTCCAGGTGGGCCTGATCGTGGTCGGGCTCGCCGTCGGAGTCGTCATCCGGCGTCACCGGCCGCAGTTCGGCGTGGGTATGCAGCACGCTGGCGAGCACGCGGCGGGTCGGGTTGGCGTAGCCGAACGCGGTGTAGGAGTCGGCGCCCTCCACGCCGATCGTCGCCGACCGCCAGGCGGGAACCCGGCGGACCCGCAGCATCCGCCGCCCGGACACTACCCAGGTGAACACTCCGACCAGGACCAGCATGGCCGGGAGCTCCACCCACAGCCACGACGGTGACAGGATCGAGAACCCGGCGAACACCGGCTGCAGCACCCACGGGGACTTCAGCGCACCCAGGGTGAGCGAGCCCGGCACTACCGGCGACAGCCCGGCCGCGATCACCCGGATCTCCAGCGGCGTCACCGCGGCGATCGCCAGCGGGCAGGCCGCGAGCACGGCCACCGCGATGCGCCCGGCCCAGCCGTATTCAGTCCGCCGGGACTGCTGGCCGGCGCCCATCCCGCGGCCGAGCACCACGAGCCCGACCAGCCGGACGAACGTGACCCCGGCGAACCCGGCGACCAGCGCGACAGCCGCCCCGGCCACCGCGAGCACCAGCCGGTAGCCGAGGCCGGGCACCCGGAACTGCTGCATGAGCGCCTCGAGCAGGAACCACTCGGACACGAACCCGGCGGTCAGCGGCAGCCCGGCCAGCGTCAGCGATCCCACCGCGAAGCCGACCCCGCTCCAGAGCGCCCGCCTGGGCAGGACGCGCAGCACCTCCAGGTCGTCGCTGCCCGACTGCATCTCGATCCCGGCGGCCGAGGTGAACAGCAGCGACTTGGCCGCGGTGTGCGCGACCATCTGCAGCGTGGCGGCCAGCAGCCCGGCCGCGACCAGGCGCTCGTCGGCGACCGCGGCACCGGTCAGCGCGACGCCGAAGCCCACCACGATCAGGCCGCTGTTCTCCACACTGGAGTAGGCGATGACCCGGTTCAGCCGGTTCTGCACCGCCGCGTGCGCGATGCCGAGCAGCGCCGAGAACGCCCCGGCCAGCAGCAGCAGGCCCACCAGCCAGCCGGGCGGGCGGCCCAGGATGGCCAGCGTGCGCCACATGCCGTAAAAGGCGACGTTGACGCACACCCCGGCCATGATCGCGCGGGCCGGACCGGGGGCCGCCGCGTAGCCGCGCGGCAGCCAGATCTGGAACGGCACCAGGCCCGCCTTGATCGCGAACCCGGTCAGCAGCAGCACCAGGGCCGTGGTCCGGGCGGCGCCGCCGGGCACGTGCGTGAACGACACGAGCGTGATCGAGTGCGACTTGGCCGCGAGCAGCAGCAGCCCGGCCAGCAGCGCCGCGCCGCTCAGCCTGCCGAACGCAAACGTCAGCTGCGCGTCGGCGGCCAGCCCCCGCCTGGCCCGATCCGAACCAGCGAGCAGGTAGAACCCGATCGTCAGCGCTTCCCACCCGAACAGGACGGTGAACGCGTCACGCCCGGTCACGATGACCGCGACCGCGCCCAGGGCCAGCGCATAACCCGTGCCCAGCCCTCGCCGGATGACCGATTCCGGCCGGGCTGCCCAGCTGGCGAACGCGACCGAGGTCGGCAGCGCGGCGCCGAACGCCACGGCCAGGAACAGTCCCGACAGCTGGTCGGCGGCCAGGTCGGCAGACTGCTCGCCGGGCACCGGCTGCCCCAGCCAGCCGGCTACCGGGAGCTGTACGCTGTGGCCGGCCAGGGCGAAGCCGCCGAGTACCGCCAGGCACGCCGAGCCGGCGGCGCCGAGGATATAGGGCACACCGCGCGCCCGTCGCCCCCGGTCACCCAGATCCACCGCCGCGGCCAGGGCCAGGGCAATCAGCCCGGCCGCGAATAGCCCGCTCATCGCGCCTCCTGGCGGCCGTCGGCCAGCTTCCCGACCGCGATCAGCAGGGCGTTGAGGATGCCGAACGGCGACGGCGGCGACCCGGGCAGCCAGACATCCACCGGCACCGTAGCCCCGATCCCCCCGCTCGTCGCCTGGCCATCGCCCAGCAGTCCGCCGCTGACCGCATCCGTGCCGACGGCGATGACAACCTTCGGGTCGGGCATGGCCTCGTAGGTGGTGCGCAGCGGGCCTGCCATGCCCCGTGCTCCGGCGCCAGTGACGAGCAGGACGTCGGCGTGACGCGGGCTCGCGGTGAAGAAGATGCCGAGCCGGTTGATGTCGTAGACCGGGCCGAGCAGGGCCTGGATTTCCCACTCCTCGCTGCCGTCGGAGCCGGTGTCGACGTGCCGCACGTGCACGCTGCGGCGCAGCGCGGCGGTCCGCCCGGCCAGGCGCGCCCGGGCCGCCTCGACCGCGGCGTCGGTCTCCGGCGTGTCCGGCACGATCAGCTGATCACGGGTGAGCGCCGCCGCGCCGGGGCCGGTCGCGCCGGCCGACCACGCGAACACGTCGGGACGCTCGGCCACGCACCGTCCGCACAGGATGCACCGGCCCTGGTCGACCCGCGCGGCGCCCCCGGTGACCGAGATGGCGCCGGTCGGGCAGAGCCCCTCGACCGCCGGATCCGCCGGGCCCGGCAGCGGCCTGGCCGGTCCGCGCCAGGAGTCAGCGTAGGCGTCGGGTCGGCCCGGCCAGCGGGTGGTGACCACGCCGTCGCGCAGGCCGCGCAGCACCCAGAGGCTCATAGCGCCACCCCCGCGATGGACAGGCCGAAGCTGGCTTCGATGAACGGGAAGTCGGTTAGGATGTCGCCGGCGAAGACCTCGTGCATGAGCACCAGGTTGTGGAAGGACGCTGACCTCGGGTGGCAGCGCGCGACCCGCCCGCCTGCCACGGTCAGGTCGTAGAGAACCTCGCCCTGGGGTGCCTCAGCCCAGCCCGTGGCCCGGCCATCGGCCGGGTCACACCGGATTCGGAGGGGCTCAGCCGGTCGTTCGGCAAGAAGAGCGGCGGCCAGCCAGAGCAGGCGGAAGGCCTCTTCCACCTCCTCCCAGCGGACGCGCAGCCGGGCCAGCGCGTCCCCGGCGGAGTGCGCGCGGCCCGGGAGTACGCCCAGCGACGGGTACGCGTCGTAGGGACGGCCCAGGCGGTCGTCGTCGGTGAACCCGGACGCCTTCCCGATGGGGCCGAGCGCCCCGTGCTCCCGGGCCCGCTCACCGGACAGCGGGCCGGTGCCGCGCAGCCGGTCCAGCAACGACGAGGTGGCCATCAGCGCGGCGGCGTCGGCGGTGATCTTCGGTTCCAGCCGACGCAGCTCGGCGCCGATCTCGGCCGGGCCGATCCGCGGTGGCGCGCTGACCCCGCCGGGCACGACCACGCCACGGCCGAACCGGCTGCCGCACATCCTGCTCACCAGCCGCAGCACGTGTTCCTTGTGCAGCGCGAACCGGGCGGTGGCCACCGCCAGGCCGGCCGCGTCGGCAAGCCGGACCGCTACGTCGAGGTGGTTGGCGATCCGCTCGAGTTCGGCGTACAGGACCCGCACCAGGCCCGCGGCCGGGGGGATCTGGCAGCCCGCGATCCGTTCGGCCGCGTGGCAGAAGGCGAGCGCGTGGGCCACCGAGGCGATGCCTTCGGTGCGCTCGGCCAGGAGCACGCCATCGGCGGCGGTCATCCCCTGGTACCGCTGCTCGATCCCGCGGTGCTTGTAGAACACCCGCATGTTCAGGTGCGGGATCTCCTCGCCCGGGGTCTCGACCAGGTACTCGATCGACTCAAGCACCCCGGAGCGGACCGGGCCGTGCGGGATCGTGAACACCCCGTACCCCGCCACGTGCCGGGCCAGTGCGTGCTCCTCCGGCGAGCCGGGCCTGATCAGCGGCGCCAGGCGGGGATGTCCCTCGGGGATCACCCCGAACTGGTCGTGGATCTCCCGCTCGTACCAGAAGGCTGCGCCCAGCCGTGGGGTCAGCGCTGGGTAGCTGACCGCGTCGGCCGACAGGGCCGCCTCCAGCGTGTCGATTCCGCCCGGCCTGGCCACGTGCGCGGACAGCACCAGCTGGCCGTCGGCGGCCCTGGTGGCGAACAGGCCGGCGAACCGTTCTCCCGCGGCGACCCGCGACTCGATCTCCTTCCACACCACCGCGACGGTCACCGGGTGCCCCCCAGCTGGCTGACGGCGCGCTCGATCAGGTGAGTCAGTTCGGCGGGCGGATGCACGCCGAGCACGAACAGCACCGCCACGCCGGCCACCACGGGGACCACCATCCACGCGCTGGGCTCACCGCGCGTCTGCTCGCGGGGCGGCGGGGTGAACAGCATGCCGGTGGCCGAAGCGCTGAGCCCGAAGAACGCCACGGTGGCCAGGATGATCAGGATCGCCGCGGCGGCGTAGTGGCCGCTGGAAAGGCCGCCGGACACGATCTGGAACTCGCTGCGGAAGATCCCGGACGGCGGCAGGGCGGACAGCGCGAACACCGCCAGGAGGAACAGCGGCCCGCTCCAGGGCAGCAGGTCCAGTCCGCCGCGGATGGCGGAGATCTCCTTACCGCCGAACTTCACCGTGAACACCCCGGCGCCCATGAACGCGTTCCCCTTCGCGGCCGCGTGCGCCAGCACGTGCAGCAGGACGCCGGCCAGTGCCACCGGCGCGCCGAAGCTCACCCCGATAGCCAGGATGCCCATGTGCTCGACGCTGGAGTAGGCCAGCAGCCGCTTGATGTCCCGCTGGCCGTACACGTACAGCGCCGCCAGCAGCAGGGACGCCACCCCGAAGACCAGCAGCGCGTCGCGCGGAAAGCCGGTGCCGAGCGTCGCTCCGGCCACCTGGTAGAAGCGCAGGATGGCGTAGAAGCTCACCGCCAGCAGCGACCCGGACAGCAGCGCGGAAACCGGCGTCGGCGCTTCGGAGTGCGCGTCCGGCAGCCAGGTGTGGACCGGGACCAGCCCCATCTTCGTGCCGTAGCCGAGCAGAGCCAGCAGGAAGGCCAGCCGGACCGGCGTGTGCGGCAGCCGGGCGCCTGTCTCCACCAGCGGCTGGAGGGCCAGGTTGTAGTGCTGGCCGAGCACCTGTGCCCCGGCGAAATACGCGAACACGGTGGCGAGCAGGGCCAGGCCCAGCCCGGCACTGGCGATCAGCACGTACTTCCAGGCCGCCTCGGCGGCACCGTCGGTATCCTCGATCGCCACCAGCAGCGCCGAGATGATCGTGGTCACCTCCACCGCGATCCATAGCAGCGCCAGGCTGCTCATCATCGGCGCGGCCAGCATCGAGGCGGCGAACAGGTTAAGCCCGGCGTAGAAGCGCCGGGCGTAGAGATCCTCGTGGCGCTTGAGGTACCCGACCGTGTAAACCGCGACGGCGGCGTACAGGAAGCTGATCGTGAGCAGGAAGATAGCGCTGACCGCGTCGACCCGCAGATAGGACAGGTAGTTCAGGTCCCGGTGCGCGACCGCCGGGATCAGCACCAAGACCAGAGCGAAGGAAGTCAGGCCCGAGAGCACGGTAATCACGCGGGCCGCGGTCCTGGGCAGCGCGACGCAGATGGCCCCGGCCGCCAGCGGGACGATGAGCAGGGCGAGGACGACAGCGAGCATCGTTGCTACCCCCGCAGCCTGGTCAGGTCGGCGGTGGACAGCGACTCGGCTCTCGAATGGTGCGCGCGGATCAGCATGCCGAACACCACCACCGCCACCAGCAGGTCGAACAGGAAGGCGGTCTCCAGGATCAGCGGCAGCCCGGCCGCGACCACCAGCGCCGCCAGGGAGATGGCGTTCTCCAGCGAGAGGAACCCGATCGCCTGCGAGGCCACGTCCCGGCGCACGATCATGAGGCCGAACGCCATCAGCACCATCGCGGCCGCGATGGACAGCGCGGTCGGCGGTGCCGCCGGGCTGCGGATGCCCAGCGCGCCGAAACTGAAGAAGCCGAATGCGGCCAGCACGATCCCGGCCAGCACCGCGGTGGCCGGGGTCACCGCCTGACTGCCCGCCACCCCGGGTGCCTCCTCATCGCCGACCGTCCCCCGCAGCAGGCGGCGCAGCACCAGCGGGACCGTGACGACCTTCAGCGCCGCCGACAGCCCGGCCAGCGCGTACAGGTCGGGCAGGTTCCGGTCCGCCGCGATGACCACGGCCAGGACCGAGATCAGCGCCGACTGCGCCGCGTACAGCCGGACCTGGTCCCTGGCCAGCGCCTGCCGCAGCATCCCGAACTCCAGCAGCAGCATCACCGCCGCGATCACGTTGGCCACGCCCGCGTAGATCCCGGGCGCGCTGGCCGGGCTGGCCAGCGCCATCACCCACCTCCCAGGTAGAGCGTGAACACCCCGAGCACGGCCAGCAGGAACGCGCCCGCCACGAACTCGGTGATCTTGAACAGGCGCAGCTTGGCGAACGAGTTGTCGATCACCGCCACCACGCAGCCCACTGCCGCCGCCTTCGCCAGCAGGGCCAGGATGGCGAGGATGATCGCGCCTATCTGCTGCGTAGACGCCAGGCCCCACGGGGCCAGGAACACGTTGGCCAGGATCGTGTACAAGATGAGCTGCTTCAGCTCGCTGCCCCACTTCAGCAGGGCGAAATACGGCCCGGAGTGCTCGAACGCCCGGGCCTCCTCGATCATCCCGAACTCGTTAGTCCCGGTATGCGTCTCCACCGGGATCCGGCCCGTCTCGGCCAAGATCACCATGAACAGCGCGGCCGACGCCAGCAGGTGCGCCGGGCGGATCACCTGCCCAGCGCTTGACCGGACGGTCGCCGCCAGCGCGTACGGCAGGTCCGTGCCGGTCAGCAGGGCCACGGTGAACACGACGAATAGCACCACCGGCTCGGCGATGGCCGAGAACGTCTTGGTCCGGCTCGACCCCAGCTGCGCGTACGGGTCGCCGGTCTCCAGCGCCGCGGTCGCCACCACGAAGCTGGCCAGGGCGAGCAGGAACCCGCCGCCCAGGATGTCGCCCATGTAGCCCAGCGGCAGCCCGTAGCTGGTCAGCACCGGGATCAGCAACGGGATCGTCAGGTAGGCCGCCACGGCTATCACCGGCGCCGCGAGGAAGAACCAGCTCGCCGTCTGCGGGGCCAGTGCCTCCTTGCGGAACAGCTTGGCCAGGTCGTAGTACGGCTGGAGTACCCGCGGCCCGCGGCGGCCCTGCAGCCGCGCCTCCACCTTCGCGATCACGCCGGTGAGAACGGGCGCGGCGACCGCGACCGTCAGCACCTGCAGTAGCTGGATAACCGGAATCGGCAGGGCCGCGCTCACCGCGCAGCCCCGGGATCATTGCCGGGCTGTCCCAGCGGATCATCCATGACGAGCCTCCTACCCTGATGCACCTGATCGGGGTAGAGGCCATCAGCGCGGCTCTTGCCGCGCGGTTAGGGCGAGCCTCATCGCCAGAAGGTCATTGTTCCCCATTGGCTTCTCGGCTCGCAAACCGATCAGGTCCCAGTCGGCGGGGGTGGCGCTGGCCCGGTGCGGAAGACGGCGGTTTCTGCCTGGTCCGCGCGCCGGGCGAAGTCGTCGAACGCCGCGCGGCAGGCGGCCAGCGCGGACCGGGCCTGGCCGGCGCCGACGGCCCCGAGGACGTCCAGCGCTCGGATGGCCTCGTAACGCATGGACAGCCGGGTCAGTTCGGCGTCCTTCTCGCCCAGGTCCGCGTAGCCGAACCGGCCAGCGGCGGTCAGGTCCTCGATCTCGCCCGCGACTATGCCGCACGCCGTGATGACCTCGCCGTATTCATGATCGCGCGCCGCGTTGAAGGCCCCGGTCAGGTCTTCGCCGCCCGCGATCACCGCCGCGCGCAGGACCTGAGCCGACCCGCCGGCCTCGCCGATCATGCTCCGCAGGCGACGGAACGCTCGTTCCGCGGCCGGGGACACCGGCACCGCCGCGACGGCATTCGCGAGGTACACCGCGCCCGTCGTGACCAGCCGCCGCCGGATCGAGGCCTTCAGACCGGTCCTGGCCGGCAGCCGGTACGCCAGAACCAGCCAGGCCACGCGGCCGGGGCAGTCCGGCGCCGGTTCCGCCCCGCCGTTCACGCGATGCCTCCTACCTCAATGTCATCGACACGGGGGTAGAGGCCATCAGCGCGGCTCTTGCCGCGCGGTTAAGGCGAGCCTCATCGCCAGCAGGTTATTGTCTCCTAGGTCGCGCCCGCCCGCAATCCGCCGCGACCGGCTCACGGGCCGCTGGCCGCGACCCCGGCTCCCCGAACGCGGTGGGCGCGGTACTGCGCTACCGCATCATCACGTTCAAGATCGTGGTCACGTTGGCCTGGATCGTATCGGAATCCCTGCGTAATGATAGAATGCAGGTTCGATAAATGGGTACGATGTCGGTATGCTCACGTATACGCCGCCCGGGTGGCCGGCCGGGGTGCACCCGCCGGGCAGCGAGGAATTCGAGTCCACCGCGGTGACCTGGCTGCTCGACGTCGTACCGCCCGATTACCGCCTGCACGGCGTGCTGCGCCGGCATCCGGTGGCGCTGGCCTGCATGGCCAGGCACCACACGAAGGCGTGCGTCGAAGGGGCCCGGCAGGGTTACCGGACCGCGAGAACGGAGCTGGCGGGCTCGCTGCCGCCGCACGCGATCGACACCGTGCTGGCCGCCTACCGCAAGGAGGGCTCCAGGCTGGCCGCCACCGCCCGCGCCGTCGGCCTGGTCGAGCGTGCGCTGCGAGGCGAGGTCTTCGCGCCGAAGATGCAGGACAGGCGACCCGCCCGGCAGGGCTGACCCGAGTCTTGGCTGCATGCGGAACCGTGAGAGTATGGCGGCAGCTGGGGGCGGACAGCAAGCTTTCGGTCCCGCTGGGTGCCGTCGAGGAGTCGGTCGCCCGGTTGGGCCGGCTCCCCGCGGTGATCAAGGACAGCGAGGCGGCGGCGACCGCGGCCCAGCTAGCCCTGCGCGTCGGGCGGCTGCGCGACGTCCTTGACGCGTCCGGCGGCGGATGACGCCGGCGGGCGCGGCCAGCCGTCTCCCGGTACGTACTGCCTGATGACCTTGGCCGGAACGCCGGCCACCACGCACCGGTCGGGCACGGTGCCGCGGACCACCGAGCCCGCCGCCACCACGACGTTGCGCCCGATGCTGGCCCCGGGCAGGATGACCGCGCCGGCGCCCAGCCAGCTACCCGACCCGATGCTGACGGCCGCGTTCAGCGGCATCTGCCGCCCGATCGGCTCGTCGGGGTCCTCGTACCCGTGATTCTGGTCGGTAATGTAGACGTACGGCCCGGTGAACACGTCGTCCCCGATCACCAGCGAATGATGGGCGACGAGGTGACTGCCCCGGCCGATGACGCAGCGGTCGCCGATGCGCAGCACGGGATCGGGGCCGAGGTCCTGGCCCGGCACCATCCCGGCCGACATCGTGACCAGGGGACCGATCAGGGTGCCCGCCCCGATCGCGATCGAGTGCTCCCCGAACACCGAGCCGGCCGGGAAGGCGGCCATCGACCCGGCGCCGAATTCGGCGAACCGCCGGCCCGCCGGGGTATCGGCGGTGACCACCCCGGCCCGCTGGAACGCGTCCCACCCCCAGTGGACCAGCCGCCAGCGCAGCCGGGCCAGCGAGCGATTCACCGGCGCGCCGAGGCGGCCAGCTGACCGCAGGCGCCGTCGATCTCGCGACCCCGGGTGTCCCGGACCGTGACCGGCACGCCGTGCGATTCGAGCCGGCGGACGAACTCGCGCTGCACGGCGGGGTCGGTCGCGGTCCACCTGGACCCGGGGGTGGGGTTGAGCGGGATCAGGTTGACGTGCGCGAGCCGCCCGGCCAGCAGCGACCCCAGCCGGTCGCCCCGCCAGCCCTGGTCGTTGACGCCGGAGATCATGGCGTACTCGATCGAGACGCGCCGGTGCGTGACGGCCGCGTAGTCCCACGCGGCGGACAGGACCTGGGCGACCGGCCAGCGCTGGTTGATCGGGACGAGGGTGTCCCGGAGTTCGTCATCCGGGGCGTGCAGGGATACGGCCAGGGTCACGGACAGGCGTTCGGCGGCCAGGCGGTTTATCGCGGGAACCAGGCCCACCGTGGAGACGGTGACCGAGCGCTGGGAGATCCCCATGCCCTCCGGCACCGGATCGGTGAGCCGGCGCACCGCGGCGACGACGTTCGGGTAGTTGGCCAGGGGCTCGCCCATGCCCATGAACACCACGTTGGATACCCGGGCCGGTCCGCCGGGCACCTGCCCGTCCGCCAGCAGGCGCGCGCCGGCCACCACCTGCGCCACGATCTCGGCCGCAGACAGGTTCCTGGTCAGGCCCGCCTGCCCCGTCGCGCAGAACGGGCAGCCCATCCCGCAGCCGGCCTGCGACGAGACGCACATCGTGACCCGGTCCGGGTAGCGCATCAGCACCGACTCGACCAGCGCCCCGTCGAACGCGCGCCACAGCGTCTTGCGCGTGGTCCCCGCGTCACACGACAGCTCGCGCTCGGCGGTCAGCAGCCGGGGCAGCAGGGTCTCTGCCAGCCGGTCGCGGGAGGCCAGCGGCAGGTCGCTCATGTCCTCCGGCCGGTCGGTGAACCGGCCGAAGAAGTGCCTGGACAGCTGGGTCGCGCGGAACGGCGGCTCGCCGAGTTCCGCGACGACCGCGCGGCGCTCGGCCAGCGGCAGGTCAGCCAGGTGCCGCGGCGGGCGCCTGGACGCGGCGGCCGTGCGACGCGGCCTGGCCGGGACCAGGGTGAGCGGTCCGTGGGGGGTTTCCCCCGCCACCGGAGACCCGGTGGGGGGTCGGGGAGGTGACACGCCACTCCGTTCGGGTAAAAGAAAGGTCTTCCTCGTGCCACACCCAGGATAGGGTGCGGTTCCGGTGACCCCGGCTCACTGGAACCGAAGTTAGAACCGTTCGTTCGGCGTGTCATAAACAGCGAAAGCACACGACTGGGCAAGGTGCAGCAGCACCTGGACCGCGGCACCGTGTCCGTGACCCGCGGCGGGAAAGCCCTGCTGCGCAAACGGAATAACCTGGCCGCCGCCCGGCTCACCCAAGCCCAGTGGCGCCGGCAGTGGGAATCCTCACGGCTGTTCTTGACAGCTGACGGGGAGAAAGACAAGGC
>JGI12269J14319_10004994_pt1 | contig 11901 bp, 9 predicted proteins | sample PeaSoiSIISIP2007_FD_14319 | JGI IMG/M metagenome (IMG submission 14319) | reverse complement strand
CCCGTGCAGCAGCTCGCNNATGGCCCGCCGTGTCTCCTCCACCGGGAAGTGCCGGGGGGAGGGGAGGCCGCCGGCGAGGGAGATGACCTCCGGACGGTCCACCAGGGCCAGGAGCTCCCGAATCGCCGAGGAGCTGATACGACCCACCGTCGGCGACGGCATCAGGGGCGGGGCGGACTGGTTCATTCCACGTCAATGTGGCATAAGTGGACCATGACAAACAGATCCACTTCTGCCAAAGTGGCACGGTCTGCCGACCTCCGGCGCCTGGTGGGGACGCTGGGGGAATGGGCTGCCGGACCGGGCCCGCTGTTCCGTCAGCTGTCTCGGGCCGTGGCCGGCGCCATCGAGAGTGGCGCCCTGGCCGAGGGCTTGCGGCTGCCGTCGGAACGGGNGNTGGCNTCCGCACTGTTCGTGAGCCGGGGTACCACGGTGGCCGCCTACGACCTGTTGGTCACCGACGGCCTCGTCGAGCGCCGCCACGGGAGCGGTACGTACGTGGCCGGGGCGGGGGCGCTCGGCCTCCCCGACGGACGGGAGGGTTCTGCCCTCGTGCACCGACTGGTGGAGCGCAGCACCGCCCGGTCGGGGGTCATCGATCTGTCGATCTCGGTTCTCCACGACGCCGGCGGCCTCCCCGACGTCACCCTGTCCAGCGGGGACCTCCGGGCCATGGTGCCCGAGACCGGGTACAGCCCGTGGGGCTCGTCCGGGCTGCGAGCCCTCGTCGCCGACCGGGTGAGCGGGTGGGGCCTGCCCACGACGCCCGGCCAGGTGGTGATCACCTCCGGGGCCCAGCAAGGGATCAGCGCCGCCGCCGCCTGCTGGCTCCGGCCGGGCGACACGGTCGTGGTCGAGGATCCCTGCTATCCGGGGGCGATCGCCGCTTTCGCACAGGCCGGCGCCCAGTTGGTCGGAGTCCCGGTGGACGGCGAGGGGGTGCTCCCCGACGAGCTGGGCCACGCCCTGTCGGCCCGGCCGGCGCTCGTCTACCTGCAGCCCACCGTGCAGAGCCCCACCGGGACCGTGCTGTCCGCGGCCCGTCGGCGACGGGTGGCGGAGCTCGTCCGCCGGTACCGCGTGCCTATGGTGGAGGACGTCGCCCTGGCCGACCTGTGCTGGGCGCCGGCCCCGCCTCCGGTGGCCTTCCTCTGCCCGGAGGCGTCCGTGGCCGTGGTCGGTTCGCTGAGCAAGGTGCTGTGGGGCGGAATCAGGCTCGGATTCGTGCGGGCCCCCGAACCGCTGGCCCTGCGGTTCGCCCGCGTCAAAGCCACGAGCGATCTGGGGACGTCGGCTGTCAGCCAGATGCTGGCCGAGCGCCTCCTCTCGGGCCGGCCCGGCGTGTGGCGTCTCCGGTCCCTCGAGTTGCGGCGCCGCTACGAGGTGCTGGCGGCCTCCCTGACCGACCGTCTGAGCGACTGGCGCTGGTCCGAACCTGCGGGCGGGCTGTCGGTCTGGGTGAGCCTCGGTGGCATCGACGCCGAGCGGTTCGCCCAGATCGCCCTCCGCCACGGTGTGGCTGTCGCCACCGCCACCCCCCTCTCGGTCACTGACTGCCACGGCGACCGAATCCGCCTCTCCTTCGCCGCCCCACCTGGGATTCTGCGGCAGGGGGTCGAGCGTCTCAGGGCCGCCTGGGACACCGTCGGCGTCCGCCGGGCCGTCTGAGTCGTCCCGGTTCGGATCGGTTCGGATCGGCGGCGACCAGGGTGAAAGATCTCTGTGCGTGGTGTCATAGATTCTCAGAGTGCTTTCATCATTCGTGACGATGCCCGCCAACACTCTTCGCGTCCAAGATGGATCGAGGTCGAGGACCAAGGGAGAGATCATGAACGTTTCACGTGGTGTCGCGCGCCTGACCGCGCTCGTCGTGGTTGTGACCATGCCTCTTCTGGGGCTCTCGGGGGTCGCCTCGGCCAGCGCCGGCTCGGCCAAGGGCTCCGCGTGGTGCGCGGCCCACCCGAAGAGGCCGTCGTGCAAGGCCACGTCTGGTGGCGGAAGCGGAACCGGGGGAGCTCCCCAGATGACGGTGGAGGTCGACCCCAACCCCCTGATCGAGACCGGCCAGTCCGAGGTCACAGCCGTTGTCCAGGTGGAAACGAGCCCGGCCTATGCGGGCCAGCTGGTCAGCATCGACTCACAGCAGCTCGAGAACTCCTGCCTCACCCTCGACTTCGACACCGTGAACTACGCCACGGCCCAGTTCGACGTGACATCGCTCGACACCATCGCCGTGGCTCTGGACGACGACGGTAACGCCACCGTGGGCCTGAAGGGGATCGACTGCGCCCCCGGGTCGAGTCTGATCGAGGCCGACCTCGAGAAGGCTCCGTATCTCACGGCGACGACCGTCCTCGTGGCCCAGCCGCCGGTCGTCACCCCCGCCGGTCTGACCGGATACCCGCAGACCGGTGGCGTGGCGCAGGAGGTCGAGACCGGCGATTCCCCGACGAGCGGCAACTCCGACGTCTACGCCGTGTTCTATGTCGAGACCGACCCGGTCTACGCCGAGTCGACGGTCGACATCTCCTCGGTCCAGCTCGAGTCGAGCTGCGGCCTGGGCTGGGTCTGGATCCCGGGCAACGGCGGGACGAGCGCGTTCGGAAAGGGATTCGACACCAACTCGTTCGTGGCGAGCACCTTGCTCGACGACGACGGCAACGCCGTCTTCCTGTTCAAGGGCACCTCGTGTGCGGCGAGCACCTCTGAGGTCGTCGCCGACGTGGAGGCGGGAACACACCCGACCTACGTCACCACCTGGACGACGAAGCCGCCGGTTCCCACCATCTGATCGACGCCGGGCCGCTGGCCGGTCCCGCTGTCGGGTCGCGTGTCGGTGCGCATCAGCGTCCGCGGTGTCCGGCGGCCACTAGTTGCCGGGTGGGACAGCGCGCCCTACCCTTCCCAGCACCCACCGCTGGCGGGGGTTGGATCAAGGAGGGGGAATCATGCGTCGACCACTCGCTGTCGTTGCCACCGCTCTGGCGATCGCCGTGCCGACAGGCGTCGCGACGCTCGGTCTGGCCGGACCAGCAGGAGCAGTGGGTCCGGTGACCTGCACCAAGGTGTCCGGCAACGTCAACACGGCCATCGTCGTGAGCAAGTGCACTCCCGAACCGGGGAAGCACGCAAAGTTCAGTATCCCCGCATCGGCCATCAATAACAGTGAGGCGACCGACGTGTGGACCTGGAAGAGGCAATCAGGGGTCGACGTCGCCGGATCGAACTCCGCCCTTGCGATGGAGGGTCGGATGGCCTGCAAGAGGGGCTCCCTGGAGGGAGTCATCGCCCTGAGCATTGATGCGAACGGTGATCCGACAGGCACGCTCTCGGACGCGACCAACGGCGACAGCGCCACCGTGTCGTTGTGCGTCGCCTCGAACGGGACCGTGAAGCTCTACCCCCGACAGAGCGTCGACTGGGCCTAGCAGTGATTCGGGGCCCCCATGTGGGTCCCTCGTCGACCCCCCGTCTGTCGGGGTCGTGATCGGACCTTGGTCCGTCCGACCCTTCGAGTACGCGGCGATCACCGACGGGCCGGCGTCCGTTCAGCCCCCCGGGGGAGTGAACCGAACCGGCAGTCGGGCCGGTCCCCAGATGCCGAACGTGGGCGGCTTCCACTCGACCGGACCGTCACGGCCGAGATCGGGCATGCGGCGGGCGAGGAGGGGGAGTGCCTCCTGCAGCTCCGCCCGGGCCAGGGCCGCACCCATGCAGAAGTGGATGCCCGAGCCGAAGGTCATCTGGAGGGCGTCGCGTTCGCACGTGATGTCGAAGGTGTCGGGTGACGCGAAGACGTCGGAGTCCATGTTGGCCGAGGCCAGGGCGACCGAGACGATCGTCCCGGCGGGGAAGAGGACGTCGCGGTACACGATGTCCTCGGATGCCACCCTGACCGTCCCCCGGACGGCTCCCAGGTAGCGCATCGTCTCTTCCACCGCACGGGGGGCGAGCTCGGGCCGTTCGGCGAGCAGGGCCCACTGGTCGGGGTGCTCGGTGAGGAGGGCCACGCTGCAACCCAGTTGGTTGCGCGTGGTGTCGGTTCCCGCCATCAGGACGGCCTCGGTCAGCATGACCAGCTCGTCGCTCGACAGCCGGTCACCTGACTCCTCGATGACGATGAGGGTGCTGAGCAGATCGTCGGTCGGTCGGCGGCGGCGTTCCTCGATCATGGCCAGGACGTACGCCTCGAGCTGTCCCGAGGCGCGTTCGATGGCGGGCAGGTCAGCGGCGAGGTCCTGGTTGAAGATCCGGAAGATGTCCGTGGCCCACTGCGAGAAGAGTTTCCAGTCCTCCTTGGGCGCGCCGAGGAGCTCGCAGATGATCGGGATGGGGTACGGCTCGCAGACATCGGAGACGAATTCGCACGATCCCTGGGTGGCGACAGCGTCGACCAGTCCGGAGATCACCTCGCGCATGAAGGGGCGGAGGCGGTCGGTCGACGCCGGCGTGAACGCCGGCGCCACCAGGCGTCGGAGACGAGCGTGCTCGTCACCCTCCATGGCCAGGATGGACCGCCGACGCGTCTGCATGTAGCTGTCGGGCTCGAGCCCGGCCATCTGGGGGATCAGAGACAGCGCCGAATGAAACCGTCGGTCCCGGAGGACGGCGACGGCGTCGCGGTAGTCGGAGAGCATGAAGCCGAGGGGGGTCCGGGCCAGCCAGTGCCGGGACCGGGCGTCGCGGATGGCGGCCAGGACCTCGGAGCGCTCGAGGCCCATCGTCTCGAGCTCCGGCAGCTCCAGGTCGTACGCAGACGTTGCCGACATCACACCCCCTGACCGGATCGCCGCTGTTGTGCAGGCTACCCCGTGCCTGCCCGGAGGGCCGTCGGGACCCGGCCGACGACTGCCTGAGGCGCCGATGGGGCGTCAGGCGCTGAATGCCGCCCGTGCGGCGGCGGCCCCCGGTCCCGCGTGCTCCCAGAAGCCGTACGTCCCGTCGTCGATCAACTCGCGCGCGGCGCGGACCACGGCGTCGAGGGCGGCGAAGGCGAATGCCCCGCCCACCGATATCCGACCCACCCCGGCGGCGGCCAGTGCGCTCACGTTCGGGACGTCGGGGAGAGCGAGGACGTTCACGGGACGGTCGACGCTGGCAACGATCTGGGAGATGTCCTCCAGGCGGGTCACGCCCGGGGCGTAGAGGACGTCAGCACCGGCGTCCTGATACGCGAGGAGCCGGGCGATGGTGTCGGACAGGTCGGTGCGGCCGTGCAGATGGTTCTCCGCCCGAGCCGTCAGGACGAGGTGGACGTCTCCGGAGTGTGCCGCCTCCGCCGCGGCGGCGACGCGTTCGGCGCCCAGGGCGATGTCGTAGACGGGTGAGGCGGCGCCCCGGGTCGAATCCTCGATCGAGCACCCGGCCAGCCCGCAGGCGACGGCGCGTCCGACCGTCGCCGCCACCACCGAGGGGTCGTCGGAGAAACCGTTCTCCAGGTCGGCCGACACGGGCAGGTCGGTGGCGTCGACGACGGTCCGGGCATGAGCGAGTGCCTCCTCGGCGGTGACCGACCCGTCGAGTCGGCCCAGGGTCGCTGCGAATCCGCTGCTCGTGGTGGCCAGGGCGTCGAACCCGAGGGAGGCCAGGAGCCGCGCCGAGCCGACGTCCCACGGATTGGGCATGAGCAGCGGGGTGGCGCCGCGGTGGAGAGAGAGGAACCGGTCGGATTTTTCGATCTGGGTCGTCACCGAGACGACGCTACCGCCATGACACCGGTCGACGGGGGGGACGTGACGGTGTCCCCGCCGCCGGGGTCGGCGGTTGGGGCGGCAGCACGAGGAGGGCGCGGCGACGGATGTCGCCGTCGTGTGAACACCGGGGCGCGGCGGGTCGTATGCGGTGGGGTCGGCGACCGCCGGCAGTGGTGCGACGCGGAGGAGACCAGTGAGACGCATGACCGGACGTGTTCGACGGCCGTTCACCAAAGCGGTCCTGGGGGCCGCCGGCCTGACCGGGCTGGCCGCGTGTTCGACGTCGGCGCCCGGCGCGACGACGCCCACGCACAGCACCGGATCGACGGGGACGTTTCTGTCGTCGTTGCAGAAGCCCAGACAGATCGCGTCGACGGTCCCCGGCAACGGAGACATCAATCCCTACGGGATCGTCGTGGTGCCGACAACGGTGGGGAGTCTCGTGCAGGGCTCGACGTTGGTGAGCAACTTCAACGACAAGACCAACACCCAGGGGACCGGGACGACGATCGTCGAAGTATCGCCGACCGGCGCCGTCTCCACCTTCGCCCGTCTGACCACGCTGCCCGCATCCGAACCGTGCCCGGGGGGGATCGGCCTCACCACCGGCCTGGCGGTGCTACCCGGAGGATGGGTCGTCGTCGGGAGCCTTCCCGCCGGACCCGGTGGCGTCCTCCCGACCGAGAACCCCGCCGGGTGCATCATCGTCCTCGACAGTTCCGGGACGCCCGTCGAGACGTGGACGAACGTCAACATCAACGGTCCGTGGGACATGACGATGACGTCGTCGGGCTCGGGTGCCGAGATCTTCGTCTCGAATGTGCTGAGCCGTCCGGTCGGGACGATGGCCACACCGCCGAGCGGATTGTGCGCCGTCGTCCGGATCGATGTGACCCTGTCGGCGGGGAGCCCTCCCAAGATGACGGGGTCCACCGTGGTGGGGACCGGGTTCCCGTGGAGGGCGAGCAAGGCCGCGTTCATCGAGGGTCCCACCGGACTCGCCCTCGGCCGTGGCGGGACGCTGTACGTGGCCGAGACCGTGGGGAGCGTCATCACGGCCATCCCGGACGCGGCGGCGAGGACCGACGCGGTGACGTTCGGGACCGGCACCCTCACGTCGGGCGGCGCCCTCAGGGGACCCCTTGGGCTCACCTCGGTGCCCGACGGCGACGTGATCGCGGTGAACGGGGGCGACGGCCGGGCGGTCGAGATCACACCTCAGGGCCGGCAGGTCACCACGGTCACCCTGATCCCGAACGGCGCCGGCGACCTCTTCGGGTTGACACCGACGGCCAGCGGGAACGGACTGCTGTTCGTGAACGACGGGACCAACGCGGTGGACCTGGTCACGACGCGTGAAGGGGCGTGAGGCCGTGAGGACGACGGGGTCAGTGCGTCCCGATCGTCGCCGTGAGGCCCGTCACCGAGATGGTGTAGGTCCCGTTGGAAGGGCGGAACCACGGTGCCGTGCTCCCCACCAGTTCGAGCTCCAGGGTGTCGCCGGCGGCGACGGTGTACTCGTTGGGATTCAGGTCGAATGTGACGGTCGTGTCGGCGGTGGGCGAGGTGCCGGCCACGGCCGACTGCTTCACGTCGGGGCGGACGACACCGGCCTCGATGATCTGGCGGGTGGCGCCGGACGGGCCGACGTCCCAGAGCCGGCCGACCATCTCGGGGTAGGTCCCGACCACGTGGAGGTGGGCCGTCACCTGGGCTGCGCCGACGAGGGTGGTGGTGCGGGTGAGGTGTTCCTCGGCCACGGCGGTCCCCGGCTCGGGGGCGGCGGGAAGGGGGTGGCAGAGCTTGCTCACGTAGGCCGGGTTCAACGCGGCCGAGACGGCCGGGCTGCCGCCGTCGGAGGTGACCGTCTGAGCGGACGGGGCCGACAGTCGCAGCGTGGCCGTCGTCAGGCCCGCCCACGACGGACCGGTGAGCACGGGGGAGGAGTCCGCGGTGGCGGGGCAGGTCTGGCCCACGGCCAGGACGGACGNCCGGGGGGTGCCGTGGTGCAGCATNACCGTGTCGAGGAACGCCAGGGCCGCCGCGTTCTGGCGATGGATGTCGGCCGNCTTCGCCTGCGCCCAACCGTGGCCGTAGTCGTCGAAGATGAGGAGGAGGGGGTGGTGGTCCCCGGCGGCGGCCAGGCGTTCGGTGTAGTGGAGCGCCTCCGACACCGGGAACAAGGTGTCGGTCCACCCGTTCTGGATGACCAGGGGCGCGACGCCCCCGGCGGGGAGGGGGATGCCGATGGCCGAGTGGTAGGTCTGGATCTCCCTCAGGGCCGAGGCGTCCGTGGCCGAGAAGGGCTCGCCGGCACCGACGGCTCTGTACCAGGAGGTGAGATCGGCGGTTGGATCGGCGCCCGGCGGTGCGAGGTAGAAGCCGGTGGTGACACCGTAGAGAAGGGTGTTCCAGCTCTGCTTCTCCACGCCGATGGGCGCCAGGTCCGCCGACGCCGGGGTGAGGCGCGACGTGAGCATCTGACCGTTGGGGACGAGGGCGGTGACCAGATCGTCCCACGGCCACATGGCGTAGGCGGCGGCGATCGACAGGGGCACGTGACGGACGGGGCTCGTCCACGGAACGAGGCGGCCGTCGGGGAGCCGGACCCGGTCGGCGAGGGTGGCCAGTTCGAGCGTCTGACCGGCGCCATACGAGACCCCGGTGACGGCGACCCCCGGCCGTACCAGCCCTTCGTCGACCAACTCGCCGGCCAGGTACTGGGTGTCGCGGATNTCGTANCGCTGGTCGGCCAGGTGGATCCATCCCCGGGCGCACGCGGGGGTGGCGGCCCGTGACGAGGCGGTACCGCACGAGTCACCGAAACCCCGTGCCGTGTACATCAGGACGGCGTACCCCCGCGTCGCCATGGTCACGTCGTCGACGGCACCGTCATCGGTGGACACCTCCCAGTCGGTCTTGCTCCCGCCGAGACCGTGGAGCATCACGATCAACGGGAACGGACCCCTCCCGGTCGACGGCAGGGCCAGATCGGCGTCGAGCGGGACCCCGTCGAAGCTGGGGATGCGCAGGTCGACGCCGGAACCGGTTCCGCCGGGGCAGAAGCGGATGCCGTCGCGCCGCTCACAGGTGAGCTTCCCGAACGGGCGCGGGACCGCCGGTGGAGGCGGCTCCCCGGCGGCGCTCGTCCCGGCCACGGTCCGGGGGGGCGAGCTACCGCCGTTGCCGCCGCCACCGCAGGCGGACAGGAGGGCCAGGGCGGATGACGCGAGCGCCAGCCCGGCGCGCCGACGACGGTGTCCCCCGGTCTCGATGGGGGCAGCCTACAGGTGACCAGGCGCCCCTTCGGGTGGCAGTTGCCCGTTGACGTAGCGGTCGATGGTGGGTCCGACCCACCGGGCGACGTCGGCGCGATCGGCCGTGGCGATCGGTTCGACACGCATGACGTAGCGCACCCATCCGAGGCCGAGGAGTTGAGAGGAGACGAGAGCGCGGCGTCGGCTCTGGGTGACGGCGTCCTCGCCCGCTGTCCCGTGGGTCCCCAGGCGGTCGCTCAGGAACTCGCGCATGGCGTCGGCGGTCTGCGGCGAGGAGGCGACCGCCTGGACCATGGTGAGGAAGGACGGGGATCCGACACCGGGGGGTCCCTGCTCCCATTGGGCGAGAAAGCGCTCCACCAGCCGCTCCCCGCTGAAAGGCCGTCCGTCGGCCACCACCTGGGACTGGACCCGTTGGGGGTCCATGGGGAGATCCATGGTCTCGATGAAGAGCTCGGACTTGTCGGTGAAGTAATGGTGGACGAGAGCGGGATCGACGCCCGCCCTCTTGGCGATCCCCCTGATGCTCGCCCTCTGGTAGCCGAGCTCCGCGAAGGCGGTGCGGGCGGCGGCCACGATCTCGGCCCTGGTGTCGACGTTGCCGGGGCGGCGCCCGGCGCGGACCATCACGGGGCTAGGACGGCCGGGCCGTCTGTGCTAGAACTCATCACTGATGAGTTCTAGCCCGGGGACCCCGTCCTCCGCCAACCGGCGCGCCCGTCGGCCGACGGTGGCCGAAGAGAGCTTCCTCGGCCGGCTGGCCGGCTGGTGCCACGACCACCGCCGGAGGGTGCTCGGCCTGTGGATCCTCGGGATCATCGCCCTGACGGCGATCTCGCAGGTGGTGGGCACCCGCTACCAGGACAACTTCTCCTCGGGGAACTCCGAGTCGCAGAGGGTGGAGAACATCCTGGCGGCACGCTTTCCGCGGACGGCGGGGACGACCGCCGACGTGGTCGTTCACACGACGGCGGACGTGGCCACGCCGGTCGTCGTGGCCCGGACGAACCAGATGGTCGAGCGTCTGGAGACCCTCCCCGACGTGTCCGGCGTGACCAGCCCGTTCGCGCCCGGAGCGGTCCACCAGATCTCGTCGGACCGGCACATCGCTTTCGCCGTCGTGCAATTCGACAAGGATCAGGCCACCATCGCCAACAGCTCGGTCACCAAGCTCGTCGACGTGGCGCAGTCCTTCGCCCGACCCGGGTACGACGTCGAGCTCGGCGGTCAGGTGATCGGGAAGGTGATCGCGCCGAAGCCGGGTCCGAGCGAGGGGATCGGGATCACCGCCGCCATGATCATCATGCTGATCGCGTTCGGGTCCGTGGTGGCCATGGGCCTGCCCATCATGGCCGCCCTGTTCGGCATCGCCATCGGTTTCGCTCTGCAGGACCTCCTGAGCCACGTCCTGAACGTCCCCATCTTCGCCCCCGAGATGCTGGCCATGATCGGCCTGGGCGTGGGGATCGACTACGCGCTGTTCATCGTCACCCGATTCCGGCAGGGGTTGGGGGAGGGGCGTGATCCGAGGGCGGCGGTGGCGGCTGCCCTGGCGACGTCGGGACGGGCCGTGCTCTTCGCCGGATGCACGGTGATCATCTCCCTGCTCGGGCTCTTCATCGTCAACCTCCCGTTCATGCAGGGCTTGGCGGTGGGAGCGATCGCCGCCGTCCTGCTCGTCATGGCGGCGGCCCTCACTCTGCTGCCCGCCATGCTGGGGTTCGCCGGCCCGGCCATCGACCGGTTGCGGCTCCCCGGACGGAGGCGGAGTGCGGTCCCGTCCGAGGGTCGGGGCTTCTGGTACCGGTGGAGCCGGACGATCCAACGCCACCCGGTGACCGCCGGACTGTCGGCCGTGATCGTCCTCGGGTTGCTGGCCATCCCCCTGTTCTCGATGCGTCTCGCCTTCACCGACGCCGGGAACGATCCGGCCGGGCTCACCACCCGCCAGGCCTACGACCTCTTGGCCGAGGGTTTCGGACCGGGGTTCAACGGGCCCCTCGTGCTCGCCGCCGTTCTCCCCCCCGGGGCGTCGGAGAGCACGCTGACGACGGTCGACGACGCGCTGCGGTCGACCCCCGGGGTCGCCTTCGCCACGCCGCCGGTGCTCAACGCCGACCACTCGACGGCGGTGATCATCGCCTACCCGACGACGGCGCCGCAGGCGGCCACTACGGCGGAACTGGTCACGACCTTGCGCCACCGGGTCATCCCGACGGCCACGGCCGGGACGGGGGTGAAGGTTCTCGTGGGCGGGGAGACGGCCGGCGGGGTCGATGCCGCCGGCTATCTGTCCTCCCGTCTGTTCTGGGTCATCGGCGGGGTCATCGTGCTCGCCTTCCTGCTTCTGATGGCGGTGTTCCGGTCGGTGGTCATCCCGGTGAAGGCCGCCGTCATGAACCTCCTGTCGGTGGGCGCCGCCTACGGGGTGATCGTGGCCGTGTTCCAGTGGGGATGGGGAGGTTCGGTCATCGGGATCGGGAGGACGGGGCCGATCGATCCCTGGATCCCGCTGATGATGTTCACCATCCTCTTCGGTCTCTCGATGGACTACGAGGTGTTCCTGCTCTCGAGGATGCGCGAGGAGTGGCTGCGGACACGGGTGAACACCACCGCGGTGGCCGACGGCCTGGCCAAGACAGCCCGGGTCATCACCGCCGCCGCCGCCATCATGATCTGCGTGTTCGGATCGTTCGTGATCGGCGATCCGTTGCGGGTCCTCAAGGTGTTCGGGCTCGGTCTGGCCGCGTCCATCGTGATCGACGCCAGCCTGGTGCGGATGGTGCTCGTGCCGTCGGTGATGGAGCTGCTGGGCCGGTCCAACTGGTACATGCCGCGGTGGCTCGACCGGGTCGTGCCCACCCTCGGTGTCGAGGTCGACGTCGAGGAGGGCGCGGTGAGGGAGGGGCCCCCCGACGAGCGGCCGGCGG
>JGI12269J14319_10004991_pt1 | contig 11905 bp, 12 predicted proteins | sample PeaSoiSIISIP2007_FD_14319 | JGI IMG/M metagenome (IMG submission 14319) | reverse complement strand
AGCCCGCCGCCGAGGTTCACCCCGGCGAGCTCGTGCCCCTCGGCCGCCAGCCGCCGTGCCAATTGCGCGACCTGACCAAGCGGCCGGTCCCAGGCGCCGGGGTAGCGCTGCTGCGATCCGACGTGAAATGAAACGCCGACCTGCAGGCCTGCGCGTGCCGCCTGCAGGAGCATCTGCCCAGCCTCACCCACGGTGCAGCCAAACTTCCGCGACAACGGCCAATCAGCCCCGGCACCATCGGTGACGATGCGGACGAACACCGTGCCGCTGGCCACCGTGCGCAAGACCTTGTCCAGCTCGGGCTGCGAGTCGACGGTGAAGAGCCGGACGCCGCACCGGTATGCCGCGGCGATATCACGCTCCTTCTTGACCGTGTTGCCGTAGGACAACCGGGCCGGATCAGCACCCAGACCAAGGCACAGCTCGATCTCCCCGCGGCTAGCTACATCGAAATTTGAACCCAGCTTGATGAGCAGGCTCAGGACCTCTGGCGCCGGGTTGGCCTTCACCGCGTAGAAGACCTCGGTGCCCGGCAGAGCCGCGGTCAAGCTGACGTACTGGCGGCGAACGACATCAAGATCGACCACCAGGAACGGCGTGATCGCATCAGGATGCCCGGCCAGGAAACGATCGAGCCTTCCGGCTACCAGGGGTGGCGCAAGAATTCCTTGCATGGGGGATCCCTTCGATACTCGTCTGGAACTTCGACAGTGGCCAACGCGTGCTCTGCGACCGGCCGGGCGTCTCGAACCTGCGCGGTCGGCGCCCGAAGTCCGGCTGAGATTCAAGGTCGGCGACCTGTGCCGGAGACCAGACCCAGTGACCTGATACCGATTCGTGGTCAGCCATGCGCCTAGCTCAGCGCGTTCGGCGTGGCGACCGCATCGGGAGGCGTCCCCATCTTTGTTGCCGGTCCTGCCGACCTGGGCGCGAGGTTGCCGGGCACGGCCGAAACGCGGTGGGCGAGCGCCCGCTCCGATAGCAACGGACGCGGCGGCAGACCTAAGTGACCGTTTCGACCGAGCGGCACGCGAAGCCGACCACGAAAGATAGGGATGCGGCGCCCGTAATTTAGGGAGATGGCTCCGATGCAGCCGCGCACTCCCCGCTCTTACGCTCTAGCTGTCCCGACCGGCGACGACTCGAGGAAGACGCTAGTGCCCCTCTACATGGATATTCACACTGTTCACGGCGGAGCCACTGTCGATGGCGTCGCCCAGGCCCACGCCGCAGACCTCAAAACGCAGGGCGCGTACGACGTCCGGTACCTCCGCTACTGGGTGAGTGAGGCCCAGGGCAAGATCTTCTGCCTGGTCGACGCACCGTCTGCGGAGGCCGTGAACACCGTGCATCGCGAGGCTCACGGACTGGTTGCTGACGACGTTTTCGAAGTGCAGGAAGGGTTGTGATCCGCAGGCGGTTGGTCGCGAGCCTGATCGGCCGTGCCGCTGCCGGTCGCCACGACGACACGCTCGCCGCGTTGCCCAGCCCGACGTCCAGTCGGCACGGTGCGCATTCGATCTAGTTGAGAGAAGATCCTGAATATGATGCTGCTCGAGCGCGGTCCGGTGCTGGCCTCGCTGCGCCAGTACGCGCACGAAGCGGCTCAGGGTGAAGGGCGGCTCGTCCTGATCGCCGGTGAGGCGGGCATCGGAAAGTCGGTGCTAGTCGAGCAGTTCCAGCGCGATCTGCCCGACGCCCGCTGGTCGTGGGGCGCCTGCGACGGACTCTCAACGCCGCGCCCGCTCGCCCCGTTGTTCGACCTCGCCCGCGATCTCGGCGGCGCGCTGGAGGATTTGTGCCGGGGCCGACCCGAGCGCGACGAGCTGTTCGCCGCGCTGCTGNGGCAGGTCACCGGTAATGATCGACTCGACGTGATCGTGATNGAGGACCTCCACTGGGCGGATGAGGCGACGCTCGACCTGCTGCGGTTTCTCGCCCGTCGCATCCGCGCGGCGTCGGTGCTGATGATCGCCACCTATCGGGACGACTGGCTTGCCCCGTCCAGCCCGCTGCGCCTGGCGCTGGGCGATCTCGCCGCGGGGCGGTGGACGCGCCGGCTTGAGCTGCCGCCGCTGTCGGTCGAGGCCGTCCGGGCGATGGCCGCCGGGACTGGTCTCGACGCCGGCCAGCTGTACCAGCTAGCCAGCGGCAATCCGTTCTACGTCACCGAGATGCTTGAGGCCGGAACACACGGAGTCCCGCTATCGGCACGTGACGCGATCCTCTCCCGTACCGGACGGCTCAGCGACGCGGCCCGGCAGGTACTCGAGACGGCCGCGCTCATGGGCCTGCGGGTCGACGCGAGCCTGCTCGCCGATCGCCAGGGCGGGCTGGACGAACTCAGTGCGTCCGGACTGCTGGTCGATGAGGGAATCGGGCTGCGTTTTCGGCACGAGATCGCCCGGCTGGCGATCGCGCAGGAAATCCCCGCCCACCGGCAGGCGGTGATCCACGCCGAGATCCTCAACGCGCTGCTAGTCAACGGCAGCCGCGATGACGCACGCATGGCTTTCCACGCTGAGGGTGCCGGCGACGAAGAAGCAGTCGTCCGGCACGCATCACTGGCCGCGAGACGAGCAGTTGACCTTGGCTCACATCGCGAGGCCGCGGCCCAGTACGAGCGCGCATTGCGATGGGCGGCGCATGCCGCACCGTCCGCCGTGGCCGAGCTCTACACGGGCCTTGCCGAAGAGGCGACTCTAAGCGACCGGACGCAAACCGCGGCCGACGCCGACGAGCAGGCGCTACGGCTCTGGCGGCTGCTCGAAGATCGCCGCCGCGAGGGCGAATCGTTGCAGCACTACTCGCTGACATTGAAGCATCTGTGCCGGGGCGATGAAGCCGTAGATGCCGCCGTCGAAGCGATCAGCACGCTCGAGCCGCTCGGCGAGACGCGCGAGCTGGCCAGGGCGTACGCGACGCTAGCCGCCATCAAGATGACGCGCAACGAGAACGGCGAGGCGATCGAGCTGGCCCGGCGAGCGGAGGCACTCGCCCGTTCGCTTGGCGCATCCGACGTCATCGCCGATGCACTGAACACCGAGGGCTGCGCCGCAGCCGCGACCGACCCGAGCTGGGTCGAACTGCTTCGCCGCTCACTTGAGCTGGCCATCTCTCGCGACCTACCCAATCAGGCCGGTCGTGCCTACAGCAACCTGTACGGCATCTCGTGCGACCAGTTCCGGTTCGACGAAGGAGAGCAGTATTACGGCGACGGCATCGCCTACTGCGAGCAGCACGACCTAGACACGCACTCCTATTTCCTGCGCGCATCTCGAACCGCCGTCCTCCAACATCGCGGGCGCTGGGACGAAGCGGTGGCGATCGGTGCTCAGCTGCTCGAGGAAAGCTCAGCCGCCCCGCTGAACCAGATCTGCGTGCAGACCCTGATCGGCGTGATCCATGCGCGCCGCGGCGAGCCGGGGGTCTGGCGCGCCCTCGACAGCGCCATCGCCAATGCGGCACCGACCGGCCAGCCGCAGTACGTAGTACCGACCCGGCTCGCTCGGACCGAGGCATTTTTGACCGAAGGCCGAGAAGAAGAGGCGCGACACGAAGCCGAGTTGGCCGCCGATTCCGCGCACGGCATTGATGAGTGGATGCGCGGCGCGCTGCGCCGCTGGCTCCGCCGCACCGCGTCCGACCGAATCGTCGATGGCCCGATTGCCGCGCCGTACCGGCTCCAGGAAGCCGGCGAGCACGCGGCGGCTGCGCGTGCGTGGGATGAGCTCGGCTGCCGTCTGGACGCGGCGCTCGCACTGCTTGACTCATCGGACGAAGACGAACTGCGCGACGCGCTGCGACGTCTCGATGAACTAGGTGCCAAAGCGACGGCCGGCCTCGCCCGCCAGAAGCTGCGCCAGATAGGTGCCCGGTCGGTGCCGGCCGGCCCGCGCCGAGCCACCCGGGCGCATCCGCTCGGGCTCACTCCGCGTGAATGCGAGGTGCTCGAGCTGATCTGCGAACGACAGACCAACGCCCAAATCGCCCGCACCTTGTTTATCTCGGCCAAGACGGTCGATCACCACGTCTCGGCCGTGCTGGCCAAACTCGGCGTCCAGACCCGCGAGGCGGCCGCCGATATGAGCCGGAACCTGACCGCTTAATCGAGCCGGTGAAGAATAGTCCTCAACGCCGCACTCGACAGCTGCTGTCGCGCCAACGCGCCCATCTGGGCGTGTAGTCGCAGCGAGAACGCACAGCAGGCGGCGTCCTGGACCAGAGTGCGCGCGGCGAGGTGACCAGGCTCGGCAGCCGGTCAGCCGCCAGAACCTGAACGGCATGTCGTACCGGACGCGCTGGCGTGCTGGCTATCTGGTCAGGTGGTCGGCAGGGCGTTGCGGAGATCCTTCATCAGCAAGAACAGATGCAACGGGTCGGTGGGGCTTGCGTCGAACTTGGCTATGCGCAAGTAGAAGTCGCGTGCGGTGTGGTTCTCGCAGTGGATGAGCAGGGCGCGTACCCCAATAACTTCGGATGCCGCAGCCACCCGGCGCAGCGCATCGACGACCAGCGCCTTACCCAGGCCCAGACCTTGACAGGACAGGTCCACACCCAGGCGAGTGAGGATCACTACGGGCTGGTGGTAACGGCCCGCGCCCGGCGCCAGCCACTGCGGGGCGGTCGCAGGGGCGACCGACCCGGCCGCCAGGGCATAGTAGCCAACCACCTTCTGCCCCTCCTCCGTCTCTTCGCTGACCACATAGACACGAGAAGTGCCGGACTGATGCGCCTGCAGCGCATGCCGGGCCAGCCATTCGGACTGGGCGGCCGATCCGCAGTCAAAGCCGGCCACGACGTGAGTCCTGGCCAGCGGTGCAACTGGGCTGAACCGCCCGGTCACCGTCCGGCCTGTGCGGCAGGAGGCTCAGTGGGACCCTGGTCGAGCACATTGGGTGCGGACAGGAGCTCGCGCAGGCCCGGCACCTCGGCGGCTGGCCGGGACAGGGCCTGGTCGAACACCTGCCAAGCCTGCTCGTCCAAGACGAACACGCGCCGGTCCGCAACGACATCAGCGGCGGCCTCGGTGGCCGCGCGAAGCACGAAACCGGAAACCGTATCCCCGGCGGCGCGGCTGGCCGCTTCTAGCAGCGCCTTCTGCTCAGGGTCCACGCGCAGGTGCAGCCGCTCGGCCTTGGAACTCATATAAGCAAGTGTACGTACACTGTGCACCCAACTCAACCGTTGCCCTCCGGCTACCAGACAACACGTTGAAGCAGCACAAGTAGCTGTAGGGACTCGTCGCCGTGCGGCCACCCGCGGCCGGACCTGGCCACACTTGTCACAGCAGACATCGATCAGACCGGGCCCGCTGAATGTCGCCCGCTCGCAAAGCGGCAGAACCCCCGGGCGACTCCATGAGGTCGCCAGTTCCCACAATCCTGCCCGAGTCATTCTCGCCGACAGTCTGAATGCACAGAAGGTGACCGCCTCGGTCGCGTCCCCGCCGACTCAGTCGCGCTGAACGCCGATTCCGCGCGGCTCGCCGCTGCATTTGTCGCCGCCAGGCAAGCCGGCAGATCGTCCATTCTGGAGTTCCGGTACGTGGTACGTCCACTTCGCAGCCTTCGGGGTAATCATGACCGGATCGAGGGATCTCCACGGTTTCCCGGCNAGCACGACAACGTGCTGGCCNATACGGCGCGGGGTTGCACGGGAGCGGTGGCGGCGGGCGGTGGCCGCGGCCGTTGTGATCGCGGCCCCGATCGTAGCCGCAGCGCAGCGGGCAGCGATGGTAAAGGCGGTCCGGGTGCCCCAGGTGCCCACGATTTCGCCGGTCATCGCTGCCTCCCTGCTGGGCGCGCAGCTTGACGATCTCGGCTTTGGCTTGGGCACCTCACGGGGTCACTAACTTTCCCCGTAGCGAGGCTTGCATGCTGCCCTCACGTCGGACGGTGGTCGTCGAAATGGTGACGCGAGATGGTCCCGTTGGCGGACGCCGGGCACGCGCGATGTCCGTACGTTCTATGGCATGGATGTCATCAACTGTGCAGGCTTGACCAAGCGGTTCGGTCCGACTGTCGCCGTCGATGCCCTTGACCTGAAGGTTTCCGGTGGCCAGGTTTATGGTTTTCTGGGCCCGAATGGCGCTGGCAAGACAACGACTATTCGGATGCTGCTCGGCCTGATAGCGCCATCGGCTGGCCGGATCGAGCTGCTCGGCCGGCGTCTTCCCGACCCGCGGGTGGCGGCGCGGACCGGTTCGATGATTGAAGAGCCGGCGTTCTATCCGTGGATGACCGGCCGCCAGAACCTGCAGGTGCTCGCGGCAACCGGCGGCGGTTGCGCCGCGCCGGAGGTCACCAGGGTGCTCAGCGTGGCCGGTCTGAGCGATGTCGCGGCCAGGAAGGTCAAGGCCTACTCCCAGGGCATGCGGCAGCGACTCGGCATAGCCGCGGCGATCCTGGGCCGCCCGCCACTGCTGATCATCGACGAGCCGACCAATGGGCTCGACCCCTCAGGCATCAGGGAGATCCGCCAGCTGCTGCGCGATCTCGCCGCGGATGGCACCACCGTCTTTCTGTCTAGTCACCTGCTCGCCGAGGTCGAGCAGGTGTGCGATCGCGTGGCCGTGATCGTCCGTGGCCGGCTCGTTGATGAGGGGGCGCCTGCGACGCTTGGCGCGATCCGGCGGCGGGTCCGGGTCGGCGTCGATGCGGCGGACACCAATGCGGCCTGGCGCCTGCTTGCCCGCTGGCCGGCTCGGCACATGAACGGCGGGTTCCTTGTCGAGCACGACAGCGGCCGCGATGTGAATGGCGCGCTGGCGCAGGGCGGGGTGATCGCCGAGTCCGTGACCGTCGAACAGCCCCAGCTTGAGGACAGATTCCTTGAGATCACGCAGGAGGATAAGGCACATGCTGTGGCTGCTGAGAGCTGAGTTCCGCAAACTCGTAAGGCCCCTGGTCTGGGGCGCTGGACTAGCCGCTATTGGCTTCTGCGTCCTCATCACCTGGGGGGCCGCGAACAATGCTCGCAGCGGGCTGANCAGCCCGAAGATCCCCGGTCTGTGTGACCGNTCGTTGAGCCTGCAGTGCCGCCAGGTGATCGAACACGCGCACGCGGCGGCCAGGGCAGCCGCCGCTGCCACGAGCTCGCTGGCACAGCCCGGCCAGATCGGCCACGTCGCGGCCGGCATGCTGGCCTCCGTGCCGGGTCTGCTGCTTATCGCCCTTATCGCCGGCGGGCACTGGGGCGGCGAATGGGGATCGCGAACCATCAGGCAACTACTCAGCCGGGAAGGCCGCCGGACCCGGGTGCTCGCTGCCAAGTGGCTCACCATATGGGCAGCGGGAGTGCTTACGATGCTCTGCTGCTGGCTGGTCCTGGTCGTGGCTGCCCCGGTAATCACGGCCGGAGCCGGCCTCCCCGCGGCTCACGCCGCGTTGTGGGCAGGCATCGGCTCGTCGGTGTCGGCCGCCGGGCACGCGGTCGTCGTGCTGGGCCTATTCAGCGCCGTGGCGACCGCGGCGGGCACGATCGCACGGGGCCAGTTGGCCACCACCGCGATCACCGCGGGATCGATGTTGCTCGCGCTCCTCGTGGCCGGCATCACGAGCATCGGACGGTTGTCCCCGGCGTCGTTCGTGCAGGCATGGATGGGCTTCGGCGCCGCTGGCTACCTGCCCACCAACTTCTGGAGCAGGTTCATCAGCAGCGGGTCGCAGCTCGGCGAGCTGGCCGGGCTGATCGGCATCGTGCTCACGTGCGCAATTTCCGCTGTCATCTCACGCTGGCGATTCGCGGCGGACGTGACCGTATGACAGCAGACCTGCCCAAAGACAACCGGCGAGGCCGGGTGACCGGCGCCGTTGCGACGTATCGTCAAACCGTGTGGAAAGCCTGGTCGCAGCGGCGGCTGCGGGCCCAGACCGTTGACCGGGTGCTGGCGGCGGGCCTGGCTGCCTGGGCGCTGTTTGACGTGCCCTGGTGGTGGCGCCCGCCCGGCCACAGCGGCTCCACAATGGCGATACTCGGCGTCCTCGGGCTCGCCACGGCGCAGTCGCTGCCGTTCTTGTGGCGGCGGCGGCAACCGGCCGGCGTGCTGGTGCTGGCGGGGGCATGCCTAGCCGTGAAATACGCGACGCACCTCAATATCTGGTCGGCGAGTGCCGCGGTGCTCGCCGCCGCGTACGGCCTTGGAGCCTACGGCGGTCGGCCGACGCGCATGACCGCTCGGCTGCTTGCAGGTGCCGCCGTCGTCGCCGCGCTGGTCAGCTTGCAGGCCAGCGGCGGCAACCACACGGCGGCTGTCGCGTGTGCGCTGCTCGCCACGGCGCTGGTTATGGGCGAGGTCACCAGCGCCCATCGTGACGCGGCAACCGCCGCAGCCAGGCACGCGCACGAGATGGAGCGGGCCAGCCTGGCCCGGGAGATCCATGATGTGGTCGCCCATCAGCTGAGCGCCATCGCGGTCCAGGCCGGAGCGGCCCGGCTTGCCTCGGCTGCTGACCCGCGCGCGGCGGCCGATGCCGTCGCGGCCATCGAACAGGAAGCCCGCAGCGGCCTCGCCGAGCTCAACAAGATGGTGAAGGGGCTGCGGCAGGCCGGAGGTGCAGACCAGGACGCGTCACCGCGCCTGCAGGACATACCCGGACTGATCGAGCGGGCCAGGGAATCGGGATTGCGCGCAGAACTGGTTGTGGACGGCGAACCCCGGGTGCTGGCAGATCCGGTCGAGCTTGCCGGATACCGCGTCGTGCAGGAAAGCCTGACGAACGCGATCCGCTACGCAGCAGGAACGGCGGCCACCGTGCGTCTTGCCTACCGGGACGGAGGAATCATGATCGAGGTGACAGACGACGGGCCTGGCGCACCGCCCAGCTCGCAGCCCAGGCCCGGCGGTGGCGTGGGACTGGCAGGGCTGAGCGAGCGGGCCTGCTTGCTCGGCGGCGAGCTTGAGGCCGGGAGTTCGGAGAAGGGTTTCGTGGTACGCGCGTTCCTGCCGAGCCTGCCATGAGCATCCGCATCCTGGTAGTCGATGACCAGCCGGTCGTGCGTGCGGGCGTGGCCCAGATGATCGGCACTCAGCCCGATCTCGAGGTCGTCGGTGACGCGGCCGACGGGCTGCTGGCAGTCAGCAAGGCAGCCGAACTCAGGCCCGATGTCGTGGTGATGGACGTCCGCATGCCACGGCTGAACGGGATCGAGGCCACCAGGCAACTGGTGGCGCTGACGCCGAAGCCGCCGCGGGTGGTGTTGCTCACGACCTTTGATCTTGATGAGTACGTCTTCGACGGGCTGCTCGCCGGTGCCAGTGGTTTCCTGCTGAAGCACGCTCCGCCGGAGGAGATCTTGCTGGCCGTGCGGGCAGCCGCCGTCGGAGATGCCCTGGTCTCTCCGGCGCCGATGCGCCGTCTCGTAGAGCATTTCGTCCGCGGCCGGCCGCGGATGCCGGCCGACCTCGCCCGGCTAACTGAACGCGAGCGCGAGGTGCTCGTGCTCATGGCCCGCGGGCTCTCCAACGCCGCCATCGCCCGCACCCTGGTGATCGCTGAGACGACGGCGAAGACGCATGTGACCCGGATCCTGGCCAAGCTCGGGCTACGTGACCGCGCGCACGCAGTGGTCTACGGGTATGAGACCGGGCTAGTCCGGCCCGGCGAGCGCACAGAGACAGAACCAAGGCCATCTGCGGCCAACTAGGGAATAACGCTCCCATTCCCCCGCACTTGCCGTAGACCAATAACCCGCAGGTGCTCGACCGCCCCTTCGATCTGCCCAGGCCCGCAGCGACCCTGCTGGTGGCGTTCTCTCCTGACCCGGCGCCCGGCGCCGACACATGCTCCGGGTCGGGTCCTCACCCGACCCTGAGCAAAGGGTCACTCTTTCGGGAGGATCGGCACACTCCCGTTCCTTCAAGGCTCGGAGCAACGTCGCGGAGGGCGGCATAGTCGTGCGTTTCCCGTCGTCGAGGCGTGGTTCGAAGTGAGTTGACCGTAGGGGCGTTCGCTGCGCGACACTCACTCATATGGGGATCAAACGGACAGTGCCGTGGCGGTCTACTCGGCGCTCTCCAAGTCGAACTCGTTTCCCTCGGGGTCTGCCAACACCACCCAGCCTCCCGGTGAGATATGACGGCGGTCATCGATGACACGGGCGCCGAGTGCTTCGAGCCGGGCCAGTTCATCGGTCTGGGTGCCGTCAGCGATGATGTCGAGATGGACGCGGTTCTTCCCTTGCTTGGCCTCGGGGACATTCACGAAGACCAGCCGGGGGCTCGTCCGGCCCGGTTCGCCGACGACCCAGAAAGGATTACCCGGCATTTCCTGCTTGGACCATGGCCAGCCGGTAACGGCGCTCCAGAACTGGGCAATCGATGCAGCATCCGAGCAATCAAAGGTCACGTTCAGGATGGAACTGCTCATGCTCACACCTCCGTCGCGCCTACATTGTCACTGAGCATCGCACGGGGTTCGTCCGGAGCTACGTCCGGATCCCAGCCAGGTAGCTGCCGAACCCTGTCGCGGCCGAGTCGCCATCACTGGGAGCGCCGATTGGGCCTGGCGCGACGGTTGCCAGTCTTCCCCTCTTCATGATCCCGTCATGCGCCGGCTGACTGTCGGCTCCAACCCGCAGGACGTACTCCTCGAGGGGCGACGCGCAAGCGCGATCACGGCGGCATGAGCGCGCATTCTCCGGGTAGGGCTGTGATGAAAAAATGTTCAAACCGGGCGGCTGCATGTTGATCCGACCTGCCGGCCCGTGACCGCCGGTATCGCGAAAGGATCGTATGCTTCACCAGGGTGAGCTAAGGCGCGATAACCCAGATGGCGACGCCGAGTATTGAAACAAGAAGGTTGAGCGCAATAAAGAACCAGTAAAGCGGGAATAGCGGGTCCGGTGGCTCCGGCGTCGTTTTGTCATCTTTACCCGTTTTCCAGTTCCATTCTTCCCCGTGTTTCTTGCGAGCATTCCTGCCGATGCATTTAAGACTGTTCGCGATTTCGCCCTGGGGCAGAGCTGCCGGACCCTGGCCGGCTAGTGACTGCTCTAGTTGATCCCGGAAAGCGCCGGCGATGGTAATGTGCATTCGCGTCCGCTCGGCCTGTTTCAGGCTGAAAAGGGCGCCGACGAGGCCGAGCAGGATAAGAAACGCGGCCAGGGACCATGTGTGCCGAAAGTGGCCTTGGGCTATAACAGCAACGACCGCGCCAGCCAGCGCTAGGACGACTGTTGAGACCGCAGTACGCTGTGTCTCGTGATGCCGCCCTTGGCTTGTGTGCTCGTTATACATCTTCCAGAGGTAGTCAGAGACGTCCACCTTCAACCCCCTTGGATCCCGGCTGCCTTACTTTTACGTCGAGCTACCCTGCGTGTCAACGAGGAGGTGCGCATGGCTCAGAAAATCATTGCCGTGTTCGGGCCTAGTGGTCCAAACGCGCTCAGCGTGACGGCTTCTTCGCTGGGTGAGCAGATAGCGGCGAACGACATACTGCTGACCGGGGGCACGGGAATCCCGGATAAGTCAGTCAAGGAACAGGCTATCGTCGGGGCCGAACGCGCAATCGGGGCCGGGTCCGCCGGAAGGTGGATCGGTGTGCCGAAAGCCGGCAACCCGACGGCATTTCCTTCTCACCGGCGCGGATTCCTCGTGAAGACCCTGTACCGCAATGAGCGCAACTACATCAACGCGCTCCTGTGCGACACCGCCATAGCCCTCAAGGGAGGCCCCGGCACAGACTCTGAGGTCGCGTTCTGTCTCGTGCTTGGCCGACCCGTCGTCCTATTCGGCCCTGAGTGGAACGATCTTGAGCGCCGACTTCGGCAGCCGGCCAGCGCGGGGGCAGCCGTCGCTGCGATGATCGACCGGATGTTTCCCCCGGCGAATTCCGGCGACCGGCCGGTCGACCAAGCGATCCGGGCCAGTCGAGCCGCGTCCGCGACACTCAGCCACGTTCAC
>JGI12269J14319_10004979_pt1 | contig 11929 bp, 9 predicted proteins | sample PeaSoiSIISIP2007_FD_14319 | JGI IMG/M metagenome (IMG submission 14319) | reverse complement strand
CACGCCTATCACCGAGCTGGGATTTACCGGCCTGGGAGTTGGCGCCGCCATGGCGGGCTTGCGTCCCATCGTGGAGATGATGACCTTCAACTTTGCCATCCTGGCTCTCGACCAGATCGTCAACAGCGCGGCCAAAATGCTTTACATGTCGGGCGGGCAATTCCCCATCCCGATGGTGATTCGCGGCCCCGGCGGGTCTGCGCACCAGCTTGCTGCACAGCATTCGCAATCGCTGGAATCGTGGTTTTGTTACGTGCCCGGGTTGAAGGTGGTTATGCCTTCCACGCCCGCGGATGCCAAAGGCTTGCTGAAGACGTCGATTCGTGACGACAACCCTGTCGTCTTTATCGAGTCTGAGGTGCTTTACGGCACGCGCGGCGAAATTCCCGAGGGCGAGCATCTCATTCCATTAGGTGTCGCTGATATCAAACGACCGGGCAAAGACGTAACTCTGATCGCGCACTCCAAGATGGTGTTCGTGGCGCTCGAGGCTGCCGCCGAGTTGGCGAAAGAGGGCATTGAGGCGGAGGTAGTCGACCCGAGAACGCTTCGCCCCCTCGACGCCGCGACCCTGGTGGAATCGGTGAAGAAGACGAACCGGGCAGTTATTGTGGAAGAGGGATGGCCGTTCTGTGGCGTAGGAGCTCAAATTGTGGACACCCTCCAGTCGCATGCTTTCGATTACCTCGACGCACCCATTTTGCGGGTAACCGGCGCGGATGTGCCCACGCCCTACGCGAAGAACCTCGAGCACTTGGCCTTTCCGGACAAACAGAAAGTGATAGACGCTGCAAACAAGGTGCTTTACCGGACGTAGGCGAACGGTTTCCTGTCCGATTTACCGGGTGTAGGGGGACGGCTCGCCGTCCCCTGGCGGGGTAGGGCAAGCCCTACCCCTACAGGGAAGCCAACATTGGGGACTTATTACCATGCTCAAGGTACTCATGCCGAAAGGCAGCGATACGATGACAGAGGGCAAGGTCCTGAAATGGGTCAAGAAGGAGGGGGACCAGGTCTCGCCTGGAGATGCGGTGGTCGAGATCGAGACCGATAAGGTCGACATGGAAGTGGAGGCGATGGGCGGGGGAGTATTACGCAAGATTCTCGTTCAGTCCGGGAAGGTCGTTCCCGTGGGTGAGTTGCTTGCGCTTATCGGCAAGCCGGATGAGGACATTTCCGCCCTGCTCAAAGGAGAAGGCGCGGCGGCGACCCCGGCGCCCACGCCTGCCCCGTCTTCGCATCCGCCTGCCATCGGTTCGCCGGCGCCGGCCCTTGCCACTCCATTTCCTGCGGCGGCGGCTTCGAGGCAGGCGCTAAAGGACGCGAGCGCACCCTCTGCCCGTCAGCCGGAAAACGGCGGGCGGGTTCTGGCTTCGCCGCTGGCGCGAAGAATGGCCCATGAAATGGGCCTGGATCTTAATCGCATTACGGGCACGGGCCCTGCGGGGAGGATTGTGCGCCAAGACGTGGAGCGCACTGCAGTGCTGTCGGTTGGGGCGCGAACGGTGCGCCTTGCGGAGGCCAAGCCGGCGACGCAGCCAGCTGCTCCGGCGCCCGAATTGCCAAGGCGACCGGCGCTTGTCCCGACCGGTCCGGAGTTCTACGACGAGCCCCTGAGCTCGATGCGCAAAGTCATTGCCACTCGTCTTGTGCAAAGCAAAGCCCCTGTGCCGCATTTCTACCTGACGATCGAAGTCGACATGGGCCGCGCCAAAGAGTTGCGCGAATCGGCGAAGGTTCTGAACCCGGATCTGAGCTTTTCTTATAATGATCTGATCCTGAAAGCCTGCGCGGCGGCGCTCCAGTTGCATCCGCACGTGAATGCGTCCTTCCAGGGCGAAACGATCCGCTACCACCGGCGCATTCACCTCGGGATTGCCGTGGCCGTGGATGAGGGTGGATTGATCACGCCGGTCATACGTAACTGCGAGAGCAAGACGCTGCAGGAGATCGCGCGAGAGGCAAAGGATCTTGTCGCCCGGGCGCGCAACCGGAAGCTGAACCCGGATGAGTACGTCGGCGCCACCTTCTCCGTGTCCAACCTCGGCATGATGGGGATCGAAGAATTCTCCGCGGTGATCAACCCACCCGAGGGCGCGATCCTAGCGGTGGGCGAGGTGGCGGAGAAGCCGGTCGTAGTGAAGGGGCAGATCCAAGTGGGCCTCCGCTGCCGCATGACGCTCTCCTGCGATCATCGGGTGGTGGATGGGGCCACGGGCGCGAAGTTCCTCCAAACGCTCAAACAAATTCTCGAAAACCCGGTGTATCTGGCGTTCTAAAGCAGTTAACAGTCGACAGTTAACAGTTCTGAGATGCCAGCCCACCGAATTGGTCCAGCTACGATGTGGGCGCGGCGCGCGCCCGCTTGCCTTTGGTTTTTGCCCCTGCACTCCGGGAGGCGGCCGCTGGCTTCGTGGCCGTAACTTTGCCGGCCCCAGAGTAGGGAATCCAAACCACCATAGGTCCCGCCAGCCGATTGCCCCAGGCGTAATAAGGGACGAAGGTAAGATTGGCCTCCTCGATTTCGCCTCGCGTTGTGCTTTCCAAGGTGCGGTAGAGCGGCTCTTCGGAATTAGGCTTGGAGGCAGCCACGCCTTTATGCTGCAGCAGCACCACTCCACCCAGGAGATCGGGGCGGAACTCCGAGGTGAATCCGCCGTTGGGACCAGCGCTCGGCGCCAAAGCGACGTCGAAAAGGGACGCTTTGTACTCCTGATCCACCTGCTCCAGGCAATACACTAGCGGGCCACGCTGCACCGCGACCTTTCCGTAATCCTCTGGCACCCGGGGATTGGCTTCGACAAGGCGCGGGGTCATGTCCAACTGCAGTTGAACAGTGTCCTCGCCCTGCCAGGCGCGATGAATGGCGAAGTACTCGCCCGCTTTTGGTTTGCCGGCGGCGGGCTTGCCGTCCACTGTGACTGCTGCCTTGCTCGACCAGCCCGGAATCCTCAGATAGAGCGTGAATGCCGCTGCTTTGGCTGGGCTAACCTTGAGGGTGATGGCACCATCCCAAGGGTACTTGGTGCCCTGGACGACTTTAAGTCCGGTGCCGTCTTCCAAGTGCCAATCTAGCGTGGAAGTGTGGTAAAGGTTGACATACACTCCAGTCGGGCTGGTCGAGTAGAGATAGCCGGGAATGGATGCAAACGTTCGCTCCAAGTTGGGAGGGCAGCAGGTCGTGTCGTACCAGGGCTGGCGAGGGTCCTCGCCGCCTCGTGACTCAAGCGGATTGCGATAGCAGTAGAGTGTCCCGGAAAGTGACATGCCGGAATTGATCCCGTTGTAAAGCGCCTCTTCCATGACGTCGGCATAGGGGGCGGTCGCCTTCGCCGCCAGCATTCGCCAATTCCACATCAGGTTGGCAATGGCCGCACAACTTTCCGCGTAGGCGCGCTCATTCGGCAGGTCATAGGCCATGCCCACTGATTCGCCCTCCGCGTACGATCCGACTCCGCCGGTGATGTACATTTTCCGATCCACCAGGTCTCTCCAAAGCCGGTCGAGGGTCTCGCCGTACGCCCCGTCACCTGTCTCAAGGTAGTAATCCGTAGCCCCGCTGCATGCATAGAGAGCCCGCACCGCATGTCCTTCAAGTTGGGTACGCGAAATGAAAGGTATTCCACTGAACAGGTACGTCACCTGGTCATCGGTGAGCTGCAATCGCAGCCTCTCCCCGGTGAATAGGTAGTTGACGAAATCCAGATAGCGTTTGTCGCCGGTGGTGCGGTAAAGCTCCACAAGCGCCATTTCAAATTCCGGGTGCCCCGTTAGGGCGGGTTTCTTCTCGGGCCCCAGCGTCTTCAAAACATAGTCAACATACTTGATCCCGCCGTCCAGTAGTTTCCGGTCCCCCGTGGCGCGGTAGTAGGCGATGGCGGCCTGCAACAGATGACCGAGGCAGTACAACTCGTGGCTGCGATACATTTCGGAAAAGCGCAGCTTGGCGCGGTCCCCCACGTAGTAGGTGTCCAGGTATCCCGAAGGTTCTTGGGCTGCCAGCACATCATCAATGAGCTTATCGAGCGTTTGGCGGAGTTGCGGGCGGTCGCCCGATTGCAAAACGAGGGCGGTTGCTTCCATCCACTTGTAGAGATCGGAGTCGGTATAAAGCGGGCCCCGGCGGCCGATGTTCTTGTGGCCCGAAAGGCGGCGAAAATTGTCCACCACGCCGTGCTCTTCCAGAAGCGCCAGTAGAGTGGGAATACTGTCTTCCACGTTCGTCCGCATCCGCTCTGACCAAATTCCACTGCCCATGGTCACGGCGCGAATGGGCACTGAGTGCAGCTTTGCCTTGGGGCTCTCGGAGGTATTGATGATGCCCTCCGCCTTCCACGCCTGGTTATCCGCCTGGGCAAGTCCGGCGACCGGCGACGCCAGAACGGCGCCGAGCAGGAATGGACTCCATTTAAGAAAACGCATGTGTGCAGAACGCATTGCCGATCCTCCCCGTGTAACTTGACCCTGCTCTTTCTACCGACAACCATGATAGGCTACCATAGATCGGCCTGGCGTGTCAAGCGCAAAACGCGGGAGTGAGAGGGGCGGGACAGGACTTCTGAAGGAGGGTTGCGGCCCTTCCGAGCCCCGCCCATGCCCAGGCGTAAGTTCTGACTTGCTTGGATGTGGCACGGCCATCTTGCCGTGACCATGCAGGGACAGAGCCTGTCCTGAGCGCTGCGAAGGAATGCCCGTGCCGCCGGGAACTGAGTCACTACCCAGGCGAAAAACACTTGCTCCAGGCTCCAGCGAAGTGCTATCGTTAGTCTGTTCTGACCCTGGAATCGCCTTCACGGAATCTGGTCATGAATTGCCGCCTTACCGCCGCCTTAATCCTCGCAGTCTTCCCGGCGATGCTCTGCCCGACGCCCGCAGCCGCGCAGATGCGGGGAGGTGGGCATTTCGCCGGGGCGCGCGCTCCTCGAACCGCAGCCCCCAGTGGGCGCAGCGGTTTCGGCTCGAGGGGCGGGCGCGGGTTCTCCCGTCGAGGTGGCTTGTACCACCCCGGGTATTTCCCCGGCAGCGGCTATTTCTTCGATTGGGCCTATCTGCCCCCTCCATTCTATCCTGACTACGGCTACGACTACGGCAATGACAGCGGCTACGAGCCCGAGGCGCTCCAAGCGCCGCCTTCCTGGTTAGCTGCTACTCACTCGGATACCCTTTCGGCTCCGGCCAAGCCTGTTGAGCCGCTGGTTCTCGAGCGCCAGGGTGACGAGTGGGTGCGGATTGGCGGCTACGGCCAGCCGAGTGTTTCAGCACCTTCGACCAGGGCAAGTGCCGAGGGCGCACAGAATCCGCCTTCCGGTACAACCTATCAAAACCTTGCCNCTTCGCCGGCTCCCAAGCTTCCACCTGCGGTGCTGGTGTTCCGCGACGGGCACCAGGAAGAAATCGAAAAGTACACGATCATAGGCTCGGTCATTTACGCGCAAGCAGACTATTGGAGCACCGGTTCCTGGCGGCGAAAAGTCGCGATTGCCGACCTGGACATCCCCGCGACTTTGAAAATGAACCGGGAGCGGGGCGGACGATTCAGCCTGCCGTCGGGGCCTAACGAAGTAGTTTTCCGGCCCTGATTACCCCATCGCATCGATCAATTCCCCGGCAGTCACCACACTCGCCAAACGCGGGAAGATTCTCTCAGTCAAGCTTCGGTGCACTTCCGGGTCGGCGTCCGCGCAGCAGTCTTTCACCACGATCAAGCGATAGTCCGCGTCAACAGCATGCAGCAGCGTGGCGAGAACGACTCCGCTGGTTGCGATTCCGAATAAGATCAGGGTTTCAATTTCCTTGGCCCGCAGAATCATGTCGAGGTCAGTGCCGGCAAACGCGCTGATTCGGTGCTTGGTTATCACGATGTCCTCGCCTTGCGGCGCGACTGCGGGATGAAACGCGCCACCAGGCCCCTCGAAGACCTGCCTATGCTGGACCGAATTCTTGATGCTGCTGAACAACAAATTGCGCGGGCTGATTTCCGGCAAGCCGCGACGAAAGCCGACTTGCACATGAAACACGCTCAGCCCAAGATCGCGGGCCTTCTTGAGCACGCCGGCAGCGCGAGTGACCAGGTCGGGTTGGTCCTTCGTGTAAATCGAAACGATGGCGGTTTGCAGGTCCATACTGAGAACCGCTGTGCGGGCTGTATCGATAGGGGCTAGGTTTGCCATCCGTTACGCTCCTGGCCGGGCTCCAGTGCTCCGTTTAACTCCAACAGTTCGGGCAGCAATACCCGGACCTTCTCCACCAAGGCATTCATTGATTCGGCTTCGGCCACCAAGCCGGGGACGTCGTCGCTCTCCGCAACCCAAACGCCCGCCTCGGAATCCCAACGCGCTTCGACTTCGCAGGTGCGACTCATGGCTGCCTACTCCTCACCATTCGCAAGACTACCATCTGCTTTTGTCCATTACAACCGCGCGCATTCTGCCACGCAGGAGTGCTGCGGGCTTGGTCACGTCACCAGATGGAGGGGCATTCGGCTTGTTCTTTGGTGGGCCTGGGTAGAGTTGAACTACCGACCTCACCCTTATCAGGGGTGCGCTCTAGCCACCTGAGCTACAGGCCCATGGGCGGGGGGTGCCCGCGAAAAGGCAACATCCAGTATAGGCGGAGGCGTGGGTTCGCGCAAGCGCAATTGATGGTTTTGGGTTTTCCTGTCCTTTTCGGCGGCCCTGTGGTATAAATAAACACACGGGTGAATGCATGCTGTTGGTTCATCCGGCTGCAGGGCAGGCTTTCTCAAACTCAGCAAGGAATTACCCATGCCGGAAGTTCGCAAGGACGTTCTCGCCAATGGTCTGATCATTCTTACGGAGCAGATGCCGGCCGTGCGCGCGGTCTCGATGGGCATCTGGGTAAGGACCGGGTCTCGACAGGAGAGCGAAGAAGAGAACGGCATCTCGCACTTCATCGAGCACATGGTTTTCAAGGGGACGCGAAACCGGAGTGCGGAGCAGATTGCCCGCGAGGCCGACTCGATCGGCGGCCATCTGGACGCGTTCACGGCCAAAGAATGCACGTGTTTCTCCATGAAGGCCCTGGACGAGCACGTGCCGCGCGCCTTCGACATTGTCGCGGATCTGTTCCTGAATCCGCTTTTCCGACCTGAAGACATCAGCAAGGAAGCGAAGGTTATTCAGGAAGAGATCAAGATGGTTGAGGACACCCCGGACGACCTGGTGCACGAGATGTTCACTCAGAGTTACTGGCGCGGACACGCGTTGGGCCGGCCCATCCTAGGCACCCGCCACACGGTGAGCAGCTTCAACCGGGAACGGCTGTGCGAGTATTTCCAGCGCCATTACACTCCCAACCGGACGCTGATCGCCGCCGCGGGGAACCTTGACCACGACCGCTTCGTCGAGCTGGTCACGCGTTATTTTGGCGACCGGCGCAGCGGCCCCGTGTCTGACGACGGTCCTCCGCCTACCCCCCACCCCAGCATCAGGCACCGGCACAAGAAGGAGCTCGAGCAGGTCCACCTCTGTGTGGGCGCGCCGTCCTATCCGCAGCCGCACGAGAAGCGCTTCGCCTGCTACATCCTCAACACCGTACTCGGCGGCGGGATGAGCTCGCGGCTGTTCCAGAACATTCGCGAGAAGCGGGGGCTTGCCTACTCGGTCTTCTCCGGCCTCTCGAGTTTTCGCGACGCGGGCTGCTCGAGCGTCTACGCCGGCACATCGCTGGAGAACGCGCGCCAGGTGCTGGGCTTGATCTTAGCGGAATTCCGGCAGTTGAAGTCCGAGGGCATCAGCGAGCAGGAACTTCAGCACGCCAAAGACTACCTGAAGGGCAACCTGCTTTTGAGCCTGGAGACCACCGGCAGCCGGATGTCGAATGCGGCTCGCCATGAAATGTATTTCGGGCGCAACATCGCGCTTGACGAGATCTCGCGGCACATCGACGAGGTGACTTCCTCCGCGGTTCTGGAGGTGGCGCGCGAGTTTTTCCAAACAGACCGGCTGGCGGTTACTTTCCTCGGGCCGATCAACGACTTCCGGTTCACCCGCGCTGACCTTGCCTGCTAGCCGGGATCCAGTTCCCAGGCAGCACAAGCTCGTAGCGCCGACCTTCAGGTCGGCAAGCACGGCGCCGGATCGACGGTCAGCAGGCACGATGCTGACCTGAAGGTCAGCGCTACCAGTCCCTGTGGCCTCCCGACAGAATCCAGGAGCTGGACACGCCACATTCTTCATGCCGGAGGAAAAACCGTGCTCATCGTTCATGTGCACATTCGAGTTAAAGCGGAGTTCATCGAAGCCTTCAAAGAAGCCAGCATCGAGAACGCGCGGCGCAGCGTACAGGAGCCGGGCATCGCGCGCTTCGATGTGATCCAGCAGGCCGACGACCCGGCCCGGTTCGTGTTGGCTGAGGTCTATCGCACCAACGAAGCCACAGTCCATCACAAGGAAACCGCCCACTACGCCGCCTGGCGCGACGCCGTCGCGCCAATGATGGCGGAGGTCCGCACAAGCGTTAAATACTCGAATATCTTTCCTCCCGATGAGGGTTGGTGAGGCGGCGTTGAGATTTGAACTTGCTACGGCCAGCCGCATTCTGTTTGGAGCGGGTGTAGTGCGGGAAGTTGTTCCCGCCGCAAAGCAGATGGGACGAAGACCGCTGCTGGTGGTGGGCCATTCGCCGCACCGCGCCGCTTTCCTGGCCGAGGAGTTTAAGACCGCGGGAATCGGTTGCGTTACCTGGGCCACGCGGGGAGAGCCATCGGTTACCCTGGTTCGGGAGGGCGTGGAACTCGCCCGGCGCGAGCAATGCGACTTGGTGATTGCTTTCGGGGGCGGCAGCGCCATCGATGCGGGAAAAGCCGTCGCCGCGCTCCTGACCAACCGCGGCGATCCCACCGATTACCTGGAAGTGATCGGCAAGGGGCAGCCTCTCCAAAATGCCTCCGTCCCGTTCATCGCCGTTCCCACCACCGCCGGCACGGGATCCGAGGTGACGCGCAACGCCGTTCTGGCTTCCGCCGAGCACCGGGTCAAGGTGAGCCTGAGGAGCCCCTTGATGCTGGCGCGCCTGGCGGTGGTGGACCCGGAACTGACCCTCGAGTTGCCTCCCGCGGTCACCGCCAGCACGGGGCTCGACGCGCTGACGCAGTTGATTGAGCCCTATGTGTCGAGCCGCGCTAATCCTCTCACGGACGGTTTTTGCCGCGAGGGCTTGCACCGCGTCAGCCGCTCGCTACGGCGCGCTTATCAGTCCGGAAGCGACAAGGCAGGTCGAGAGTTCATGTCGCTGGCCAGCTTATTAGGCGGGCTGGCGCTTGCGAATGCGGGCCTGGGCGTGGTGCATGGCTTTGCCGCGCCAATCGGAGGAATGTTCGACGCCCCGCACGGAGCTGTCTGCGCTGCCCTGCTCCCCCATGGCATGGCCATCAATATCCGAGCCGTGCGCGCTCGCGCCCCGGAAGGTGAGACATTGCGCCGCTACGGGACCGTGGCGCGCCTGCTGACCGGGAAGCCGGACGCCCTCGCAGAAGACGGCGTCGAATGGGTTAGACAACTGTGCCGCGACTTCCAGATTCCATCCCTCCGTTCCTACGGCATCGAGGATAAGGATGTGCCCACCCTCGTCGAAAAAGCCTCCCAAGCCAGCAGCACCAAAGGCAATCCCATTAGTCTCACCATGGACGAATTGCAGGAAGTGTTGACCCTCGCAATGTAGCCTACTGCTGATTGACGGCGCTCGCCCGGACTAGGGACGCAGGGCCTTTTCCATTGCCTCCACAACCACCTGAAGGTCGGCGTTATCGACGACGCCGTCGCGGATCACGTCCGCGCGCGGATCGTAGCCTGGCATGCCGGCCGTCGTCCCCAGGGCGGCCTTCACAATCTGCACGTCTTCTGCATCGACTTTCCCGTCGCCATTGAGGTCTCCCACTAAAGGTGCGCCGGGATTCGGGTCGAAGAGAATCTGGTAGAGGTGGAAAGCGTAGCTCGAACCGAAATAGTCGCTGAATTCGCCATTGCGAATGGGGATGGTGCGGTTTGGCCCGAGGGTGGTGGCGCTTGTATAGGTGATCGGGTTCGGGCCGGCGGGTTCAAAGTAATCCGGGCTGCCGTCCCCGCCGCAGGCGTAGTATCCTCCCGCCGGACAAATTACGGGCAAGTCGCTCAAACTCAGGTTCTCGCCCAGAACGATGGCGGTGGCCCCGGGAGGCATTCCCCGCAGAGTGAAAGTGGCCAAGGTACCAGCCGCGCGCGACATGCTGAGCGCGCCGCCTTTCGCCGCTACAGCATCGGTGCAACTGTCGCTGCCCCTGCAAAACAGACTCATCTCAAGCATGGGGTCTGCGTCCGGAGTCTGGTTCTGCGGCAAACCGTCATTGACGGCGAGCAGGAACGTAGAGCCTCCATAGCGTTTCAGCAGGACGTTGACGGCGGCATTGGGATTCGATGACTTTACCGTGACGCCGTTGCCCACCGGCGGCGTATTGAGTGGACGCGCCAGCGCCGCCATGCGGATGTTGGTGTTGGCGAGCGCAGCTTCCGCATTCTTGTGCTCGGGGAAAAAGATGGCGTCTTCTTCAAAGGCCGGCGCAAACTCGTACGGGAAATAACCTACGCCTCGCGCGCCGTGAATTATCGACATCCAGACTTCCGCTTCGATCTCCTGAGGCGTCAGCAGGAGGCCGGGCACACCGTCGAAATTCACCAGTTCGATCCACTGCCAGACGGGCTTGGAATAATCGGACCAGTAACGCAGCCGGTCGGTGGTTCGGCTGATCCACCAGAGAGGGTTTCCGTCGTTGATCGGGTAAACGTCGCTTGCCAGGATGTCCGCGCCCTGCACATAGGTTGGGTAATCCGAGAAGCCGTTGTCGGGATCGTTACATCCGCAGCCGGCAAAGCCGCCCCGGCCGTAATAGCATGAGTCGGCGTTCCAGCCCGTGCCCTGCCCCAAGCCCAGGAACACTGGGCGGTTCGGATCCGCGGCCTTGAATTGGTTGTAGAGATCGACGAGCTGGGAAGGCGCCACGCAAGCGATGTAGTTGCCGTTGGCGTCGGTCTGGGCATTGTCCGGCTCGTCCTCCTGCACCCATGCATTGATGATCGGATCGGTGAGGTGCTCCGCGGCGTTCGGGCCGGTCAATCCGGTGGCCTGGTCGCCGAACAGGGGCATCTTGTAGTCGCGGAGCAAAGGAAGTAAGGGGCCGTCGTAGGGATCAACCTCAACGGTGCCGTCGTAAAGGGCAATGTATTGATTGACGGCGACACCCTCGAACAACGGCGCATTCCAAGGACTCTGCAGCCAGACGCCGCGAGTGAAATAATCCTGGTTGGAGGGCGGCCCGAGCGACCACTGACCGTAATAAGCCGAGCCACCCTCCCAGGGGAGATAGGTGTCCCGGGTTTGCGCCTGGCCGTTCAGCGTGAACAAGACGGCCAGGGCGAAAGCAGCCATCGAAAGACGAAAGCCGCAAGACTTCACGTTGCACTCCTCGTGTCGCCGACTCATAGCATCCTCCTGATAGAGCTTGCCCTCCGATACTAAACGCCCAATGAGCGGATGATAACTCGCGAGGGTTCGAACTACAAGCGGCAAGTTGTCCCTTCACTCTGCTGCCTGACAAGTACTCACGGGACCCCCAATCGCGCTTACCCGACGCACAGTCGTCATGGCTGGTGCGGTTCAATTCTCGGCACGGGAGTCGTTTTCGAAGGCCAGAATTGAACGAACGAACCGGGAATGTCCTTGAAAACAAAGAGCAATGACAATTAGTCAGCCTCCCTGACGCCGATGTGCAGTCGTAACGCTGGTTCGGTTCAATTCTCGACGGGTGAATCGTCCGCGACAGCAAAATTGAACGAACGAACCGGGAATGTCTATGAAAACAAAGGATAATGACAATCAGTCAGCCTCCCTGACGCAGATGTGCAGTCGTAACGCTGGATCGGTTCAATTCTCGATG
>JGI12269J14319_10004978_pt1 | contig 11930 bp, 10 predicted proteins | sample PeaSoiSIISIP2007_FD_14319 | JGI IMG/M metagenome (IMG submission 14319) | reverse complement strand
GGCGCCGACGCGCCGAGCGCGCCGGCGACCGCCAGCATCGACCCCGGCCGGCGCGACGGCTCTGCGGCCATGCAGCGGGCGATCAGCCCGATCAGCTCGGGATCGTTCGAACGGCGGAGATGCTCGGCGAGCTCCGCGGTGGCCTCTGCCCCGAGCGGGCCGGGCCCCGTGCCGACAAGGGCGCTGAGCAGCAGGGCGCCGAGCGCCCAGACGTCGCCCTCGACCGTCGGTTCGGGCGCCGCCAGCTGCTCGGACGCGACCCAAGCGGTCTCGCCGCCCCAGCCCGGGGGCGCCGGTGCGACCGGCGCCGGCGCGAGCTGGGGCTCGCCGGTCCGGCCGAGGCAGACGGCGCCCGGGTGAAGTCGCCCGTGGACCGCCCCGCGCTCGTGCAGGTCGCCGATCGTGGCGGCGAGCGCCAGGGCGAGGGCGCGCACCGCGCCGGCGTCGCCCGGCCCGCGCGACAGCGACGATGCCAGCGTCTCGCGGGGCAGGTCGAAGGTGACGAAGCGCTGCTGGCGCTCCGCGCCGAGGTCGTAGAGCGGGAGCGCTCCACGCCGCCAGGAGCTCGCGAGCGCCTCCGCCGCACGCTCGAAGTGCATGCGGTCGAGCTCGCTCTCACCGTCGTGCAGCGAGAGCCCGATGCGCCGGTGCAGCCACAGATCCTCGGCCGCGAACGTCGCGACCGGCCCGTACCGAGCGAGCGGCTCGAGCACGCGATAGCGGCCGCCAATCGGCTGAGGGGGCATGTGTCTCCTGTGGGGATCTGACCTTGCGCGCGCCAACCGCGCCCGGTCGACTGTGGTTTGTCGAAGGCCGGCGCCCCGTGTCACAGCTCACGTGAGAACAATCTCGCGGCGCCCCCGCCGCCGGCCCCCGACGGCTTGCGCTAGCTCCCGGCCGCCCGGGGATCGGCGGGGGGCAGGGACAGCAGGAACTGGGCAGCCTCGCCAAGCAGGCGCCGCGCGCTGAGCGCCGCATCCCGGCTCTGCACCCGCCCGTGCGCGGCGAGCTGGGCCCGCAGCTCGCCCGCCGAGCGGAGGACCTCGTTCACGTCGCGCCGCTTGAGGCCGGCCGAGAGGGCGTCGAACGCGCCGGCGAGCGCTCGCTCTACGGCCTCTCCGGCCTCGGCCGCCGCTCGGGCGGGGAGCGGTGCGGGCGAGAGCACGACGACGTCGGTCCGAAAGGGCTGCGTACGAAAGGTCTCGGCGCGAAAGGGCGCCGCCGCGCCACTTCGGGTCGCGGGATCGAGCGCCTCGTGCAGGCGGTCGATCTCGGCGGGAGTCGGCTCGACGTCGGGCATAGCGAGGGCCCGGCCGAGCCGCTCGATCAGCCGGTCGTCGTCAAGCAACATGCCAGTCACCCTCGGCGAGCAGCCCCCGCAGACGGGCGAGTGCTCGCGTCTGCGCCATGCGGACCGCGCCCGGGCGCCGGCCGACCACTTCCGCGACCGCCTCCGAAGACAGTCCCGCGACGATGCGCAGCTCCAGGATCTCCTGGTCGTCGGCGCTCAGCAGGCTGAACGCGGCGCGCAGCTGAGCGGCGTCGTCGCGTTCGATGACGACGTCGACTGCCGTCGGCTCGTCGCCCTTGGTCTCGGGCGCAGCGACCGGCGCCTCGCGCCAGAGGCGGCGCTGCGCGTCGAGGACGACGTGGCGCAAGATGCCGTACAGCCAGGCGTCGAAGCCGCCGCCCTCGTCGGCGAACCGATCGAGGCTGGCCACCGCCCGCACCATGGTCTCCGCCGCCGCGTCGCGTGCATGCTCGTCGCTCGGCAGGCGTCGCCGGGCGTAGTTGAGCAGCCGCGGGAGCGCCCGCCGGTAGAGGGTCTCCCACTCGTCCCGCCTGCCGGCGCGCGCACCGGTGACGAGGGATGCAAGCTCGTCGCGTGAAATCACATCCGGAGTTGTCGTGGCGCGCACCGATCCGTCACGCGATCCGTGAGGTGTTGCCCGACGAGGCAGTCGTGCCATCGCTAGCTCCCAGTGGCGGCGGGCGCGCTCGTCGTCGGACAGACGTATGGCCACCAGGTGCGACGCGTTCGCCCGCCTCGTCGCGACCGGGCCGGGTCGTGCTCTTCGTCCACCGTAGAGCGATCCCGCCGACGATGGCGCGCGCCTCCCCCGAGCAGCGCCTCAGGGTCGGGGGGCTCGCCGGCGCCCCTACGGCGTGAACGCGCCGGTTCCGATCGACAGCACCGCGAGGGCGGCCATCGTGAGCGCCGAGGCCCCGAGCACCCCCTCGAACCAGCCTCGCCGCAGCCTCGCCCCGACGATGCCGAGGAGCGGAAAGGCGCGGAGCGCGATCCGGGGCGAGAGCCCGACCGTCGGCGCCAGCACGGCGAGCGCCAGCACCGCGGCCACGTACGCCACGAGCATCGGCTCCGGCCGGGCACGGAGGAAGGCGACGAGCAGCGCCAGCAGGACGAGCGCGCTCGCGATCTTCACGTTGGCGTTGACGTTCGCGAACCCGTGGTGGGCGACGAACCACAGCTGCGAGACGATCCCCGTGCCGAGCGGGCCGATCTCCCATCCGTGGCGCTGCGCGACGAACCACGCGAGCGGGGTGCCGGTCCATGCCCACAGGAAGGCGAAGAAGGCGACCAGGCCCAGGGGTGCGACCGCTGGCGCGAGGAGGGCGCGCCACTCGCGGCGATCGCGCACCGCGACGTAGCAGGCGAGGGCGCAGGGCGCGAACGCTGCGACCCCGAGGGGGTCGGTGGCCGACGCCAGCGCGGCCAGCACCCCCGCCGCCAGCCACCGCCGCCTGCGCAGCGACAGCAGCGAGCCCGCGACGAAGGCGATCAGGAGGCCCTCGGAGTAGACCATGCTGAGCACGAACGCTCCGGGNGACAGCAGCACCAGCGCGCTGCCCCGGTCGGCCCCGGCCCGCCCTTCGGTGTCCGCCAGCAGCCACCNCACGGTCAACGCCGCCGCGAGCCCNGCGAGCGTGGTGACGACTAGGCCCGATGCCAGGTACGACAGGCCGGTCACCGCCGCGGCGCCGCGGATCAACAGGGCCAGGAGGGGGAAGAACCCGAGCGTGCTCTGCGCGGCGTTGCCGAACCCGGTTGGGAGCACGTGCGGGTACCCCGAGCGAGCGAGCGCGAGATACCACTTGGCGTCCCAAGCGCTGAGCGCGCTGGCGAGCGAGTCCCGCCGGCCGTAGATCGCGGCGCCGAACGCGACGAGGACGCCCACCCGGGAGGCGACGAAGATCCCAGCAGGGCGCGCGCCCTGGCGCAGCACCCGCCGGACACGGGCGTCCGCGGGCCGGGGGTGGTCCCCCGGCCAGCCCGCACGCCGTGGCCGGGTCAGGTCGCGAGCGGGCCACTCCTGGCCAGATTCCAGCGGCTGGGCGCTCGCCATACCGGACAGCCTTCCTGCGGATCCTCAAGCTGAGCTGTGAGCTGGGGCGCACCTGTCGTGCCGGGGCCCGCGCACCGCCGCGCCGGCTCGCGCGACCGGTGCTCCTCCCCCACCTATGGCAGTTCCCACGACGCCTCACCTCGCGGCGCCCGGGCCCGCCGCCCGGTGAGCGTACGGCGCATCCGTGAGGAATCCGTGTGCCCGCGATCAGGGATTTCGCAGCGACGCGCGGCGCGTCGTCCGGCCTCGGACGGCGCCGCACGTGGGAGGGCGAGGCGGAAGCGGGAGGCGCACGACGTGACGGCCGCCCGATACGGCACGAGCTGGTGCCTCGGGGCGCTTCCCGCTCACGCCAGCTGCATCCGGCGCGCCAGAGGCGCGCTCGTCAGTCGCCGGTGGGGCGCTTGGGCTGCTTGCTCTTCGGCTGCCCCGTGCCGCCGTACTCCTCCTGGAGGGCGCCCCCGCTCGGGTGGAGGAGCCGCTGCAGTGCAGGTCGCCCGTCGCCGGAGGTCCTCAACAAGATGTACGACACGATGTACACGATCATCAGCAGGATCCCGAGCGGCGCCCAAATGATCCACATGGCGGCCTCAACTTTCGCGCGGGCGCCAGGTCCCGACGCGTGATGGCGCTCCGGGCCCGCTCGATGCAGCGTAACGATCACGGCGGCGCGAACCTCCCGAGCTGAGCTCCTACCGTCGGAAGGGGCTCGGCGTCGGAGCTCGGGTCGCGGCCCGGTCGCGCTCTGGGCGGCGGCCGGCCCGATCTGCCCGGCCCGATCTGCCCGGGCCGATCTGCTCGGGCCGATCTGCCCGGGCCGATCTGCTCGGGCCGATCTGCTCAGTGCAGAGCGGGTCCTGCGGTGGCGACGGGCGCCGAGAGGCGCTGCACGAGCTCCGGCCAGATCGGGCGGGCGCCTGCAGCTTCCCAGCGCCGTTGCTGGTCGAGGATCCTGCGCCGCTGCCGCTCCCAGGCGGCTCCATCCTCGAGGAGGGTCGCGATCGCCGCGGCCAGCTCTGCCGGGTCGTCAGCGACCAGCAACACGTCCGGATCGTCGAGGGGGATCCCCTCGGCGCCGACGGTGGTCGCGACGGTCGGGACCGCGAACTGGAGCGCCTCGATCGTCTTGATCTTCACGCCGGCCCCGTAGCGGGCGGGGACGACGACCACCCGGACGCGTGCGTAGAAGGACTGCAGGTCGTCGACCTCCCCGACGAAGCCGACCGCGTCGCCCTCGAGCCGGCGCACGTTGCGCGGCGGCTCGGCGCCGGTCACGAGCAGCTTCGTCCCGGGCACGCGGGCGCGCACCAGGGGAAGCACCCGCCGGGCGAACCAGATGAGACCGTCGGCATTCGGCGAGCGGGCGCCGGCGAACCACCCGGCGACGAAGCCGATGCCCGCCCGGGAGGAGAACCCGGAGAGGGTCGGCCGGGGCGCGAGCAGGAGCGGGGCGTTCACCTCGACCGGGCAGCGGGCGTGGCGACGGAAGAAGACCGCCTCCTCCTCCGAGATGCACACCAGGTGGTCGGCGTCCGCGGCGATCTCCTGCTCGGTGGCACGCATCTCGGCGGCCTCGCGAGCGAGCGCCGCCTTCTCCAGCGGGTCGGTCGCGAGCGCCGCCTGGCGCTCGATGCGGACGTGGTAGAGCGCCTCGGCGTCGTAGACGATCGGGACGCCCGGCAGGAGCTCGCGTACCATCGGCGCGATGCGCTCGTAGTTGTGCGGCCGTGAGACGACGACCAGGGAGTACCCGAGTCCCTGCTTGGCGACGTGGTCGGCGAGCGGCTCGTCGATCACCTCCACGCCCAACCTGGCGAGCCAGTCGTTCTGCTCGAAGCCGTCCTCCAAGGAGGCGAGGAGGCTGAGGTGGTAGCGGCCCGTGGCGACAAGCGTCTCGATGACGTCGGCCATCCTGGCGAAGCCCGAGCCGATCGCCCGGTCCGGGACCCGGTCGTCGATCAGCAGGACCCTGACCGGGTCGCCCATCGCCTTCCAGACCGCCCGCTCGACGGCCGGCTCGTGGGCGGCGACGCGCGGCTCGCGGCTCGCCAGTTCCTCGGACCAGCGCGCCGCGAAGACCTCGTGGTTCCGGTCGAGCAGGAACTGGCGGTAGTCGTCGTTGGTGCTCGCCGACTCGTAGTGGAGCACCACCGAGCGGGGCTGGAACCAGACCTGCTGGCCGAGGCGCGCGATCCGGAGGCACAGGTCGGCCTCCTCGAAGTAGACGGGGTAGTAGGACTCGTCGAGGCCGCCCACGGCCTCCCAGGTGGAGCGGCGCACCAGCAGGGAGCAACCCGAGCAGTAGTCGACACGGCGCTCGAAGTCGAAGCGCTTGGTCGTCCCGGCGAGGCCCCTGCCGACGGTGAACGTCCAGCCGTCGGCCCAGACAACCGAGCCCGCCTCCTGGATCGTGCCGTCGGGGAGCAGGACCTTGCTCCCGACGGCGCCCGCCTCCGGCCTGCGCTCGGCGGTGTCGACGAGCTGCTCCAGCCAGCCCGGGAACACCTCGGTGTCGTCGTTCAGCAGCAACAGATACTCGCCCCGCGCCCGGCGGGCGGCCAGGTTGACCGCGCCGGCAAAGCCGACGTTCGTGCGGGTGCGCAGCACCGTCACGCCGTAGACGGAGCGCTGCACCGCCGTCTCCAACGCCTCAGTCGGCTCGTTCAGGACGAGGATCACCTCGTAGGGGACGGTGTGGGCGTGGCGCGCCACGGAACGCAGGCAACCGATGGCGTACGGCGCCGAGCGCCAGGCCACGACGATGATCGAGACGACCGGCTCGTCGACCTGGGCGAACACGACCGCCGGGCAAGGCAGCGAGTTCGCCTGGCTCGCGCTCAACGACCGGCCTCGCTCACGAGCTGGCCTGCTCCTCCGGCTCGGCGCGGTGGTCGGGGCATCGCCAGATCTTACGGGTCATGCAACGAGAGGAGCACCCCGCTCCCCCTCAGCTCCCGGGTGCCGTGGGCAGGGACCCCCGAGCGTTGCGCGATACGAACAGTCTGACGGCTCGCCCGCGCCCGGAGACCGGCGCTGAGCCGGACCGAGATGTTGGGACTGGTCGGGATCACGCTTGCGACTACGGATCAGCCGGGTACGAGGGTGTACGCCAGGTGCTCTCCAGCGGGCTCCCGAAGGTCAGTCGTCTTCGCCGCCGGCGCCGAGGAGGTGCCGGCAAAGGGCCGCTCGATCGGCCACCAAGTCGGCCAGCCTGTTCGGCAGATCCCGATTGAGGTCCACGACGTCCGGAGCCCTGGCGGCGTCGGCGAACGCGTCCGGAGCTGCGGCAGCCAGTTCGAGGACACGACCGACAAGTTCGTCGGTGTCGAGGTCGGCCGTGCTGTCGGCAGACACTCAGCCGGACAACAGGTCCCCGCGCAGGACGTGGGCGAGGAGGTCGTGCACCGTTCGGCGTGTAGGCCGGCTTGTGCGTAGTCTTGTCGCCGCGAGGTCCGTTGTGTTCGTCATAGGCCGGGCCGCGACCCGTCAGCTGGACCGGCTCAAGAAGCGGTGCCGGGAGTTTGCCGCGTCCAATGGCTGGGAGCCCCTTTTCCTGGACCGCGCTCCCGAGGAGGGTGCCTGGGAGGAGGGCGTCGCTCTGCTCTCCCGCTGCATTGTCGGCACCGGGGCCCGACTGGTCTTCGCCGTGGGCGGCGATGGCACCGTCGGGGCTTGCGCGCAAGCCCTCGCGGGCACTGGAGCTTCTCTGGCGATCCTGCCGCGGGGCACGGCCAACCTTGTTGCGCACGCCCTGGGCGTGCCATTCGGACTCGAGGCGGCCCTTGCGGTCGGATTCAGTGGGCACGAACGCCAGGTCGACCTCGCAGTTGCCGACGGGCGGACTTTTGTCGCCATGGCAGGCATGGGCTTAGACGCGGCGGTGGTCCAAGCCACGCCAGCCCTGCTGAAGGAGCGCCTGGGGTGGCTCGGCTATGCCGTTGCCGGATTATCGTGCCTCCACGGCCAGCCCCATGAGATTGAGGTGCGCCTCGACGGTGGCGAGCCGCTGAGCCGGAGGGCGCAGGCGGTCGTGGTGGGAAACGTCGGGATCTTGCCAGGCGGGTTCGTGCTGCTCCCAGGGGCGCGGCTCGACGACGGCCTCTTGGACGTCGGCATCGTCGCGCCAGAGGGCCCCTTGGGTTGGGCACTGCTGGCCGGTCGCGTGCTGGCCGGACACGTGCCCACCGATGGCGTGGTGGTCAGTCGCGTGCTGGCCGCCAGCCGGCACCTCGAGCGCTACCAGGCTCACCAAGTGGAGATCAGGGCCGATGCCGAGCTGCCGCGCGAGGTTGACGGCGAGATCGTCGCCCCAAGCGCTTCGCTGACGGTCGGCCTGCGCCACAAGGCGCTCACGGTGCGCGTCCCGTTCCCACCTTCGACGACGGCTCGGACCGGGACGGCTAGGCCAATATCTCTTGCCCGATCCAACGCGAGCGTCCGGGGCTCATCTGCCGACTCCGGCCCGACTCGATAGGGCCCGTCTGACGCGCGAATAGGCGTGCTCGATCCCCGGCAGCGCCGCCGAGGCTCAGCCGGCGGTCACGACCGCCCGACTCGCGTGCCCGAACCTTCGATATGCACCTTCGTCATCGACGAACTCTCGAGGTCGCCGCCGAGAAGAACGACGTTCGTGTTCTCGTGCCGCCGAGCGGGTTGGTTGGTGGTGCTTTCAGCTCGGTGACGCAGCGGACCGCGAGCGGAACTCGGCCAGCCAGCGGTCGAAGTCCTTGGCCACGATCCGCTCCCCGGTGAGGCCCTCGGCCTCCGAAGAGGCGAGAAACACTGCCGGCTGCCTCATGACCTCGGAGGGAAGCAGGCTCTTCCGGGCAGCTTCAGGGAGGCCGTCCGGGATCATCCCAGTGGCGGTGGCTCCACCAGGTAGCACGACGTTCACCGTCACCCCGTAGGGGCGCAGGTCCTCGACCATGATGAGGCTGAGCGCCTCGGCCCCCGCGCGGGCGGGCCCGTAAGGCACGAAGCCCCGGCGGCGCATCGTCTCGTGATTCATCGACACGTTGACGAAGCGCCCCCGACCCTGCTCGATGAACAGCGGGGCAAACGCCCGGGCAACGAGGAAGTAGCCGGTCAAGTTCGTGGCGACGACGTCGGCGAAGCCCTCAGGGGACACCTCGAAGAACGACATGGGCTGGTCGAAGAACCGAGGGTTCACGGTGCGCATGCCGATCCCGGCGTTGTTCACCACCACATCAACCCCGCCGAGAATCTCTACGGCCCGTTCTGCCGCCGCATGAACTGACTCAGGATCCCGGACGTCGATGGGCAACGGCTCGGCGGCCAGGCCTCGGTCCCGACGCTTCGCCACGGCTTCGTCCAGACGCGGTGTCGGCCGGCTCGCGAACGCGACGCTCGCTCCCGCTTCGAGCAGGCCGTCGGCCATCGCCGCGCCGAGGCCGCTCGTCGCCCCCGTCACCACGACTCGCACCCCGCTCAGGTCGTCCACGTCCTCGACCCTAACCTCACTGCTTTCGATGTGAGGGCGCCGCCAGGCGGCCCTTCCGAAGACCGGCATCGGTTCGAGTGATGTCGGCGGTGGCGAGCGGGGAAGTTACGCGTGCCCACGATGTCGGAACAGGTCAGGAACGTCGCTCTGTCGACAGCACTCGATCTCCACGAGACGGATGAACGAGCGCGCACGGGTGCCCACCGGTGCGGCCCCGGTGGTCAGGGCAGCCAGTACCTTCCAGGGTCGCAGCCCAGGTGGAGCATCACCTGGTTTCGAGGAAGGCCGGCCGCCACTCGCGCGAGGGCGTCGCTCCCTCGGCCGAGGAGCATCCCTCCGCCCTCGCCGACGGACGCAGCCGCTTCGATGTCGTCGCTGCTGTCGAGTTGCTTGGCGCGGAGACGACCTAGCCGGCCTGGCCTTTGAGGGATTTGCTTGGGCCGGGCTCGCGTCCCGGGGGGAGCACCACTGAGCTCGACGGCCAGTGCCATGGCTCGTTGGAGTCCCCCGAGCTCGTCGACAAGGCCGATGTTCCTGGCGTCCGCGCCCGTCCACACTCGCCCTTTGGCTATCTCGAGAACCCTCTCGATCGGGAGCTTCCGCCCCTCGGCTACGCGCCGCGTGAAGACGTCGTAGGTGTTGTCGAGTTCGGCGTCCGTCCGCTGACGCTGCGCCGCTGAGAGAGCGCGGTTGACCGAGAACATCGACGGCTCGGCGCCGGTGTGAACCTCGTCGGCCGTCACGTCCAGCTTGGCTTTGGCCCTGGCGAGCATCGGACGCATGGTGATCACGCCGATCGAGCCGGTGATCGTGCCGGGCTGAGCGACCACCCGATCGGCGGCTGTGGCCAGGTAGTACCCACCCGATGCGGCGACCGCCCCCATCGACACGACGAGCGGCTTGCCAAGCTCACGGAGCTTCACGAGTTCCCTCCAGATGGCGTCGGACGCCACGGCCGAGCCCCCGGGGCTGTCGATCCGAAGGACGAATGCCTTCACCTTCTTGTCCTTCGCCGCCGCGCGGATCTGGGGGATCAGCCTGTCGGCCGCGAGTACTGGCCTGCCTCGCAGGCCGATGGGGAGGGTCGAAGACCGGTGTATCTCGCCCACGGCGCGAAGAACGGCGACGGGAACCGACTTGCCTGGCTGACGCCCCTTGCCCGCACGCCTCTTGTACGCCGCGAGGTAGAGCAGCTTCGATTTCGGCCCCACTGTGGCCTTCGCCGCCGAAACCACCTCGTCGGTGTACGCGAGCCGGTCGACGAGGCCACCGTCGAGCGCCTCGTTCGCCAACAATGGCGCCCGGTCCGCCAGCCGGCGCACCGTTTCGGGCGCTAGCTTGCGTGCTCGCGCCACATCATCGACCTGCCGCTCCCACAGGCTGTCCAGCAGTCGCTGCGACTGCTCGCGGTCGGGACTGGTGAACCCGCGCTCGGACAGCTGATTGAAGGCGGACTTGAACTCGCGCCGAGCCAACACCTCGACCTCGATCCCGAGGCGATCCAGCAAGCCCCGGTAGAAGTTGTGCTCGAGCGACAGGGGCGCCATCCCGACCAGCCCGGTCGGATGCACGACGACCTCCTGGCAGGCCGTCGCGAGGTAGTACGCGGAGTTCGCGGGGCCACCCTCGCCGAAGGAGTCGGCGACGGCGACGCTGAACTTGCCAGCCTCCCCGAACGCGACGACGGCGTCCCGCAGTTCCTCGATGACGGCGCGCGGGGCCGTCTCGAACCGAGGCCGAAGGACGAGACCGCGTACACGCTTGTCGCGGGAGGCCCGGGCCAACGCGGTGACCGAGTCTGCGAGCGTCAGCGCCCGGCCCCCGGTCAGCCGAGCCAGCGGGTTGCGATTCACCACCTCCGTCGGCGCCGACGGCAAGTCAAGCTCGAGGATCGTGCCCGACGGGACCCGTGCTACGAGCCGGGCGACGATTGCCATCGCCGCTAAGGAAGCGACGACAACGACCCCAGCGACTTCCGCACTACGAAGCGGGTGACGAACGAACACGCCGACCAATGCCGTCAGCCCAACGACGACAAGAGCCACCGCCCCGGCGACCATCAGGCCCGACAGAGCCCGCCGCACGTTCTTCATTGCTGTGCCTCCAAGGTACCGAAGGTACTCGCGGGGAACCGGGTGAGCGGTAAGAGCGGCAGCGGCCCGAACGGGCGGAGAGCCCATGCGTCGCCGAGGGCCTCGTCGCCAGCCAGTGCAGGTCTGCCATGCCCCGCTGGGCCCTCCAGTTCGCGATCTCGCGGAGCGCGAGGCCGATGAAGCCGATGACGACGATTCCCAGGGAGAGCGCGAATGCGAGCCAGATCACCGACGATCCGGCGAGCACCCGGCTGAATCCGACCAGGAGCCCACCGACCACCACCGTCGCGGCGTCAAGGCCGCGCTGGGCCGGGCTGCGTGCAGCGTCGAGCTGCGCGGCCACGACTGCCACCACGATGCCGATCGCCACGGCGAACGCCACCCAGGACAGCGGTCCGGGAGCGAATGCCTGACTTGCTACGACTACGAACCCGCCGAGCGCGACGCTCAGCGCATTGGTCAAGAACTTCGTGCTCATCATTGCCTCGACTCAAGAATGAATAACAACAGCTTCCAGTACTTCGCCGGCTTCAGCTCACCGTCCGGTGAGACGTAGCCCGGTGGCGGTAGGCAGCGACAGCTGCACCACCGGCGAGCGCGATCGCCGCTGCTGCGGCGAGAGCCTTCCTCATCCACGCCTCCCTTCATCGCTCCCCGCGTTGTTGCGGCATTCGGTGCAACAACGGATGGGGCCCGATCATCTCCGAGCGGGCGCCGAGGAGATCGGGATGCGTGCGGGGAGGCGCGACGGCTCCTCGGAGGATGCCCGCGCGAGCCGTGAGCAACCGGCACGCCCCGGCCTGCGATCGGTCGGACCGACGACGGCTCTCCGCGGCACGGCCCCGGCGCGGGCCGTGGGCGCCACGCGGCCACGGCGCTACCACGGGCTGGGCTCGCGACAATGTGCTGCCCGGAGGCGCTTCCTGCACCGGCGAGGTGCGCTCAGGCGAGGCCGGACCGAGCCCGCTGGTCCGACGGCCAGCGATCGAGCCGATGCCCGCTGTCGGCGGG
>JGI12269J14319_10004977_pt1 | contig 11935 bp, 11 predicted proteins | sample PeaSoiSIISIP2007_FD_14319 | JGI IMG/M metagenome (IMG submission 14319) | reverse complement strand
CCGGCCCGCGGGCCGAGCCGGCGCCCGACCGTGGTGTTCGCGACCCCGAGGCGCCGCCCGATCTCCGCGTCCGGGACGCCCTCGCCGCGCCAGGCGGCCGCCTGCTCCCAGTCCTCGCCGCCGAGCTTGCGGGGCCGCCCGCGCCGGCCCCTGGCCAGCGCCGCCGTTCCGCCGCGCACCGCGAGGTTATGCCGGGTCGCCACGTAGCTCTCGGTCAGCCCGAGCACCGCGGCGACCCGCCGGCCCGTGAAACCCAGGCCCCGCAGCACCGTGATCGCGATATCGCGCATCATCGTGTCGCCCGCCGCGTAGTCGAACAGCACCGTTCTGCCCGCCGAGATCAAGACCCGGTCATCCAGCTGGTGCGCCCGCAGGTCCGAGGGCTCAGGCATGCCCTCCAGGATGGCGGCTGCGGCTGGGTTCACGCCACCATCATACCGGAGTTCTAACTATTTTTGCACAGTTCGGAGGAAGAAAGCCGCACGTCACAAGCCCGCAGTTTTCTTACCGCCGGAGATCTGAGTCCACCGCGCCAGGGACAGCGAGCAAGATCCTCCAGGCGTCATGCTGAGGCCGCTCGACGCTGAGCCAGCCGGCGGCTTGGTTGCGGAAGAGAACCGACCAGCGACCGGCGCGGCGCTTGGCAGCACATGCATCCTGCGGCCAGCGGTCACCCATCGTGGTCTCAAGGCGCGTTCATGAACCGCCTAATCTGGGCGGCTTTCGAAGGCAATTCTCGGCTGTCATGACGACGCATAATGAAACATTCTGTGCGCTCATGAACTAACCGGGAACCGGAGCCCGCTGACATGCATCCTGGCCCGGCAGACGCTGCAGCTCGGAGCGAGCCGCAGAAGCCGCTTGAGCGTATCTGCTATCGGAGCAACCCTCGCCGGTGAGGGCTTCTGAATGGCCCGGCGAGCGAGAGGACGACGGTCGACGACAGAAGTCGAGCAGAGCAGAGTCGCGAGGTTCAGCCACCACAGAATGACGCGGGGCTCCGGTAGGCGCCGGCCGAGGTCAGTCGTTATTCACGGCGATGACTGTGACAGTCTGCGGTTATTTATGCGCAGTAAGAAGTGGCGGCATGGCCTGGGACGGCTATCTGGCCGCGCTGCTGTCCGCACGAGGTGTTGCCGTCGGCGGCGAGGTCCTTCGCCTATGCACAGTGGGGGATTAAGTCCCTATCGATGGGATCGCCTGCGCGTCATGCTTTCGGCATGAAGGCCTGGTTCCGGCACCGCAGCGCAGTGCCTCCCAGGAAGCCCGCTGGCGGCTCACCTGACGGGCCTGAGCCGCTTGCACGTGCTGAGCGTGCCTGTTGCTGTCCGGCCAAGCCGGTGGTCACGGTGGTGATGCCGCCGACGTCTGCCCGCCCGCACCCGGTTGATCTGCTGTTGTGCGGCCACCACTACGGCGTGTGCCGGGCCGCCGTGACGGCCGCCGGTGCCGCTGTCTATGACGAGCTGGGGACGCTGATCAGAACCGGCGCGGGTGAGCACGAACGCAGTGTGGCGGGCTCGCCGATACCGCGCAGCGAAGTTGATGCGTCGGCGGGGCTGCGCGTCGTGGGCACGTCGGCTCGTTTCCCGCTGGTGGGCTGCAAGCTGATGATCTCGAGGTTAAGGAGGAAATATGCAAGCAGATGTTGGCGATGAGCTGGTGATCAAGGGACATCATGTCGGCGATGCAGACCGCAAGGCTGTGATCATTGAGGTGCAGGGCCGGGAAGGCGCGCCACCATATCGTGTCCGTTGGAGTGATGGCCACGAGAGTGTGTTCTTTCCCTCCTCCGACACGGTCGTCGAGCACCACTCCGGCGGCAGCAAGGAGGGGAGCCAGACGCCTTAGTGGGCACCTGGGGCGTGACCTTCGTCTTCCCAGGTCCGTGTCAGCGGGCCTGCTGCCAGGCAGTTCGCTGCCGCGATCCCGCGCGGTGTCGACGGCGTCTGGCGGACGACGGGCCGGGTCGAGATGGGAGAGCAGCTGCTCGGCGGGCTCCCCCTACGCCATCGGACTGGGCCACGGTGCTCAGCGAGAAATCACGGGCGTCGCGAGGACTAGGGCGCGATCGCCTCGTCCGTAGCTGGCCAGGCCAGGAGCTGGCCCGGCTCCGGCCGGTCATGCCCGCGGTCGGGTAGCGCGCGAGGCCGGGCAGGGGCACCCTCGTGCAGCGCCACCCCGGCCGCGAGCACGCCGGCCACGGTCGCGCGGGCACACGCCTGTCCGGCGGCAGTGCCAACTTCAGATGCGCGCCGCCATGCTCCCCATCCCGGCCGCGATCGAAACGCCGTATGCGGGACCAGAGACCCGCAGCGCAATCCGTGCAGATGCAGACGCGCAGTGCGGAGGCGGAAAGTCCGGCCGACCCGTGCTGCGGGACCAAGGACCCTATCGCTGACGGTTGCGCGCCAGCGAGCATCGGGTCCGTCAAAGGAGTGGGCGCCATGGGCGGATTAGCGGAGTACGCCCCGGCCGGGGGGAGGGAACTAGCGCAGGCTGTTCCATGCACCGGGGCGGGAGTCGTTCACGTGCAGCCTCGCGGAGCTGTCCTGGCGGGCCGGCCAGGCGCCGCCAGGTCTGTGGCGTTGGTGGGCACGTATCCGCCGACGGTGTGCGGGCTTGCGACGTTCACCTGGAACCTGCGGGCTGCGATCGCTGGGGCCGGGTCCGGCTGGCTGACCGGCGTCCTGCGCGTCGTTGACGGCCGGGATTCGGCACCCGGCAAGGAAGTGGTCGGTCAGTGGGTGACTGGTGATGCATCGTCACTGCGGCGATCGCTGGCCGCGCTGGCATCGTTCGATGTGGTCCTGCTGCAGCACGAGTACGGGCTGTTCGGTGGTCGCGACGGAGAGGAGGTGCTGGGGCTGGTGGATGGGCTTGAGGTACCGCTTATCGCCGTGCTCCACACGGTCCTTAGGGAGCCGAGCCCGCACCAGAGGAAGATCCTCGATCGCGTGCTGGCGGCCGCATCACTGGTCGTGGTGCAGAGCCGCGCGGCGCGACAACGGGTCATCTCGGTGTACGGCGTGCCCCCCGGCGGCGTGGTGGCCGTTCCGCACGGCGCCGCGCGGAACTTCACCGGGCCTGTTCTGGCATGCGTCCCCCACCCGGCCGTGTTGACCTGGGGCCTGCTGAGCCCGGGCAAGGGCATCGAACATGGGATCGCCGCCGTCGCCCGGCTGCGTCTGCGCTCGCCGGCATGGTACATCGTGGCCGGGCAGACCCACCCCAAGGTCCGGGCAGTGGAAGGTGAGCGCTACCGTGAGCGGCTGCAGGCGCTGGCCCGGTCGCTGGGCGCCGCCGATCACATCTGCTTCGACGATAAGTACCGTGACTGGGACTCCCTGCGAGCGCTGGTGCGCAGCGCCGACGTGGTGCTGCTGCCTTACGAGTCCCGCGACCAGGTGAGCTCAGGTGTGCTGGTCGAGGCGCTGGCGTCCGGCAAGCCGGTGGTGGCAACCAGGTTCCCGCAGGCGCAGGAGTTGCTCGCTGGCGGGGCAGGCCTGGTCGTGGCCCACGGGGACGTCGACGCGATGGCGGCGGCGCTCGATCGGGTGCTGTATGAACCTGGCCTGGCGGCACGGATGGCGGCTGCCGCCCGGCGTACGGCCGCGCCGTTGCTGTGGCCGGCAGTCGGAGGCTCCTACCGCGCTCTCATCGACCGCGTGGTCGCGACCCGGGCGGTGGCATGACCGGCTTTCCGCCGCCGTCGCTGCGACATCTGGGCCGCATGACGGACGAGGTCGGGATCGTTGAGCACGCCCGCCTCGGCATACCTCGGCTCGATCTCGGCTACTGCACCGACGACGCAGGGCGGGGGCTGGCAGNGGCCTCGGACCTGGGGTCGGACCCCGATGCCCACCGGCTGGCGGCCGTCTCCGTGAGGTTCCTCGCCCGGGCCTACGACGGCCGCGGGCAGTTCCGGCTGCGACTCGGCCCCGGCGGCCGGTGGACCGACGATCCGCCCAGCGACGACGCCGCCGGCCGAGCGCTACTCGGCCTCGGCACGGCCGCGGCGAAGGCTCCATGGCCCGAGATCCGGGCGGAGGCGCTCGACCTGTTCGGCCGGGCCGCGGCGTTCCGGTCGGGGCATCCTCGAGCTCTGGGGTACGCCGTGCTGGGCGCCGCGGAGGTTGCGCGAGCCCACCGCGGGCACGTCGGCGCCCGCAGGCTTATCGCCGACGCACTGGACTTGCTGTCACACCCGGCAGGAGATCCCGGGTGGCCATGGCCTGAGCCGCGCCTCACTTACGCCAATGCGCTTATTCCCGGTGCCTGTCTAGCCGCGGCCTCGGCAGCCGGCCGGCCAGATCATGCCGACAGCGCCCTGTCGCTGCTGGGCTGGCTGGTAGCGGAGGAGACCTGCGCAGACTGGTTCAGCTTCACCCCGGTCGGTGGCCGCGGGCCCGGCGGGCCGAAGCCCGCGTTCGACCAGCAGCCGATCGAGGCGGCGTCGATGGTAAGCGCATGTGCCCGCGCGTTCCGGTACACCGGCGCAGCCGCCTGGGCGGAGGCCGCCAGCAGGGCTGCGAGCTGGTTCCTCGGCCATAACGATGTCGGCGCCGCTATGTTCGATCCTGACACGGGTGGCGGGTTCGACGGCCTCGGGCCGGACGGCGTGAACGGCAACCAGGGGGCGGAGTCGACCCTGGCGTTCGTCGCAGCGATGGCGCAGATGCACAAGCTCGGGCTCGCTCCGGTCTTGCACGGTCAGGCGGCGCGCGACGGGGGTCGCGTGGTCGTCAGGGCGTCGAGAAGATGACTCACCGACGCGACTGCCGCCCCGACGCACCGGTCTGCGGCGCCGTAGGTGAGGTACACCTCGTCACCATCGAGATGGGCGCCCTGGACGAACACGACCTCGTTTACGTCGCCATGTCGCTCCCAGCTAAGCTCCGGCTCAAGCAGGGGCTCGGGCAGCCGGCTGAGCGCCCGTCCTGTCGTCTGGTCCAGCAGGGCCAGGTTCATGGTGTAGGAGCCGTCCGCCCGGCGCTCATGAAAGAACAGCAGGAACCCCGCCTCGGTCAGCACTGGCGGCGCCCCGGCCCCGACCCCGAGCGCTCCGGGTGCTGGCCGCAGGAGTGTGTGCCTGTCGAGATCGCGCAAGTGAGCGCTCCAGTAGCTGCCCGTGGCGTGCCACAGATGGTCCAGGTCGTCGAATACGGCGAGCTGCATGTTGGGGTGGATCCGGTGTATGAGCGCCACCCGGCCGTCGGCCAGCGTGAACACGACCGCATCTTTGTTCTGCACGCCGCTCGGCCCGAGCAGCAGCGGGGTGGACGATTCGGGACTGAAGCGCTGGCCGTCCCAGCAGAGGCGGCGGGCCCCGATGCGCCAGGGCAGGCCGCTCTCCGGCGCCGGCAGGTCGGTGTAGGTCATGACCAGGTGCTGGCTGCCCGCGCTGCTGACCCATTGCACGCGGGGATCCTCGAGGCTGTGCGTTCCGCCGCCGCCCGACCGGGCCAGCACGTAAGCGAAATCGTAGATGTGGCCGTCTTCGGAGGTGAAGATCACGATGTCGGAGACATAGTCGAGGAAACGCGCACCAGACCCGTCGCCGGGCCGGTAGCCGGAACGAACAGCCCGCGCGAAGAGGTGGTAGATCCCCTCGTGACGAAGGACTCCCGCGTTGAACACCGGCCCGTACCCAGGAATGGCGCCGGCCTCGACGATCGGCCGCTCACCCAAGCGCCGGACCCGCGACTTCCCTGCAGCTGCACCCCGGCGTGCCGACACCGAACCCCCCGCCAGGCAAGAAGCGAACCAAGGAGTGCTGTCGCTACCATGAAACCACATGTGACGCTGGCTGAGGAGTGCCGATGAGCGGCACTGACTCCCGGGAGATCTTCCGCCGGTTCGCCGGAAACCCGATCCTGGGCCCCGCGGACTTCCCGAAGATGGCAAACGCCGTGTTCAACCCCGGTGCCGCCGTCGTCGACGGCCGCACTCTGCTGCTCCTGCGGGTCGAGTACCGCACCGGCCTGTCCTCACTCGTGGCGGCGACCAGCGAGGACGGGTTCAGCGGCTGGGAGATCGAGCCGGTGCGCGGGCTGCAGCCGCAGCTAGACGGCGTCGAGGAGCACTGGGGCGTCGAGGACCCCCGGATCACCCAGATCGGCGACCAGTACTTCGTCGTCTACGTCGGCTACTCGGTGAGCGGCCCGCTGGTGTGCCTGGCCACTACCCGGGACTTCCTCCACTGGGAACGCCACGGCGTTCTGATGACTCCCGATGACAAGGACGCTGCCCTATTCCCGTCCACTTTCGGCGGTCGCTGGGCGCTCATCCACCGGCCATCCCCCGCAGTGCCGGGGCTCGGCGCGCACATCTGGCTCTCGTTCAGCCCCGACCTGCGCCACTGGGGGGACTCACGCATCTTGCTGGCTGCCCGGCGCGGCGGCTGGTGGGACGCCAACAAGGTCGGGCTCGGGCCCCCGCCGCTGCTCACCACGGACGGGTGGCTGCTCTGCTACCACGGGGTGCGGGTCACGGCGTCAGGCTCCGTCTACCGGCTCGGGCTGGCACTGCTGGACCGGGACGACCCGGCCAAGGTCCTCGCCCGGGGGAACGAGTGGGTGTTCGCGCCACACGAAACCTACGAGCGCACCGGTGACGTGCCCGAGGTCGTGTTCCCGTGCGGATGGATCCTCCGCGACGACGGCGACACCCTGCACCTGTATTACGGAGCCGCCGACAGCGTCGTGTGCGTGGCTGAGGCCAGCCTGGCCACCCTGCTCGACCACCTTGAGCAGCACCCGTGCCATCCCGGGTCAGCTGACCCGCCTCCGCTGAGGACGATCGGCCGGCCATGACCCGCGCGGCAGATACTTGCACCCCAGCGCATGGAGCCGTGCGGGCAACGTCCGCGCCATGCTGGCCAGGTACTGACGTTGCCCGCTCGGTAGGGTCGTGGCGAGGTGACTGTGCCGCCGCGTGCGCAGGCTCCGGGTCGGCACCGGGAGGCACCTGGGCGCGGAGGCTGTCCTGGCGGGAGCTGACGAGCCCGGCCACCGGCTCTGGCCAGAAAGTCGCCGGCGAGGCAGCCGGGTAGGACGCCGACCCGGCAATGATGGCAACAGCCAACCGCTCCAGCGACGGACGCTCCCCGGGTTCCCTGGCCAGGCAGCCGACTACGAGGTCCCGCAGCGAGTCGCCACCGCAGGGCAGGTGGCGCTGGCGCACTGAGGGCGCCGACCGTGTCCCTTCAGTCCCGCGGCGCGGTGCCCTCGTCCACACTCCAGGCCAGGGCACCGTGCACCGGCACGAGGGAGACGGGGCCGCCGGTCGCGGACGTCACCCAGGCTGCGGCCTGCGCCCAGCCCCGGTAGCGGCCTGCGGCGTCCAGGTCGGCCGGGCGAACGTCCGACGCCAGCGTCACGGTCGCAAGGAGCCATCTCGGGTCTTCGGGGTCGCGATCGAGGATCAGCAGCCGCCACGGCTTACCCGCGGTCATAGTTCGCATACCTCGGCGGCCTCCAGCTTGCAGACCAGCTCGGCTGCGGACGGCCCGATGATCACGCGGATGTGGCGGCCGTCGGCGCTGCGCTGCGCCGCTCGGCCGACCAGACGCCGGGGTGCTCCTGCCCGATCTGCCAGCGGCCGCCGAACCGCCCGGCAAGATCACGGCCGATGATGGTGGCCGGCTCGGGCTCTGGCATGATCGGGCTGGGTGCCATGGCGCGGTCCTCAGGTTGCCGGAGCCGGTCACTGCCTGCCGCCGGGGGTGTCGTCCGCGCCGCCGGGTTCGGGCACGTAGTACTCGAACGCGGCTGAGGCCGTGTCCCGGCCGCACTGCCGGGCGATCTGGGTCGCGATCCTGCCCGGCCCGGTCGCCGGCTCGGGGATCAGCCGGTCCAGGGTGATGACGACGAGGCCGTCCGGCGCCGTGATGTCGCCGGGGTGGCCGCTGTCGCGGTGGTGCATGCCCGACGCGACGGACAGGGCCATGGCCAGCACGTCGGCGCGCCGCTCGTCGTCGTCAAGGTCCGGGCGCATGGCGATGACCGGGCCGCAGCCGACGACGGCGGCGGTGTCCTCCGGCAGATCCCCGGCATCTGCGCCGGGATGTCGATCACAGCGATGCCGGCCACCATTGCTGTGCCGTACAGGCGGGCCAGCGGGGTCGGCAGGTCGAGCACGCCGCCTGCGGAGGGCGTGACCGTTCTGCGCTGGAACATGGATTCTCCAAAGGGATGCGTGGCCCCGCCGGCCTGGCGTTGCAGGTGCGCGACCGGCGGGGCCCTTGTATGACGTGCAGGCGGTGGTACCGGAGTACGTGCCGGCACTGATGTGCCGGTAATGACCTATTTCCGGGTCGTGAGCCGTCACCAGATCCGCGAGGACAGCCGGAAGACATGCCCGGTGCCGGCGCAGCGCCTGCCGTTGCGGCGCCTGAGCCAGAGCACGGGCAGCCAGCAGTGGCCCTCGCATCTCGGGCACGGGCGCACCGCTTCCCGCTGCTGCCGATGGACGACCCGAACAACGCTGTACAGCGCCGGGCTGTGGTGCAGCATGTGCCCGAGCACGTATCCGCTGAGTGGCAGCAGCACTTGCCGGGAAGCCCCCGGCAAGCGCTCCGGCTGACACTGCGTAGTGAGCCTCCGATATGGATGAGGCACGCATCGCCGCCGTTCTGTATCGGATCGGCAACTCCATAGTTGTTGAGTCCGGGAGCGCAGAACCGGGTGGCCGGAGCTATCGCAGCGATGGCTGCCTTGGCTCTCAACGGTCGCGCTGTGGTCGTGGACCGGGGGACACTGGTGCGGTGCCGTATGACCCGACCATCTACCTCGGCTCTGCTGCCCACTATCGCTACGGCCGCCCCGCGTACTCACCGGAGCTCGAGGCCGTCCTGACGCAAGAGACGGGTCTCGATGGGAACGGCCGGCTTCTGGATGTCGGCTGCGGCCCTGGCGTGCTTACCGTCCGCCTCGCCCATCTGTTCGCGCAGGCGCTCGGTCTGGACCCTGACGCCGGCATGCTTGCGGAGGGTTGTCGCGCAGCCGAGGAAGAGAGGGTCATGAACATCCGGTGGGTCCAGGGCCTGGCCGAGGACCTGCCCGCGGTCGCGCCAGGGCCGTACAGGCTGGTGACCTTCGGCCAGTCCTTCCACTGGACCGACGAGCAGCGAGTGGCCGAGACCGTCTACGACATGCTGGAGCCCGGCGGTGCGCTGGCACTCATCGTCCACACGGTGACGGGGCGGCCCCGGCCACCAGACCCCGGGGTGCCTGCGATCCCTCATGATGAGATCAAGGCGCTGGTGGAGAAAAGTCTCGGATCTACCCGGCGCGCCGGCCAAGGCACCGCCCCAGAACGAACTCGCCGCTTCGAGGATGTGCTGGCCCGGACTCGCTTTGGTGTTCCGCAGCAGTTCTTCGTCCCAGGCATCCCCGACTTGCTGCGAGATAGCGAGAGCGTCCTGTCCGGCTACTTTTCCCTCTCATCCTCGGCGCCGCACCTGTTTGGTGATCGTCTTGACGACTTCGCCGGGGAAGTACGGGCGCTGCTCGCGAACCGTTCTGCCGAGGGCATTTTCTGGGACTGGCCGGGCGACACCGAGGTGGTAATGGCCCGCAAGCCCGGCTGAACAAGTGGCGGTGGCATCTCCTGCGGTGGGCAGGCCACGTTAGTGCTCGCCGGCTCTTTGAGGTTCGGTCGCCCCTCTCGAACCCCGGTGTGCGGCATGCTCATCTGCCGCGAACCGATTGTCCGCTCACTAACCCGCCGGTGCGCAGAACCGGGCAATCCGAGCGCGGCCAACAGCGGAACTGCGACGCTCAGCATCGGCACGGAATCGGCGATCTCGCAGGCTGCGGCGGCATACGGCTTCTGGCGGCCTTCACTTTCCGTGATCGACCACGGTCGACACCTTGCACACACAGTCGGCTCGTTCTGGCGCGTGACCGGAAGTGATCTAGTTTGGTCAGACCGCATCAGAATGGATCTTCTGTGGCGGGGATTGGTGGAAAAATGCTGCAAAATGCCTGCCCTTCTGGGGTTCGAAGATCTGACTGCCTGAGTGCAACCATGTCCTTCAGAATCGCCAGTCGGGCCAGCCATGGACCTGTGTGCCTGCGGGGACGTGGCGCGGGTCCGGTGGCGGTAAACCGGGCCGGTTCGCTGGGCGTCATATTGCTGGGAGCAGTTGCGCGGTTACCGCACGCCGGCCGGGCTCCCGGCACGACGGGATGTGGTGCCCGATGGGTACGAGTATTCGGATGGCAGGCCGCAGGGTGCTGGCCGCGGCCGTGCTGGCCGGCCTGGCGGGGTTAGGGGTGGCCGGGTCGGCCGGCCCGGCGGCACACGGATCAGCCCGGCGCCCGGTGACCGCTGCATGGCTGTCCGGCGTCAGCGCCAGGTCGGGCACTGACGCCTGGGCGGTCGGCGCTTTCGCGAACGCGGGCGGCTCGGCCACGCTGGTCGAGCATTGGAACGGCCACATGTGGAAGCCCATGCCCTCGGGCCTCAACAATTGGCTGAACGTCGATTACCTCACAGGCGTCGCCGCGACCTCAGCGACCAATGCCTGGACGGCGGGTGCGGTGGGCAGCCAGTACTTCTGGCCCTTGGTCGACCAGTGGGACGGGCACAGCTGGACGCAGGACTACACTCCGACCCCCGGCGGAGACGGCGGTGCCGCGGGCCTCACTGGCGTGGCTGCCGCCTCGCGAAAGGACGCCTGGGCAGTTGGTGAATACTTCCCTGACTTCGAGGGGACGAAGACCCTGATCCTGCGCTGGAAAGGCGGGGAGTGGGTCCAGGTACCGAGCCCCAGCCCAGCGGGCAATGGCAGCGCGGCCGTGAGCCAGCTGCAAGGAGTGGCCGCGCTTTCGCCGGCTGACGCATGGGCAGTCGGCGAGGCCAACACCGGGCGGTCGCCGGCGCGGCGGTGGACCACGTTGATCGAGCACTGGAACGGCACGAGATGGACGACGGTTCGCAGTCCCGACCCGTCCCGCGCGGGCTGCGCCAATGACCGCCTGCTCGGTGTGGCCGCCTCGCGGGCAGGGACGTGGGCGGTGGGCAGCTACTGCGGCGCTCCCTTGGTGCTGCAACTGAAAGGCGGCTACTGGCGGCAGGTACCCAGCCCCGGGCCGCCGACCGGAATCTCGGCGCAGCTTGCCTCGGTCGCGGTCACGTCCAAGACGAACGCCTGGGCCGTTGGCGACGTCGCTGGCCGGGTCCTGGTCCTCCATTGGAACGGGACGAAATGGGCGCGGGTGCCAGCGCCAAGCCCGGCCGGCGCCATATCGGCCGTTCTCGCAGGGGTCAGCGCGGTATCCCCGTCCATCGCGTGGGCGGTCGGGCAGGCTGATTACCCCCGCAATGTGCGCAAGCTCCTGATCGAGCGGTGGAATGGCACGAGATGGAACCTGGTGCCCGTCCCGAACCCCCCGTGACGCCGGACAAGTGCCTGGTTAAACGCAGCTGAGTCAATCCGAATGCCATGAGCCGGCAGCTGACCGCCGGTCTTCGGGGGACGCCGGGTTGCCCGGAGACTGCGCTGTCACCTGCCGCCCTGGGCGTGGCCGATGACGCTCAGCCTTGCGTGACGCCTGCCGGCCGCCGGGAGGCGCCTATCTTATGATCTGCGCTCGACACGGCACCGCAAGGCCACTGAGCCAGACCCCGACACGCTGCGCACCAGACACGGGAAGCCGCTCATCTCAGCACCATCCCAGCCCGGCCTGGAAAGACGCGGGAGCGACACGGATCACCGTGTATTAAGCGTTATGTGCCGAAAAGTCGCGAGGCGGCATCGCACTCCACTTACCATCCGTGACGGGCGCGGCGCGACGTTGATTGCTACGACCGGGCACGTGCCGATAGCAGCGACCACGCCGAGCAAGAGTGGTGGCACTTCCCTCTCGCGCCTGGTGCTTCCCGAGCCAGTGATCCACAGCCTGCCCGATGACGCACTGCCTGACAG
>JGI12269J14319_10004973_pt1 | contig 11942 bp, 10 predicted proteins | sample PeaSoiSIISIP2007_FD_14319 | JGI IMG/M metagenome (IMG submission 14319) | reverse complement strand
GGTCGGTGGCATCGGCGGACTGGCGGCCGGGGTAGTGCTGGGGTTTGTTTCCACGCGTCGCTCGGGCACTGCCTTCGCGATGATCACGCTGGGTCTGGGCGAACTCGTTGCCGCGTGCTGGCTGATGTTTCCGCGGTTTTTCGGCGGCGAGGGGGGAGTACCGGGAAACCGGACGGTCGGCACTCCCTTGTTTGGCGTGCCAGGATGGAACCTGGGATCGGATCTGCAGATCGATTACGTGGTCGGTGCGTGGTGTTTTGCCAGCGTCGTTGCCGTCCGCGCGCTGCTGGGAACGCCGCTCGGGCGGGTTGCCAACGCGGTGCGCGACAACCCGGAACGCGCCGAGTTCGTCGGCTACTCCGCTCGCCAGGTGCGCTGGCTGATGCTGATGGCAGCGTCGTTTTTTGCCGGCATCTCGGGTGCGCTGCAGGCCTTGAACTTCGAAATCGTCAGCGCGGAAAATGTCGGCGCGGTGCGCTCGGGGGAGGTCCTGCTGGCGACCTACATCGGCGGCATCGGCTACTTTCACGGCCCGATCCTGGGGGCCGTGGTCTTCGTCTTCTTCGCCGTCGCGCTGTCGCAATTGACCAAGGCGTGGCAGCTCTACCTCGGGATGTTCTTCGTGGTGCTGGTGCTAAAGGCTCCGGGCGGACTTGCCGGTGTGATCGCGCGCGTTGCGGCGCAGGTTCGCGACGGTTTGGTCCGGCAACGCGCCAGGGTGCTGAGCGCGATGGGCGCCGCGGTCGCGCTGGCGCTTTGCGGCCTGGTCCTGTTGGTCGAGATGACGTATCACCGGACGCTTGATGCGACCCAAGGCGGTTCGATCGTCCGGGTCTTCTGGACCGACATCGATACCGATCGCGCTTGGGCCTGGGTGCTGGCCTTGTTGCCGCTGGTTGGCGGCGTGCTGGCTTTTGACTGGGTCCGGCACCGCGAAATCGGCGCATCGCAGGCGCCCGAGGCGCGCGCATCTCGCGTGGAGTGACTATGAGCGACGCACTGGAGCTGCACGATCTGCACAAAAGTTTCGGACGCACGAAGATCATTCATGGGGTGTCCTTGACACTGGTCGAGGGCGAACGCCATGCGCTGATCGGACCCAACGGCGCGGGCAAGTCGACTTTGTTCAACCTGATCAGTGGCCGCCTGGCCCCCGATAGCGGGCGGATCCTGCTGCGCGGGGTTGACATCACCGGCCGATCGCCCTTCGAGATTTACCGGCGCGGCTTGTCCCGCAGCTTTCAGATCACCAACATCTTCCATCACCTGACGGTGTTCGAGAACCTGCGCTGCGCCGTGCTCTGGTCGCTGGGCTACCGCTACTCGTTCTGGCGCCGTCTCGAGGCTCTGGCCAACGCCCGTGCTGCTGCCGAGAACCTGATCGAGCGCATCGGACTGTCCGAGCGACGCGATGCGGTCGCCTCGAGCCTCACCTATGCCGAACAACGCGCGCTCGAACTCGGGATCACGATCGCCGGGGGTTCGCCCGTGGTGCTGCTCGACGAGCCGACCGCGGGAATGAGCCGCAGTGAAACCGAGCGCACCATCGGCCTATTGCGTCGCGTCACCGAGGGCCGTACGCTGCTGATGGTCGAGCACGATATGGACGTCGTTTTCGGGCTGGCCGAACGGATCTCGGTCATGGTCTATGGCCGCATCATCGCCAGCGGGACGCCAGAGCAGATCCACGCTGATGCGCGGGTCCGGGAAGCCTACCTCGGGACGGCCGAAGCGGAGTACCTCTGATGTTGCGGGTCGAGAATCTGCACGCCTTCTACGGCAAGAGCCACGTGCTCCACGGGGTCGACCTGCATGTGGGTGCCGGCGAGATCGTGAGCTTGCTGGGGCGAAACGGCGTCGGTCGCTCGACCACCGCCCGCTCGATCATGGGCCTGGTCTCGTGTTGCGGCACGATCGAGTTCCGCGAAAGGCCCCTGGTCGGGCTCACGCCTTTCGAGATCGCCCGCCAGGGACTGGGCTACGTCCCTGAGAGCCGCGACGTATTTCCGGGCCTGACGGTCGAGCAGAACTTGAAGCTGGGGATGAAGAAGCGGGTGCCTGGCAAATGGGGGTTCGAGGATTCCTACCGCCTATTTCCGTGCCTGCGCGAGCGGCGCGACGCCCATGCCGGAGTCCTGTCGGGCGGTGAGCAGCAGATGCTGGCGCTGGCGCGCACGATGATGGGCGATCCGCAGCTTGCCATCATCGACGAGCCGACCGAGGGCCTGGCGCCGCTGATCGTCGAGCAGATCGCCCGCTTCCTGCAGGACCTGCGCGCCCGCCAGGTCGCGGTGCTGCTGGTCGAGCAGAAGCTGCAGATCGCCCTGCGGATCTCGCAGCGCATCTATGTTATGGGCCACGGACGCGTGGTGTTCGAGGGATCCCCCGCGGAGCTCAAGGCGCGCGACGATGTTCGTCGCGAATGGCTCGAGGTCTGAGACTCACCGCTGCGCGGCGCTCGGGCCCAGAATGCGCCCGAGCGCCACATCGAGGTTGGCCACCGTTCGATCGACGTCGTAGAGCTTGTCGAGTCCGAACAATCCTATGCGGAAGGTCTTGAAATCCGCCGGTTCGTCGCAGCGCAACGGCACGCCGGCTGCCGCCTGCAGCCCGGCGCCCAGAAAGGCCTTGCCGGTGTGCAAGCCGTCGTCGTCGGTGTAGCAGACGACGACCCCGGGCGCCTGGAAGCCGCTGGCCGCGACGCTGCGCAGACCCCTGTCGGCGAGCAGCGCCCGCACCCTTTGACCGAGCTCGAGCTGCGCTGCGCGAAGCTTCTCGAAGCCATACGCCCGAGTCTCGAGCATCGCGTCGCGCGTTCTTGCCAGCGCGTCCGTGGGCATGGTCGAGTGGTAGGCGTGGCCGCCGCCTTCATAGGCCTCCATGATCTGCAGCCACTTGCCCAGGTCGGCCGCGTAGCTCGTGCTGGCCGTGCCATCGATCGCGGCGCGCGCCCGCTCGCTGAGCATGACGAACGCGCTGCAGGGCGATCCGGTCCAGCCCTTTTGCGGGGCGCTCACCAGCACGTCGACTCCGGCATCCCGCATGTCGACCCAGATCGCCCCGGAGGCAATGCAGTCGAGCACGAACAGGCCGCCCACCTCGCGCACCGCCTGCGCCACGGTTCGAAGATAGCTTTCGGGCAAGATGATGCCGGCGGCCGTCTCGACGTGCGGCGCAAAGACCACCTCGGGGCGCTCTTTGCGAATTGCCGCGGCGACCTCCTGCGCCGCGGGCGGCTCGAACGGTGCCTGGCGGCCCGGCGCGACGGGCCGCGCCTGGAGCACGGTCTGCGCCGCAGGGATCTTGCCGGTCTCGAAGATCTGCGTCCAGCGATAGCTGAACCAGCCGTTGCGGATGACCAGCGTCCTGCGGTTGGTCGCGAACTGGCGCGCCACCGCTTCCATGCCGAAGGTGCCGCTGCCGGGCACGACGATCGCCGAGCGCGCGTGATAGACCTCCTTGAGAACCTCGGAGACGTCGCGCATCACGCGCTGGAATCGCTGCGACATGTGATTGAGCGCGCGGTCGGTGAAGACGACCGAGTACTCGAGCAGACCGTCGGGGTCGATCTCGGGCCGTAAGCTGGGCATGTTGGATCTCTTGGGGAAAAGGAAATTCGGGTTCGCGCAGGCTATCACGGACGCTCGCAGCGGCGCCGCGGCGAGCCGCTAGGCCGACGGCCTCGCGCGGGCGGCCAGGGCCCTTCGCCGCTTGGCCCGGACGCGGTCCTGCTTCACAGCGAGCGGGCCACCAGTTCCTTCATCACCTCGTTGGCGCCTCCGTAGATGCGCATTACGCGGGCGTCGACGAAACTGCGCGCGATGGGCATCTCGTTCATGTAGCCATAGCCGCCGTGCAGCTGCAGACATCGGTCGACCACGCGCCCCAGCTGGTCGGTGGCCCAGCACTTGGCCATGGAGGCTTCGGCGGCGCTGAGCCGGCCCGCGACATGCTCGACGACGCAATCGTCGACGAAGGCGCGCGTCACCCGGGCCACCGTCGCGCACTCGGCCAAGGTAAAGCGTGTGTTCTGCATCTCGAACAGGGGCTTGCCGAACGCCTGCCGCTGCTTGGTGTATTCGACGGTCTGCGCGACCGCCGTCTCCATCGAGGCGGTGGCCGAGACGGCGATCGCCAGCCGCTCCTGCGGCAGCTGCTGCATCAATTGCACGAAGCCCTGTCCCTCCTGCCCCAGCAGCTGAGAGGCCGGCACGCGCGCGTTGTCGAAGAACAGTTCCGCGGTGTCCGCCCCGGGCATGCCGATCTTGTCGAGCACACGCCCGCGCTCGAAGCCGGGCGTTGCCAGGGTCTCGACGACCAGCAGCGACACGCCCTTGGCGCCGGCGGCCGCGTCGGTCTTTACGACGACGATCACCAGCTCGGCCTGACTGCCGTTGGTGATGAAGGTCTTCGAGCCGCTGACCAGGTAGCTGTCGGCGTCGCGCACCGCACGGCAGCGGATTCCCTGCAGGTCGGAGCCCGCCGCCGGTTCGCTCATGGCGATGGCACCGACCAGTTCGCCCGAACACAGCCGGGGCAGCCAGCGCTGCTTCTGGGCCTGGCTGCCGTAGGCCAGCAGGTAGTGCGCCACGATGGTGCCGTGCACGACCTGGCCAAAACTCGAGCAGCCGATGGCCGCCAGTTCCTCGGCCACCACCGCTTCATGCGCGAAGGTGCCCCCGCCGCCGCCGTATTGTTCCGGAATGCTGGGGCAGAGCAGGCCGACCGCACCGGCCTTGCGCCAAAAGTCGCGGTCCACGTGATGCTGCGCGCGCCAGCGCGCATCCTGCGGCGCGATCTCGGCGGCGCCAAAGCGCCGCACCATGTCGCGAAACGCCGCGATCTCGTCGGTTTCCCAGGCCGTGATCCTGCGTCCGGCCATGGCCTATGCCACCCGCCCTGGGGACCAGTCGACCGGCAGCCTGGGCGGCGCAAACCGATCGCCGTGCGCCGCCGCCAGTTCCTTGCAGCGGGCGAGGAAACGGTTCAGGCCCATGCCGGCGATGTACTGGTAGGCGCCGCCGGTCCAGGCGGGGAAGCCGATGCCGTAGATGGAGCCGACGTTGACGTCATGGGCGGTTTGAATCACCCCCTCGCTCATGCAGCGCAGCGCTTCCAGGGCCTGGCGCATCAACAAGCGCTCGCTCAGCGCCGCGAGCTGCCACTCGATGCCCGGCTTCTCGAACTGTTGGAGGCCGGGCCACAGCGACTTGGGCGCCCCGTCGGGGTAATCGTAATAGCCGCCGCCGTGCACCCGGCCCAGGCGGCGATGCTGCTTGCAGAGCACCTCAATGAAGCGCTCGCCCTCGCTGCGGCCGTCGGGTTTTCCCTGCGCGGCCAGATCGGCGACGGTCTGCTCCATGATGGCAACGATGGTCGCCTGCGATATCTCGTCGGTCACCGCCAGCGGTCCCACCGGCATGCCCGCGGCGACGCCGGCGTGCTCGATCACCGCAGCCGGAATGCCCTCCTTGAGCATCTGCGCCCCTTCGGCGATATAGGTCGCGAAGGTACGGCTCGTGAAAAAGCCGCGCGAGTCGCGCACCACGATAGGCGTCTTGCCGATCTGCAGCACAAAATCGTAGGCGCGCGCCAGCGTCTCGGCGCTGGTCGTCTCGCCAGTGATGATTTCCACCAGTTCCATCTTGTCGGCCGGCGAAAAGAAGTGCAGGCCGACGAAACGCTCGGGCGCGGCCGCGGCCTTGGCCAGCCCCGTGATCGGCAGCGTCGAGGTATTGGTGGCAAAGATGCCGCCCGCGGCGAGCATGGGTTCGGCCTCGCGCGTGACCTGCGCCTTGAGCTCGCGATTTTCGAACACCGCCTCGATGATCAGATCGCAATCCCGCAGCTGCGCCGCGCTCGCGGCGGGCGTGATCAGCGCCAGCAGCTCGGTCTGCTCCTGGGCGCTCATCTTGTCTGCGGCGACGCGCTCGCCGGTGCGCGTGGCGGCGTACGCCTTGCCGGCCTGGGCCCGCTCCAGGCTCACGTCCTTGAGCATGCAGGCAACGCCGCGGCGCGCGGCGGCATACGCTATGCCCGCGCCCATCATGCCGGCGCCCAGCACCCCGACCTTGCCGGCCTTCCACTTGGGCGCGCCCCGGGGCCGGGAGACGCCGGCGCGCACCGCCGCGCGGTCGAAGAACAGGTGGATCAGGTTGCGCGCGACCGGACCGTCGGCCACCGTGGCAAGCGCACGCGACTCGAGCCGCAGCGCGGTATCGAAATCGACCTGCGCGCCCTCGACCATGCAGGCGAAGGCGGCTTCGGCTGCCGGGTACAGGCCGCGCGTCTTGGCGCGCAGCAGCGCCGGTGCGGCCATGAGCAACTGCGCGTTCTTGGGTTCGCCGGGTCCACCGCCCGGGATCTTGTAGCCGCGCGTGTCCCAGGCTTGAATGGCCGACGGGTGGGTGCCGATCCAGGCCAGCGCCGCGGCGCGCAGCGCCGCTGGCGCATCCGGGGTTTGCGGCACCAGCTCGTCGACCAGCCCGGCGGACTTGGCCTGGGCCGGGCTCAGGATCCTGCCCTCGACGATGTATGGCATGGCCACCTGCAGGCCGAGCAGGCGCACCATCTTGGTCACGCCGCCGGCGGCCGGGATCAGCCCCAGCGTAACCTCGGGGCAACCCAGTTGCACCCTGCGGTTGTCGATGACGACGCGGTGATGCGCCGCCAGCGCCACTTCGAAGCCCCCGCCCAGCGCACTGCCGGCAATGCAGGCGACCACCGGCCGGCCCAGCCGCTCCAGGCGCCGCAGCTGGCGCTTGATGTCCTCGACGCGCCGAAACCAGTTCTCGCGCCCCGCCGGCCATCGTTGCAGCACGCCCTTGAGGTCGGCGCCCGCAAAGAAACTCTCCTTGGCAGAAGCGAGGATGACGCCCTTGGTGGTACTGCTCTCGGCCTCCAGGCGATCAAGGCAGGCCGTCAGGTCGGCGAGCCAGGCCTCGCTCATGGTGTTGACCGGGGCAGCGGGGTCGTCGAAGGTCAGCGTCACGACCTGCGCGGCCGCGTCAATCTCATAGCGAAGTGTTCCCATGATGCTGCGCCTCAGATTCGCTCGATGATCGTCGCAATGCCCATGCCGCCGCCCACACAAAGCGTGACCAGGCCGTAGCGCTTGGCGCGCATCTCCAACTCGTCGAGCAGCGTGTTGATCAGCATCGCGCCGGTCGCGCCCAGCGGGTGGCCCAGCGCGATGGCGCCGCCGTTGACATTGACCTTGTCGTGCGCGACGCCGAGCTCCTTCATGAAGCGCATCGGCACGCTGGCAAAGGCCTCGTTGACCTCAAACAGATCGATCTGCTCGATGGCCAGCCCCGCGCGGGCCAGCGCCTTGCGCGCCGCGGGGACCGGGCCGGTGAGCATGATGGTCGGATCGGTGCCGACCAGCGCGGTGGCGACGATGCGCGCCCTTGGCGTCAAGCCAAGTTCCCGCCCTTTGCGCTCGCTGCCAACGAGCACCGCGGCCGCCCCGTCGACGATGCCCGAGGAATTGCCGGCAGTGTGGACATGGCGGATGCGCTCGACCTGCGGGTAGCGGCCGATGGCGATGGCGTCGAAGCCCATTTGCCCCGCCTGTTCGAAGGAAGGCTTGAGGCCGGCCAGTGCCTCGAGCGTGGTGTGCGCCTTGATGAACTCGTCGCGCGCCAGGATCACCAGGCCGTTGGCATCGCGTACGGCAACCACGCTCTTGTCGAAGCAGCCGCAATCGCGCGCGGCTGCGGCCCTTCGCTGCGAGGCCAAGGCATAGGCATCGAGCTCCGCACGGCTGACCCCGTCCAAGGTGGCGATGAGGTCGGCGCCGATGCCCTGCGGGACGAAGGCGGTTTGGAAACTCGTCTGCGGGTCCATCGCCCAGGCCCCGCCGTCGCTGCCCATGGGTACGCGGCTCATGCTCTCCACGCCGCCGGCCACGATCAGATCGTCCCAGCCCGAGCGCACGCGCTGCGCCGCCAGGTTCACGGCTTCCAGGCCGGAGGCGCAAAAGCGGTTGAGCTGCATGCCGCAGGCATTCCAGTGCCAGTTGGCCGCCAGCGCGGCGATCCTGGGCAAGCATGCGCCCTGATCGCCGATGGGCGTGACGATGCCCATCACCACGTCGTCGACCTGGGAAGTGTCGAGGTTGGTGCGCGTGCGCAGCGCCTCGAGTACGGTTGCGACCAGGGTGATGGGCTTGACCTCGTAGAGCGATCCGTCGGCCTTGCCCTTGCCGCGCGGCGTACGCACCGCGTCGTAAATCAATGCCTCGCTCATGGTCTGCTATCGCCCGGAGATTTGAATTGTTGCAGCAAAAACCGTCATATAGTCGACATGCGGTGCAGTCAGTCTATGCGTTGGGCTGCACGCCTCGCAAGCGAACTCGGCACAAAGACATGTCTGGAGACTGCCTTGGCAACCGTGCTCATTCCCATTCCCAGCCGCGATTTTGACCCAACCGAGGCCGCGGTGCCTTGGAAGATCCTCACCGAGGCCGGCCACGACGTGATCTTCGCCACGCCCGACGGCCAGCCCGGACGGGCCGATGAGCGCATGCTCACCGGCCGCGGCCTCGGAGTCCTGAAAGCAGTGCTGATTGCCGACGCCAACGGGCGCCGTGCCTACCAGGAGATGGCCGCGAGCCGCGCCTTCCAGCACCCCAGGCGCCACGTCGACCTGCGTATCGAGGACTTCGACGCACTGGTGCTTCCCGGCGGGCACGCCCCTGGCATGAGAGCGTACCTCGAATCGCCGGTGTTGCAGACGCTGGTCACGGCCGTGTTCGGCCAGGGCCGGCCGGTGGGTGCGATCTGCCATGGGGTACTGCTCGCGGCGCGCTCGCGCGCGGCCGATGGCCGCTCCGTCTTGTTCGGCCGGAAGACCACCGCGCTCACCCGGCAGCTGGAACTCACGGCGTGGGCCTTGACCGCCCTGTGGCTTGGCAGCTACTACCGCACGTATCCGACCCCGGTCCAGGACGAGGTGAGCCAAGCGCTGGCCAGTCCGAGCGATTTTCTCGCGGGCCCCATCGCCATCACGCGCGATGCGCCGGCCCGGCTTGGTCCGGGCTTCACGGTGCGCGATGGCCGGTATCTCTCGGCGCGCTGGCCCGGCGATGCGCATCGCTTTGCCAGCGAGTTCGCCGCCATGCTCGGCGCTCCCGCGCCCGGGCGGCCGCCAGGCGCCGCGCCGGCAGGTCAGCTACACTGAAACCAACCAACCAGGAAGCCCTTGCCATGGCCGACATCCTTGCCGATCGCATCTACGGCGCGACGACCGAATCGCGCGTTCTGAAGAGCACCTACACGCTCTTGTCTGGCACCTTGCTCTTCACCGCAGGGATAACCTGGGTGACCCAGGACGTACAGCTGTCCCCCTGGGTCTACTTGGGCAGCATCATCGGCAGCTTCGCCCTGCTGTTTGTCACCATGCGCCTGCGCAACTCGGCGCTCGGGCTGCTGGCCCTGTTCGGGTTTGCCGGCCTGCAGGGCCTGAGCCTGGGGCCGACGATCAGCTTATATCTGCACACGCCAAACGGTAGCGCGACGGTCGGGCAGGCCAGCGGCCTGACGGCGCTGGCCTTCGTTGCGCTGTCGGGGTACGTGCACGTAACGCGCAAGGATTTCAGCGCGTGGCGCGGGATGCTGTTCGTCGGCCTGGTCATCGTCGTGGTGGCCAGCCTGATCGGGATCTTCGTGCCGTCGCAGGCCTACCAGATGGCGCTGGCCGGGGTCAGCGCGCTGCTGTTCTGCGGCTACATCTTGTACGACACCTCCGACATCATTCACGGCGGCGAAACGAACTACATCATCGCCGCCATGCGGTTGTACCTGGACGTCCTGAACCTGTTCCTGAGCCTGCTGCGGCTGCTATCGCGGCGCGACTGAATCCGCGCGGCGCGCTTGCACGAGTTGCCACACCAAAAAAGCGACCACCAGGACATTGATCACCACGACCGCCGCGCTGGCGGCGCTCGGGTGGTAGAGCAGGTGTCGCAGCTCGAAGGGCACGTATAGCCCGCTGGAGAGCGCACCCAGCCACTCGCCCCAGCGGCGCTGATGCCAGAGCCCATAGGCCTCGCTAAAGCGTACCAGGACGTAGCCGGTCGCAAGCATCAGGAGCGAGCGCAGGTTGGTGTCCTGGAGCAGCGTCGCATCGCGCAAGATGATGGCCGGATAGTGATCGCCGGGATTTAGGCCGAAGTGGCCGATCAGCGCCACGGCGAGCTGATGCAGGTCGTGATGCAGCAGGCTGAGCAGCCCCAGGCTGGCGGCAAGCGCGGTGGCGCCCTTGAGGGCTTCAAACACGGCAATTGTGCGTAGCGCCCGGCGTCGTGCGACCGGGTGCGACCCGTGCATCGCGCGGGCGCTATCAGCAGCGGGCATGGGCGTGTTGGGCACGGACACCTTTTCTTGACTTCGCCATGGTTACCCGCTCGATCTCGCCCGCGCAATTTCCCAAAAAAAGACTCAGCCGGTAGCGGTGCCGGCCACGAGTCTCGTGCGCAGGCGGACAATCCGCCGCGCAGCATATTGGCAATAGCGCGGAGAATCGCTGCGCGATTGGACCAGACTTTCGGGCGCGTCGCCAGGGTCCGCACGGCGCCATTGCGCTCGCCGGGCGCCTGGGGATTAGCGGCTTGCGCGGATGCGTAAGATACGTGCGAAACCGGAGCGGTGAAAGATGAGACCCCTGTTGGTGGCTTCGCTGGCGTTTGCCTTGATCTTCGGCGGTGCGCTGCTCGGCACATTCCTCCACGCCAGACTGCCAGGGCATCATCTTGGCAGCGATACGAAGGACGTCGTGCGCCTGGGCGCGGGCCTGATCGCGACGATCGCCGCCCTCGTGCTGGGTTTGCTGATCGGCTCGGCCAATAGCACGTTCGGTTCGCAGAGCGGTCAGATCAAGCAGTTGACCGCAGACATCATTTTGCTCGACAACGTCCTGGTGCTGTACGGGCCCGAGACCGAGTCGGCCCGCACGATGCTTCGGCAGGGCATTGCCCCGTTGGCCGATCGGATCTGGCGCGAGAGCGGTTCGGGATCGGGGAATGCCATAACGTTCGAGGCAAGCGGCTTTGCCAGTTCTTTCGAAAGCGAGCTTCTGGGATTGTCCCCGCGCAATGAAACGCAGCGCCTGCTCAAGGCCAAGGCCCTGGACGCCAACGCCGATATGGCACGGACCCGCCTGCTGCTGTTCACCAACGCGGGGCAGACGCTGCCCATGCCTTTCCTGGTGGTGCTCGTATCCTGGCTCACCATCATTTTTGCGAGCTTTAGCCTTTTCGCGGAGAAGAACGCGCTCAGCATCGCCGCGCTGTGCATCTATGCGCTGTCGGCCTCGGCTTCGCTCTTTCTCATCCTCGAGCTGAGCCAACCCTTCATGGGTTTGATGCAGATACCCAGCGAACCGCTGCGCAACGCGCTCGCGCCCCTGGGCCCCTAGCGGTTCGCAGCTCTGGCAATTATTTCTTGCGGTCCCACATCGCGTCATCGCCCAGGATGCACACCGCGGGAATGACGTAGACAATAATGCCGAAGATGATATAGAGGGCGGTCGTGGTTTCTCCTTCGTGCAGTGTCGTGGCGGACCTTCGTTCCTGGTCACGCGGCCGGCGCTTTGCTGCCAGCGAACTGCTTCGATCCGGCCAAGAAGCACCGGCGCGCGACATGGCTGTGACCACGCATAGACCCGCGCGCACGCCGTCGCGGTTCCCCGCGGCAGATGTTCCTGGGCGAGCGGCGAGTAGGCGACGCGCTAGGCGTGCGCGCACCGTGCTCTTGACGGCCGGGGCCGGCCCGACCATCATCGCCCGCAGGCCTTTGGCTGAGGGCGGCGACCGACTCCAGGAGACCCAATGATCGACCCCCAGGCGCGTGCGCTGCTTGATCTGTTCGAAGAGCGCGGCTTGCCGCGCATCCACACCCTATCTCCCGAGCAGGCCCGCCAGTTCGCCCGCGATCGGCGGG
>JGI12269J14319_10004969_pt1 | contig 11945 bp, 9 predicted proteins | sample PeaSoiSIISIP2007_FD_14319 | JGI IMG/M metagenome (IMG submission 14319) | reverse complement strand
CCGGAGATGGGGCGGGAGCCTTCACGAACGAACTTCATGCCATTGTAGTCGGGCGGGTTGTGGCTCGCGGTCACCATGATGCCGCCGTCGAGTTCGAGCGCGAAGGTCGCGTAGTACACGCCCTCCGTACCGCACAGGCCGATGTCGACCACATCGACACCCGAGTCCAGAAGCCCCCGGATCACCGCGCCCGCAAGTCCGGCGCTCGACAGGCGGATGTCCCGACCGACACAGACCCGTCGCGGCTTCACGAATTCGGAGTAGCCGCGCGCCACCCGATAGGCAATGTCGTCGTTGAGCTCGGTCGGAACTCGGCCTCGGAGATCGTAGGCCTTGAACGAGGTGATCGCGGTCTTCAAATCGCCCTCGGTCTCATGATACGCACATATCCGGGCGGGAAGCGGAAGAGTCCGGCCACTGGCCTTGCATCGTCAGGTGCTGGTTCCCTGTCGGCCGTAGGTATCCTCGAAACGCACGATATCGTCCTCGCCAAGATAGGACCCTGATTGCACCTCAATGATGTGCAGCTCCACCTTGCCAGGATTTTCGATCCGGTGGGTCGCCCCAATCGGGATGTAGGTGGACTCGTTCTCGGAGAGCAGGAAAACTTTGTCGTTGCAAGTGACCCGGGCGGTTCCGGACACGACAATCCAGTGCTCGGCCCGGTGGTGGTGCATCTGCAGCGATAGCTGCGCGCCGGGCTTCACCGTCAAGCGTTTCACCTGGAAGCGCGTGCCGCCGTCGACGCTGTCGTAGCTGCCCCATGGCCGAAACACTTCGCGGTGAAGTGCGGTCTCCGGCCGCCCGAGCTGCTTCAAGCGCCCGACCAGGTTCTTGACGTCTTGCACCCGGTTCCTTGGCGCCACCAGCACCGCGTCCTTGGTCTCGACGACGACGTGGTCCTTGAGGCCCACGGTCGCGACTAGCCGGTGGCTCGAGTGCAGGTAGCAGCCGGCCGAGTCCTCAGTGATGACATCGCCGTGCGTCACGTTGCCGGCGTCGTCGGCCACGAGGCTCTCGTGCAGCGCCGACCAGGAGCCGACGTCGCTCCACCCGGCGTCGAGCGGCACCACGACCGCGTCCTTGGTTTTCTCCATCACGGCGTAGTCGATCGAATCGCTCGGGCAGCGCGCGAACTCGCTGCCTGCCAGGCGGGTGAAGTCGAGGTCGCCTTTGGCTCCCGCGAGCGCCGTCCGGCAGCACTCGAGCATCTGCGGTGCAAACAGCCCGAGCTCCTCGAGGTAGCGCCGGGCGCGGAACATGAACATGCCGCTGTTCCACAGGTAATCGTCCGACGCGACGTACTCCGCCGCCCGGGTAGCATCCGGCTTTTCGACGAACTTGGCGATCCGGTAGGTCGGACCCGGGCCCGCGCCGCGGCAGATGTAGCCGTAGCCCGTCTCGGCCTTGGTCGGCACGACTCCGAATGTGACGAGTTTGCCCGCGGCCGCCGCGGCGAGACCGTGGCGGACAGCCGCGTGAAACGCCGCGACGTCGCGCAGCAGGTGGTCGGCCGGCATGACCAGCAACACGGGGTCCTCGCCCGCGGGACGACCCTTCAGTGCCGTCAGCGCGGCAATCGCGACCGCAGGAGCCGTATTGCGGCCGACGGGCTCCAGGACGATCGCGCTCGGAATCACGGCCTGCTGCCGGAGCTGCTCGGCCACGATGAAGCGATGATGCTCGTTGCACACGATGATCGGGCCGGTACCGCCGAGGCCCTCGAGGCGGCTCACCGTGTCCTGCAGCATCGTGTGGTCGCCAACGAGCGGCAGGAACTGCTTCGGATAGAGCTCGCGGGACAACGGCCAGAGGCGCGTGCCCGAGCCGCCCGACAATATGACTGGTACCAGCATCTGCGTATCCATACTTGGGGGTTCGATCAGGCGCCGGCCGCCGGCAGTTTTGCGCCGCGGCCGATACCGTAGTAGGTGAACCCGAAGCGCTTCATCAGCGCCGGATCGTAGAGGTTTCTGCCGTCGAAGATCGCGGGCTCCGTGAGCGCTGCCTTGATGGCATCGAAGTCGGGGCTCCTGAACTCCTGCCACTCGGTGACGATCGCAAGCGCATCGGCGTCGGTCAGCGCCTCCTCCATGCTCGCCGCGAACGCGAGCCCTGTGTGCTCGCCCAGGACTCGCCGCGCCTCCGACATCGCCACTGGGTCATAAGCACGGACCTTGGCCCCTGCAGCCAGGAGGGCCTCGATCAGCACCCGGCTCGGCGCCTCGCGCATGTCATCGGTGTTCGGCTTGAACGCGAGCCCCCAGACCGCCACCGTGCGGCCGCGGAGCCGCCCGCCGAAATGCGCGCTGATCTTGTCGAACAGGACCGTCTTCTGTTGCGCGTTGACGGCCTCGACAGCCGCGAGGATCTTGGACTCATAGCCGGCTGCCCGGCCGGAGCGCTCGAGCGCCTGGACGTCCTTGGGAAAGCAGGAGCCGCCGTAGCCGGCGCCCGGGTAGATGAACCCGTAGCCGATCCGCGGGTCCGAGCCAATGCCGACACGCACCCGCTCGATGTCGGCGCCGAAGCGCTCGGCGAGGTTCGCCATCTCATTCATAAAAGAAATCTTGGTGGCGAGCATCGCGTTCGCCGCGTACTTGGTCAGCTCGGCGGAGGGGACATCCATGACGATCAGCCGGTCGTGGTTGCGCGTGAATGGCTCGTAAAGCGCGCGCATGAGTTCCGTAACGCGGGGATTATCGGTCCCGACGATTACGCGGTCCGGGCGCATGAAGTCATTGATTGCGGCCCCTTCCTTCAGGAACTCCGGGTTCGACACCACGTCGTACTCGAGGGCCGCCCCGCGCGCTGCGAGCGCGGCCGCGAGCGCGGCCCGAACCTTGTCGGCCGTGCCGGCCGGCACGGTCGATTTCGTAATTACGACCTTGTAGTCATTCATGTGCTCGGCGATGGTCGCCGCGACCGCGAGCACATGGCGCAGGTCGGCCGAGCCGTCCTCGTCGGGTGGAGTGCCGACAGCAATAATCTGGAACAGGCCCTGCTTGACCGCCTCGGCGGCATCGAGCGTGAACTTGAGGCGGCCCTTCGCCTCGTTGCGCTTGATGAGCTCGTCGAGCCCCGGTTCGTGGATCGGGACTTCGCCGCGGTTGAGTCTCTCGATTTTGGCCGGGTCGACGTCGACGCAGATCACGTGGTTGCCGGCGTCGGCGAGGCAGGCCCCTGTCACGAGGCCCACATAGCCTGAACCGAAGACCGTGATTCGCATTGCAGAGCCTTGGCCGGGAACGAAAAAAAGAGGCGCGAAGGGTACGCGGCAGGCGGACGGCAGTAAAGGCTCGGCCGGCGAGTGGCGACCGTATCCTCGTGCGCCGCCCCGATGTCGGGGGCACCAAACTCAGCTCGCTATCTTACATCAACAATATACTATAAGTAATTAATTAATATGTATTTAATTTTGAAAATCATCGACTGATAAAGCCCAGCGCTTCGCTCACGCACGCGCGTCAACAACATCGTTAGAGACCGCCGTCGTGCTGATCAGCCGCAGCGGGTCGATCGATGATCGTGTGCGGTCAAGCGTGCCGAGGCCGATGAACACACCAGCAGCGTCATAGATGCGCAGCTGCGTGCCCGCCGTGAGCGCCGCTGGCATCGCCGCCGATAGCCCGACAGGCTGGCCATGGCGGAACCGAACCGCCTCGTCGATTGCCAGGCGGACTGACGGCAGCGTGTCGAGCCCCGCGTCGACCGGCAACAGCAGCGCATCGAGCGCCTGTTCATCCGGCGCCAGCCGCTCCAGTTCCGCGAACGGGTGGACGCGCCGGCCAGCGAAGGCGCCAACTTCGGTGCGTCTGAGCGCCTCGAGGTACCCACAGGTTCCGAGCGCCTCCGCGACCTCCTCGCCCAGCGTCCGGACGTACGTACCTGTCGAACACGTGACCTCGAACTCGAGGCGCCCGTCCTCGAGGCTCTCGAGCGCGACGCCCAGAATCCGGATCCGCCGCGGAATACGCTCGACCTCGACACCGCGGCGCGCGAGCGCATAGAGCGCCTCGCCGTCGCGTTTCAGCGCCGAGTACATCGGCGGAATCTGCTGGCGCTCCCCAACGAACCCCTCGAGCACCGCCCGGACGGCCTCCTCCTCGAGCGGCGGCACGGGCCGCGTCTCGACGACCGCCCCTTCGCGATCGCCCGTGGTCGTCCGGCTGCCGAGCGCGAGGCTCGCCCGATACGTCTTGTCCGAATCGAGCAGCAGCCCAGCGACCTTGGTCGCCTGGCCGAAGCACAGCGGCAATACACCGCTCGCCAGCGGATCGAGGCTTCCGGTGTGGCCGGCCTTCGCGGCGCGATAGAGCCGCCGGACCTGCTGCAGCGCCTGGTTCGACGACAGGCCGACGGGTTTGTCGAGCAGCAGTATGCCGTCGACGCGGCGCCACTCGACCCGCCGTCGAGCGGCCCCCGGAATCATGACGGTGGCTCGCCCGTTGCCGGCGAATCGTCGGCGGCCGGCGGTTCGTCGGAAAGTTCGTCACGGTGCCGAGCGACATCGCTGGCCACCGCCGCGCTGATCAGCGATGACAGCCGGGCGGCCTTGTCGATGGTCTCATCGAGGACGAAGTTGAGCTCAGGCACCTGCCGGAGCTTCAAGTGCTTCCTCAAGTGCGCGCGAAGAAAGCCGGCCGCCGATCTGAGCGCCTCGCCGACCTCCTCCGTCGGTCGCGCCGGTCCGAACGGCAGGAAGTGAACCTTGGCGTGCGACAGGTCGCGGCTGACCTCCACCGCGGTGATCGTCACCGATCCGACACGCGGATCCTTGACCTCGCGACGCAGGAGCTCCGCGAGCAGTCTCTGGATCTGCTCCTCGATGCGCCGGCTCCGGTGGAACTCTCGCGGCATCTCATAACGAGCGTGTGATGGTCACGCGCTCGTAGCACTCGATCTGATCGCCCGCCCGGACGTCGTTGTAGTCCTTGACTGCAATTCCGCACTCCGTCCCCGCGCGGACCTCGTTGACATCGTCTTTGAACCGGCGCAGCGACTCGAGTGCGCCCTCAAAGATCACGACATTGTCCCTGAGCACGCGGATCGGGTTGTTGCGGCGGACGTGGCCCTCCGTCACGAGGCACCCGGCCACCTGGCCGAACTTGCTCGAGCGGAACACCTCGCGCACCTCGGCGAGCCCAACGATCTGGTCGCGAACCTCTGGCGCCAGCATGCCCGACAGCGCTGCGCGGACGTCGTCAATGGCCTCGTAGATGATGCTGTAGTAGCGGATCTCTATGCCGTGGTCCTTGAGGGCACTTCGGGCCGCCGCGTCGGCGCGGACGTTGAAGGCAATGATCCGCGCCTTCGAGGCGACGGCCAGCATGACATCCGACTCGGTGATGCCGCCGACGCCGCTCGAGACGACCTTGACGGCGACCTCCGCCGTCGACAGCTTCTGCAGCGCGTCCCTGAGAGCCTCGGCCGATCCCTGCACGTCCGCCTTGATGACGAGCTGCACGGTCTGAACCTTGCCATCCTCCATCTGCAAGAACACGTCCTCGATCTTGGTGGTCTGGCGGGCGAGCTTGACGTCGCGGAACTTGCCCTGCCGGTGGAGCGCGACCTCGCGCGCCTTGCGCTCGCTCTCGACGACGAGGAACTCATCGCCCGCATTCGGCGCCCCGGAGAGCCCGAGCACCTGCACCGGGATAGAGGGCCCAGCCGCCTCGACGACGGCACCGGTCTCGTCGAACATCGCGCGGACGCGGCCGAACTCCTGACCGGCGAGCACGGTGTCGCCGGGCTTCAGAGTGCCGCGCTTGACGAGCACGGTCGCGACCGCACCGCGGCCCTTCTCGATGCTCGCCTCGAGCACCACGCCCGCCGCCGGGCCGTCCAGTACGGCCGTGAGCTCGAGCACCTCGGCCTGCAGCAGGAGCGATTCGAGCAGCTGCTCGACGCCCGCACCAGTGCGCGCCGACACCGGCACGAAAATCACATCACCGCCGTAGTCCTCGGGAATCACACCGTGCTTGACGAGGTCGTTCTTGACGCGCTCCGGGTCCGCCTCGGGCTTGTCGATCTTGTTGAGCGCGACGACGATCGGGACTTCCGCCGCCTTTGCGTGCTCGATGGCCTCGACCGTCTGTGGCATCACGCCGTCGTCGGCCGCGACGACCAGCACGACGATGTCGGTGACCTGCGCGCCGCGGGCGCGCATCGCGGTGAACGCCGCGTGGCCCGGTGTGTCGATGAATGTGATCGCACCGCGCGGCGTCGTGACGTGGTAGGCGCCGATGTGCTGGGTAATCCCGCCCGCCTCGCCCGCGGCAACCTTGGTGCGACGGATGTAGTCGAGGAGCGAGGTCTTGCCGTGGTCAACGTGACCCATGATCGTCACGACCGGTGGGCGCGTGACAGCCTCTCCACGGGCCTCGGTGTCGGTCTGGAGCCCCTCCTCGAGCGCATTCTCCCGCAGGGTCTTAGCCGTGTGGCCCATCTCCTCGACCACCAGCACCGCAGTGTCCTGGTCGAGCACCTGGTTGATGGTCGCCATCACGCCCATGTTCATCAGCGTCTTGATGACCTCGCTCCCCTTGATCGCCATCTTCTGGGCGAGCTCGGCGACCGTGATGGTCTCGGGAATCGACACCTCGCGCTTCATCGGCTGCGTCGGCATCTCGAACGCGTGGCGGCCGTCGGCCGCCGGGGCGACGCCGCGGCGCGCGCGCTGCGGCTTCTTCTTCTTGTAGCGGGAACTCACGTCGGTCGAGACGTGCAGTTCCTGCCGGCCGTAGCGGGTTGCCTTCTCGTCGGCCTCGGGGGCGGGCCGCTGTACGGGCCGCTCGGCGGACTTGCGGGCGCGGTCGGATTCCTCGCGCGCGCGGATTTCTGCCTGGCGCCGGGCCTCCTCCTCGACGAGGCGGCGTGCCTCTTCCTCGGCGCGGCGGCGGTTCTCTTCGTCGCTGCGCTTGCGTGCTTCCTCGTCGGTCTTGCGCTTCTGCTCCTCCGCGACCGCGCGGCGCGCGGCCTCCTCGGCCTCGCGCTGGCGGTCGAGCTCTTCCTGCGCGACCCGCGCCTGCTCCTCAAGCACGCCGCGGTTAATGTAGGTGCGCTTGGTCCGGACCTCGACGCTCACCGTTCGGGCGCGGCCCTGTGCGGCGCTCACTTTCAGCTCGCTCTGGGTCTTGCGGTGCAGCGTAATCTTGCGCGGGCCGGCCGCAGCGGCCTGTTCCCCGGCGTGGCCGTGCGAGCGCCTCAGATGCGTCAGTAGCTCGCTCTTGGCCTCATCGCTGATCCTGGCGTCCGCGCCCGCCACGCGGATCCCGGCCTCGTCGAGCTGCTTGAGCAGCTTGTCGACCGGGACCTTCAGAACCTCGGCAAACTGGGCAACCGTCACATCAGACATGAATCGCTCCTGATCACGACGCCGCCGCGCCCTCGGCAAACCAGTGGGCGCGGGCTGCCATGATCAGCTTGCCCGCGCGGACGCCGTCCAGATCCTCGATGCCCTCGAGATCCTCGATCGACTGGTCGGCGAGGTCCTCTCTGGTGCGGATGCCGCGCGCGGCGAGCCGCTTGGCCAGATTGTCGTCCATGCCCTCGAGCGTCAGCAGGTCTTCCGCCGGCGCGCCGCCGTCGGCGGTCTCCTCGCGGGCGATCGCCTGCGTCAGCAGTACGTCGCGGGCGCGGTTGCGCAGCTCGCGGACGATGTCGTCGTCGAACTCCTCGATCGACACCAGCTCGTTGGTCGGTACATACGCGATCTCCTCGATCGTCGAGAAGCCCTCCTGCACCAGGATCGTCGAGACGTCGGCATCGACGTCGAGCGTCTTCATGAACATGTCCCGCAGCTGCAGGGTCTCGGCCTCGCTCTTCTCCTCGGCCGCCTGCTCGCTCATGATGTTGAGCTTCCAGCCGGTCAGCTCCGAGGCGAGCCGGATGTTCTGGCCGCCCCTTCCGATCGCCTGGGAGAGCTTCTCCTCGGCGACCGCGATGTCCATGCTGTGCTGGTCCTCGTCGACGACGATCGAGGTCACCTCGGCCGGCTGCATCGCGTTGATGACGAACTGCGCGGCATTCTCCTCATGCGGAATGATGTCAACGCGCTCGCCCGCGATCTCGTTCGACACCGCCTGTACGCGGCTGCCGCGCATGCCGACGCAGGCGCCGACCGGGTCGATCCTGGGATCAAGGCTCTTGACGGCTATCTTGGCGCGCACGCCCGGATCGCGGGCGGCGGAGAGGATCTGGATCAGCCCCTGGCCCACCTCCGGGACCTCGAGCTTGAAGAGTTCGATCAGGAACTCGGGCGCCGTGCGCGAGAGAAAGAGCTGCGGACCGCGGGGTTCGGAGCGCACCTCGCGGAGGTACGCTTTGACCCGGTCCTGGGTGCGGATCGGCTCGCGCGGAATCAGGTTCTCGCGCGGAATGAACCCCTCGGCGTTCTGGCCGAGGTCGACGTAGATGCCGTTACGGTCGACGCGCTTGACGATGCCGCTGACGAGCGTGCCGACCCGGTCGCGGTAGGCGTCGACCACCTGGGCGCGCTCGGCCTCGCGGACTTTCTGCACGATGACCTGCTTGGCCGTCTGGGCATCGATCCGGCCGAACAGCTCGGCCGACAGCGGAACCTCGACGAACCCGCCCACTTCGGCATTGGGGTCGATATCCCGGGCATCCTCGAGCCGTAGCTCGCGCTCCGGGAACTCGAGCTCGCGCGAGTCGTCGGCGAACACCTTCCAGCGCTGGAATGCGTCGTAATCGCCGCTCTTGCGGTTGATCGCGATCCGCACGTCCATGTCCTCGCCGTGGCGCTTGCGGGTCGCCGAGGCGAGCGCCGCCTCGAGAGCCTCGAAGATGATCTCCTTGTCGATGCTCTTTTCATTCGCGACGCTTTCGACCGCGTCGACGATTTCTTTCAGCGATGTCTTGGCCATGTCGTCTCACTCCCGCCGCGTGCCATATTCCGGCACCAGCCGCGCCGTCCTGATCTCATTAAGTCCGAGTTCCACCCGCTCGCCGTCGACCTCGAGCACGACCACATCGCCCGCGAGTGCCGTCAGTTGGCCGGTCCAGCGGCGCCTTCCGTCGCGCGGCAGCGCCGTCTCGACGTGCACCCTCCTACCGAGGAAGCGCTCGTAGTGAGCCCGCGTCCTCAAGGGCCGGTCGAGACCGGGCGATGAGACCTCGAGCGTGTACCCGCCGCGGATCGGGTCCGCGGCGTCCAGCACCGCGCTCACCCGGCGGCTCACCGCCTCACAGTCCTCGACCGTCACTCCGTCCTGCCCGGCGGCACCCGGCCGGTCGATGTACAGGCGCAGCAGCCCGCCGCCCCGGTGGGGGTGGAACTCGAGCTCGACGAGCTCGTATCCCAATGCCCCGACCTCGCTCTCCAGGAGCCCGAGCAGCGCCTCGCGCATCACACCACCCCGGTAAGACCCGGGCAGACCCGGGCGCGTGCGCCCGGGCCCAAAAAATGGACCAAAAAAATGGGCCAGCGGCCCATTGTCGGCAGGCCGGGCAACTGCCCCGACCCAAACGAAAAAGCCCCCTCGGGGGCTTCTTCCTGAACTGACGGAACCGCTCTGCCAGAGCCGGCTCCCCGTAGCCCGGCGATTATACGGGACTTCCCGACAACCGGAAAGCACCGGGTCAGTCCGCCGCGAGGGCATCGGTCGTCGCGAACCGCGGTCGGATGCCGAACGGAATGCCGCTGAGCAGGTCCAAAAGCCTGGGTTTGTCGGGCCGGATCACGTGCATCCGCCCAAGTCGGTCGCGGTCTTCGCGCGATCGCCGGTCTCTTGGATCGTCCTGCTCTCGTCGGCGACCCCTGCGAAAGCGGCCCCGACAATCCCGGTGCATCTCCCGAAGCGCCGGCGGGGTGGGAGCTGCCCGTGGGAGGCACAGGATCAGTGCAACCGTCGGTCGCCTCCACCGGGGCCGCGAGAGCCTCGGGGCGGGCTCCGGCGGCGGCACGGGGAATCGACTGGGGCACCGCAGTGCCCATCACGCGCCCGGCGGTGCCGCCGCCCTGGCCCCGGCCCGCGAAAGTCCCCGGAAGTATTAAGATTTGCGACCCGCAACGCAGGTGATAATCGTTACCGCCGGTCTATACTTCCGGCCGCCAGCGCACCCCTTGGCCCTCGAGACACGATGCAACCGACCGACACCGGCAACCCCGACTACTTCCACAAGGTCGTCGATTGCCAGTGGGCGTGCCCCGCCCACACCGACGTCCCCGAGTACATCCGGCTGATCGCCCAGGGTCGCTTCGGCGATGCCTACCTCGTCAACCGCGAGTCCAACGTGTTTCCCGGGATTCTCGGGCGAGTTTGCGACCGGCCCTGCGAGCCGGCCTGCCGCCGCGGGCGGGTCGAGGACAAGCCCGTCGCGATCTGCCGCCTGAAGCGCGTCGCCTCCGACCACCGCGAGGAGGTGTCCGCGCGTCTACCCAAGGCGCCCTTCAAGGGGAACGGCAAACGGATCGCCTGCATCGGTGCGGGCCCGGCTTCGCTCACGGTCGCGAACGACCTGTTGCCTCTCGGGTATTCGGTCACGATCTTCGAGCGCTGGGGGCTGTCGGGCGGGCTGATGCGCACCAACATCCCGGCGTTTCGCCTGCCGGCCGACGTGCTCGACGAGGAGATCGATTACATCTTAGGCATGGGAGCGGATCTCAAACTCAACACGCCGGTCGAGAGCCTGCGGGCGCTGCTCGGCTCGGGCGGCTTTGATGCCGTGTTCGTGGGCTCCGGCGCCCCGAAGGGCAAGGAACTCAAGATTCCGGGGCGTGATGACAGCGACCGCGTGCACATGGGGATCGACTGGCTGCATTCGATCGCCTTCGGCCACACCGACAAGATCGGCGCGCACGTGCTCATCATCGGGGTCGGAAACACGGCGATGGACTGCTGCCGCTCGGCGCTCCGCCTCGGTGCCAAAGACGTGAAGGTGATGGCGCGCAAGTCGCGCGAGTTCTTCAAGGCCTCCGAGTGGGAGCTCGAGGACGCCGAGGGCGAAGGCGTCGAGATCGTCATCAACCACGCACCGAAGGCGATCCTCACCGACCATGGCAGGGTCACCGGTATGCTGTTCTCGATCCTTGAGTACGACCTCGCGGACGGCAAAATCGTCGGCGAGCGCGTCATCGGCGAGAAGCTCTTTGCCTGCGATGACATCATCCTCGCGATCGGCCAGGAGAACGCATTCCCGTTCATCGAGCGCGACCTGGGGATCGAGTTCGACAAGTGGCACGTGCCGACGGTCGACCCGGTGACATTCCAGTCGACCCGCCCCGACGTTTACTTCGGCGGCGATGCCGCGTTCGGCCCCCGCAACATCATCTGGGCCGTCGCGCACGCGCACGAGGCGGCGATCTCGATCCACCGCTACTGCGAGCACCGCCCGGTCACCGAGCGCCCGCCGCGCGGCGTCACGCTCGCGAGCCGCAAGATGGGCATGAACGAGTGGTCCTATAAGAACGACTACAATCCGGTCGAGCGACGGCTCGTCCCGCACGTCAGCCTCGCCGAGCGCTTCAAGAAGATCCGGATCGAGGTCGAGCTCGGGTTCAACCCGGAGCAGACCGCGCTCGAGGTCCAGCGGTGCCTGAACTGCGACATCCAGACGGTGTTCGCGGCGCCGCTCTGCATCGAGTGCGATGCCTGTATCGACATCTGCCCGGTCGACTGCCTGACGATTACCCCGAACGGCAGCGAGGCGGAGCTCGGCGCGCGGCTCAAGGCGCCGCGCCGGACACATGAGCAGGCGCTCTACGTGTCCGCGCCCCTGAAGCAGACCGGTCGGGTGATGGTCAAGGACGAGGACCTGTGCGTGCACTGCGGCCTGTGCGCTGAGCGCTGCCCGACCGCCGCCTGGGACATGCAGAAGTCGACCGTGCTCATTCCTCACGCCAGCCACGACGAGGCCCCATGCCAGAGCTCCCCGCGCAAGACCGCCTGAACGACTTCGTCGTCAAGTTCGCCAACGTCAAC